>Ga0193752_1000786_pt1 | contig 28708 bp, 35 predicted proteins | sample H1c1metaG_FD_144924 | JGI IMG/M metagenome (GOLD analysis project Ga0193752, IMG submission 144924) | Soil microbial communities from a riparian zone of the East river system, Colorado, United States - H1c1 | ecosystem: Environmental > Terrestrial > Soil > Riparian zone | place: USA: East River...
CTTGATCGCCACCGGCACGTCGTTCTCGTCGTGCGCGAGATAGACGAACGAGAAGCCGCCCGTCGCCAGCACCCGCATGATCCGGTAGTTCTCGAGCTGCGTGCCCTCGGGCAGCGGTTGGTTGGCTTGCGACGGCATCTCCCCTATGATACGCGTCGGCCAACCCAATCCGCGCTCTGTGCAAATCACCCTCCGCGCGGCTCGCGCAATTTTTCACAGATGATCCAAAGCATGACCGGCTACGCGGCCGCGTCCGCCGATTCCCCCCGCGGCCGGCTGAGCCTCGAGCTGCGCTCGGTGAACGCGCGCTTCCTCGACCTGCAGTTCCGCGTCGCCGAGGAGCTGCGCGCGCTCGAGCCGATGCTGCGCGAAGCGATCGTCGCGCGCGTCTCGCGCGGCAAGGTCGATTGCCGCTTCTACTTCAACGAGTCGGCGGGCGCGCAGCTTGCGCAACGGCTCGACCCGGCGGGGCTCGAGCGCCTGCGCGCGCTGAGCGACGAAGTGAAAAAGGCCTTTCCCGAGGCGGGCGCGCTGCGCATCGCCGATGTCCTGCGCTGGCCGGGCGTCGCCGCCGAGCCGCAGGCCGACGAGGAGAAGCTTCGTGCCACGGCGGCAGAGCTCTGCCGCCATGCCCTGGACGACCTGGTGGCGGCGCGCGGCCGCGAGGGCGCGAAGCTCGCCGCCAGCATCGGCGAGCGCGTCGCCGCGATGCGCCGCCGCGTCGACGACGTGAAGCCGCTCGTCCCGCAGGCGGTGGCCGCCTACCGGGCGAAGCTCGCCGAGCGGCTGAAGGACGCCCTCGGCTCGGCCGACGATGAGCGTATCCGCACCGAGATCGCGGTATTCGCGGCCAAGAGCGACGTCGACGAGGAGCTCGAGCGGCTCGCCGTGCACCTGGCGGAGGTCGATCGCGTGCTCAAGCAGGGCGGCGCGGCCGGCAAGCGCCTCGACTTCATCGCGCAGGAGCTCAACCGCGAGGCCAACACGCTCGCCTCCAAGGCCGCCAGCACGCCGATCGCCGATTGCGCGCTCGAATTGAAGCTGCTGATCGAGCAGGTGCGCGAACAGGTGCAGAACCTGGAATGAACAAAGGCAAGCTCTTCGTCATCACCGCGCCCTCCGGCGCCGGCAAGAGCTCGCTCATCAAGGCGCTGCTCAAGGACGACCCGTCGCTCAAGCTGTCCACGTCGTACACGACGCGGCCGCCGCGGCCCGGCGAGCAGAACGGCCGCGAGTACCACTTCGTCAAGGACGGCGAGTTCCTGGACATGCGCAGCCGCGGTGAGTTCCTGGAAAGCGCCGAGGTGCACGGCAATCACTACGGCACGGCGAAGCGGATCATCGAGCAGGCCCTGGCCCACGGCAGCGACCTGCTGCTCGAGATCGACTGGCAGGGCGCGCGGCAGGTGCGCAAGCTGCACCCGGACTGCGTCGGCATCTTCATCCTGCCGCCTTCGCTCGAGGAACTGGAGCGCCGCCTGCGCGGCCGCGGCCAGGATGCGGAAAGCGTGATCCAGCGCCGCCTGGCGAACGCCCGCGACGAATTAACGCACGCCGACGAGTTCAAATACCGTATAATTAACAAAGACTTCGAAGCCGCCAAAGGCGAGCTGAGCGAGATCATCCGAAACGAAAGAGCAAAACCGCATGGCACGCATCACCGTTGACGATTGCCTGAAGCGCATTCCTAACCGCTTCCACCTGACGCTCGCCGCGACCTATCGTGCGCGCCAGCTCAGCTCGGGCGCGAGCCCGCTGGTCGAGCCCAACCGCGACAAGTCGACCGTGATCGCGCTGCGCGAGATCGCCTCGGGCAAAGTCGGCACCGAAGTGCTGAAGAAGAACCCGACGCCGTCCTTGCCGACGTTGTAAGCATTTCGACAGCGGCAGGCGCAGCAGCCGCTTGATTTGTAGGGGGCGAGGCATAAATTGGTTAATCTCCCCCCATGGCCGCAGTTCCCACTCTCGAGCAAGGCCGCTTCGGTTACCTGAAGCCGAAGGACGTGGCGCGCCTCGCCGAGGCGTACCGCTTCTCTGAAGCCGCCCACGCCGGGCAGACCCGGCAGTCGGGCGACCCGTATATCTCGCACCCGCTCGCCGTCGCCGAGATCCTCGCCGACTGGCACCTCGACGGCCAGACGCTGATGGCCGCGCTGCTGCACGACGTGACCGAGGACACCAAGGTCACCAAGGACGAGATCTCCGACACCTTCGGCAAGCCGGTGGCGGAGCTGGTCGACGGCGTCTCCAAGCTCGACAAGATCGAGTTCCAGTCGGCCGAGGTAGCGCAGGCCGAGAACTTCCGCAAGATGCTGCTGGCGATGGCGCGCGACGTGCGCATCATCCTGATCAAGCTCGCCGACCGCCTGCACAACATGCGCACGCTGGGCGCCGTCCCGCCTGCCAAGCGCAGGCGGGTGGCGCGTGAAACCATGGAGATCTACGCGCCGATCGCCAACCGCCTCGGCCTCAACACGCTGTTCCACGAGCTGCAGGAGCTCGCTTTCTCGCACCTCTATCCCGGGCGCTACAAGGTGCTCGCCAAGGCGACCGCCGCGGCGCGCGGCAACCGCCGCGAGATGATCGGCAGGACGCTGGAGGCGATGAAGAAGAAGCTCGGCGAAGCCGGCATCGCCGCCACCGTGCAGGGCCGCGAGAAGCACGTCTATTCGACCTACCGCAAGATGATCGAGAAGCACCTGTCCTTCTCCGAGGTGCACGACATCTTCGGCTGCCGGGTAGTGGTGAAGGACGTGCCGGCCTGCTACCTCGCGCTGGGCATGCTGCACGCGCTCTACAAGCCGATCCCGGGCAAGTTCAAGGACTACATCGCCATCCCGAAGGCGAACGGCTACCAGTCGATCCACACCGATCTCATCGGGCCCTACGGCGTGCCGGTCGAGGTGCAGATCCGCACCGAGCAGATGCACCGCCTCGCCGAATCGGGCGTCGCTTCGCACTGGATGTACAAGGACGACTCCGACAAGCTCTCCGAGCTGCAGAAGCAGACCCACCAGTGGCTGCAGTCGCTGCTCGAGATCCAGAACCAGTCGGGCGACCCGCAGGAGTTCCTCGAGCACGTCAAGGTCGATCTGTTTCCCGACGAGGTCTACGTCTTCACGCCCAAGGGCCGGATCCTGTCGCTGCCGCGCGGCGCCACCGCGGTCGATTTCGCCTACCAGGTGCACACCGACATCGGCAACCGCTGCGTTGCCGCGAAGGTGAACGGGGAATTGGTGCCGTTGCGCACGGAGCTGCGCAACGGCGAGCGCGTCGAAATCATCACCGCGAGCCACGCCAAGCCCAATCCCGGCTGGCTGCAGTACGTGCGCACCGGCAAGGCGCGCGCCAACATCCGGCACTTCCTGAAGACCATGCAGTACGAGGAGTCCGCCGGCCTCGGCGAGCGCCTGCTCGAGCAGGCGCTCAAGGCCATGGCGAGCTCGCTCGCCGCCATCGACGGCGCTGCCTGGGAACGGGCGGTGCGCGACGGCGGCGCGCGCTCGCGCGAGGAGCTGCTCGCCGACATCGGCCTGGGCAAGCGCCTGCCTGCGCTCGTCGCGCGGCGCCTGCTCAAGGGCAGCGAGTCGCGCGAAGACGTGAAGCACGGCGGCAGCGTCACCATCCGCGGCACTGAGGGCATGGCGGTGCAGCTCGCCACCTGCTGCCGGCCGATCCCGGGCGACGCCATCGTCGGCTCGATCAAGAAGGGACAGGGGCTGGTGGTGCACACCGCCGAGTGCAGCGGCATCGTGCGCTCGCGCACCAACGAGCCCGAGCAGTGGATCGACGTCGAATGGGATCCGCGCACCACGCGCCTGTTCCAGGCCGCGATCCACGTCGTCGTGGAGAACCAGCGCGGCGTGCTGGCGAAGGTCGCCTCCGAGGTGGCCGACGCGGGCTCGAACATCGACAGCATCAGCATGGAGGATGACCGCGCGGTCTTCACCACCATGCACTTCGTGCTGGAAGTCGCCAACCGCCAGCACCTGGCGCGCGTCATGCGCGCGCTGCGCCGCCTGCCCGACGTGAAGAAAATCTCCCGCGTGCGGGAGTAGCGCCTACCAGGTCTTGCTGACGGTGAACGTCACTCCCTGGCGCTCGGACACCAGGTCGGTGACCGGGAACGAGTTCCCGCCGAAGGTCATGGTGCCGTCGTTCGAGGAGAGCTTCCAGTACCGGTAGCCGAGGCCGAGCTCGAGACCGAAGTATTCAGGAAAGCTGCGGCGCACCTCGACATCGAGCTGCCCGCCCATGCCGCGCCCGGTGGCGATGACGTTCGGCGCCGGCCCCAGGGTGTCCTGTCGCAGCCAGTGGCTGTCCTCGTTGCGGTATTTGGCGTACGGCACGAACGCCAGTTCGATCTGGAAGCGCGTGCGACCGCGGATGCTCGTCATCTCGGCGCCGATGCGCAGCGAATCCCACGTCTGCTGGTTGCTGATTACCGGGACGTTCTCGCCGAGCTCCTGGGTAAAGACGAACAGGGCCTGGTTGGTGTTGCTGAACCCGTACGCATCGAGGCGCTCGTTCCAGTGCTGGTAGCCGACGAACACCCCGAAGCTCGAGTTTCCTCTCTTCCACAGCGCGCGGCCGATATCGATGCTGCCGTAATACAGCTTGCCGCTCAGGCCCGACTCGGTCTCGAGGAAGAGCGCCTGTCCCGCGAAGAAGTCCTGGTCGACGAGTCTGCCGTTCGGGATCGCGCCGATGCCGGCGCTCCCCTTGACGAACCAGCGATCGCCGAAGCCCTTGCGCGCGTACAGCTCGGCGGTGTGCGCGCCGAGCTCGTCGTAGGTCAGGGTCGAGGTCGGGTTGCCGGCCAGCGGCGCCAGAGCAGTCGCGTCGTGGCTGCTCTTGGTCTTGCCGCTGCTCAGCCAGTAGCGCATGCCGGCTTCCAGGCCGCTCGCCGCCGCCTCCGGCGGATCCTGCGCGTGCGCGCCGGCCGCGACGCCGATCGCTGCAACAAGAAACCAAGCCCCCCGCATGGATTTCTCCCCTTGTTGTAGCGCCCTACTCTACAGCCGAACGCGGATTTCCGGTTTGCTACACTAGCGGCTGGCAACTACGAAAGGAGGTGATCCTATGCAAGTTTACCAAGGCAACACCGGCCGGCAGGACTCTGGCGGATCTACCCGCAACTTCAGGAGTCAGGCCAACTAGGCCGGCTGCCTTAAGCAGTACAGAAGCAAAACGCCCCGATGGCGCGAGCCACCGGGGCGTTTCATTTTCAGGGCTATAAAATGGGATTCATGCACTCGATGCCCGCGCTGCAGTGGGCCCCGTCGGAAAGCGCCACGCTCTGCTATCAGCGCACCGGACAGGGCGCAACAACACCGCTGCTCCTCGTCCATGAGATGGGCGGCACATCCGCGAGCTGGGCAGAGTCGCTGCCGATCTTCGGCGCCGAGCGGCACGTCATTGCCTGCGACCTGCGCGGCGCGGGCCACTCCGAGAAGATCCGCGCCGCGCTGGCCGTCAGCGACTTCGCGGACGATTTGCCGCCGCTGCTCGACGCGCTTGGCTGTCCTGGTCCGGTCGACGTGGTCGGCGTCGGCCTCGGCGGCTGCATCGCCCTTTTCCTGGCTTCCCGGCACCCCGCCCGCGTCCGGCGGCTGGTGCCGGTGAACCCTCCGACGCACGCGAACGCCGCCAGCGGCAAGGTCCTGTCCGAGCGGGCAGAGCTCGCCGACAAGGCCGGCATGCGCGCCATTGCGGATGCCACGCTGGCGCGCTCGTGGCCGCCCGAAGTCATGGAAGACGGCGAGAAATACCGACGCTATCGCGCCCAGTTCGTGACGCTCGATCCCACGAGCTACGCGTACACGCTGCGCGCGCTGGCCGGCATCCGGTTCGACGGCGTGCTCGAAAGCATACGATGCCCGACGCTGTTTCTCGCCGGCCGGCACGACAGGGTGCGGCCGCCCGCCGCGACGGCCGAGGCCGCTGCGCGCGTGAAGAATGCGGCATTCCGGGAAATCGGCGCAGGCCACGTAGCAAACGTGCAAGCGCCTGCCGAAGTGGCGCAGGCCGTACTGGACTTCGTGCGACCTTAGCCCGCCATGCTGGGCGGCGTGGATTGGCGGCGGAAATACGGGTGGTACACGTTCACGATTTCCAGCGTACCCGCCGCCCTGCCGAGCTTCGCGAGGTCGAGGGCCGCTACGTCGACCGGCCGGCGCAGCTCTACGATGGCCGCGTAGTTCGGGTCGCCGATCTCCGCGCGGAACAGGCGCCATTGGGCCGTCTCCGGACGCCCGTCGAAGAGGGCTTTGAGTCCCGGGAGTATTTCGGGCGCGACATCCGCTGCCGGCGACCTGAAACGAAGGAGCAGCACGCGCGCCGGCATGCCCTGGCTACCGAACAGCGCTTCGCCCGGATATATCTGCCGCATAAGGTTGCGCGAGTAGCCGTGGACCCGGCCGATGATCCGGCGCGACCAGGGTGAGGCGTTCTTGCCCGCGATGGCGAGGTACGTCGCGCTCTTGAGCACCTCGAGGCTGTCGAGGTCGTACATCGCCACATAGCGGGGCCAGCCTTCCAGGCAGACGAGCCGGTTCCCGGTGAGGAACCCCGGCACGGCGAGCCGGCCGGGAAGGTGCTCGCCGTCGTACCAGTCGTGGAACTCCCCCTCCATTTCCGGCGGGGGCTCCATCAGCCCCATCATGAGGCTGAGCTGCCTTGCCTCGCTCATCGGTAGAGCTCCTCGACTTCCGCCGCCTCGCGCAACACGTAGTCGCGGAATTCCACGGCGTTCAGATAGCGCGGAACCGAACCTATCTTGGCCAGTTGAGCCACCACGTCCGGCTCCTTCAGCATCTCCTGGAGCGCGCCATTCCACTTGGCGACGACGGCGGCGGGCAGCTTCGGCGGCCCGGAGATTCCGGTCCACACGGGAAGGTCGATCGGATAGCCGAGCTCGGCGGTGGTGGGCACGTTCGGCAGATTGGGCGCGCGCGCGGAAGCCGACAGCGCGAGCGGGCGAATGAGCCCGCCCTGGATCGCCGATTGCGCGGCGGCGATGACCACCACGCCCACCTTGACCTGGTTTCCGGCGGCCATCGTCGCTATCTCCGTCTGGCTGCGCACGGTCACGGGCTTGGTTTTCGCGATGTCGAAGCCGCTCAGGCGCGCGAACTTGCGCATGATGTAGTCGGCGGTGGCAGCGCCGCCCTGTGAGGCCCAGGTGAAGCTCTGCGGGTCGCGCTTGGCGTCGTCGGCCACGTCCTTCAGCGTCTTGTAGGGCGACAACGGGTTGACGACGAACATCAGGTTGTTCGATGCGATCATCGCGATGAAAGTGCGCTCGGCGACCTTGAAAGGCAGATTCCTGACCACTGCGGCGAGCATGGAGCTGCTCCCCGGAGGATCGCCGAGGAGCGTGTATCCGTCCGGCGCCGCGTTGTAGAGGTCGAGGACGGCCGGCACGGTGTTGCCGCCCGGCTTGTTGATCACGTTGAGGGGCACGTGCCACTTCTTGCGCAGCCACGCTGCCGCGATGCGGCAGGTAAGATCGCCGGAGCTACCCGGCCCGAAGCCGTAGAGAATGTCGATGCCCCGCTGGCGATAGGCATCCTGCGCGTGCGAAAGCATCGGCAGGGCCGCCAGCGGCGCCGACGCGCCGAGCTTGAGGATGTCCCGCCGGGTGAAGCCCGAACCATGTTGCCGCTTGCTCATGCCGTACGCCTCCTTTTCGTGATTCGTGCCACCGCGATGGAAAGCGCCACGACGATCGCTGCAAGCAGCAGCAACCCGGCGCTGAATGGCCGCGTGAAGAAGATCGCCGGGCCGCCCATGTTCAGCGACTGGCTGAGGGCCAGCTCGATCATCGGGCCGAGGATGAAGCCGAGGATCAGCGGCGCGACCGGCCACCCGCAGCGCCGCATGGCGTAGCCGGCAACGCCGGCGAGAAGCGCGACCCAGATGTCGAAGACCGCGTTGCGCGCGGAATAGGCCGCCACCACGCAGACGCCGAGGATGACCGGCGCCAGATACTTGTAGGGAACGGTGCTGAGCCTCGCCCACAGCCCGACGAGCGGCAAGTTGAGTATCAGAAGGATCACGTTACCGACGAACATGCTGCCGATCACCGTCCAGACGAATTCCTTGTTGTTGATGAACAGCATCGGGCCCGGCTGGAGGCCGTAGATCATGAGCGCGGCAAGAATCAGCGCCGGTGCCGGGCCGGTCGGGATGCCGAAGGCCATCAGGGGCACGAAGCCCGCTTGCGCATTGGCGTTGTTCGCCGCCTCGGGCGCTGCTACGCCCTCGATGACCCCGCTGCCGAACTTCTCGGGGTGCCGCGAAATTCGCCGTTCCACGTCGTAGGCCATGAATGACGCGACGGGCGGCGTCATGCCGGGGAGCATGCCCAGCGGGAAGCCGATGAACGTGCCGCGCAGCGCCGCCTTCAGGCTCTTCGCGAGCTCCTGCCCGCGAGGCATCATGCGGCCGAGCTTGCCCTCGTAGATTCTGGCGATTCCCGCCTCCGAGCTCACCAGAATCTCGGCGATGCCGAACAGGCCGACGGTAACGGGTATCAGGTCCAGCCCGCGGGCCAGCGCAAGCTGCCCGTATGCGAAACGCGCCTCACCGGAGACAGGGTCGGACCCCATGGTCGCGAGCAGCATGCCGAGCACCCCGACGCCCAGGCCTTTCAGCAGCGATTCGCCGGAAAGGCTGATGAGCGCCGTAAGGCTGAAGAAGAGCAGCGCGAAATACTCCGGCGGCCCGAACTGCAGGGCGAAGCGCGCGAGGCCGGGCCCGACGAAGGCGAGGATCGCGCAGCCGATGATGCCCGCGATAAACGAGCTCACCGCGGCCACCCAGAGGGCCTCGCCGCCGCGCCCTGCCTTGGTCATCGGGAAGCCGTCGAAGCACGTCGGCACCGAGGAGACCTCGCCCGGAATGTTGGTCAAGATGCTGGTCGTCGAGCCGCCGTAAGACGCGCCGTAGTAGAGACCCGCCAGCATGATGATCGAGCCGGTGGCGTTGTCGAGCGTCATCGTGATCGGCAGCAGGATCGCCATCGTCGCGGCCGGGCCCAGCCCGGGCAGCACCCCGATCAGCGTGCCGAGGACACAGCCCGCGAGGCAATAGAGCAGCAGCACGGGCGAGAACACGCCGACAATTCCGTTCAGGACGTCCATGTTCAGAAGAGCGTCACCATCGGGCGCGGAAAAATCACCTCGCAGTACACGACGAAGACGACATGAAACGCGGCCGTATAGACGAGGCCGAGGAGGATGCTCCTTGACCAGGCTGCGACACCGAAGAAGCGAAACGCGGCAATGAAGAACGCAAGCGAAGCGGCGGTATAGCCGACGATCGGGATGGCCGCGACATAGGCGACCAGGACCGCCACCATTGCCAGCATGCGGCCGGGTCTGACGCCGCCCGGCTGCGCCGCCGATGAACCTCCGGCGAGGGCCATATGAACCAGCCCGATCACGAGGAGCAGCGCGCTTAACCCCGCTATGTAGTAGCCCGGCGCCAGCGTTTGCTGCAATCCGGCGGGGAGACGGCTCAAGCGCAAGGCTTCCGCCATGCCGGCCATGCCGACGGCGAAAAACAGCGCCCCCTCGACGATCCCCTTCCGCGACACCGGCGGCATGCTACACGGACTAGGCCGGTTTAATACCGCGTCGGTTCTCCGTCGGCCGGCGAGCAGTCGCGCGGCGCAGAGGGATCAGCCGGGTCGGAAGAATCCGCCGACGGCGACGTTTCGTCGATGATGAAATCCACCACCCGCAGAAAGATGCCGATGGGCGGGACCGCCTTGTCGCCGATCCATTTCTCCAGCTCGGCTGCGGGCACGTGGAGGAAGCGGCACAGCTTTGCGCGCCCGCCGATCAGCTCGGCCGCCTTCTGCAAGGTTCTGCTGTATACGCTCGAGGCCACTATTGCTCTTTCGGTGATTGCGCCCGGAATAATGGCCCAACCGCGCGAACGGCACAATCGCGACCCCTGCCGGTCAGTTTGCCGGCCCCTTGTGGGAGACGTGCAACAGCAGCACCTCGACGGCGGCGAGGAACACCGCCTCCGGGGGCTGCGGATCGCCGTTCATCCAGTTGCGCAGCTCCGCCTCCGTGACCGCGAGGTGCTTCGCCAGCTGGGCGATGCCGCCCACGATCACGCAGGCACGGTGCAGCGTGCGCGAATACACGCTCGCATGCTCGGGCGGCGCCAGGGGGCAATCCCTGGCGGCGGCTGAGAGTTCTCGCATGAGTGGAATGGTGCGACGCTCCCGGGTCATACATCAAGTCGCGATCCGTCAGTCTGTCTTGTCGTTTATGGGGCCATAGCCGCGTCGAATAAAAACGAGCACGCCGCTGATAGCACGCAGGCACAACGACATATACCGCGCGGGAACATCCTTTGCAACCGGGGGTTCGATTCGTCAGGCGTATCCCGACGACGAACCACTTACAACGGAAACCACGGCGCCACGACTTGTGCCCGACGGAGCGGCCCGCTAATTGTAAGAGCGTGGCGCGACCGCCGAAAGTGATGGTGCTGCAAATCGCCGCGGAAATGCTCGGCGGGCCGCGCAAGCTGCGCAGCTACCTCGGCGCTTCCTCAGCCGACGTGGTGAGCTGGCTGTCCGGGATCGAGCCGCCGCCGCCGCATGCATTCCTGCGCGCGCTGGAGCTCATCCTGGACGATCTCGATGCCGGTGGGCGCCGCCTGTCGAAGATCCCGCGCGCGCGCCGGGAAAGCGCTGTGATCCTCAAGGCGCGCCGCGTCGGCCGGCCGAAATAGACAGAACGGCCCGCGTCGGTCAGGCCGATTTTCCGGATAAGAACTTCGGCACATCTTTAAGCAGACCGCTGAACTGGCCTCTTATGAATCGATAGCATTCACAGGACTTCCTCTTCAAGCCTGCCTCGTCGAGAATCTGTATGCGACCGCGCCTGTAGCTCAACAATCCGGCCGCTTGCAGCTTCGCGGACGCCTCGGAAATACCCGTGCGGCGCGCCCCCAGCATCGCTGAAATGAATTCCTGCGACATCTCGAACTGGTTCGATTCGGCATAGTCGTGCATCGTCAGCAGCCAGCGGGCGAGGCGCTGCGCTACCGAGTGGTGCTGGCTGCAAGCGACGGATTGGCTGATGACGGCAAGCAGCGCTTGCGTGTAGCGCAGGAGCAGGCGCTGCAGAGGGCTGCCGAAGCGAAGCTCCTTGCGCAGATCGCTCGTCTTCATTCTCATGGCGCCGCCTGAGATCTGAACGATAGCCTTGTCGGGCGTGACCAGGCAGCCCAGAAAAATATTGATGCCAACCATGCCCTCGTGGCCGATCACGCCGACCTCGACCGTGCCGCCGTCGTCCAGCGTGTCGATCATGGCCACCACGGCGTCCTCGGGAAAGTAGACGTGTTCGATGCTTTGATCCGCCTGATAGATGATCGCGCCGAGCTTCAGCTCGACGTGCTCGAGCTTCGATCTGAGGCGCTTGTACTCGGAGTTGAGCAGCGCGCGCAGGATGTCGTTTCTGATGGGGGAGGAGGCCTCCCCCATAGCCGGTCGCTGCCTGGCCGTCACTTGCCCGACCTCTTCGACCTCGGTTCCGGCGCGGCTTCGGTTTCCTGAGCCTTGCGCGGGCCGGTCCGCTCGGGGATTCCCGTGATCAGGCCATGGTAGTCCGTGCGCGGCGGGTGGATGACCACCACGCCCTTATCCGTGATGACGTATTCGCGGATGTCCTTGCTGTGGTTGCCGCCGCGCATCTTGATGACGACCATCACCTTGCGCAACTGGCCGTCGATCTCCACGTAACGCAGCCGGATGATGTCGTCGGTGAGAAACGAGATCGCGTAATGGCTGAACTGGAGCTCGGTGAACTTGTCCTCCACTTCGACGGTGCTGAGGATGGTGATGCCGGCGCCGGTCAGCGCGCCGATCATCCGGTAGAGCGACTCGCGAAAGTCGGTGCGGAAGCCGGGCGCCAGCGCCATCTCGAAGCCGACCAGCGAATCGATCACCACCCGTTTCGCGCCGACCCTCTTGATGGCTTCGAGAATCTCCTGCATCGTTTCGTCCACCGACAGGTCGAGCGGGCGCAGGTAAAGGACTTCGAGCGTTCCCTTTGCCAGCGCCGGATCCAGCTTCAGGCCGAAATCGCCCGCGCGCCGGGTGTAGCCGTCCGGGCGCTCCTCGAAGATCGCGATGATGCCGGGCTCGCCCGCGCGCAATCCTTCGGCGATGAATTGCGTGGCGAGCGCCGATTTTCCCGTGCCCGAGGGCCCGGCGACCAGCAGGCTGTCGCCTTCGAGAAGGCCCCCGCCCATCATCTTGTCCAGCTCGGCAATGCCGGTGGAAAGACGCCGGCGCCGCCCTGTCTTGGGTTTGGCGCGCTGCAGCCCCAGCGTGCGCGAGAAGGCCTGCAAGCCGCTATCGCCGATGCGCACCGTATGCAGTCCCGGCACGGATGCCTGCCCGCGCAGCTTCACGACCTGCAATTTGCGCAGCACGGAATTGCGCTCTGTCACCTGCGAAAGCCATAAGATGCCGTCGACCATGGTGAACAGCGGATTGTCCCGGATCTCGTCTTGGGCATACTCGCCCACCAGGAACGTCGTGGCCTCCCAGCTGGTCAGAAACTGGGCGAGACGGTTGATGAAGGCCTGCATCTCCACTTCACCCACATCGCTGATGGCTTTGCGCACCACAGTGCGAAAGGAATCCACCACCACGACGCCGGCATTGGCCGCCGTGACCTGCCTGATGATTTCCTCCAGCACCGAGTTCAGGTCTCTTTCCAGGACGAAGTCGGAAAGGTTGATGAAGCGCACCGCCTTACCCACCTTGGATTCGTCGAAATAGGAGTACTGCTGCTGATAGCGCAGCATCTTGATGACCGGCTCGCCGAGGACGGTGAAGTAAAGCGCGGGTTTCCTCGGCGTCGCATTGGCGAACGCGATCTGGTGCGCCAGCGTGGTCTTGCCGCTACCCGGCTCGCCGGCGATGATGTTGAAGGAAAATTCCGGCAGGCCGCCGCCCAGGATATCGTCGATGCCCCGCACGCCGCTCGAGATCTTCCGGATCGCCACTTTGGCCGGCCGGTGCAGCGCTTTTCCCGCCGGGCGGCGTTTAGCTGCGCGTTTTTTCACTGTTGTCTCCTTTGCCAAAATCCAGATCCTTGAGGGACAGCTTCGGCCAGACTTCGCCCACCAATTGCAGAGTCAATTCCTCGCCGATGAAGATCACCAGAGATCCGAGCAATCGGGCCAGCATGACAGTACGGCCTTCGAAAAACAGGGCCGGCGCGAGCTGCGCCTGAAGCTCCTGCAACCCCTCCAAAGACCCGTCCGATTTCACGTGCACCGCGCGCAGCCAGCGAACTTCTTCGCCGGCCGCCGCGAGCGCGCGCGCCAAGAACCCGCGAAAACCGGCCTTTCCCATCAGCGTCGCCAGCGCGGGACGCAGGGTCTCGAGAACGGGAAAGGGAGGGTCGCTGGTCCTGGAAGATTCGTTCTTGGACGCCTCATGAGCCATGAGGCGCCTGGCGATGCTCCTCAACTGCGGAGTGACTCGTGTCATGCGAAGTCAGACGCTACCGCAGGGGGACGCATTAGAGCTACCGCAGGAGCAAGCCTTGTTCCCCCTGCCGTTGATTGCCGATGAAGTCCGCCAATAAAAAGGGCTTAGCTTTTGGCTAAGCCCTTGAACGGTTTGGTAGGCCGTGGCGGATTCGAACCGCCGACCAACGGATTAAAAGTCCGCTGCTCTACCAGCTGAGCTAACGACCCGAAGTATCAGTCTGCAGAAGTTACAGATGCAGGAAAGGGCGGAATTTTATCAGCCCTCGCGGGTCATTCGCCAGTATTGGAGCTTCATGGTCGCCGCGGCGCCCGCGACGATGCAGACAAAGGTGATGATCGAGCCCAGCGCGAGCGTGGAAAAGCCGGTGATCGCCTGGCCGATGGTGCAGCCGAGCGCGGTAATGCCGCCAAAGCCCATCAGCAGGCCGCCAATCACGTGCGTGGCGGTGTCCTCGGCGTCGCGAAAGCCTTCCCAGCGGAAGGTGCGCGTGGCGAGCGCGTAGGCGGCGGAGCCGGCGATGACGCCGGCCGCGGAAGCGATGCCGTAGGTGATGACCTTGGACTTGTCGGTCCAGAACATGAGGTATTCGAGCGTGTAGGCAAGCGGGGAGACGAACGAGAACGACTCCATGCGGCCGGTATTGGTGCGGACGAAGGCCTCCTGGAGCGTGTTCGGGTCCTCGGCAAGGTAGCCGAGATGGCCGCTGACATACCAGCCGCCGACCACCACCAGGCCGGTCACCACCCCGCCCAGGGTGTAATCGAAGGTCGAGCGGAACTCCCTGTCTGCATAGACGAAAGCCAGCATCGCGCCCCCCACCAGCGCTGCCAGGGCCGCTATCAAGGAAGCTTTCTTGATCGGAATGATCGCGGAAAGAAGCGAGGGGAGATCCTGCCCCGTTGCGAGGGTGAGGGAGGCTTTCTCCAGCACCTCGACGCGGAAGGCGCCGAACAGGCCGCGCAGCGTCATGTAAGCCGCGATGCCGAGGAAGACATACACCACCAGCGACTTGAGGCTGCCGTGGCCGATGCGGATCAGGGTCTTCGAGCCGCAGCCCGAGCCGAGCGTCATGCCGACGCCGAAGAGAAAGCCGCCGACCACGTAGGACAGCCAGGTGAAGTTCGGCCCCGGGTAGATCGACTTCGCGAGATCGAAGACCCTGATCCGGTGCAGCGCGCTCGAGCCGAGCAGCGCCACGGCGATGGCCAGCAGCCACATGCGCATGCGGCCGAGGTCGCCCATGTTGACCCAATCGGAGACCGCGCCCATGGTGCAGAAGCGCGTCTTGTTGCCGACCGCGCCGAAGACGAAGGCGAGCAGAAACGCCCCGCCGACGACGTACGGGGCGAGCTGCGCGGGGCTTTCTGCGTTCAACGCTTGGCGGAAGCGGCGAGGCGCTGGCGGGCGCTCACCGAGGCGCTGCTGCCGGGGTACCGGGCGATCAGCTCCTGCAACGTCTTTTGCGCTTCACCGCGCGCGCCCATGGTTTCCTGCGCGCTCGCGATGCTGAGCATCGCGTCGGGCGCCTTGGGATTGTCGGGCCACGCGGCCAGCAGCTTCCTCTGTGCCGCGATGGCGCTCTTGTAATCGCGCTGGCCGGAGTGCGCCATGCCGATCCAGTACTGCGCATTGGGCGCCAGGCTGCTGCTGGGGTAGGTCACCATGAAGCCCTGCATCGCCGACACGGCGAGCGCATATTGGCCCAGCTTGAACTGGTCGAGCGCCGCCTGGTAGGCCTTGGTCTCGGCGGGCGAGGCCTCGGCCTCCGCCATCGGCGGCTTCTCCGTCACGGCGGACTGCTGCTCGCGCGTCTGCTCGAGCTTGCGCAGCCGCGTGTCGATGTCCAGATAGAGGTCCTTCTGGCGCTTGTCGGCAGTGTCGATCTGGTTCGCGATCACCTCCACCTGGCCGCGCATACGCGAGATGTCGCCGCGCAGCGCCTCGAGCTGGCTCGACAGCTCGAGCAGCGCACCGCGGTCGGAGGCTGCGCCCTCGATCTTGGTCAGCCGCTCTTCCATCGCGCGCTGGCTGGTCTCGATGCTCTGGCGCAACAGCTCGACCCGCCGCCGCGCCTCGTTGTCGTCGAACAGGCCTTGCGCGAACGCCGGCGCCGCCGCCGCGGTCAGGGCTGCGGCGAGACAGGCCCTTGTCAAACCACGACGCATCAATACTCGCCGCTGTAGAGGATGTCGCTGCGCCGGTTCTTCGACCACGCCGCCTCGCTGCGGCCGGCGTCCTGCGGCTTCTCCTCGCCCAGGCTCACCGACTCGACCTGGTTGTCGCGCGCGCCGAGCAGCGTCATCATCCGCTTCACGCCGTCGGAGCGGCGCTGGCCGAGGCCGACGTTGTATTCGCGGCTGCCGCGCTCATCGGTGTTGCCCTGGATCAGCATGCGCGCGCTCGGGTTGTCGCGCAGGTATCTGGCGTGGGCTTCGACCAGCGCGCGGTACTCGTCCTTCACGTCGAACTTGTCGAGCTCGTAGAAGATCGAGCGCTGCGAGAGGATGCTCTTCGGGTCCTTGAGCGCGCTGCTGGAAGGCGTCGCGCCGGGCTTGCCGGTGACGTCGACCGGCGTCACCGGCTGGGTCTGCACCTGCCCGGGGGCCGGCTTGCCTCCCGGCGTGTCGACCGGCGCGGGCGAATCCGGAGTCGTGGTGGCGCAGGCGGCGAGGAACAGGCTGGCCGTCGAGAGGGTCGCGATCGCAATCTGGCGCATGGCATCACTCCTTTTCTTCATTCGATGAACGGGCCCCACGCGGGCTCGCGTAAGTCGCCGCCGGCAGCAGCGCTCAGGCGCTGCTTGAAGCGGCCGTCGGCGGACACCGCCGACAGCACCCCGCGCCCGCCGGTCACGGTGGCCAACAGGATCATGCGGCCGTTGGGGGAAAAGCTAGGAGATTCGTCACGGTCGCTGTCGGTGATGATCTGCGTCTGGCGGTTGGTGAGATCGAGCAGCGCCACCTGGAACTTACCTTCGTTGCGCGTGATGTAGGCGAGCATCTTGCCGTCGGGGCTCAAGCGCGGAGTCACATTATAGCTACCCTCGAAGGTTACCCGCTGCGGCTCTCCGCCGCCGGACGCCATGCGGTAGATCTGCGGGCTGCCGCCGCGGTCGGAGGTGAAGTAGATCCACTTGCCGTCGGGCGAGTAGCGTGGCTCGGTGTCGATCGCCGAGGAGCTGGTGAGCCGGCGCGCCCCGCTGCCGTCGGGGTTGACGACGAAGATCTGCGAGCCGCCCTCCCGCGACAGGCAGACCGCGAGCTTCGAGCCGTCGGGCGACCAGGCGGGCGCCGAGTTCGAGCCGCGGAAGTTGGCCGCCACCGTGCGCTTGCCGTCGAGCAGGGAATGCACGTAGACCACCGGCCGCTTCGCCTCGAACGACACGTAGGCGAGGCGCTTGCCGTCGGGCGCCCAGACCGGCGAGATGATCGGCTCGAAGGAGGCGAGCGCGGTCTCTTCGCCCAGGCCGTCGGCGTCGGCGATCTGCAGCTCGTAGCGGTTGGTGCGCTTCACCACATAGGCGATGCGGGTGGAGAAGGTGCCCTTCTCGCCGATCAGCTTCTCGTAGACGAAATCGGCGATGCGGTGCGCGGTGGCGCGCGCCTGCTCCTTGGACAGGGTGTAGGCGACGCCGCTCAGGTCCTGCTGCTTGGCGGTGTCGAACAGCTTGAAGCGGACCTCGAAGCGGCCGTCGGGCCGTGCCGCGACCGAGCCCAGCACCAGCGCGTCGGCCAGGCGCGAGCGCCACTCGGGGAAGCTGACCTTGCTCGCCTCGGTCGGATGCGGCTGCAGCGGCGGCACCTCGAGCGCGCGGAACAGGCCGCTCCTTTCCAGGTCGGCGCGCACGATCGACGAGATGCTGGCACCGAGCCCCGCCTCCCCGGCAAAGGCGACCACCGCGATCGGGATGCGCTGCCCGCCCGCGCCGGTGATCTCGATGGAGAGCTGCGCCCGGGCGAGCGGCGCGGCGAGGAGAAGCAGCAAAGCGAGGATGGAGAGGCGACGCGGCAGCAAGCTGCGGATCCCTGTTGTTTTCAGCTGGAACCGATTATAGCCACGGCCCCCGGGGCTGGTCTGTCGTTACATGACGACGTTCCTGCGACTCCCCTATTGGTCTTTCGGTCGAAACTTTAGTTCCAGGTCGCGGCGGAAGGTGCTCGGCTGATCGGGCTTGGGCAAGGGCGAGGCGGCGTGGATGGCGCGCTCGACTGCTGCGTCATAGCCGGCGTGTCCGCTCGATTTGCGCCGGCGTACGGTGAGCACGTCACCCGAAGGCAGCAGCGTGACGTCGAAAATCGCTTCCGGATTGCCGGGGACATCGGGCGGCATGTTGATCCGGTTGCGGATGCTCGCCGCGATCCTGTCCATCCAGGCCTGCTGCGCCTTTTGCTGGCCCGCGGCCGCCAGCCGCAGCGCCGTCTCGCGCGCCTCGCGCGCCCGGCTCTGCTCGTCGAGCGCCTTCTGCTCACGCGCCGCCTCCTCCTGCATGCGCTTGACGAACTGCGGATCCGGCTTGGGCTTCGCCTTCTCGACCTTCGGCTCGGGCTTGGGCTTGGGCTTGGGCTTGGGCGGCGGCGCCCTCTCCACGATCTGCGGCTTCTCGATCTTGGGCTCGGGCTTGGGCGGCTCGGGTTCGACCTTCGGCGGCGGCGGCTTCGGCGCTTCGACGACGGGGGGCGGCGGTGGCGGCGGCGGCGCCGGCGCTTCCCACAACTCCACGGTCACCGTGTCCGGCGGGTGGCTCTGCCAGCGCACGCCGAAGAACATCACCGCCACGAGGATCGCGTGCACGGCGAGCGCGAGCATGAACGCACGCGCCAGCGCCGGCTCGCGGCGGTTGCGGAACTCGAGGGCTTCGGCGCTCAAGCGGCGGCCGGCGCGCTCACTGGGCGAGCTTCACCTGCAGGCCGACCTTCTGCACACCTTGCGCGCGCAGCTCGTCCATCACCTGCAGCACCGTCTCGTAGCGCGCATTCTTGTCGCCGCCGACCAGCACCGAGAGCTCGGCGTCCTTGCCGCGCGCGCTCTTGATGAACGCGCCGAGCTCGCCCCGCGTGATGCGCCGTTCGCTGATCACCGCGCCGTTCTTGTCGCGGCTGCGCACCTGCAGGCCCTGGTCGGCGCGCACGAAGACTTCCACCGGCACGATGCGCGGCGCGCTCGCCTTGCCGACGGTGGGCAGGTCGATCACCGCCGGGGTGACGAGCGGCGCCGTCACCATGAATATCACCAGCAGCACCAGCATCACGTCGACGTACGGCACGACGTTGATCTCGTGCATCGGCCCCCGCTTGCGGCGCAGCGTGGCCACGGTTACCTCACGGCCTGCCGGTGCAGGATGTTCGAGAACTCCTCCATGAAGCTCTCGAAGCGGTTGGCGAGGCGCTCGATGTCGTGCGAATAGCGGTTGTAGGCGACCACTGCGGGAATCGCCGCGAACAGGCCGATCGCGGTGGCGATCAGCGCCTCGGCGATGCCCGGCGCGACCTGCGCGAGCGTAGCCTGCTGCACGTTGGCCAGGCTCCTGAACGAATGCATGATGCCCCACACCGTGCCGAACAGGCCGACGTAGGGGCTGACCGAGCCGGTCGAGGCGAGAAACGCCAGGTGCCGCTCGAGGAAATCCATCTCGCGCTGGAAGGTGGCGCGCATCGCGCGGCGCGCGCCGTCGACCATATCGCTGGCGTCGGTGTTGGCGCCCTTCTGGCCGCGCAGCTTGGCGAACTCGCGGAAGCCCGCCTCGAAGATGCGCTCCAGGTTGCCGATCGAGTGGCGGTTGTTGACCGCGCCCTGGTAGAGCGCGTTCAGGTCGCGTCCGCCCCAGAACTCGCGCTCGAACGCCTCGGTCTGCCGGTTGGCGCGGCGGATCGAGAACCACTTCTGGAAGATGAACATCCACGACATGAACGACACCGCGAGCAGCAGCAGCATGACCACCTTGACGACGATGCTCGCGTTGAGGATCAGCGTCCAGATGTCGAGGTCTTGGGTCAGGTTCATTTGAGCGCCTGTGCGAGTTCTTCGGCGAGCCTTTCGGGCAGCCGCGCCGGCTTCATGCGGTCGCGGTCCACCAGCGCGAGCGTCACGTCGGCTTCGACCAGCAACTGCGCGCCGCGTTCCACGCGGTGGCGGAACACCATGCTCGCGCGGCCCATTTTAACCACTTCGGCGGTCACGGCGAGCAGCTCGTTGAGCCGCGCCGGCTGGTGGTACTTGACCGCGATCTCGAACACCAGGAACAGGATCCGGTCCTCGTCGGCGACGCGCGCCAGGTCGACGCGCGCCGCGTTGAGCAGCTCGGTGCGCGCGCGCTCCATGAAAGCGAGGTACTGCGCGTGGAACACGACGCCGCCCGCGTCGGTGTCCTGGTAGTACACGCGCACGGGAATGCTGAAGGGGCTTTTCAATGGTGCTTCAGTTATCCGACAACAGGTCGCGCGAGGCCGCCGGCGCGGCGATGCCGAAATGGCGGTAAGCGGTGAGCGTCGCCATGCGCCCGCGCAGCGTGCGCTGCAGGTAGCCCTGCATGATCAGGTAGGGCTCGAGCACATCCTCGATGGTGTCGGCCTCCTCGCCGATGGCGTGCGCCAGGTTCTCCAGGCCGACCGGCCCGCCGGAGAACTTCTCGATCACCGCGAGGAGCAGCTTGCGGTCCATCACGTCCAGGCCGAGCGAGTCGACATCCAGCATCTTGAGCGCCGCGTCGGCGACCGGCTTGGTCACGATCCCGTCGGCTTTCACCTGCGCGTAGTCACGCACTCTCCTTAGCAACCGGTTGGCTACGCGCGGCGTGCCCCGCGCGCGACGCGAGATCTCCGCAGCGCCTTCCTCTACAAGCGACACCTCCAGCAAGCGTGCGGAGCGCTGCACGATCTGCGCCAGCTCGTCCTGCGAATAGAACTCGAGCCTCGCGACGATGCCGAAGCGGTCGCGCAGCGGGTTGGTCAGCATGCCGGCGCGGGTGGTCGCGCCCACCAGGGTGAAGGGCGGCAGGTCGAGCTTGATCGAGCGCGCCGCCGGACCCTCGCCGATCATGATGTCGATCTGGTAGTCCTCGAGCGCGGGGTAGAGGATCTCCTCGACCACCGGCGAGAGGCGGTGGATCTCGTCGATGAACAGGACGTCCTTGGGCTCCAGGTTGGTCAGGATCGCGGCGAGATCGCCGGCCCGCTCGAGCACCGGACCGGAGGTCTGCTTCAGGTTGACGCCCATCTCGCGGGCGATGATGTGCGCGAGGGTGGTCTTGCCCAGGCCCGGCGGGCCGAACAGCAGCACGTGGTCGAGCGCCTCGGCGCGCGCGCGCGCCGCCTGGACGAAGATCTCGAGCTGGCCGCGCACCTTCTCCTGGCCGACGTACTCGGCGAGCGTCGCCGGGCGCAGCGAGCGCTCGATCTGCTGCTCCTGCTGCGAAGACGGCTTGGCGGAGATAAGCCGGTCGGTCTCGACGCTCATGCCGGTATTAGAACCGATATTGCACGCCGAGCGAGAACAGGTCGATCTTGCTGTCGTTCAGCCGCTCGTACTCCACGCGCATGCCCCAGCCGCCGCGGCCGAACTGATACAGCGCGCCGATGCCGACATGCATCTGCGTGTCGTTGTCGTCCTCGGTTGCCGCGACCGCGCCGCTCACCTGCGTGCGGGTCCTCGTGTCGAGCAACCCGAGCCTGCCGAGGATCGAGTAGCGCTCGCCGAGCGGCAGGATGCCGAGCGCCGAGATGCCCGCCGCCTTGACCCTGCTCGTGCCGCTGGCCGGCGCGCCGGGAACCACGCTGCTCGCCCTGGCTTCGCCGTAGTCGATGTAGGAAACCTCGGCCGCGAGGTAGCGAAGGAAGCGCCAGCCGGCGAACACCTTTCCCGCCGTGTCCTCCCTCGTGCAGGTGAAGGCGTCGGCGGTCGTGCCGGCGACGCGATTGAAATCGGCGCACCCCTCGCGGTAGGAGGACTGGCCGAGGGCGGCGCCGATATAGAAACCTGTCTCCTGCGCCAGGGCCGGCGAGCATGCGGCGAGCGCCGCGAGCGCCGCGAGGAGCTTCCTCGTTCCCGTCATTCGCGCGAAGAATACGCCAAAAACAAAAGGGCGGCCGAAGCCGCCCTTCTGGACAAACTGCTGTGGCGCTTACTTGAAGCGGTAGACCACGCCGACGCTGAACACGCTAACGTCGGAAAAGCCGTTGGCGAAGTCCGGGTACGCCTGGTATTCGGCAGTGACGCCGAGTACCGGTGTGAAGTTGTACTTCACGCCGATGCCGTAGGTCAGTTCCGTGCTGTCGTCCGAAGAGCTACCGAGCGCCGTCGACACGTCGCCTTCGCCCATTGCGAAGCCGAGCTTGCCGAATACCGAGAACTTGTCGTTGATCGGCAGGGTGCCGACGCCGACCAGCTCCCACGCGTTCCCCTTGGCGGTCGTGCCGCCCGACTCGACCTTGCCGAAGTCGGTGTAGCCGAGCTCGGCCGCGAAGTTCTTGTTGATCTGGTAGCCGCCGAGAATCTTGAACGACGTATCGCCGTCGCTGAGCCGATCCACGTCCGACTGACCGAGGTTACCGCCGATGTACCAGCCGCTGTCCGGCCCCTTCAGGGTCATCTGCGCCATGCTGATCGACGGGACGCCCAGCGCCGCGACGCTGATCAGGGCCAGTGCTGCATTTTTCACCTTCGTCATAACAGCTACTCCTTTCGTGTTCATGTTCGAAATGCGCGAGATCCGCGCGGCATGAAGACTAGAGGAGCCGATGCATCACCATCGTGCATAAATGCCGAATATGCTGTTTTCGCCCTGTCAAAGCATTCGGTTGTTGCAATGCCGCAACAAAGACACCGCCGGTGTTACGGCCTTTGTCAGCCATCTGAAAGGCAGGGCAACTAAAAGCGGTGCTGCACGCCGATCGAGATCAGGTCGAGCTTGCTGTCTTGCGCACGCTCTTCCTACTAACACTAACGTCCTTATTGCTTAGCTAGCGCCTTGAGCGCGGCGCGAATACCTTCGGCGACACCGACCCCGTGCGGCAGGCCCTTGACGGCCGCGAGCGCTTCCTTCTCGCTGTAACCCAGGCCGATCAGGGCGTTGAGGACATCCCCGGAGCCGCTGACGGTGGGCTTGGCGTCGGCCAGCTTGCCCTTCAGCTCGAGCAGCAGCCGCTCGGCGGTCTTCTTGCCGATGCCGGGGATCTTGATGAGGGTCTGCGCCTCCTGCAGCGCCACCGCCTGGGCGAGGTCGCCCACCGAAAGCCCCGACAGCACCGAGAGGGCGGTGCGCGCGCCGACGCCGGAGATGCGGATCAGCTGGCGGAACACGCCGCGCTCCTCGAGCGTGCCGAAACCGTAGAGCACGTGCGCGTCTTCGCGCACGGCGAGGTGGGTGTGCAGCGTGACCGGCTCGCCGGCCGCCGGCAGGTTGTAGAAGGTGCTCATCGGCACGTCGACCTCGTAGCCCACCCCGCCGACATCGACCAGCACCTGCGGCGGATGCTTCGAGACGAGCCGGCCGGTGAGCCTGCCGATCAAACCAGCCTGCCCTTCTTCATGCGCAGGCCGAGCGTGGCGAAGGCGCCGAGCCGGCCGCCGTGCGCGTGGCAGATGGCGCAGGCAAGCGCGTCGGCGGCGTCCGCCGCGGGCTCGCCCTCGAGTGCGAGCAGGCGTTTGACCATGTGCTGCACCTGTTCTTTTTTCGCATGGCCGTTGCCGACCACCGATTGCTTGACCTGCAGCGCAGTGTACTCGGCGACCGGCAGGCCCGCGAGCACCGCCGCGCAGATGGCGGTGCCGCGCGCCTGGCCCAGCGCGAGCGTCGACTGCGGGTTGACGTTGACGAACACCTTTTCGATCGCCACTTCGCCGGGCGCATGCGCCGCGATGATCTCGCCGAGGCCTTCCAGGATGGTCTTGAGCCGCGCGGCCAGCTCGCCCGTGCCGGAGCGCACGCAGCCGCTGGTCACGTACTGCAGCCGGCCGCCGCTTTTCTCGATCACGCCGAATCCGGTGATCCTCAGTCCTGGATCGATGCCGAGAATTCGCCGGTAGTCCGGGCCTTTCAGTCGATCACCGCCGTGGTGTACACGTTCTGCACGTCGTCGAGGCTCTCGAGCACGTCGAGCAGGCTGCGCATGCGCTGCGCGTCGCCGCCGGAAAGCGGGTTCTCGTTGGTCGGCTTCATGGTCACCTCGGCGATCTCGGGCTTGAAGCCGGCCTTCTCCAGCGCGGTCTTCACGGCGGGGAAATCGCCCGGCGAGCTGAGCACCTCGATCGAGCCGTCCTCGTGCGCCACCACGTCGTCGGCGCCGGCCTCGAGCGCCGCCTCCATCAGCTTCTCCTCGCTCGTGCCGGGGGCGAACAGGAGCTGGCCGACGTGCTTGAAGAGATAGGCGACCGAGCCGTCGGAGCCGAGGTTGCCGCCGTTCTTGCTGAAGGCGTGGCGCACCTCGGCCACGGTGCGCGTGCGGTTGTCGGTCAGGCAGTCGATCAGGACGGCGGCGCCCGCCGGACCGTAGCCCTCATAGCGCGCTTCTTCGTAGGACACGCCCTCGAGCTCGCCGGTGCCGCGCTGGATGGCGCGCGTCACGCTGTCCTTGGTCATGTTCGCCTCGCGCGCCTTCTCGAGCGAAAGGCGCAGGCGCGGGTTGCTGTCCGGATCGCCGCCGCCGGCTTTCGCCGCCACCGTGATCTCCCGGATCACGCGCGTGAAGACCTTGCCCTTCTTGGAATCCGCCGCCGCCTTGCGGTGCTTGATGTTCGCCCATTTGCTGTGACCCGCCATAGTATGATTTTACGTCATGGCATCGCCGCTTCTCGTAGCGAAGAACGACCAGACCGAGCTTTGCCTCCTCCCCTCGCTCGCCAACCGCCACGGCTTGATCACCGGCGCCACCGGCACCGGCAAGACCGTGACGCTGCAGGGCCTGGCCCACAGCCTGTCGGCGATCGGCGTGCCGGTGTTCATGGCCGACGTAAAGGGCGACCTTTCGGGCGTCGCCAAGCCGGGCGGCGGCAACCAGAAGGTTCTGGATAGATTCAAATCGCTAGGCGTTGACCCCGGCTTCACCGCCTGCCCGACCGCCTTCTGGGACGTCTACGGCAAGAGCGGCCACCCGGTGCGCGCCACCGTCTCGGACATGGGCCCGCTGCTCCTGGGCCGCATGCTCGGCCTCAACGACACCCAGGAAGGCGTGCTGCAGCTGGTCTTCAAGATTGCGGACGACAACGGCCTGCTGCTGCTCGACCTGAAGGACCTGCGCGCCATGCTGCAGCACGTGGGCGAGCACGCGGCGAAGTACAAGACCGAGTACGGCAACGTCTCGGGCGCCTCGGTCGGCGCCATCCAGCGCGGCCTGCTCGCCCTCGAGAGCCAGGGGGCGGCGCAGTTCTTCGGCGAGCCGATGCTGGATATCGCCGACCTGATGCAGGTGCGGAACGGCAAAGGGGTGGTCAACATCCTCGCCGCCGACAAGCTGATGAGCTCGCCCAAGCTCTACTCGAGCTTCCTCCTGTGGATGCTGGCGGAGCTGTTCGAGCAGCTGCCCGAGGTCGGCGACGTGGACCAGCCGAAGCTGGTGTTCTTCTTCGATGAGGCGCACCTGCTCTTCGCCGAGGCGCCCAAGGCGCTGCTCGGCAAGGTCGAGCAGGTGGTGCGGCTGATCCGCTCCAAGGGCGTCGGCGTCTACTTCGTGACGCAGAACCCGCTCGATGTCCCCGAGTCCGTGCTCGGCCAGCTCGGCAACCGCGTGCAGCACGCCCTGCGCGCCTTCACGCCGAAGGATCAGAAGGCGGTGAAAACGGCCGCCGAGACGCTGCGCCCCAACCCGAAGTTCAAGGCCGAGCAGGTCATCACGGAGCTCGGCGTCGGCGAGGCCCTGGTCAGCTTCCTCGACGAGAAGGGCACGCCGCGCGTCGTCGAGCGCGCCTGGATCGTGCCCCCCGGCAGCTTCCTCGGCCCGCTCACCGCGGACGAACGCCAGCGCTGCATCCAGACTTCCGGGGTGTTCGGAAAATACGAGAAGTCCGTCGATCGCGAATCGGCGTACGAGAAGCTGAAAGCGCGTGCCGAGAAAACCAACGTCGTACCTTTGCCGGATAGACCCGCGCCCGTCTTGAAGCCGGTGCCGGACCGGCCAGCCCCCGAGAAACCAGCGCCGCGCAATCCGAGACAAACGCCCCTCGAAGCGCTGACGAAGGGTGCAGCGAGGGCCATCGGCTCGGAGCTCGGCCGGCAGGTGATGCGGGGCATTTTCGGTTCGATCCTGCGCGGCACCAGCAGCGGCAAGCGGCGGCGTTGAACAACGCGTCGTACCGCGCCTGGGGCGTGACGTTTGCCATTGTCGGCGTGCTGGCATTCTCGCTGCGGCCGATCCTGATCAAGCTCTCCTACGCCGCGCACCCGATCAGCCCCAATACGCTGCTGTTCCTGCGCATGGCGCTGTCGCTGCCGTTCTTTCTCATCGTCGGCTGGTGGCTGCGGCGCGACGAGCCGCCTCTGACCGCGCGCGACTGGGCGGCGGTGGCGGGGCTCGGCTTCCTGGGCTACTACGGCGCGAGCTTTCTCGACTTCCTCGGGTTGCAGTACGTCGGCGCCGGGGTCGGGCGGCTGATCCTGTTCCTCTTCCCGACGCTCGTACTGCTGCTCTCGTTCCTGTTCCTGCACAAGAAACCCTCGGGAAGGGAAATCGCGGCGCTGGTCGTGAGCTACGCAGGCATCGCGCTGGTCGTGTCGAACCAGGCCAGTGCGGGCGCCGAAGGGCGCCTCTTCCTCTTCGGCGTGCTGCTGGTGTTCGCTTCCGCGCTCCTCTACGCGGTGTACCTCGTCGCCGGCAGCCAGGTGGTGCGGCGCGTCGGCTCGATGCGCTTCACCGCCTACAGCATGGCGGTCGCGACCGTGCCCGCCGTAGTGCAGTTCCTGCTGCTCGAGCCGGCTTCGGCTCTCGATCTGCCGGCGCGCGTCTGGACCTACGCAATCATCCTCGCGACGTTCAGCACGGTGCTGCCGGTGTTCCTGCAGGCCGAGGCGCTCAAGCGGATCGGCGCCAACCAGTTCGCGCTGGTCGGCGCCGTCGGCCCGGTCAGCGTCGCCATCACGAGCGCGCTCGGGCTGGACGAGCCTTTCACGTGGGTGCAGGCGGTGGGCGGCGCGCTCGTGATCTTCGGTGTAATGCTGGTGACATTGAGAAGGAGCTAGGAATGGACCTCGGGATTCGCGGCAAGACGGCGCTGGTGTGCGCCGCCTCCAAAGGCCTGGGCAAGGGCTGCGCGGCCTCGCTCGCGCGCGAAGGCGTGAATCTGGTGATCACGGCGCGCGGCAAGGACGCGCTCGAGGCCACCGCGGCCGAACTGGAAAAAAAATACGGTGTGAAAATCGTTGCCGTCGCCGGGGACATCACCACGCCGGAAGGCCGTGCCGCCGCGCTCAAGGCCTGCCCCTCGCCCGACATCCTGGTGAACAACGCCGGCGGCCCGCCGCCGGGGGACTTCCGCAACTGGTCGCGCGAGGACTGGATCAAGGCGCTGGACGCCAACATGCTGGCGCCGATCGAGCTGATCAAGGCGGTAGTGGACGGCATGATCGCGCGGCGCTTCGGGCGCATCGTCAACATCACCTCGGGCGCGGTGAAGAACCCGATCCCGGAGCTCGGCCTGTCCAACGGCGCGCGCACCGGGCTGACCGGCTTCGTCGCCGGGCTGTCGCGCCAGACGGTGCGCCACAACGTCACCATCAACGGCCTGCTGCCCGGCCCGTTCGACACCGACCGGCTGCGCGTCAACTTCGAATTCAACGCGAAGAAGCTCGGCAAGACCGCGGCCGAGCTGACGCAGGTCCGCATGGACGCGAATCCCGCCGGGCGCTTCGGCACCATCGAGGAGTTCGGCGACGCCTGCGCCTTCCTGTGCGGCGCGCAGGCGGGTTACATTACCGGGCAGAATCTGCTGCTCGACGGGGGAGCGTTCCCCGGTACCTTCTGAGGAGGAGGTCGCATGACCAGGGCATTGTCTTTTCTCGCATCGCTGTTGCTCTCGAGCGCGGTGCTCGCGCAGGCCTATCCCAATCGCGCGGTCAAGGTGATCGTGCCCTGGCCGCCGGGGCAGGCGACCGACATCGCGGCGCGCATGGTTGCGCAGAAGCTGCAGGAGCAGACCGGGCAGCCGTTCGTCGTCGACAACCGGCCCGGCGCCGGCGGCTCGCTCGGCACGGCGGTCGCGGCGACGAGCGCCGCCGACGGCTACACGCTGCTCGCCGCGTCCTCGGGCCCGATCTCGATCATGCCGTCGCTGCAGAAGCTGACCTACGAGCCGCAGAAGGATTTCGTGCTGATCAGCCTGATCACGCGCAATCCCTATGCGCTGGTGGTGCATCCTTCGTTTCCGGCCGCCAACGCAAGAGAGCTGGTCGCGCTGCTCAAGGCGAATCCGGACAAGTACACCTTCGCCTCCTCGGGCACCGGCGCTACCGCGCACCTGCTGACGGAGCTGTTCAATTCGATGGCGCAGGTCCAGGCGCGCCACATTCCGTACAAAGGCAGCGCGCCCGCCCTCACCGATGTGATGAACGGCCAGGTGAGCTACATGATCGAGACCGTCGCTTCGATGGCCGGCCACATCAAATCCGGGCGCCTGAGGGCGCTCGGCGTCTCGACCGCGCGCCGCGCGGCGGCGCTGCCCGACGTGCCCACGCTCGCCGAGGCGGCCGGCCTGCCCGACTACGACGCCGCGGCCTGGATCGGCTACGCCGCCCCGGCAGGCATCCCGCGCGAGGCCCTGGCGCGGCTCTCCGCCGAGATCCAGAAGGCGCTGCAGGCGCCAGAGATGAAGGAGCGCCTGCTGAACGCCGGCCTCGATCCGGTGGCGAGCACGCCCGAGGAGCTGCCGGCATTCATGCGCCGCGAGCAGGAGCGCTACGCCACCGTGATCAAGAACGCCAACATCCGGGTGGAACCGTGATCCGCGCCGCCGCCGTTTTCGCGTCGCTGCTCGTCGCGGGCGCCGCTTTCGCGCAGGGCTATCCCAACCGGCCGGTCAAGGTGATCGTGCCCTGGCCGCCGGGACAGGCAACCGACATCGCGGCGCGGGTCGTCGCCGAGAAGCTGCAGAGCGCGCTCGGCCAGCCTTTCGTGGTCGAGAACCGGCCCGGCGCCGGCGGCTCGATCGGCAGCGACGTCGTGGCGAAGAGCGCCGCGGACGGCTATA
>Ga0193752_1000787_pt1 | contig 28707 bp, 20 predicted proteins | sample H1c1metaG_FD_144924 | JGI IMG/M metagenome (GOLD analysis project Ga0193752, IMG submission 144924) | Soil microbial communities from a riparian zone of the East river system, Colorado, United States - H1c1 | ecosystem: Environmental > Terrestrial > Soil > Riparian zone | place: USA: East River...
AGATAGGCATCGCGCATTCGGTTATCGCCCAGCGCAAAGTGGATGTTGACGAGGCAAAACTCAACCTGAGTTATGCTGCGGTCACCGCTCCCGCGGATGGCGTTGTATCCAAGGTGAATGTCCAGCCCGGGCAGTACCTGCAGGCAGGTCAGTCTACCTTCAGTATCGTTCTAAATGACGAGATCTGGGTGGTAGCAAACTTTAAGGAAACACAGTACAAAAAAATGCAGGTGGGCCAGGCTGTTTCGGTGCACGTGGACGCCTTCGATGCTCACGAGTTCAAGGGTAAGGTTTCTTCCTTTGCTCCTGCAACCGGGGCGAGGTTTGCCTTGTTACCTCCGGACAATGCTTCCGGCAACTTTGTAAAAGTAGTTCAGCGTTTACCGGTTAAAATAGAATTTACCGATGCCAATGATGCTCTGCTGAAAAGGCTGCGCGCAGGCTTGAATGTTGATGTGGATGTGCACCTGGACTAAGTGTTTGTAAAGAATTAAAAGAAGAAGAATGACGCAGCCGAATTCCCTGGTTGAATATGGTGGCAGAAGGGTGATCGTGACGATCACCGCGATATTCTGCGCCCTGCTTGAAATTGTCGATACTACAATCGTCAACGTTGCTCTGAATGACATGCGCGGCAACCTGGGCGCCACACTCACCGAAGTGGGTTGGGTGATCACCGCTTATGCCATCGGAAATGTAATCATCGTGCCAATGACCTCATGGCTGTCGCAACAGTTCGGAAGAAGGAACTACTACGCAGCCTCCGTCATCATATTCACAGTCTGTTCATTTCTATGTGGCAACGCCACAAATATCTGGGAACTGGTGGCATTTCGTTTTGTGCAGGGATTGGGCGGCGGTGCACTACTGGTCACATCACAAACCATCATCACCGAAAGTTATCCTCCCGAAAAAAGGAACATGGCCCAGGCCATCTACGGACTTGGTGTCATCATTGGTCCCACACTGGGACCTCCACTGGGTGGATACATCGTTGAGCATTTCTCCTGGCCATATATATTCTATATCAATATTCCGATTGGGGTGATAGCAACTCTGCTGACCCTCCAGTTCGTAAGGAGTCCCAAATACAGTGAGAAGACCCATTCATCCGACATCGACTGGTTGGGCATTGCCCTCCTGGCTGTCACCGTGGGATCATTGCAGTATGTGCTTGAGAAAGGATATGATGAAGACTGGTTCAACAGCCGGCTGATCATCTTCCTCTTCGTGGTGGCCATTTTTGGTTTTTTCTTCTTCATCTGGAGAGAGCTTACTTTCCGCAAGCCGATCGTTGAACTTCGTGTACTCAAAAATGGAAACCTTAGGGTCGGAACGGTGCTGTCGTTTATTCTTGGCTTTGGTCTTTACGGTTCCACCTTCATCATACCTCTGTATACCCAGTCCAGCCTCGGTTGGAATGCGCAGCAATCGGGCATGCTGATGGTGCCGGCGGCATTGACCACCGCCTTCATGATGCCTATTATCGCGCAACTCTTGCAGCGGGGTATTCCCCAGCAATACCTGGTAGCAGCGGGCATGTTTATCTTCTTCATATATAGTTTCTGGGGATACAGAATACTCACTCCTTCGACAGGCGCGGACTCGTTTTTCTGGATGCTGATCGTAAGAGGTGTGGGTATGGGATTACTCTTTATTCCTATAACCGCTCTTTCACTGAGTACGTTGCACGGTGTGCAGATAGGCCAGGGGGCTGCATTCACGGGCATGATGCGACAGCTGGGTGGATCTGTTGGTATCGCCCTGATCACGACCTTTCTTTCCTGGCAGAATATGGCGCACCGTAGCGACCTGGTGAGCAAACTGGATGCAAACAATCCAGCGGTACAGGCCAGGGTAGCCGGCATACAGCAAAGTTTTATAGCCAAGGGGATGGCGCCCAATCAGGCATTGAAGGTGAGCTATCTTTCCCTCGACCGTGCGGTGTCACAACAGGCATCGGTGCTCTCGTACATGGATGCCTTTCTTTACCTGGGCATCATGTTCCTGATCTGCATTCCCTTCGTTATGCTTGTCAAGGGAAACAAGGGCCTCAAACCGAAAATTGCTGACGCGCATTAAATCCGAGGTAGATCAGTATATTTAGGGCTGCTTGAAAAAATATGATTTCAATCACCCGTTAATATATACGAAGACCTGATGCAACAACCTGCAACCCGGATCAATTACACGAATGCGGTCATTATTATTGGAATCCTATTTTTCACTTTCGGTTTTGTTACCTGGGTCAATAATACCCTGATCTTATTCCTGAAGATCATATGCGAACTTAAAAGTGATGTACAGGCATTCTTTGTCACTTTTGCCTTTTACATGGCCTATTTCTTCCTGGCCCTGCCTTCAGCGAAAATATTACAGAAGACTGGGTTCAAGAACGGGATGGCCCTGGGCCTGACTGTAATGGCCGTTGGATCATTACTATTTGTCCCGGCGGCATATGACAGGAGCTTTGGACTTTTTCTTACGGGTCTATTTATTCAGGGCATGGGCCTGGCCCTTTTGCAGACTGCCGTCAATCCTTATATCAGTATCGTGGGGCCCCAGGAAAGCGCGGCCCAGCGAATCAGCATCATGGGCATCTGCAACAAGGGAGCCGGCATGCTGGCACCGCTTATCCTTGGGGCGATCATTCTGAAGGACGCTACCGCGCTTGAGACCCGGATCATTGCCACACAGGATGCTGTTGTGAAAGAACAACTTCTTACTGAGCTGGCTAACCGAATTGTTACTCCTTACGTGGTCATCACGGTAATCCTGATCCTGCTTGCCTTTTTTATCCGAAAATCAAAACTTCCAGAGATCGACACGAACAGAGAAGAACCTTCGGACCCGACAGCTGTAGTGAGGTCAAGAACCAGCGTGTTCCAGTACCGGCACCTTGTGTTGGGCATATTGTGTTTATTTCTTTATGTTGGCGCAGAAGTGATGGCCGGTGATGCGATTGGCATTTATGGAAAAACGATCGGCATGCCTTTAGATGAAACCAAGTACTTTGGCACCTTCACGCTTGGGGCCATGCTTGTGGGCTACATCGTCGGCGTCTTCACCATCCCCAAATACATGTCGCAACAAACGGCGTTGAAATATTCCGCCATTCTCGGCATCGCGCTCAGTATCTGCGCATATTTTTCCGGGGGTTATGCGGCGATCGTATTCATTGCGCTGATGGGACTGGCCAATGCCCTGATGTGGCCTGCTATCTTTCCACTCGCCATCAGCGGGCTCGGAAAGTTTACCAAAACAGCCAGCGCTTTATTGATCATGGGCATCGCGGGGGGAGCGCTCATACCATTGCTTTATGCCAGTTTGAAAGAACCCTCCATCGGTCTTAATAATGAACTCGCATTCTTTCTTTGTATGATCCCCTGTTATCTTTACATCTTTTATTATGCGGTAAGCGGTTACAAACCGAAATAAACAGTGATGACAGCTTCAAAACAGATTGCCTTATTCGGAGAATACCTACTTCGTTTATCTCCACCTGCTAACAGAAAATTTATCCAGTCGGAATTGCTGGAAATGTATTGGGCAGGCTCCGAAGCCAACGTGGCCGTGTCACTGGGCGTATTCGGCGAGCCCGTGAAATTTATTTCCTCGCTGCCCGACAACGAATTAAGTTCGATGGGGCTGGCTGCTTTGAAACGCCATGGCGTGAACACATCCGGGGTCAGGCTGGAAGGAGAGCGGCTCGGCACTTTTTTTTATGAGCCGGGAAATGGTATCCGGAACGGCAGGATCATCTATGACCGTAAATATTCTTCTTTCTCACAATTGCAGCCGGGAATGATAGACTGGGACGAGGCTTTTAATAACTGTGGCTGGTTTCAGTGGAGCGGGATCAATGCTGGCATCAGTGAAGCGTTAGCCCTGGTTTGCAAGGAAGCCCTGGAAGCGGCGTCGAAGAAAGGCATCTTCGTTTTTGCCGACTGCAACCACCGCACTGCACTTTGGAAATACGGCAAGGCACCCAAGGAAATAATGCCCGAATTGCTCAGCTATTGCGACCTCATCGTGGCCGACATGTCCGTGGGAAAAATGTATTATGACATAGAACCAAATGAGGAAGACCCTGTGGGAAGCTTCCTCGGCAAGCTAAGTACGAAATTCAAACCCAGCACCCTGCTGGCGCTTACCATGCGTGGCAAGATCAGCGGTGAGGGTAAGGATTCTGATTATTCGGGTTTCCTATACCAGGGGAATAAGTTGTATGCCTCTAGAAAATTTTCCCTCGAACATACCGTTGAACGGATCGGAACCGGCGATGCGTTTATGTCGGGCCTGATCTATGGCACCAAACACAAACTGTCACCTGAAGACATCATCAACTTTGCCACAGCAGCAGGTGCTTTGAAACACACCATTATCGGAGACTTCAACCTGGCTTCGGTTGCGGAGATACAGGAGCTGGTGGTCAACCCGAGGACAGGAGCGATCAAAAGATGAGATGATCTATAATCTCCTGCCGGGGCCTGGAAAGCTGGGGAGAAACCCACAGGAAAAAATATTCTAAACTGAGAAAAGAGGGAGCAGGTATCCCTGCTGATGCTAGTTGGGTTTCACTTTTCCCTTCTCGAGTTGTAAAAGGTGAGTGAAGGATTCGGGTATATGTTCGCGGTAGTGGCTCACAAAGATCACGGTGATGCCGCTGCGGTGCGTGATCTCATCAATTAATTTTCTCACCAGGTCCTGCATAGCGAGATCCAGACCCTGGGTGGGTTCGTCAAGGATAAGAAGGGCCGGCATTTTTACCAGGGCCCGGGCGAGTAAGACCAAACGCTGCACGGTGGCCGGAACCTGGCTGAAGAGTTTGTTGCCATAAGCCTGTATCTGCAACAATTTCATCCATTCGATGCAGACGGAAACTCTTTGCGGATCAGAAGGCCGGAATAGCCCAACAGTATCCAAAAATCCGGATTCGATCACGTGGATGCAGGCTGAATCCGTTGGAAAATACTGGTAGAGTTCGGGGGAGACGAAGCCGATATTCTTTTTGATTTCCCAGATGCTTTCACCGGAGCCGCGCTTCCTGTCGAATAAGACAATATCGTTCGCATAGGCCTGGGGGTTATCCCCATTGATCAGGCTGAGAAGGGTAGACTTGCCCGCCCCGTTTGGTCCAGCCAGGATCCATCTCTCTCCCGGCCGTATGGTCCAGTTGACCTTGTCCAGGATGATCCTGTCTCCATATTTTATCGTGACATTTTTCATGTCGGCGATGTATGAATAGGCCGGAAGCGATTTTTTGTTTATTAATTTATCCAGCAGATCCTGGTCAACCCTGACCTGGGCCGTAAAGAGAAAATTTTCAGGGTGGTATTCTTCCCGCCGACCCGCAAATTTTACTTCTCCATCGAGAATCACGGCAACATGGGTAACACCGGACGGGATTTCCCAGGGATTGACCGTGAGCAGGATGGTGAGGGGGTGGGCGGCCATGGCAACCAGCATGTTGCCAAAAACGGCCCGACTCCTGACGTCCAGCCCGGTCAGTGGATGGTCAAGCACCAGGATTTCCGGGTTGCCGATCAATGCCTCGGCGATGAGCATCCTCCGGGTCTCTCCATTAGACAATTTGATTACTTCTTCCTTCAACAGATCATCAAGCCCCAGGAGGGCACCAAGTTCCGGTATGGTCCAGGGCTTTTTTACCTTTCCCGAAGCAGTGATTTCGTTTCGGCTTGCCAGCTGTTCCTCTACGGTAAGTGCATCTTCCGAATCCGAGGCGTTGAAACGCTGTTGGTAATAGAAATCTGTCGTATTCGACCGGGTCCTGAAATGATGTGTGAAACCGACATGTGCGGCTTTACTGTTGCGTATGCCGGCCAGAACCCCTGAAAGTTCGGTCACTGAATTCCCGGTCAGTGCCCAGCGCTGATTGGGCAGGATGAAGGGCAGTGAGGGAATCAGGGCAAGGTCAGCCATAGGTAATTTTAACAGGTGACGCATTCCTGAGATACAACCGGGATTAGTTTATGCTCACGTTCCTGCGCTGCTTGTACCTGTTTCGCATGACGGTATTTGGCCAGGTTGATCAGCAGCACGCTGACGAGGATGATGCCCAGACCCAGTATCTGAATCAGGCTGATATTTTCATTGGCGAAGAACACGCCCAGCAAAACAGCCACTACGGGGTTCACATATGCATAGGTGCTCACCTGGGCCGCAGGCTGGTTTTTGATCAGAAAAACATAGGCACTGTATCCAGCGATCGACCCAAATACTATTAAGTAGAATACTGAAAACCATGAGTCTGCAGAAATTGTTTCCCATTTAATTGTAGAATATTCGCCGAGCAGCAGGCTTCCTGGAATGAAGGCCAGTGCGGCGACAAGCATCTGCCAGGCGGTGTTGACCGAGGCCGATCCCGTTTGTGGTCTGTAGCCCGAATAAATTGACCCCCCGGCCCAGCTCATGGCGCCGATGATCAGCATGCCAAATCCCAGCAGTTCTTTTCCTGAATTCGCTGAATGAGAGATGCCAGAAAGTTTCTCGCTGAATAAAAGGATCACCCCCGCGAAGCCCATGATCAGTCCCAGGATGGTAGACCTGCTGCCCAGATTCTGTTTCCATTTTGGGCGGTCCAGCGCCACGAACCAAATCGGGGACGAGCAGACAATGATCGCCACCATGGCGCTGGGCAGGTATTGTTCCACCCAGATGACCGCACCGTTACCCACGAAGAGCAAAAGGAAACCCGTCAGGGCACCGTGTTTTATGTCATTCCAAACAAACAGCTTTTCCCCGCGGATGGCATTCCAACCAAGCAACAAGAGACCTGCGATGAGGAAACGAAAGGCGCCGAGAAAAAGAGGAGGGAAGGCGTGGAGTGCTTTCTGAATAAAAAAATAGGTAGATCCCCACACGATATAAACGATTCCATAGGCTAATATAATCTTCCACGCAGGTTCCTGCGTTTTAACAGATCCATTCATAACTTAAATTTTCCGGTTGCAAAAATACAATTTTCTCCACCGACTGCCGATCGTTCATGTCGCAAGTATTAATAATCAGGCGGTAGGTGTTACAATCATGATATAAAAATTTACATTTATCAAAATCTTTCCATCATTTACAATGGCTGTATGAAAAAAACTTTTTTGTTTTTCCCGGTTTTGCTGATCTTCTTTTTTGCCTCAAATGCACAAACGGCTGATGAAGTAAAAATCCTCGCTGCTCTCGAGACACTTCACAAGGGTCTCATTGAAAGAAGCAAACCGATCCTCGATAGTATCAGCGCCAAGGAACTGACCTATGGTCATTCCGCAGGCATGATCGATGACAAGACTTCATTCATCAATCGAACCATCAATGGCCCTGTTAAATTCAACTCCATCAAACCATCCAATCTCACCGTTAGCCTGGCGGGAAAAAATGCTATTGTGAGGTATATTTTTTCGGCCTCAGCAACCAATGAGGGCAAGCCTGCTGAGTTGAAATTTGGCGTGATGATGGTCTGGAAAAAATCCAAAGATCAATGGAAGCTGCTTGCCCGCCAGGGTTACAAGCTATAGGGGCGATTTCTATTTTCTTTATTACCCGCAATCGTTCTGAAAGTCAGGTTGACCCTCGGTTGATGAATCTTCTTCGTAGGAGGCAGGCGATGCAACCAGTTTTTCTGTGTGGTTCCTTTCATCACCAACAGACTGCCATTCTCGAGAACGATTGAAATAGTTTCCCCGGTTCTTTTATGTTTGAAAGAAAATTTTCTTTCCGCACCCAGGGTCAGCGAAGCGATCGCACCGCTGTTTTGGAGGGTATTCTCATCATCACTGTGCCAGGCCATTCCTTCTTCTCCATTGTGATAGAGGTTTAGTAGCACCGAATTGTAACTGGCTACACTGTATTTTTCAACGATCGCTTTCAGGTTCAACAAATCGGACGTCCACGGTAGGGCATGCTTGGTGCTGTTGGAATAGGTGTATGCATATTCTTTATCACCATACCAGGCCGCCTTTCTTTTTGTGATAATCTTTTTTCCAAAGAGGACCGCCTCGTCATTCTTCCATTCAATTTCGGTCATCATCTTTTCAAAATAATACCTGCATTCCTGCTGGCTCAGAACTGCCCCGAGATAGATGACTTCACCATCAAATGGCAAAAGCTTAGTTGCTTCGGGCAGAGTGTCAAACAGGCGCATAGTTGTGGAGACTTGCATAGGACAAAATTACCACGGCTGCGTTAAAGCGGGAACCTGATTCTTGCGGAATTCCGATTGTCATATTGAATCAGGGCAGGGCAAAGGCCATGAGGCTGTCACCCATCCGGGTGTGGACCTTGCCATGGCCACCTGCCGCAATAATTACATATTGTTTTCCGTCGATGGCATAGGTCATGGGAGTGGCGAGTGCGCCGGCAGGCAGTTGGATCTCGTGGATCAGCTGGCCGGTGGCGGTGTTAAAGAACCGGAGGTGGGCGTCAAGGGTGGCAGCCACTATGATGAGGTTGCCTGCCGTGGTGATTGCGCCTCCAAAATTTATTGAGCCCCAGTTTTTTGCTTCCGGATACTTCTTAATATCCATCATGTATCCCAGGGGAACTTCCCACTGCTTGTCGCCGCTTGTCATGTCGATGGCCAGCAGCGTGCCCCAGGGGGGCTTTGATTGCATCATGAACTGACCCTGGTCAGTGACCCTGAATAGGTAATCCCGGCGAAGGGAAAAGGGTGTGCCATGTTGCGGCGCGGTTTCCACCCTTAAGAGTTGTTCATCACTGTTGTTGGGTACAACTTTGTTGTCTTTTGAAACAAGTGTGATAATTGCTGCAAGCCTGTTGATGTTGGTGATCAGTTTATGATTCTTTTTGTCATAACACATGCCACCCCAATGGATGCCACCGACATTTCCGGGAGTCATCAGGCTTCCCTGTAAGGAGGGAGGTGTGAAATTCCCTTTGTTCCTGTATTTAGCTATCCTGGCGGCAGCAATGGCCTTGTCATCTTCACTAATTCCCCAGGCATCGTCGGCCTTGATGCTCTGAAGACCCAGAGGAGCGGGCTTGAGGGGAAAGGGCTGGGTAGCCCAGGCCTTTTCTCCGGGCATGTCAGAGGGTGGAACCGCTCTTTCTTCCACGGTAAACAAGGGTTTGCCGCTGAGCCGGTCAAGTACGAATACATGACCCATCTTGGTCCCCACGATCACCGCCGGTATATTTTTACCATTGACTGGAACTTCTGTCAGCAGGGGCTGGGCCGCGATGTCGTAATCCCATAAGTCGTGGTGAACCACCTGGAAATGCCAGACATGTTTTCCTGTTGTGGCATTTAGTGCAACGACAGCATTTCCGTACAGATTTTGTCCCGGCCGTTCACCTCCATAATAGTCCGGGCTTGGTGAGGAGGTGGGAACGAAAACGAGGTTATTTGCAGGATCCGTTGATAATATGGTCCAGACGTTAGCCGCCCCCGTAGCATGTGATTTTTCGGTTTCCCAGGTGCTGTATGCAGGGTCGGTGGGATCCCTGGGAATTGGATCCCAGGTCCAGACCGGCTTACCCGTGTGCACATCAAATGCCCGGACAGTTCCATGAGTCTCATCGCTACGCGTGTTGTCTCCAAGGGAAGAACCCACGATTACGATATTGTTGATTACCGCAGGAGGTGAGGTGACGCTCACATTTTTTCCATAACCTTTTTTCAGATCCACCTGGCCATCAACCCCAAAGCCGGGAGATGGCTTACCCGTCCTGGCGTCGATAGCTATCAGCCTGCCATCGATGGTGCCGATAAAGATGAGTTGTGCGGAATTTTTTGACGAAGAAGAGCTTGCCGGCCAGGCGGCAACGCCTCTGGATGTGATCTCCGAAAAATCCTCGTCCAGGTTGATCTTCGGATCATAGGTCCAGATCTCTCTGCCGGTTTTCGCATCCAGCGCAAACACCCTGTCCGTTGCCGTACTGAAATACAATTTGCCATCGATCATGATCGGTGTGGCCTCAAATGCTGCCTTGGTTTCGGCATCCGTGCCTTTGTAAGTCTCCAGTTCGCCGGTGTGGAAGGTCCAGGCGCTCTTGACCTGCACTGCGTTACGGTCGTTGATCTGCTCGAGTGTTGAGTATCTGGATCCTCCCGCATCGTTGCCATAATATGGCCATTCGGTGTTTGGCTGGGAAAAGCCACTGAAGACTGCAACCGTCAGAGTCAGGAGGGTGGTGAGTTTTGGGATCATATGTTAAATATAATAAAGAGAAGGTTTGAGACCCGTAGTAAAATGGAAATCGCAAGAATCAGATTGTAAATTTGTTTTCCCCTTCGGAATTTCACTAAAATAATTGGCATGTCCCGGGATCCGAATTACAATTACAAGCGCATCGAAAAAGCAATCGCTTTTCTTGCGGATAATTTCACTGCTCACCCGGATCTCGCAGAGGTAGCTAAGGCAGTGCACATGAGTCCCTTTCATTTTCAGCGACTCTTCCTCGACTGGGTGGGTATCAGTCCGAAGAAATTCCTTCAATACCTCACCCTTGATTACCTGCGGTCAAGGATACGCGAAACAGAGAACATGATTGATGCTGCAGACCTGGCCGGACTGTCGGCACAATCCAGGGTGCATGACCTTTTTGTAACCATTGAAGGCGTTACTCCATGGCAATACAAATCATGTGGAGTATCGCTGGAGATTTTTTATGGTTATCATTCTTCGCCCTTCGGATTGTGTTTTATTGCGGTGACAGAAAAAGGAATATGCCGGCTGAGTTTTGTTGATGAGGAGAGAAAGCGCGACGAGTTTGATATTTTTTCCCGTCAGTGGAATTTTGCGAAGCTGATCCACAAGCCCGACTATACGCAGCCCTATATCCGCAAAATCTTTGAAAGAACAACCGATGATCCCGCAAAATTGTCGGTGATCGTGCAGGGCACTAATTTCCAGATCAAGGTTTGGGAAGCGATGTTGCAGATACCTTATGGATGCGTTGCTTCATTTAAGGCCATCGCCAAATGCATCAATCGCCCGGAAGCAGTCAGGGCTGTTGGAACGGCGGTAGGGGTGAATCCCTTGCCTTTTCTAATTCCCTGCCACCGGATACTGACTTGCGAAGGTGGCATGGGCGATTTTCATGCCGGCCGCGTCAGGAAGAAATTGATGCTCGGTTGGGAAATATCAGCAGCAGAAAGAGAAAGAGGGGAAAAACAGAAAGAGAAAGAGAAAGAGGAAGAAGGGAGTCCCGCCTTCGCTAATCTGTAATAGTTACTACTTGGAACTATAATCATTAAATAATAGTGAAAAGTTAATCTGAAAAACCTGAAATAATGATTACTCAGATCTCAAACTTCTTACTGGGTTGGCAATAGCAGTTTTTATTGACTGAAAGCTTATCGTCAAAAGTGCAATCAAAACAATAAATATCGCCTCGAGTGCAAACATTAACCCGCTTAGTGTAATCCGGTAGGGATAATTTTGAAGCCATTTGTAAGCAGTTATCCATGCTAACGGAATTGATATGAGCAGCGCTATGACTATTAATTTTAGAAAATCCATTGATAAAATAGAGACTACACGGCCTACTGATGCGCCAAGCACTTTACGTACACCAATCTCTTTGGTTCTTTTTTCGGCATAAAATACCGACAGTCCAAACAGGCCAATGCAGGAAATAAATATGGTGAGGACGGCGGCAAAGAGCATGATTTGTTTCCACCTGGCTTCCACTTCGTAATTTTTCCGGTTTTCTTGATCTTTAAATTCAAAAGAATAAGGAACCATGGGGAACAGTTGCTTAAATACCCTTTCAATATTCAGTAGGCTGGCTGTTTCGCTATTGGATTTAATTTTAATATAGGCCATTCCAAATCCATTCAGTCCCTTCATGGAAAACAACTCTGGTCCTATTTCCTGAGTCAAGGATTGAAAATGGTAATCCTTTACCACTCCGATTATCCGATATTTCTCAGAGCCATTAATGAAAACCTCCTGGCCAATTGGTTCTTTCCATCCAGCTTTTTTTACAAAGGATTCATTTACTAAAACAGAACTTGAGGAGTCCGATGGGAACTCAGTTGAAAAATTCCTCCCTTTTAGTATTGAGATTTTTAATAAGGGTATATAGGATTCATCAATTGCTACGTTAGCAAAACCAATTTCCGAATCGCCATTTATTTTTCCCCCATTGAAGGCGTAGCCATTATCTTTTGCGGCTAAACCAAGAATGTTAGGACTCTTCATTAGTTCTTTCCTGAATAATCTGCTTTCGCTGAGGGTCAATCCTGCCTTATTGACAAGGACCAAGTTGCTGTCATCATAGCCTAATTTTTTTGTAGTCAGATACGTAAACTGAGAAAAGATGATAAAAGTGGCACAAATCAAGAATGATGCGAACGTGAACTGTATGATCACTAACGTTTTTTGGAGGTAATTCTTACCGGAAAGAGTAAAGCGGCCATATAAGGTTTTGACTGGATTATAATTAGACAGGACCATTGCTGGATAAAAACCCGCCAATCCACTGGTGGCAAAAAAAAGAACCAGATAACCAGCTAGTAATTTTATATCGAACAAATTCGAGAATGACAGGCTTTTATCCGCAAGCTGACTGAACACGGGCATTACTAATTGAATAATAACAATAGCTGCCATAAAAGCTAAAAAGCATAAGAGAGAAGATTCACCGAGAAATTGTACAATCAACTGTGTTCTGTTGCTACCCATAACTTTACGCACACCGATTTCCTTTGCTCTTTTTAAGGAGCGGGCAATAGTGAGATTGATGAAATTGATACAGGCTATCAATAATATAAAGAATGCAATGCCCGAAAGTATAAAGGAATAGGACCGGTTGCTTGCTCCTGAAACATCGTATCTGTCCATGTTGTTGTTCATGTGGAGGTCGATGAAGGGTTGCAGCCTATATCCTCCGTTTAATTTCGCATGAGTGGCTTCTTCTATCTGTTTAACAATTTCCGGGGCATCTTCCTTAAATGCTTTTGTCATTTTCGCTTCCACTGCCCCAATATCGGCGTGCGTATTAAGTAATACATAAGTATTTTGATAAAAAGAATTCCACCTTTGACTACCATGTTCCATTTCGGGAGAAGGATTGTGGGGAAGCAGGACATCAAATTGTATAGATGAATTATTTGGACATCTTTTTGCAACACCGCTGACCGCAAAACCCTCAAATTTGTCCCCTCTTTTCATCTGCAGGGTTTTTCCCAAAGCAGCGGTTGATCCGAAATATTTTTTGGCGGCTTCTTCTGATAGGACCACCGAATTAGGTTGTAACAAGGCTGTTTTGGGATTACCGTTCAGAAGCGGGAAAGTGAACATGGTAAGGAAGTTAGAGTCTACACTCAGAAATTTGGTTGTGCCGATCTCTGTTCCGTTTTTAATGTCGGCCTGACCACCTGATATCCTTACGAACGACTTTATCTCCGGTATTTTGGAGGTAAAAAGTGGACCCTGTACATCGCCGGTGATGCCCATTCTCCGGACCTCGCCCTGAGGACCGGCTGCCTCGGAGAATATGCGATAAATCTGTTTGGCATTGGTATGAAAGCGGTCATAACTCACTTCGTCTTTAATATACAGAATGATGAGCATGGCGCAGGCTAACCCAAGACTAAGCCCTGCTATATTGGTGATGGAATACACTCTGCTCTTTAAGAGGCTCCTAAAAGCTGTGATGAAAAAGTTTCTAAGCATTTTTACAGAATTCTAGGTGTGGGAAATCAGATACCAGTTGAAGCAGCGAAGAATATGCCTAACCAATAAAATCTTGTCAATCTATAATTCAAATTTGCCGAATATTGGCAACTGTCCGCTTTGGATACTCTTCGGTCTTAGTCTCGACCTCTTTCTTCGCCCACCATCTTCGATTGCAGTAGCTTTAGCGAAGCCGTCGCTCTTTCTGTTTCTCTTTCTGTTTCTGCTTCTTTCTCTTTCTGTTTCTGATTCATCATTCATCTCGTAGTGAATCCACGGGGTTGGCGATTGCCGCGGCGATGGACTGCCAACTGATGGTGATGATTGCGATAAGAATGGCGATGACCCCCGACTGAAGGAAAACGAGCGGACTGATATCTATCCGGTATGGGAAATTGTTCAGCCACTGGCTCATCCCATACCAACAAATGGGTATGGCAATGACGATGGAGATGAGTATCAGCTTGACAAAATCTTTCGAGATCAGTACCACGATTCCCTGTACGGATGAGCCGAGCACTTTACGAATGCCGATCTCTTTTGTCCGTTGTTCGGTGGTGAATGTTGACAGTCCAAACAAGCCCAGGCAGGCAATGAGTATCGCTAGTCCCGCAAACAAACGGAAGAGATTACCAAAATGCTGGTCCGCGTCGTATTGTTTGCTGAATGATTCATCAAGGAAATGATATAAAAAAGGCCGTTGCGGGGCCACTTCATTCCATATTTTTCTCAGGTCGACCAAAGTTTGATTAACATGATCAGCTTTGATCCGCAGCGAAATACGGTTGAGTACATAGGATTCCGAAAAGCGGAGAGCCAGGGGCTCTACGGGTTGGTGTAGCGATCTGAAATTAAAATCTTTAACTACGCCGATTACAACGCCTTCTCTTCCCCACTGCGAAAACTTGCGTCCTATAATGTCTGCCGGCTTTGTATAGCCGAAAAGCTTGGCACCCGCCTCATTCACGATCAGCGACTTCATCGTGTCGGAAGTGAACTCACGTGAATAGGGACGGCCCGCAATCATTTTGATCTTGTAATCCGGAATAAAATCTTCGTCTATCTCATACAACAAGGGACCACGACCCAGCATTTCTCCCTGCGCTGACTGGATCTCGGTGTAGGCATTTGGCAGAAACTCACCGGGAACCGCCCGGGAAGCAGTAGCTGACAATACAGCGGGATGTTGCTTTAACCGGTGTTTGATGGATGCCACCTGCGACTGGACGACATTGTCGCCCCCAAAATCAATCACCACCATTTGTTCCTGGTTGAAACCCAGGTCGTGTTGGCGAATATGGTCCAGCTGGTACGATACGATGGCAGTGCCGGCAATCAGGGCAATGGACAGGGTGAACTGGAAGACCACCAGCGCCTTTCTCAGGCTGACTCCTCCTATGGATGGCATCTTGCCGGACTTGAGCACCTGGATGGCCTGGAAGCGGGAGAGGACAAAGGCAGGGTAGATGCCGGAAAGCAGACCGATCACCAGTCCGAACAGGATCACCAGGGCGAATATTTTCAGCGAGAAGAAGGAAGTAGAAGTAAACGATTTACCAGAGAGTTCCGCGATCAAGGGCAGGGCGAGCGAGGCAATCACCAGTGATAAGATCGCAGCGATTAGTGAGATCAACAGCGACTCAGAAAGAAATTGCCTGATAAGGCCGACATTATTCACGCCCATGGCCTTGCGTACACCCACTTCCTTTGCTCTTTCCATCGAACGTGCGGTGGAAAGGTTGATGAAGTTGATGCAGGCTATGAGCAGAATGAAGACAGCCACGCAGGAGAATATATATACATTGGTCAAACTGCCTGTGGGGCCGGGTTGTCTTGCCGCCCTGGAATGTAGGTAGGCGCTGGTTAACGGTTCGAATGCAGTTGTATAGCCTATCTCTTTGTTGTGGCTTTTTACAAAGGCCGGCATTCTTTTCTGAATCGATTCGATGGAGGAGCCCTTCTTCAAAAGAAAGTAGGTGTAGAAGTCGATATAACCCCATTCGCCGAAGACCTCAGGTCTTATCTGGCGGAAGGTGGTCATGGAAATGAGGGCGTCAAAATTAAAATGAGAATTTGAGGGAAGGTCGTCCATCAAACCCGTTACGGTATAGGTCACACGATTGTCGACCTTGAGTGATTTACCAACAGGATTTTCTTTGCCGAAATATTTTTGTGCTATCGATTTGGTCAGGACAATACTATTTGGAAATTTCAGGGCGGTATGCGGGTCACCTGCGAGCATCTTCCAGCTGAAAACTTCGAATGCGGATGAGTCCATGAAGGGGATGTTCTCTTCCTGAAAGCGTTTGTCGCCATATTGAAGCAGGTAAGGGTTGGGGCTGGTAAACTGAACGAGTTTTTCAATTTCCGGGAAGTCGGTCACCATGGCGGCGCCGATGGGTGCGTTGCCCCAGATCTGGAATTCTTCGGGGCTGGGTTTGCCCTTGATTTCGGCTTCGCCATAGGCGTGGGCCACACGATAGATTCGGTCGGCCTTTGTATTATAGCGGTCGTAGGAAATTTCGTGGAGAACGTAGTAGGTGATCAGCAGGCAGCAGGCCATGCCGATGGCCAGGCCGGCAATGTTGATCAGTGAATAGACTTTCCGGCGTAACAGGTTCCGGTATGCGATCTTGAAAAAATGCCTGAACATGCTTTGGGTTTGTGCATTATGCGCAAATCTATGCCAGTTTGAAATCCCGTTTTGTTTTCGTTTAGATTGTGGTTTACTGTTCAAAAACGAACAGTTTTTGTACGTTTCCGGGGCAATTTCTCAGGCAAGGGCCGCAAAGCCGGGAAGAAAGGTTTAATCTTTGTGTTACGCGCCTGCCTGTCGGTAGGCTGGTCTTTGCATCTTAACTGGGTTGAGGCCAGAGTCCGAACAATCACCAATAAACTTCAACCATGGACAACAAAGAAATTGACCGGCTTTTGAACGATGAAGACAGTCACCTGAACAAACTTCATGAGATCGTGAAAAATGCGCTTAAGGAAGAAGAGCTGATCATCGAGAACCTGCTTCATCCTCCCCGGGAGATCCTGTCAAGGGGACAGCGTGTGTCGGATAAGGTGGCGCGCTTTGGTGGCAGCTGGAAATTCATCCTGCTCTTTGGGGTGATCCTTGCCGGGTGGATTCTTTACAATGCATATGTACCGAAACAGGATGTTTTCGATCCTTATCCTTTTATTCTGATGAACCTCATCCTTTCCTGCATCGCAGCATTGCAGGCGCCGGTGATCATGATGAGCCAGAACAGGCAGGAAGAGAAGGACAGGATGAGGGGCGAGAACGACTACCTGATCAACCTGAAGGCCGAGATCGAGATCAGAAGCCTGCACCAGAAGATTGACGTGCTGCTCGAAGAACAGATCAAAACGCTTTATCAAACCCAGGCGAGCCAGTTTGCGATCCTGCAGGAGCTGAATGGTAAAATGGATCTGCTCTGCAGCCGGAAGGAATGAGATGAGTAAGGGCGCAGAAAAAATCCAATGTCATGAATGTCAATTATCATCGGACTGGCGTCTCTTGCGGACTATGTTGCTCAAATGGAAGATTCATTGGGGTGTTGATCAGTACGAAGAAGAACTTCCCTCGCTTGAGTAGAAACGGAAATCATCCTATAAATGATACGCCAGCGCCGCTGAGAAGCCAGTAAACTATGTGAATTCCTCCTTCACAGAATTAATTGCCTGAAATTCACTTCTGAATTCGCGGTTTGTTCGAAAATCTTCCTCGGTACCAATAAAGGGCATATGCAGTTACAATCACTCCCAGAGAAATTGCAATCCAACGCAACCACTATAAGCATTTTACTCATACGTTAAGGAAAGTATTTGAACAAATTGTTTCATTTTATATACTTTTAAGCGACATTATCTAAAACTGCTCGAATTGCCGGAGAACTTGCAATACAATGAAAAAGACTTGCTGGTGCAGGTCTCGGAAGGCAACGAACTCGCTTTCCGGCAGTTGTTCAATACTTATCGAGGCAGGCTATATTCCTACATAGTTAAGATCACTGAATCAAAAGAAACCGCAGAGGATACAGTACATGATGTGTTTCTAAAAATATGGATTAACAAAGAGAGTTTGCCAGAAATACTAAACCTTAATGCATACCTGTACCGCATGGCACATAACCATGCTTACAATGGTTTCCGGCGTATGGCAAAAGAAACGCTGGTGATGGCTGAACTGGAAAGGCAATCCGGGTATGAAACCAATGATCCTAACGATAAACTTGTAAGAAAGGAAGTGCGACAATTTATACAAGATGCTGTTAATAAACTAACCCCTCAGCAAAAGGAAGTGTTTCGAATGAGCCGTGAAGAGGGGCTAAAACAGGAAGAAATTGCCCAACGTCTAAACATATCCATTTTTACAGTTAAAAAGCACCTGACGAATGCCCTGAATTATCTACGCAAGGAGATTTCACATTTTTATGGGTCACATGCTGCAGCGTTATGTGTTATCTACTACCTGGCTGTTTAACCTTGTAAAAAAAAATTGGTTTATATCTACTACCTTTTTCAATCCCAGGTGTCAAACTATGACAGGGATGAACACATTGCAATCCCGTCATTATTTAATTCTTACGCTAGCCTTAGTTTCTCTTTGACGAAACATGTAAGATATGTCAGACACACGATTGAAATATTTACTTGACCAATACTTGGCCAAAACCTGTACCGCAACAGAAAAGCAGGAATTGGCTGCCATGATACTTACATCCCAACATGATGAAGCTATAAAAGATTTTTTCCAACAGACCTGGGATAAAATAGCTGCGGATGATGATATGCCAGAAGAAAAGGCTACACAGATTCTTGCCTCGGTCCTTCGGCAAGCTCAGGGTAACAAGCCTAACACAAGAAAAGTGAAAACGATGTTTTCCTGGAGAAGGACAGTTGTTGCCGCATCAATTATTTTGATGGTAGGAGTTACTAGCTATTTTTTGTTCTTTAACAAGACGGGGAAGAGAAATGAAATTGTGAAAGTAACCGAACCAGCAAAGGATGTTGAAGCACCAAAAGGAACCAAAGCAATGATCACTTTGGCGAATGGGCAGCGAGTTTATCTGGACAGTGTTAGCAGTGGGCAGCTGGCTGTGCAGGGGAACGTGAAGCTAGTGAAATTGGAAAATGGACAGATTGCTTATCAAACTGAAAGTGGTAAGGTGCTGACAGATATAAAGTATAACACACTTGAAAATCCAAAAGGAAGTAAAGTAATTGATATGATGTTTTCAGATGGCAGTCGCGTGTGGTTGAATGCAGGCTCCTCCGTTTCCTTTCCAGTTGCATTTCTCGCTAACGAGAGAAGAGTTTCAATAACAGGTGAAGCTTATTTTGATGTTGTACATAATAAAGCCAAACCTTTTATTGTAAAAAATGTATCTGGGAATATTGAAGTGCAAGTATTAGGTACGCAGTTTAATGTGAATACGTATGTTGATGAGGATGCAGTAAAAGTGACATTGCTTAAAGGGTCTGTGAAGATTCTTCGGCCTGCTCAGAACGACAAGGCAGTTGTAATAGAGCCAGGTCAACAGGCTGTTGTGGCTGATAAAATCAATGTTGCTAATAATATTGACGTAGAAAAAGTAATGGCCTGGAAAAATGGAAAATTTCAATTCGGTGAGAAAATGGATATACAAAGCATCATGCGACAGATTGCAAGATGGTATGATGTAGAGATAGAGTATAAAGGAAATGTAAATGGATTTGTCGGTGGATCAATTTCGCGGAATGTGAATGTTTCGAATGTAATTGGAATGCTGGAAAAAACAGGGGAGGTTAAATTTAAAATAGACGGGAAAAAGATTATTGTGATGAAATAGCCCCATCCTGCAGTCTTAAAATGGAAAAAGATTAAAAATTCGTCTTCTCTTAAATGAGACGGCGGGCCTTGAAATAATACTTCTATAGTTGACCAGGAATAAAAACCGGAAAGTGTTGGAACCACTTCCCGGCAAAGTAGTTCAGGTTAACCCAAATATAACAACCGTGTAAGACTGCCTATTTATTAACCCAAACTCAAACAAAGTTATGCTAAATGCTCTTTGTTCCTACGCCAAGTTCAGGATGACAACTAAGTTGCGCAGGGATTTAACCAAAACGCTGTTGATTATGAAGTTTACAGCTATAATACTGCTCTCTGCTTGTCTTGCAGCCACCGCCAGGGGATATCCCCAAATTACTCTTTCGGAAAAGAATGTCCCACTTCAAAAAGTATTTAGAGAAATTCAGAAGCAAAGCGGATATGATTTTCTATTTAGCTACATGCTTGTACAAAATGCAGGTAAAGTAACTATAAGTGTAAAAAATGTGTCCTTACAAGTTGCGGTAGAAGAAGTATTAAAAGGCAAGGATCTTGGTTTCGAGATTATGGAAAAAACAGTAGTAATTAAACCAAAACCTATAATTCCAAACGAAGCAACCATCGCCCGGCCAATGAGAATTGCCTTAAAAGGAAGAGTTGTAAATGAAAAAGGAGAGCCGGTTGTAGGTGCATCTGTAAGCGTTAGAAACTCTAACACGGGCACTATGACAGACAAAAACGGGGAATTCAGGTTAGATGTACCTGATGGGAGTGTTACCTTGATTGTTTCTTACATTGGATATGAAAGCCAGGAATTGGCGATCGGTAACAGTAGAAGTTTTATTATTACCTTAAAATCGAGCTCGCAACAATTAGGCGAAGTTGTGATTACTTCATTTGGTGTAAAACAGAATAAGAAGGCCCTGGGATTTTCCACACAGAACGTAACTGGAGATGACTTATTAGAATCAAAGCAGACTAATATCGTTAGCTCACTACAGGGTAAAGTGGCGGGCCTGCAAATCACCAATTCCAGTGGAATTCCTGGCGCCTCCGCAGGCATTTTGCTAAGAGGCGGTACTTCTTTAGATGGAAATAATGAACCTCTCTTTGTTATAGATGGTATTCCGATGGACAACAGCACAATTGCCGAACCTGCAAATGGTGGCGGTCAGTTAGCCCGCACTGTCGCCAATAGCAATCGCGCGGTTGATATTAATCCTGAAGACATAGAATCGATAACGGTTCTGAAAGGGCCTGCAGCCGCCGCATTGTACGGTTTGAAAGCCTCCGGAGGAGCAATAATAATATCAACCAAAAGAGGTGTTGCAGGGCAATCAAAAATTAATTACAGTAGTTCTGCTGAACTTCAGCAAGAAAATAAAGTTCCTGATTTGCAGAAAGTTTACAAAATGGGGACGGGCGGAAATGCAGTTCCTTCTCGTCTTTCATGGGGGCCGCAGAAAGGCAATGATGACAAGGTTTACGACAATATGAAAGATTTCTTTCAAACAGGAACTCTTTACACGAATAATCTTTCGTTTACGGGGGGCACAGAAAAGTCATCGATATTTGCAAGTGTTTCCAGAACCGACCATAAAGGGATTATTCCTAATTCGGATTTTAAAAGAACATCGTTCAGGGTAAATGCGGATGCGAATCTTTTCAAAAAACTTAAACTCGGATTTAATGCAAACTATACCAACTCAAACGGTACACAACCTCTGCAAGGCCCTGGAGTATTGAATGGAACAGGAGGTATAATGACCAGCATGGTTTACTGGCCATTAAACGATAATATGGCCGATTATCTTGCTTCTGACGGTAGTCGAAGAAGGCTTGTGCCTAACATAAATGAAGATATTGATAATCCCAACTGGAGCGTACATAAAAACCCAGTTACAAATAATGTAAACCGTTTTATCGGAACTGCTCAAATTAGTTATGATGCATTTGCGTGGCTGAACCTTACCTATCGGTTGGGAACAGATTTCTATAAGCAAGATTTTCAAAGCCTCCGTTCACCGGGCACTTCATTAAACGGAAATGGTAACGGTGGTTTGTTCGAAGCTGACTACTTTAATCAAATAACAACCTCTACCTTATTAGCATCATTTAAAAAAAGTATTACAAAGGACATAAATGCTTCTTTGTTGCTTGGGCATAACGTAGAGTGGAATGATTATAGAAATAATTCAGTTTTTGGCACCAATTTTATTAACCCCGATTTTGTAAGTATTAATAACGTCGCCAATAAAACATCCAATCAATACGTCTCCCGTAAAAGAATTTTAGGTGCTTTTGGCGATCTGCAGTTGAATTATAGAAACTGGTGGTTTATAAATTTAACAGGTCGTAATGATTGGTCTTCTACTTTGCCTGAACAAAACAGGAGCTTTTTTTATCCTTCTGTAGGAACAAGTATTGTTTTAACTGATCTCTTTAAATCGGATTCGAAAACTATCAGTTATGCCAAACTGAGGGCTACATACGCTAAAGTTGGTAAAGATGCACCTCCGCATAAATTAAACACTTCGCTTGTAACTGAAAATTCTATAGTGTTAGGGGGTGCATTTGGGTTTGGATTTTACTCCAACAATACTGCTTTAAAGCCTGAATTTACAAACTCTACAGAGATTGGCGGCGAATTTCAATTTCTGAATAAACGTATAGGATTAGACTTAACATGGTATAAAATTGAAAGTAAAGATCAGATAACACAACCCAGGGTTAGCCAGGGTACAGGGTTTATTTTCAAATTAGTAAATGGCGGTACGATAGAAAATAAAGGTTTTGAAGCTGCTTTAAATGCGATTCCGATACAAAATAGGAAATTCAGGTGGGATATAAATTTAAACTGGAGTCAGAACAAGGCAAAAGTGACCGATTTGCCGGTTGGAACAAGCGTATTCAGAAATAGTGATGCAATAGCGGTATTTAATCTTGCAGAAGGTGCTTCTTTTCTCAATGGGAATTTGTATGCCATTCGTGGCTCTACATATACCACAAATAGTAATGGAGATGTTATTATTGGCGCAGATGGTTATCCGAATGTGAATAAATCATTACAGCAAGATTTGGGCGTTAGTCGGCAACCTAAATGGATCGCGGGCTTAACTAATTCCTTTGTGAATGGAAATTTCAATCTTTCCTTTTTGATAGATATACGTAAAGGCGGATACGTATTTAATGGAACAGAATACGAATTGGTGAAAAGCGGATTGAGCACAAAAACTCTTGACAGGGGAACAACCACAGTATTGCCTGGTGTAATTGAAACCAGTCCTGGCGTGTTCACACCAAATACTCAGCAGGTGGCCTTAGACCAAAATTATTACACATCCATATATGCCGAGAATGCGCTCAATTTTATTGAAGATGGAAGCTGGTATAGATTGCGTTATATCTCCGTTGGCTATTCTGTTCCGCAAAAAATATTGAATAAAACACCAATAAAAGGCCTGTCTTTCAACTTAACCGCGAAAAACCTTATTCTGATTACAGATTATACAGGCATAGATCCTGAGTTAAGTATCGCCGGAGCCGGTGTAAGAGGTACGGGAACCGTGGGTATAGATTATGTTGGTTTGCCCTCAACGAAAGGATTTGTTGTCGGCTTAAATGTTAATTTCTAAAAATCCTAACTAAAATAATTATGAAAAAGATTATTTACATATTTTTTATTGTCTCCATCTTTATGTTCAGCGGATGCAAAAAGGATTTTTTTAATATAAATGCTGATCCCAATGGGCCAACCCGTACTACTCCGGATAAAATGCTCACTAATGTGCTCCGGCAATCTTTAGAAATGCAGGGCACTGCTGGTTATGGTGCTGTTTCAATCATCGATCAACTAGCTACGCAAAGGCCTTCGCATGCAAACGTTGATAATTGGGTGGGCTTGGGCATTGTAAACTATTCATTTCAAAACAATTATTTTTTGGTTGGAAGCAACAATGAAAGTATGATGAAATGGGCAGCGGAAGAAAGTTCATGGCACTATGTGGGTGTTGGTGAAGTAATCAAGGCGATCACCTACGGATATACCACTGATTTGTTTGGAGAAATATATTATGATGAAGCTATTAAAGATGAAATAGTCCAGCCTAAATTCAATACACAGGAATATGTTTATCAAAAATTGTTTGAATTATTAGATGATGCTATCCTGCAGTTTGATAAAACAAGTACCAGGCCATTGGGGATGGAGGATGTTTTTTTTAATGGAGATATTGCAAAATGGAAAAAGTTAGCTAACGCTGCTAAGGCGAGGCTACTTAATCATCTTTCAAAAAAGGCAGCTTATGACCCTACACAAATTCTGACACTAATTGATAATTCTTTAACTAGCCGTAATGATGATGCAGGTTTTACATATAGCGGTAATTATCCCGATGCCAACGCGTGGGCACCTGATGGTGCTTTGCCAAGTTCTGCTAAGACATGGGATAAATATTTTATTGATCTGCTAAAAGGAAACGGCGTGGGGGAAGTTGTTGACCCCCGGTTACCAAAGATTGCCAATCCGGGATCAGATGGCGTCTACCGGGGAGTGGTCAATGGCATCACTAAAGATGGGTTAGCCCCGGACTTAGTCGGGTCACTTTGGGGCAAATTCTATACGGATAACACAAGCCCCTTCTGGCTATTTACTTATGAAGAAGTGAAATTTATTGAAGCAGAGGCTGCGTTCAATGCAAGTAACAAAGCAAGAGCGTATGCCGCTTACATTGCCGGAATTACGAGCAACCTGGAACGATTGGGAGTTGATCAGGGAGACATATCTGCTTATCTGGCAAGCGCAGCAGCGCAAAATTCGGCTTCGCTTACCGTAAGCAACATTATGGTTCAGAAATATATTGCCTTGACCTTCCACCCCGAGTTATGGACCGATATGCGACGTTATGATTACAGTAATTCCGTTTATCCCAACCTGGCGCAACCTGTTGGCGCAAACCCTGCGTTAGGTAGCGAATGGGTACGACGATTACCGCCATTCAGTACAGAAATTGATTATAACAGAATGCAGGTGGAATCAATTGGTGGATTGGCTCCTGATTATATAGCAAAACGGGTTTGGTGGGATCAACCATAACTTATGATGAAACAATATTTTTTTATATCGTTAGCCATATTTCAGTTTTCATGTACATCACAGCAAAAACTGAACAATTCGATTGAGCCGCAACCGAATAAAATGGCGTGGATAGAAGAGATAGTTCATCCTTCTATTGTTTGGAAGCGTCACCATTTCAAAAATATTTTTAATGCTAAACAATATATCAATGTATTAGATATTGACTTAAACGACACTTTGATAAAAGTAGACATTGGATTTCAGAAACCAACTCTTTTGACTACACATGAAATTGCTGAAAGAGAAAAAGCCGTTGTAGCAATTAATGGCAACTTTTTTCACACAGAAGAAGGTGGTTCCGTTTGCTTTTTTAAAAAAGATGAAAATATAATTGACTCTTCAAGAACAGATCTTACAGAAAGATTATTTCTTACTTGGTTGGATGATGCCGCCATAGCGTTTACTAGAGAACGGCGGGTAATAATAGTAAATGAACCTATAGAAGGTTGGTTAGGCATTGATAGTTTGCCGACAATCTTTACCGGAGGGCCTTCCCTTATTCAAAATGGCACCGAAGTAAAGCAGGCAGTACATAGTTTTAATAATAACCGTTATAGTAGAACCGGTGCTGGTTTAACAAATGATGGTCACCTTATATTGGTAGTAGTGGACGGCAATAGTACCGAGTCTGCCGGCATGTCAATAAAAGAATTCGCTCAATTGTTTAAATCTCTGAAATGCACTATTGCCTTTAATCTTGATGGAGGAGGTTCTTCAACAATGTGGATTAAAGGCCAGCCGGATAATGGTGTCGTGAACCATCCGACTGATAATAAAAAATTTGATCATTATGGTGAGAGAAAAGTGGCCAATGCGTTGTTAATTAAATTGAAATAAGCTTTGGTCGAAATCCTGTCCTAACTGCTGATGTTATCAATCTGTTGCCAGCTTCTTTCTGGTTTTCAACATCCTTGCATTTTTGAATTTGGGGCTTGCAGGTACAAGCAATTCATAGGGCCTGTTAAAAGCCTCCTGGTTCAATTTGAACTTTTCAGAAAGAATACGGATAGTTTCTTTAGATAAGCCTTTCTTGTAGTTGAGTATATCAGAAACTAATCCTTCACTTACATCAAGAAGGTTAGATAAATTAACTGCCTTCATTTTGTGTTCTTTCATTAGGGTTTTTAGTAATTCAATGGGGTCTGCATCATCGAAAGTGTTGTGTTCCGAATCGTACTTTTCAATGAGCAGGGTAAGCAATTCTATCTCATCCTGAACCGCTTTGGTTTTCTTGCCGCTGTCAACCAATGCTTCGAGAACATCGCAATACCTGTTGTATTGTGCATCGGTTTTAATGATTTTATATTGTAAAGTTTCCATTGCAATTATTTTAGTAGCTATTCACGGTATATTGTTTGTTATCATCGCAAAGTTTAGTGTAGTCGGCATGTGTGCCTATCCACTTGATATATAAATGAACCCTTGTTGCTCCGAAATGATATTTGCATATCATCCGGTACTTATTTCCAGCGATATCAAATACCACCCTGTTACTTCCATTGCCAAGCAGATCGGCCGAACCAAAGGTTTCCGCAATATCTCCCGGAGCATCCAATCAGCCATTTTTAAAAGCGTTAACCAAATTCTGAAAGAACTCCGGCTTTTTGCATTGTCTAAGGCGAAATCTTCAATTGACTTTCTTTTAATTAGCCTGACTTTCATTAATACTGATGTAAATATACCAAAAGTTCACAAAAAGTGAAGCCAGAAACGGTACTAAAGGCAATTTCTTGCTCTGGCTGCAACGATCTTCCAAACAATGATAACCCCATAAAACGTAGACCGGACAGTGTTTTTAAACATATTGGAAACTAAAAAACCCCCAAACCTGGGGGTTAATTGACTCTCGTGACTCTGTTAGGATTCAAACCTAAAACCTTCTCATCCGTAGTGAGATGCTCTATTCAATTGAGCTACAGAGCCCGGTGGGATTTCTATACGCGCCCCGGGATTTATTCCGGGGTGGCAAAAATAACCCAAATGAGCCTATCTGCCAAAGAGAAATCACCCGAAATTCATCATGAGCAACGCCCATCCGGCCGATGCCGATATTTCTAACTGACAATCTTTACAAAGCCCTAATACTTCCACCGTACAAAGGCCTCCATGGCGGCATACTTCGTCAGTCCCAGCTGGGCAAAAAGATTGGCAGTATTGCTGTTCCGGTCTTCGGCACGCTGCCAGAACTCGCGGTTGTCGGAGCCCTGGAAAGGAACCATGTCCTTCTGTGACTGATGTATAAAGATCCCGTAGCGTTTCTTCATCACTTGGTCGGGACTCATCGGTATGGCCATCTCGATCTCGCTGATGTCCCATTCCTGCCAGGCACCCTTGTACAACCACATCCAGCAGTCCTTCACCCAATCATCCCCATCTGCCTGAATTCTTCGCAGGGCTTCGAAAACTATGTCAAGGCAAACCTTGTGCGTGCCATGCGGGTCGGCCAGGTCACCCGCACAGAATATCTGGTGGGGCTTGATCTTACGAAGCAGGTCCACGGTAAGCTGCACGTCTTCCTCACCCATGGGGTTTTTCTCTATGGCTCCTGTCTCGTAAAAAGGCAGATTCATGAAATGACTGTTCTCATCGGGGATGCCCACATACCTGCAGGTGGCCTTGGCCTCACAACGACGGATCAGCCCCTTGATAGACCTGATCTCTTCGGTGTCCATCTGGTTCGACTTCTTCTGGCCAAGGTAGGCCCGCGCCGTGGCCAGTATCTCGGTCGACTTCTTGCTGTCCATGCCGAACATGTTTTCAAAACCAACCGCGAAGTCGAGGAAACGGGTCACAAATTCATCGGTGACCGCGATATTTCCCGAAGTCTGGTAGGCAACGTGCACCTCATGTCCCTGGTCGTGCAGGCGCTGAAAGGTGCCACCCATTGATATGATATCATCATCAGGGTGTGGGGAGAATATGATGGTTCTTTTTGGAAAGGGTTTGAAGCGTTCGGGATGATTGGGCAGTTCAATATCGGGTTTGCCACCGGGCCATCCTGTTATAGAATCCCTCAGCATGTAATACACTTCGAGGTTGATCTCGTAGGCATCGCCGCGCTCGACCAGCAGGTCACCAATGCCATTGTCTTTATAATCACTGTTGGTCAGACTCAAAATTGGTTTGCCAGCTTTAAGTGCTGTGGTAACTACTGCCTTCTTGATCATCTTCGGCGTCCACTCACAATCGCCGGTCAGCCAGGGCGACTTAAACCTTGTAAGTTCTGAAGCGGCCGCCTCGTCGACAACAAAGGTGCAATCATTGTGCATTTGTAGTAGTGAGGCGGGGATTTGTTCGCTGACATGTCCTTCCACGGCCTTCTGAACCACGGGAGCCTTCGACTGCCCCCAGGCCATGAGCACAATCTTTCGTGCCTTGGAAATAGAACTGATGCCCATGGTGATCGCCAGCCTGGGTACCTGTGAGATATTTGCAAACTCATAAGAGTTTGCAATCCTTGTTGAATTATCCAGCGCCGTCAGCCTCGTCCTTGAATTCATACTCGAGCCTGGCTCGTTGAACCCGATGTGACCGTTGTTGCCGATGCCGAGGACCTGCAGGTCGATACCACCCGCATCTTCAATCATCTGTTCATAGGCTGCGGCATAGGTTTTGAGTTTGTCTTTCTGCACCTCGCCGTCGGGCACATGCGTGTTTGCGGGATCGAGATCCACATGATCAAAAAGATGCGTCTTCATGAACCTGTTGTAACTCTGAAACGCATTCTTGTCGATGGGATAGTATTCATCGAGGTTGAAGGTGATCACATTTTTGAAACTCAGTCCCTCGTTCTTGTGTAACCTTACCAGTTCAGCATAAAGTGCTTTGGGGCTATTGCCTGTTGCCAGCCCAAGAATGCAATGCTGATTGAGCGCTTTCTTCTCATTGATCAGCGCGGCGATCTGGTTGGCCAGATAAACGGAACCCTGCGACATGTCCGCGAATATTTTTACAGGGATTTTCTCAAAAGAATCAACCATGGTCATTTGTTCATGAATTTAAAATGAGTTGCTGACTGAACTGTCAGTCAGTTTATTTTGCTGAGGATGATTTCGTTTTCCCAGAATCGCCATATGGCGCCTTACTGTATT
>Ga0193752_1000788_pt1 | contig 28693 bp, 17 predicted proteins | sample H1c1metaG_FD_144924 | JGI IMG/M metagenome (GOLD analysis project Ga0193752, IMG submission 144924) | Soil microbial communities from a riparian zone of the East river system, Colorado, United States - H1c1 | ecosystem: Environmental > Terrestrial > Soil > Riparian zone | place: USA: East River...
CCTAATTATAATATTCTCTTTGCTTCAAACTGCAATGCGCTTAAAACTCTTGTACTTAATTCAGCATCGGTACTTGCAACATATTCGAGGATGCGTTTGCTCAGTTCAAAACCATTGGCATCTGATGGAAGGGTTGCAGCAAGCTGGTTGATGATAAAACTGTTCTGGTCTTTCAGGTTACCGATGGCTTCCCACATTTTTGGGTCGATATAGATCTGCTGGCTTACATTATACTCATATTCTGTCCGCAATGTTTCCAGTAAACTCAGCTGCAGGTCTACAACCGTCATACCTGCCGCAGGTGTGCGTGAAATAAGGTTTTTTAATGCACTTCTTTCGGCATACAATGTAAAGCGTTCCAATGCCTGCAGTTTCAGTTTGATCACTTCGTTATTGATGCCCATTCGTTCCCTGAACTCATCCTTCATGCCTTTAAACTCGGCAAGCAGCCAGGCAATGGCAATAAAAAACATAAATATGGCCCCGAAAATAATATTCTGAACTGTTCCTTCTGATAAATGCATAAATCGTTTGTTTAGGGCAAAATTAAGGGATTAACCTCACCCAAACCCTCTCCTGAAGGAGAGGGCTTCAGACTCTTCAGACTTAAATCCTTTTATATTATGCGGCAGCTGGTTTTTAACAAACAAAAATCCTATTTCGTAAAAGCAACTTATTCTATTTAATTAATTTTGTACAAATCTCCTGATATGGAAACAACAACAGCGCCGGTTACTTTAACAGCGTCGGCAAAAGAAGAAATTAAAAGGCTGATGAATGAATCGGGCTTTGATAATACCCAGGCTTTACGCATTGGTGTAAAGGGTGGGGGATGCAGTGGAATGACCTATGTTTTGGGGTTTGATGCCAAAACTGAAAAAGACGAAAGCTTCGATATAGAGGGCATACCGGTTATCATGGAAAAATCACACGGTATTTACCTGATGGGAATGGAAGTTGACTGGCAGGGCGGGCTGAACAGTCGTGGATTTACATTCAACAATCCCAATGCAAGTAAAACCTGTGGCTGCGGAACAAGCTTTGCCGTGTAATATTGAAATATAAATTGATCGAAAAGAGTCTTGTAAAACGGGGCTCTTTTTTTAACTCCAACTTCTTATGTAATTGATCATAAACCGAAGTTGCGCCATTACCTAAATTGCAATTATCATAACTTTATCTCTTAAACATCTAAATAAAAAAATAGTATGGAAAATAATGTGAACAACGAAACTGCAGCTAAATGCCCGTTTCATGGGGTAGCTCCAAAACCAACTGCAGGCAGTGGTACCCGCAATCGTGACTGGTGGCCAAATCAACTAAAATTAAATGTTCTCCGTCAGCATTCATCTTTATCTGATCCAATGGGAAAAGATTTTGATTATGCAACCGAATTTAAAACACTTGACCTCGACGCTTTAAAGAAAGATATTTTTGACCTGATGACAACTTCACAGGATTGGTGGCCTGCAGATTACGGTCACTATGGCCCTTTCTTTATCAGGATGGCATGGCATAGCGCAGGAACTTACCGCATTCATGATGGAAGAGGAGGCGGAGGAAGCGGCACACAGCGTTTTGCCCCATTAAACAGCTGGCCCGATAATGTTAATCTTGATAAAGCACGTTTGCTGCTTTGGCCGGTTAAAAGGAAATACGGCCGCAAAATTTCCTGGGCCGATCTGATGATACTTGCAGGAAACTGCGCCCTGGAATCGATGGGTTTTAAAACCTTTGGTTTTGGTGGTGGCCGTGCAGATGTCTGGGAACCACAGGAGGATGTTTACTGGGGTTCAGAAAAGGAATGGCTGGGTGGAGATGTTCGTTATGCCCATGGTTCTCCCGGTGTGGAAGAAGATCATGGTGTACTGGTGTCGGATGATGATGCAGATGGAAAAATTCACAGCCGTAATTTGGAAAAACCCTTAGGTGCTGTGCAAATGGGTTTGATCTATGTAAACCCCGAAGGGCCTGATGGAAACCCTGATCCGATCGCTGCTGCAAAAGATATCCGTGACACATTTGCACGCATGGCTATGAACGATGAAGAAACGGTTGCACTTATTGCAGGGGGACATAGTTTTGGTAAAACACATGGTGCTGCATCATCTGACCACGTTGGTAAAGAGCCCGAAGCTGCCGGCATTGAAATGCAGGGACAGGGTTGGAGCAACAGTTTTGGTAAAGGACATGGTGCCGATACCATTACCAGCGGACTTGAAGGAGCCTGGACAACCACGCCAACAAAATGGAGCAATAACTTTTTTGAGAACCTGTTTGGATACGAATGGGAGCTTACCAAAAGTCCCGCAGGTGCACAGCAATGGAAACCTAAGGATAATGCAGGAGCAGGTTTGGTGCCTGATGCACATGATGCATCAAAAAAACATGCTCCATTCATGCTTACTACCGATCTTTCTTTAAGGCTTGATCCGGAGTATGAAAAAATATCAAGACGATTTTTAGAAAACCCCGACCAGTTTGCAGATGCTTTTGCAAGGGCCTGGTTCAAACTTACACACCGTGATATGGGGCCTGTTGTGCGTTACCTGGGTAAGGAAGTACCAACAGAAGAATTGATCTGGCAGGATCCGATACCTGCTGTTACACATAAGTTGATAGACGAAAATGATATCACTGCGCTAAAAGCAAAAATACTGGGTTCCGGTCTTTCTGTATCTCAACTGGTATCAACTGCCTGGGCTTCGGCATCAACTTTCCGTGGTTCTGATAAACGTGGCGGCGCCAATGGGGCACGAATTCGCCTGGCACCGCAAAAAGACTGGGCTGTTAACAACCCTGCGCAACTCGCTTTTGTATTGGATAAGCTTACCGGTATTCAAAATGAATTCAACAATGCGCAAACAGATGGTAAATTAGTTTCACTGGCTGATCTTATTGTGTTGGGTGGATGTGCTGGTTTGGAACTGGCGGCGCAAAAAGCCGGCAATGATGTGAAAGTACCTTTTACACCCGGCCGTGCAGATGCATCGCAGGAGCAAACAGATGTGGAATCATTCGCTGTACTGGAGCCTGTTGCTGATGGTTTTCGCAATTATTTTTCTACAAAGCTTAAAGTTACTGCAGAAGAAATGCTGGTTGATAAAGCACAACTGCTCACACTAACAGCGCCTGAGTTGACCGTACTTGTTGGCGGCATGCGTGCCTTGAATACAAATTTCGATCAGTCGCAAAATGGTTATTTCAGCAGCCGCAAAGAAGTGCTGAGCAATGATTTCTTTGTGAACCTGTTAGATTTTGGAATTAAATGGGCGGCAACCAATGATGCACAAAACTTTTTTGTGGGTACCGATCGTAAGTCGGGTGAAGTGAAATGGAGCGGCACCCGTGCCGATCTTATCTTCGGTTCCAACTCAGAATTGAGGGCACTTGCTGAATTATATGCCTGTGAAGATTCACAGGAGAAATTTGTGAATGACTTTGTTGCAGCGTGGAGTAAAGTGATGAACCTTGATCGTTTTGACTTGGCGTGATCCCTGATGTTCATGTTATACAATTTAAAAGCTGGCCTTGAAAAGGGCCAGCTTTTTTGTAAGACAATTTCTTCATTTGAATATTGTATTTAAGGTAATGAATTGAGGCTACAATTTTATAAGGGCCTTTCATTTTAGAAAAAGGCAGCCTTATAAAACAAGGCTTTTTCACCCACTGCAGGCAGCACTAAGTTTAATCCTTACGTCTATATAAAAATATAAATAGATAATAATTGTTTTATAACCTATTATTTTTATATTTGATAAGCGGTATTTACTAACTGATCCTCTTCCTCCATTGCCAATACCACATTAATCAATTGTATCAACTAAAAGCTTTTTTATGAAAATCAAATTAATTACCCCTTTATTATTTTTATTTTCTTTTTTGCTTTCGAATCTTAATGGTTCAGCTGCAGGTAAACCTCCCTGCATTATAACAGGCCCGGTACAGGTTTGTACCAATCTATCTGCCAATTACCAGGTTGATATTAATAATCCCGCCTACACGTACCAGTGGGTGATTACCGGGGGGACATTACTTTCTCAAACTGCCAATACCTGTACTGTATTGTGGAATGCTTCGGGTACAGGGTCAATATCAGTAAATATATCTCAAAACGGAACTCAATTATATACTTGTTCACTTACAGTAAATGTATTCAATACGCCTTCGCCAAACATTGTTCCTTCTTTTGAGGCCACCTGTTTTGAAGAAGAGGATCCGGGGGGAGAAACTGTAGCATCAGCAGGCAGGCCCAAAGAAGACCCTTGTTCAAAAGTATGTGAGCATTCAACGGTGGTTTACCGGGTTTCAAACCACCCGGGCAGTACCTATGCCTGGCAGATAAATGGGCTAAGTTATACTTCAATCAGCGGGCAGAACACAAATATTTTTACTGTTGACTGGGGAACAGTGAGTACAGGAACCATCCAGGTAACAGAAACCAATGCAGCCGGTTGTTCCAAAACGGTTTATAAATGTATCCAGATAATACGGGCACCTATTGCCAATTTCAGCACCACACCACCTCATGACGGAAGTTCTGTTACGATCTGCAGGGACCAGACAGTAACCTTTAAAGACCTTTCGGCTGCAACAGGGAACTCACCTATTGTAAGCTGGGTATGGGATTTTGGAGACGGAACAGGTACTGCAACTTATACAGCCGGGGCTACAGTAACACATCAATACACAAATGATAACGGGGGAAATCCTTTTATTGCAACCCTCACTGTAAAAAATGCCTGTGGCTGCGAAAACACATTTGCAATAAAAGTTTTTGTAAGCAGGTTTGATGTGCCAAAATTAATATGCCCTTCAACAGTTTGCTGTAACAAGTCAACAAAGTACAGTATCAAACATGCATCCGACGAAAATCCTGGTTGTGGTTATACGTGGACTGTGACTGGCGGAACATTATTGTCTCCACTACCAGGCCAGATTGCTGATGAAGCAACTATTATCTGGGATTGTGACGCCACTCCCAAAACAATAACCCTAACACCGGTTAATTGTAATGGTTGTGATAACCCTATTGTTTATGATATTGCTGTAATAACATCTTCTGCCAATATCAATGGCAAAGCAATTGTTTGTGCTAACAGTGAGGAAGTATATTCAATACCCGCAATGCCGGGTTGTAATTTTGTATGGTCGTTAAGCGACCCTTCAGCAGGCGATATATTTGCGGGTGCACAAACCAATTCTATAAAAGTAAGATGGCATGGCAGTTTAGGCAGCACTGTGATTCTGAGTGTTCAATATGTAAATACAGTTTTTGGATGTGGAGGAAACGGCCAGCTTGCTATAACCCTGAGGCCTGCGTTTGAGATAACCAGAAATCCTTCAAATTCTATTTGTGCAGGCAATTCAATTACATTCAGTGCTCTCAATGAATTCGGAAGCCCTGTTAATACTGCCTGGCAGATAAATCAATTACCATCGGGTACTACTTTATATAGTAATGCGGGTCCGGTAAACAGTATCAATTATCTTTTTGCAACCGGCGGTGATTTTGAAGTTGTTGCTACTGATAACGGAGGCAATACCTGCAACAGCCCGGTAAAACTGATCCAGACGATCACAGGTGTGCCACCAATGCATTCGGGAACCGTGAGTGGCCCGGTCTCCGGTATTTGCCCGGGACAATCTTATATGTATACTGCCACAGCAAGCAGCAGTGATTATACACTCGTATGGGCTATATCGCCAGCGGGGGCGGGTATTGTTACACCAACATCGGGCAATAAGGTAAATATTGTGTGGACCACTGCAGGGCAGATCCAGATCTACCAGGTTAGCAAAACCAACCCTGCCTGTACATCCGTAGTGAGGCTAATTCCTGTTAATTTAATATCGCCGCCATCCTGCAGTATTGGTGGTGTATTCAACGCCTGTCCTAACAGTACATTCACATATACTGCAGCGGCAGGTTATAGTAATTATACCTGGTCCATCAATCCTTCCTCTGCAGGCAGTATTATCAGCGGCCAGGGAACAGCTGCCATTGGCGTACAATGGCACAATACAAGTTCTGCAATTACGGCTACTTTAAATGTTGCCATACAATTTTGCGGATCGAATATTCAAAACTGCACTTCTTCCACGATAACAGTTTCGCCTGCACCGGCTATCTCTGTTTCGCCTGCAAATGCTTCGATCTGCCTGCTCAGTACGCAAGTGTACTCAGTCATGGGTATAAGCAGTGCAGGTTCTGTTACCTGGAACTGGGGAGATGGATCAACTACTGCAGGAGGTACATCTTTAACAGCCACACATCCATACTCAACACCCGGTACTTACAATATTACTGTTGTGGTACAAGAACCTAATGGTTGCTTTGGGTCAACATCAACAGCCAGTACCAATGTAACGGTTAACAGTAGCCCAACAGTAGCTATATCGCTTGGAGGTAGTGCAAAAACCAAATTGTGCCCTGATGACGAATCAACTGCAGAGCCGGCCTTATTAGTGGCCACTATATTGTCAGGTGGCTGTGGGGCTAATGGTAATATTCAATGGCTTAAGAACGGGGTAATTATTACAGGCGCTACCGGTAATTCATATATGCCAACCTGGCCTTCAGCTCTGGGTGGTGTTGATGCGTATACTTTCCAGTATACCTGCCCCGGCATTCCCTGCGCAACGGTTATATCAAATCCCGTTTACCTGATAAGAGCAATTACCTGTGATGTTTGTATATTGGCGGTTGCGCCTAACCCAACTATAACCTGGAGCCAGACTCCGGCAACGGCATGTGGATCCGGCAGTTTAACCTATACAGCACCTTCGCCCGGCTTTGCAGTAAAGCTGGACTTTGACGACCTGACAACACCTCTTTTTATGCCGCCAAATAACCCTAACAGTGGCACGGTTACACATACTTATGCCAGGGCAGGTATTTATCATCCCACATTATTTACCAAATATCCCAGTACTACACCCGGCCAATTCTGCGATTACAATAAAGCTACAGAAGTTGTTGTACCTGTAATTGCCAATGCAACCATATCAGTTGTGTGTAACCCTGCAGGTGGATACAATATAGTGGTGAATGATATCAGCGACCGGTTAGCAACATATAACCAGACACCTGTAAGGCAATGCCAGCTGGATGGAGGGACGCCGGTAAATATGGGTGCTTCCACATCATATACCTTTACCGGAATTGCAGCAGGTAATCATACCATAACGTTCACGATCGGGGTGAGTGATGGTATATATACTTATCAATGTGCTGTAACTAAGCCTGCCATACTACCGGTATTGTCTACACCTTCAATAAATATCGTACAGGGAAGCCCCCGTTGTGTTGGAGCCCCTGTTCAGTTTACAACAAGTGCAACCAATGTAGCTGCATATTTATGGCAATTTGGCGATGCTACCAGCTCTTTATTGCCGAACCCCACGCACCAATACAATACAGCTTTCTCACCGGTTACAGTTAACCTGCAGGTAACCACTAACCAGGGTTGTGTTGCAAGTAACAGTATCACACTGAACATTTTGCCGAATAATTTAGGTGCTTCTATAACATCACCGGCAGGTGCCAGCCCGGTATCTGTTTGCCAGGGCGGTACCGGCCCGGTATTGAATGCAATTCATACAGGAGCCACGCTTCCGGTAACTTATTCCTGGAATAACAGCACATTGAATAATATTTCAACCAACTCTTCTATTGTTGCCAGTAACCAGGTATCTGACAGGTATTCTGTAAATGTAACAGACGCCATCGGATGTTTAAGAACAGCTTCGCCATTTGAAGTAATTATTAAGCCAACACCTGTTGCTGTTATTTTGGGCAAGGATGAATATTGTGCGAACGAACCAGTTAGCTTATCCGCCCAGCAGGGTACTGGCTATACATACCAATGGCTGGTTAATAATTTGAACTATGGCAGTTCCTTTTCAATTTCTTTTTATGCCGGCCAGGGTACCTACACGGTGAAATTAACAGTAACAGGCGGCGGATGCAGTTCATCAACAACTATTACTGTAAGGGTAAATTCCAATCCTTATGTGTATGTGTCACCAGGCTTTAACAGCCAGTTATGTGCCGGCCAGCCGAATGTATTAACGGCCAATGTATTTGGTGGCACAGCACCATATTCCTATTACTGGAATACCACGCCGGTGCAAACCACGCCGGATATTACGGCTTACAATGCAGGCCTGTACCAGGCTACTGTAATTGATGTTAATGGTTGTAAATCAAGCGGCAGTACCAGGGTTTACCGTGTGGAAGATTTTACCAATTTCATGTCGGGTTGTTACGAGATCTGCAATGATAAAAAAGTTACACTGGTTGGTCCAAAGAGTCCTTCCATTGCCAATTCTCCCTTGCCTAATGATAATGTTCCTTATGAGATCGTTTATTCTTATCAATGGTATAAAGATGGTGTACCCATTCCGGCACCTGATGGCAACAATGCCGATTATATAGTTGATCCTAACCCCGGCCCTTACTCAGGCTCAGGCCAATACACACTAAGTGTTATCAGTACTTTGCCAGCTGCCGGATGTGAAATTAATTCACTGGCCAATTATGAGAAATCATTCAATGTAAACTTTGTAGAATGCACTAAATGCAAGATCGATATGAGGATATTGAATATCTTCTGTGTGAACCCGGAACGTGATCCTACGAGATATGCTATCGTATTGCAGGTATATAATCCTTATCCAGGCCCGGCAACATTGACCCTCAATACCGGCGGAGGCATGATTTCTATCATACCTGCAGTGGCAAACCTGCCGCTTTCCGGATGGAATACCATTACAGCTTATTTTGATAATTCTTCAGGAAGCACAGATGAGGTATGTATTAAAGGAGGCACCCTTACAGAAGTGGAGACGAACCAAACCTGCGATTTTGAAATTAAGCTTTGCAGGGAGCTACCCAGGTGTGAGGGTAGTGCCTGCAGTACCAGGCCAACCTGCGAATGTATAAGCAGGGATTACAGGGCTGATTTAACCTGCTCAATAGTAAGGCCAATACCAGGATATCAATATGCCTATAATTTCACCGCTGATTTCTGGTGGATCTGCCGGTCTGAGGCGGTACCTGTTGTAATATCGTCGTGTGGTGTTTTTGGACCAATAACACCAAACCCTATTGTAAATGGATTTAACAGCCTGAGTGGTATATTTTATACCAACCAGCCAACCGGTACAGTTTGCTCATTTACCGTGGTTATGATAGATCCTGAATCAGGACGGGAGATATGTCGTTTCTGTGTGCAGCTCAGGCTGAATTGCAGGGATGGTTTTACGGACGAGAACGTTTTCACGCGAAATACAGGCAGCAATCCTGTTGGTAACAATGTTTCTGCAACTGCACCTGTAAATAAAACAGCGCCGGTAACCAAAACAACAGTGCAAATGCAGGCAGCAAAAAAAGCAAGTGCCCTTCCTGCACCAACAAAAGACCTTACAATAGTACCTAACCCCGCAAATAGTTTTGCCCATGTGAATTATACATTCAGCAATGAAGGCAACAACAGCATTGTAATTTATAACCTGTTGGGTACGCCGGTGAAAACATTCAGCGGTTTACCAAAAAGTGGAATATTACGTGTTGACCTCAGCACATTGCCCGGTGGAACTTATTTTGTGAAAGGATTAGGAAAAGAGAAGATGCTGGTGGCGAAACTGGAAGTAGTGCACTAACGAATAATATGATAGTAATTGAAAAAAGAGAGCTGAAAAGCTCTCTTTTTTATTTCGCAGGATTTGCTAACCTCTTAAAGGTTGGCAAACCTTACAAAGGATTCATTACTGTAATTCAGGCAATGAATTGAGGCTGCAACTGATGACAGGCCTTTCATTTAATGGTACCAATACAATGATGTTAGCCTTAAGGGTTTCGCCATTGCGGAACATATAACCTGCCCTTGCCACACGGTTTACTTCCTTACCACCTTCTTTTACTTTTACGTTAAACTCCCTTGCTTTTACATTGCCCGATTTTGCGGTAAGCCTTTTGCCATTTGCATTGGTACAATTAAAGGTTGCCAGCAGGCTGGGATCATCGTATGAATAGATAGCGGTGCGTTCTGCATAGAGTTTGGTGCAGCCGCTTTTGTTGGTGGCATACAACGTGATCTCGTAACGGCCGTATTCTTCGCCCTTGTTGGCTTTTGTCTGTTCGTTTTTGATGATGTAACCATATTCCACGCCATTGATGATGGCAGGTTTTTTCTCTCCGAGGTCGGCAAGCTGAGCAGATGCGGTAGTTAATACCAGGAGCATAGTTATGAGTAGAAAAGAAATTTTAGAGAACATACAATGTTGTTTTGATTTCTAAGATAAACATTTTATTAAAAGACGAATTTCTAAATTGAAAATTGTTGGTCAGGCGACCAACAACGGCGAAGCGTAATATGAAGTCACAGAATCCTGCCCGGTATAGTTTGGCCCATACCCGTCGTCGGCTCCAAGATAATTAAGATCGAATTTTATATCCATATTTCCAATTCGCTCAAGCAGTTTTCGCCTGGAATTATAGGTGAAACCATATTTTTTAAAAGAATTTTTTAAGTATGAGCTGGTATCTTTTCCCCGGATCACAATATTGTTTAAGTCGATATTGGCAATGAACAAGCCATCTGTATTTAATGCTTTAACTGCAGTTTCAATTACTTTTAATTTGTCACCGAGATAGTGCAAGCCATGTACGCATGTAATGAGATCATAGCTCTGGCCAGGTTTCCAGTCAATTAATGATGTTGATACGAATTCCAGGCATGTAATGTTTGGGTTGATGGTTTGAAAAGTATCAACCAGGTCTACCCCCTTTAATTTAACCCGGTTTTGCCGGCCAGACTTTTCGAAGTAGCCAGCAGTTTGAATTAATGCATTACCATGACCGCAACATAGATCCAGCCAGGATGCATGACCCGATTCCTTTATTTTAGATGACAGGTATGTTTCCGGCTTAAATTTAAATTCCTTTTCATAGCTATTTATGCCACTCGAATTCCGCTCCCTGTTCATACGGGAGTTTACAACTATCGGGGACCATACAAGCTTTTCTTCAGGAAGGAGCTTCATCTGTAAACCAGTGTAAATGATGTAAAATGTCAGAGACAGCCGCAGCCTGCCGCCCCCATGTTCCAGGCAAATTTATTTCAAATTAAATGAAAGGCCCGGTATATATCGGTATGCTATTAATTAGAGTTGTTTACTAGCAGTTCAACACCAATTGAACCTATACATATTATACATTAAAAGCATAAAAATACCATATCAGGCTCACATCAATCCACATAAAATGTGGTAAAATGTGGACTTGATGTGGACTTGATGTGGACCTAAGACGAATTTAACCCCTGCTGACTATAAGAATAATCCAGCTGGCTCATGGCGACCCCATCTTCAAAAAGGGCCTTTAGAGACCATTTTTTTAAAGCCTTTTTAAGTTGTAGTCGTTAGGAATGTTGACTGATTGTATCCAAACTTATAAGGTCTTGCCCGGCACAAAGGCCTGGCCGCAGACCTGACAGGCTTCACAAAAAAAGAGCCCCGTAAAAACGGGGCCCTGGTATATAACTCAAATGAAAATTATACTGTTTTCTTTTTTTCCTTTGGTATTTCTGAAGCAGCACCCAGCGGCTTGTCTTTTGCAAACTCAACCAGCATAGGAGCACCCACAAAGATAGAAGAGTAGGTACCGGTTACAACACCGATCAACATAGCAAATGCAAAACCACGTGTTACCTCACCACCAAAGATGAAGAGTATCAGGATGGTTAAGAATACCGTTAACGAGGTCATGATGGTACGGCTAAGCGTATCATTGATGGCCCTGTTGATGATGATGGTTTTGGTAGCGCCTTTCATATCGCGGCTGTATTCACGAATACGGTCAAATACAATTACGGTATCGTTCATACTGAAACCGATAACGGTTAAGATCGCTGCAATAAAGTGCTGATCGATCTCCAGCGGGAATGGTACAATGTTCTTAAAGAAGGAGAACACGGCCAGCGTAATAAATACGTCATGCAATAAAGTGACGATGGTACCTGCTGAATATCTCCAGTCGCGGAAGCGGATGAAGATGTACAGGAAGATGATCAACATGGCAAAAATGGTTGCTTTTACAGCTCCACGCTTTAAGTCATCCGAAATACTTGGCTGTACAGCAGCGTAGGCCTGTACATTATTTTTAGTGAACTGCTCATAAGTAGTATTGGCAGGCAATACTTTTTTAAGCCCTTCGAACAGCCTGGTTTTTACAGCGCTGTCGGCTTTTTCATCATCTTTCAAATAAGCGGTAGTAATATTCAGGTGGCGGTTATCGCCTACAGTTTTAATGGTCACGTTATCACCGTCCAGCGCTTTTTTAAGGTCATCGCGTATTTCATCGTTCTTAACTACTTTGTCGAATTGAACGGTATAGCTGCGGCCTCCTTTAAATTCCACACCCAGGTGAAAACCATTGAAGAAAGATAAGATACCTGCTATGAATACAATAGAAGAAATAACGTAAGCATATTTCCTCAACTCAATAAACTTATAGCTTGCGTGTTTGAAGATCTTTTTAGAAATACCGGTGAAATAATTAAAGTGACGGTTCTTGTTGGTCCATACTTCGGTAATTAAACGTGATACCAGGATACCACAGAACAATGACAGTAAAATACCAATGATCTGCGTAGTGGCAAAACCAAGTACAGGGCCCAAACCAAAGTAGAACAATATGAATGCAGTAAGCAAAGAAGTTACGTGGGCATCAATTACCGGTGCCAGTGAACGTTTGTAACCATCGTTAACGGCCAGCTGGTAAGATTTACCTTTTGTAAGTTCTTCCTTGATACGTTCAAAAATAATTACGTTGGTATCAACGGCGAGACCAATGGTCAACACAAGACCCGCAATACCGGCAGCAGTTAAAGTAAACTGCAATGAGATCAAAACGCCGATAGTGAACAGCAGGTTAAATATCAAAGCGATATTGGCAACCCAGCCGCCGGTGTTATAATATACCAGCATTAAAATAAATATCACCAAAAAAGCAATACCAAAAGACATAGCACCACCTTTAACAGACTCGGCACCTAAAGTTGGTCCCACAACCTGTTGTGCAACGATCTTGGCAGGAGCATCCAGTTTACCTGACTGTAACAGGTCGGCCAGATCCTGCGCCTGCTGAACGGTAAAGCTGCCCGATATTTCGGAACTACCACCTTCAATTGGGCCATTTACATTTGGCGCTGAGTACACAATATCATCCAGTGCAATGGCAATGGGACGGTTAACATTTTTTGCAGTAAGCCTGGCCCAGGTTTGTGAACCTGCGCTGGTCATTTCCATTTTGATAGAAGGCTTTCCTTTATCATCATAAGCCTGTTGAGCAATTCTTACACCTTCACCTTCAAGCGGGGCTTTACCAGTACCAGGTAAGGTCTTAACAGCATACAACTGGAAAAACTTCTGAGTTCCTTTTGCTGCTTTTTCTTCAATGCCCAATAAGAATTTAGCATCGGCAGGTAAAGCATTTTTTACAACCGGGTTATTTAAGTATTGATAAAAAAGGCTGGTATCCTGTAATAATACACTACCAATATTTGCTGCAAAGAATTGTTTGCCGGTAGCCGGGTCTGTTTGTGGATTTTGCGGATTGATCACTTTGAAGAATGGGTTAACATTCTCTGTAAGTTTGGTTGAATCAATTTTACCTGTACTGTCTGGTAAAACGCCATTTAAATAACCCTGCAGGCTTTCATCAGCCAGTTTTAAAGAATTGGCCAGTTCATCTATGCGGTATACTTCCCAGAATTGTAAGTGTGCAGAAGCCTGTAACTGCTTACGTACACGCTCAACATCGTTAATACCGGCAAGCTCAACGTTGATGATACCTTTGTTCTCATCATAATTGATATTAGGTTGTGCCACACCGAACTTATCGATACGGCGAACTAAAACTTTATAGGTTTCTTTAATAGCGCCTGCTGCAGTCTTTTTAAGTTTTGAAATAACCTGTGCATCGCTATCATTTGGTTTTACTTCTTTTTCGGCACCTGCAAAAATGGAAGCCAATTTACCTTCACCATTCTGTTTGATGAAAGCATCAGTAAACAGGGTGATGAAATCAGCATCGCTGCTGGTCTTATTTGCAGTAGCGGTTTGAATTGCATTAAGCAACAAAGGATTTGTTGGATTATTGCTTAATGATTTTAACAGATCAGTAAGGCTTACATCCATCGTTACGCTGATACCACCCTGCAGGTCAAGACCAAGGTTTAATTCATTTGCCTTGCACTCTTTGTAAGTGGTTCCAAAAATGGGATAGATCTTTTGTTCTGATGTACTGTCAAGGATCCTTCTCTTTACTAAATCTACCTGGGTTTTCCGATCTTCATCATTCAGGCCTGGAAATGTTTTCTTAACGATCTTTGTTGCTTTTGCAGTAACCGAGTTTTCATAACTACGCACTACCCATGTATAGGATAACTCCCAAAGAGATAATATTGTGAGTGCAATTGTAAAAAACCAGACTAAACCTTTTAGTTTCATAATAATAGTCGTTTTAGTACTTCTTTTGTTGAATTTTTAGAAGTGTGCAAAGATAGGGGAAAAACCTGTTCAGTTTTTAGGCAGGATAATTTTAGAATTTTATTCAATTTGCAGGATAAACCCGATATATGAGCTGTAAAAATAATGGAATGCTGAGGTTTTTGGCCGCAATGGCCTTTTTCATTTCCTGCAGCAGCATAAAACCGTCAAAACCAGCAGATAATATGCCTGAAACAAAAACTGCAGATTCTACCTTTATAGAATCTTTATTGCTGAAATACCCGCAATATTTTGATGAGATACTTAAAAACAGGAGCAACCTCAATGTGCAGATTATTTATACACAAATTAACAGGCAGGCAAAAGGAAACCCTCAGCTGGTGCACCATTACTTTAATGTAAACCGGGATAAATATTTTTACCCTGCTTCCACGGTTAAATTACCGATCGTTTTACTGGCCCTGCAAAAGCTGAATGAATTAAAGGATAAGGGTATTGACCGCAACACTACGATGCTTACAGAAACTGCTTTTAGCGGGCAAACAGCGGTTTTTAATGATCCCACGGCAATTGATGGAAGGCCTTCTATTGCCCATTATATAAAAAAGATATTGCTGGTAAGTGATAATGATGCTTATAACCGGCTGTATGAATTCTTAGGACAGGAATATATCGATGCTGAAATGACAAAGAAGGGATATGATGATGTGCAGATACTGCACCGGCTGAATATTTTTTTAACCGAGGCTGAGAACCGCCATACCAACCCTGTAAAATTTTATGACAGCACCGGCCATTTGTTGTACGGGCAGCCCGGGCAAAACAGTGCGATGAAATATGCCGCAAGAAAAGACAGCCTGGGGCTTGGATATTATTCCGGGGGCAAATTAAGGAACGGGCCAATGGATTTTTCTAAAAAGAACAGGTTACCCCTGGAGGATATGCATAAGATAGTAATGAGTATTGTGTTCCCTGGAAATGTAAAAATCAGCGAAAGATTTAATATCACCGAAGAAGACCGCCGCTTTGTTTTACAATACATGAGCATGTATCCCACAGAAAGCCGGTACCCGCCCTATGCAGCCGATACAGCAAATTATCAACCTGCATACTGTAAATTCTTATTTTATGGTGCTGAAAACACGAAGCCTGATGAGCACATCCGCATTTTTAATAAGCCCGGCGACGCATACGGGCACATGATAGATGCAGCCTACATTGCAGACTATAAAAATAAAATTGAGTTCTTTGTTTCTGCTATCATTTACTGCAACAGCGACGGTATTTTAAATGATGACCAATACGATTACAAAACCATTGGAAAGCCTTTTATGAAAAACCTGGGCAGGGTTATTTATGAGGATGAGCTTAAACGTACCCGTAAAATAAAACCCGATCTGTCAGCAGTTTTATTTGCGTATGATAAATAACTATTTTTGCGTGCAACCAAAAAACAACTGATGCAATTATCTTCCTTACTCCAACGCTTTAATGAACCTGAAACTTTAAAAATGGCTAAGCTGGGCCGTGAACTGCGGGCACAGGGTTTTGATATCACCGACCTGAGTTTGGGTGAGCCGGATTTTGATACGCCCGGCCATATTAAAGTGGCTGCAAAAAAAGCGATCGATGATAATTACAGTCATTACACACCGGTTGCAGGTTACCTCGACCTGCGGGAAGCCATTTGTGCAAAACTCAAAAGAGATAGCAACCTGGATTATACACCTGCACAGATCATTGTAAGCACAGGTGCCAAGCAAAGTATTTATAATACCGTAATGAGCATTGTTGATAAAGGAGATGAAGTGATCATTCCTACACCATTCTGGGTAACTTATTCTGAAATTGTACGAATGGCTGGGGGAGAAGTAAAAGTGGTAAAGACATCTGTTGAAAATGGCTATAAAATTACTCCCGGAGAACTTGAAGCAGCGATAACAGAAAAGACAAAATTGTTCATGTTCTCATCGCCCTGCAACCCGAGTGGCGCTGTTTATTCAAAAGAAGAATTGAGTGCATTGGCTGAAGTTTTTAAAAAGTATCCCAATGTTTTCATCATGAGTGATGAGATCTATGAGTACATCAATTTTGTGGGTAAGCATGAAAGTATCGCCCAATTCGATTTCTTAAAGAGCAGGGTTGTTATCATTAATGGTTTAAGTAAAGGTTATGCGATGACTGGTTGGCGCCTCGGCTATATTGCCGCGGATGCAACTGTTGCCAAAGCCTGCGAAAAGATACAGGGACAGGTAACCAGTGGTGCCAATGCAGTTACGCAAAGGGCCGCTATTACTGCTTTAACGGGAGATATGCGGCCTACTGCCATGATGATCGACGAATTCACCAAACGCCGTAAACGTGTTATGGAATTGCTTGCCGAAATGCCCGGCATTGTTTGCAGCGAACCGGAAGGAGCGTTCTATGTTTTTCCACAGGTGGATCATTTCTTTGGCAAGGCCGATGGTGATGATACAATTGAAAATGCCGATGAACTTTGTATGTACCTGCTCAATAAAGCACACGTGTCAACAGTTACCGGCAGTGCTTTTGGCGAGCCTAACTGCATACGTATCTCTTTTGCCAACAGCATGGAAAATATTGAAAAGGGATTTGCAAAAATTAAAGAAGCGCTTGCTAAATTAAAGTAATAGGGGTACGGGTTATATTATGTGCGCTGTTTTTGAGTTTTAGTCTCACTCTTAGGAATTACAAAGAATAATCTTCTATTAAAAAACATATTCTTCTAAAGACCAGGTCTTCTACACTGCCGGGCACGGCATTTTTAGGTTTCGAGATCTGGTATAGTTGATAGCCCCTGTCTTTTTTTGTTAATTGTGGCGAAAAATTTCCCCGTATATGAGCCACCTGCTGTGTCTCGAGATAGATTGCTATTGATTCAGCCACTGCAGTGTTATAATTGCTCTGGCGTTCCAGTTCAGGTATTTGATAATACATAGTTCCTACGGGCCTGTCTACCGGCTTTCCTATCATACCAATTCTTACTCCGTCCTGCATGATTATTTTATCGTCAATAAGACTTACAGGTTTTGTTCTGTCACGCATTACCTGTTCGTTAAAAAACCTGGTTTCATTAAGGTGAACGTTAACCTCATTAATTTTTGCCAGTAGTGCTGCTTTCCCCGGGTATCTTGTTTTAAAATACCTGAAGTTCGCTGCGTTTAGCTGGTTGCTGTCAATTAGTTTATAATCACGGATTATTTTGGCCAGCACGATCGGAAAAGCTTCATCCTTAACAAAAACGGAAACGGTATCATTAACAGGAGGGAAACTGATCTCATAATAATAAAACGACTTTAAGTCTTCAACCGGTGCGTTAAACTGAATGACTTCGGCTTTTATCAAAATGTAATCGGTGAAGCTGTACACTTCCATATTGTGATGGGAAGCGGAATTATTAAGCCATTTTTCATATAAGGCAACCGGCTTATTGTTTATGAAAATTACAGAATCGCTCAGGCGTACATCCTGGGCTGCAGCAGATATTGTAATGAAACATGCCAACAGGGCCGGTATAAGTTTTTTCATTTGTAAGGGTAAGATTTATAATTTAAGAAATTACAGATCATCCAACAAACCTACGTAGAAAAAAGTGATCATACAATTAGCCTGCTTAATTTTTACAATTGCCTGTACCAGGCATCTTTAGCCCGGTTATTAAATCACAGGGCATAATCTTCAATTAAGTAACAGACCTTCATCAACAGATAATCCGTATTTGCACCAAGACGTTTGTTTGCTGCTTTTGAAACCTGGTATAAACTGCGTTCAGAACCCGTTTTTGTGGGTACTGCCCTCTTAGTCCTCTCACTGCTCCAGTTTTTGTAATACCTGAGGTTATCAACTCTTCTGCCACTGTAGAGTTGTATCTGTGTTTCATTGCTTGTAGTAACTACTTCTTCGGTAAGTATTCTTTGCCTGACACCAATTCTTGAACTGTCGTAAACTGTTGTAACAGGTTCATAAATTTGTTTTTTTATATCGGAATTCTGTACCTGGATAATTAAACCGATCTTAACGCCATCCTGCATAATGATCCGGTCATTGATAATGGTTACAGGTTTTGACCTGTCACGTTTTTCCTGTTCATTGAAATAGCGTGTTTCAACAAGGTAATCTTCAAAGGATTTTATTTTTGCTGCAAGGGCAGGCCCTCCATAATACTGACCAATGAACCTGGCCAGGTTCTTTTTATTCAATTCATTTTTATCGATCAGGCCGTAGTCCTTAATGATCTTACCCAATACCAGCGGGAAAGCTTCTTCTTCAATATACATGGCGAATGTATCAGTCGTTGGCGGAAAGGTTAATTCGTAATAATAGAATGATTTTAATTCTGCAACCGGGGCATTAAACTTTACCACTTCGGCCTTTATCAAAACATAATCATCAAAACTGTATACTTCCATATTATACCGTGGCGTTGACTTGCTAAGTTCTTTTGAATAAAGTGCTATAGGTTTGTCATTAATAAAAATTACAGAATCGCTTAGCCTGACATCTTGTGCAAACGAAATGACTGTAATTAAACATGCGGATAAAAAGAGTATAATTTTTTTCATGATAACAGGTTTGAAGGGGTGATCAGCAATGGAATTTTTCTGATCTTATCTCAAAGCTATACGCAAAAAAACTGTTTGCAATAGCAAAGCATCCATTTAACAGCAATTTAAAAACGAAATGTTATAATATCCTTTTTACAGGAGAATCAATACGGAAAATAAAATTGCGTTAATCTTTAAGAGGATTATTCAAACAATTCCAGTTTGTTCTTTGGCCTGCGGTTATCAAGCCATTTAAAGCCCCGTAATTCTTTTTTATCGGCAGGAATATCTTTTATAGGGTATAGAACACCATCAACATTATTTACAAATTTCACCTTATTCAATTCCTTCTTTACAAAATAAACATCGATCACATCACCACTGCTGCGGTTCATCCCCACATAGGCACTGTCATCATCCTGCGGATAAAAAATACTTTCGGCCGGGCTGCCTTTTACCCGAACATAATCAATATTACCATCTACAAAATATCCATTCAATGTACGTCCACCTATCTGGTTGAACATGCCTTCTTTTGTTCTGTTAATGATCATGCCGTTATTGAAAACATACAACCGTTTTGGTTTTTGGCGTTCGGTGAACATTAAGAGTGTGTCACCGGTGATCTGCGATTTGTCATTCCAAACAACCGGCTCACCAAATAATTTAAAAGTAGAATCAATGGTGGAGTAGTGGAGGCTATCACTCACTGCCTGCAGCGAATCATTGAAAATACGCACATGGCGAAACCCGATAAAGTATCGGATAGAAGAATCTTTATCATTGGCTTTTACAACCAACATTGTTTTTAAAGTATCTCTTTGAGTAGTGATCTTTCTTTCCAGGCTGTCATATTTGCGCAGGCCCGAAAAAAGTGTATCTGCAGCAACATAGGTACTGTCTCCATCGCGGTGAATGATCATCACCGGTTTGCGGCTGGCTAAAAAAGAATTCACATTCAGATCGGAATAAATTTCTCCTGCAAGTACAATGATCTTATTAGCACTATCAACCAGCTTTGCATTGCCCCGCATTTGCAAAGTGTTATTTTTTTTATCATAAGCAATTTCTTTGGCAGAACCGCTGCGGGTGCTGTCTTTAAAAGATGCCCCATCGGTAAAAATTGCCTCGCCTGTTCCTAAATTATATGTACCCGATTTGGTATTGATAACGGTTCCGTCTTTACCTATAATTTTTGTTTGGGCAATAAAAGTGGCAATATTTGTTTTGATATTGTACAGTAAACTGTCTGTGTATATATCCCGGTCAGGATCTTTCAGGTGTACATTGTTCTTAAAATACACATCTTTGGTATCGGCATAGTATACACCATCGCGGCTGGTTAAAATGGTTTTTTCGTTTACAATCCGGCCTCCGTTTTTATACGTGGCAATACCTGTTGTTAAATTATATTCCAGGTCATCGGTGTACAGTGTCCCTTTCTTATCGGTTAGTTTTACATTCTTTTTTAAATAAGCAATACGGTCGGCACCCACATAACGCAGGTATTGTGCGTATGTATGTATACTATCATTGTCGTTGATATGGATATTGCCAAAAGCCTCTACTATATTGGTCTTTCGGTTAATGGTGGCGCTGTCGCAATAAAATGTGGTAAGCCCTTCTTTGATGATCACATCGCCGGCAATGGTCTCAAAAGCGGTAACAGAGTCAATGGTGATAAGCCTTAAACTTTTACCCTGTACGATCTTTATGGCACGTATGGAATCGGCGGTAGGTGTATTAGTGATGATCTGTTGTGCAGCAAGTCCGCAACTGCAGCATATTAAAAAGACAATAAAAAAACTACTGGTAGTAAATTTCAAACGCAATGTTCCTGTTTTTGTTCAGACTGTAAATTGGGATTTTTATTTTATAACAGAATGATAAAATTTTTATTGCTTCAGGTAAGGAGCATTGACGGTATCTGGCAAAGGCATCAATAATCCGGGGGTTGAACTCTTCCTTCCAAATATCGAGATGTTCACATACCTTTTTGGGTTTGTTTTCACGTCATCTATCAGCAGGTTAAGTTTATTGGCAGTGGCCCTGAGATTTTCATATAATTTGGTATCGTTCAGCAGTAACCCTAAAGTGCCGTCTTTTTTATCAAATTTACCAATGGCTGCTTTCAGGTCGCCTATGGTTGCATCTAGGGTGTTGAGTGTTTTTTGCAGGTCTAAATTTGAAAGATTGGTTGCTGTTTTATCCAGGTTGTTCATTACACTGGTTATCTTGCCGCTGTTCTTATCTAAACTGGCGGTAAATGAATTCAGGTTATTGAGTGTACCGGCCAGTGCGCCTGTTTGTGTATTCAACAAGATCTGTAAAGAAGCAGATGCGCCAATCAGGTTTTCAGTTGTCTTATTTAAGTTTGCAAGTGTTCCGGCTATATTATTCTTTGCATTGGGATCAAGCACCTGGTTAACCTTCATCAATATTGAATCAATGGAAGTAACCGCTTTTGTAACCTGGTAAAGAACCGGGTCAACTTTACTTAGCACATCAGTAAAAACGCCTGAAGAAGCTTTTGTAGCTACCGTGTCGTTCATCGGGATATATGTGGTGGCATCGCCCAATGTTATTTCAACACTTGTTACGCCCAGTAAAGAAGGTTTGATGATGGCTACAGAATTCACAGGAATGTTCACATCCTTTGTCAGGTTCATATTGACCAGGATCTCTTTCATATTCTTATCTGTAGTGATACTGTATACTGTGCCTACCTGCAGGCCATTTATAACAACCGGGTTGGAAGGCTGAAGGCCTTGTACATTGGTATATTTTGCAAAAATGTTATGGCTTTTACCAAAGAGTGTTTTTCCTTTCAGGAAATTAAATCCTAAGAACAGGAGAACAATGGCAATGGCAGTTAGGGAACCTATTTTTGTTTCGTTAGAGATTTTCATAATAGTTATAATGGCGTGAAGCAATTATCAAGCCAAGCCAAAAATAGCTTAATTCTTCAATTCAAATCTTACCGAAGCATTATTTTTAAGATCGGCCGATAAGCGTACTTCGTGGCGGGAGGCCCCATCATTAATGATCATCAATGCAGTATTGGGGGGAATATTCCCCAGGTTCTCGGCAAACAATACCAGTTCATTGTTCTTGCCGGGTTCAATATTCAATGTAAGTGAAACGGGATTTGTATTTAAAGATCTTTTTGAAACCACTGCTACACCATTAAAATAAACCGAAACGATATCATTGTCAACATCGCCGTCATCATATAAATCAACACTGATCTTTTTGTTCTTAATATTGATCGTTTTTATATCCTTAACCGGTCTTCCTTCAACAGCAGCTGTGGGAACAGGCTTTTTATCATTTGATACAGCAGGTTGTGGCGCTGTATTATTAATACTTTCCACCTGCGCCTTGTAACGTTGCACTGCTTTGGTAATGGCTTCTGCCAGTTCCTGCTGTCCTTTTTCACTATTTATGTATTGTTCATCTTCGGGGTTATTTATAAAGCCGGTCTCAATAAGTATTGCAGGCATATTGGTTGCCTGCAGTACCCAAATACCTACCTGGCGTTGGTTTACACCCAATGCTGTCCTTCCGGTATTTTCCACTTCATCATTTACCAGGGCAGCTAAACGGTCGCTTCTTTCCTGGTATCTTTTGGCATAAATGGCTGCAATGATCTTTCCCTGGGGGCTGCTGAAATCGAAAGTGCTTTCTACAGAATCAATACCGTTTGCTTCGATCTCAAAACTCTCATCACCACCCATGATCGCCCTTAGTTTATCACTGGTTTTATGTGCGGCAAATATCCATACGCTGGTACCGCTGCGTTTAAGTGGTTTTTTAAAATACTCATAAACGGGTTCTTCAACTTCATATGCCGTTTTATGTTTTTTCTTTTTCTTTCCCTTACCGGTTGTAGTTGTTTTGTAACGGGTAACCATCCTGGTACCTACCTGCCTTCTATCCGTTTTTAAAGGGCCACTATCTGCATGTATACATAAGAACAGGTCGCCGTGAAATTCATTGGCGATCCTTGCTTTTTCTGATGGCTTTTGGTAAATATCTGTGGTACGGGTGGGAACTACTTTAACGCCCGGTAATTGTTTTTTTAATTCATCAACCAGTTTTAATGCAATGGCAAGTGTTACATCTTTTTCTTTGGAGCGTAAGGAATTTTCATATTGCCCTGTTGCGCCAACATCAGTTCCTCCGTGTCCGGCGTCCACAATAATTGTTTTTATTTGTTTGGGAGTTTGGGCAGATAATTCGTTTATTATTAACAAATGCAAAGCAGCAAAAAGAAAAATAAAAGGGACTTTGTTCCTCAGCATGTTCTGTTTGTTTTTATCGGGGTTAGTAATTAATCAATTATTCACAATGTCATTCTGTTATAATGGCTATTTTTGCCAATCTTAAGTATGAACCATCTGAACAAAGGTAAGGCAAAATATATATCGGTTTTGGCATTGGTATCGCTGTTATTCACTATAACGCTGTATTGTAGTGCCGGCGGTTTTCATACATCACACTTTCACAGTTTTTTAACTGTTGACGCTTTACCACTAACCAAAGCAGACTCGCTAAAATTAAAAATAAAAGATCCTGATGATGCGGTAGCAATAAAAAAAATTGCAGATACCAATATCATAACTAAGATAGATACACTCCGCCCTTCAAAAGATGCACTGGATGCGCCGGTTACATATCATGCAGATGATTCGATGGTGATGGATATACCGGGTAAAAAAATAATCTTGTACGGTAAAGGCGCCAATGTAAAATATACCGATAACGAATTGTATGCGCCTAGGATCGAGTTTGATCAGCGCACAAGTCTCGTAAGCGCTTACCTGGTAAGAGACAGTAACGGAAATGTAATTTCATTTCCTGTATTTAACCAGGCCGATTTTAAAACACAAAGTGATTCCATTAAGTTTAACATGAAAACACTGAAGGGGATCACGAAAAGTACCTACACGCAACAGGGCGAAATATTTTTTCATGCAGAAAAAATAAAAAAGGTTGACCCCAATGTTTTTTATGGATTCCGTGGGCAGTTCACCACCTGTAACCTGGATACGCCGCATTTTTCTTTTGTGAGTAAGAAGTTTAAGTTCATCAATAAAAAGATGGCGATCACGGGGCCGGTGCATCCTGAATTTGAAGCCGTGCCCATACCGGTCTATCTGCCCTTTGGTATTTTTCCTCTAAAGACCGGGAGACGCTCAGGAATACTGGCGCCTACTTTTTCGGCCAATGAACAGCTGGGCCTTGCATTGGAAGGTTTGGGCTATTATAAAGTGCTGAGTGATATATGGGATGTTGTGTTGAGAGGAACCATTTATTCTTATGGTGGCTGGACCGCTAATGTGAGTCCGCGGTATTATAAACGATACCGTTACCAGGGAAACCTTTCGGTGGATGTATTGCACCTGCGTGATCTTGATAAATCAGGGACCCGGAGTTATAATGTGCGCTGGAGCCACAATGCGGATACCAAATCCAGGCCCGGCGTAACATTTAGTGCCAGTGTGAATGCAGGTAGCAGTGGATTCAACTCTGCTTTACCGAACAGCCCGCAAAGGAATTTTCAAAACCAGCTTAATTCTTCCATCACTTATTCCAAGATATGGAAGGATAAGCCTTATAATATCAACATCAGCGCTAATCATAACCAGAATACCAACAGTAAATTGTGGAATATCAACTTGCCTGATATCGGTTTTAATGTAAACACGATCTACCCTTTCAGGCGTAAAGAAGTGATAGGTGATTACAAGTGGTACGAAAACATCGGGATAGCGCTGAACACAAATATCCGCAGTCAATCTTCTTTTTATGATACGCTGGGTGGCTTCTTTAAGCAATTTGCCAAAAATTATAAATGGGGAGCCAACCATAATGTACCCATTACTTTATCATTGCCACAGGTTGGCAATTTTCAAATTGCCCCCGGCGTGAGTTATGTGGAAAGATGGAACCAGGAAAGATTTGTACGTAAGTGGAATAGTGTCAATAATAAACTGGATACTGTTATTAGTAACGGCTTTTATACATCACGTGAAATGAGTTTTAATATAGGTGTTGCCACCCGTATATTCGGCATGTACACTTTTAAAAAGAAAAGTAAGGTGCAGGCCATTCGTCATGAAATAAGACCAAATATTTCGGCCAACTATAAGCCAGATATGAACCGGCGGAATTTCTATTCAACACAAATTGATGCATTGGGTACTATAGGAAGGTATCCTTATTATGAGCGGAGTGTTGTGGGATTTTTTGGCGAAGGTAAGTTTGGGGGAATGAGTTTTGGGATAGATAATAACGTGCAGATGAAAGTGCGTAATAAAAAAGATACTGCAGCAGATGCTGTTAAAAAAATAACCCTGATCGATGGGTTGAGCATTAACAGTGCATATAATTTTTTACTTGATTCTTTTAAGCTGAGCCCGTTTAGTATTAATATGCGTACCAATCTTTTTGAAAAAATAAGTATATCAGCAAACGCTATATTAATGCCGTATGCAACAAATAGTAGGGGAGAGTTCATTAATAAATATATCTGGAAAGAAAAAGTGGCCGTGGGTAAATTAACCAGCGCCGGTATTGCTGTACAAAGCCAGTTTAAAGGAGGCGATAAAAGCGAACAATTACCCATTAATAATCTGCAACAAAATCCCCAGCTAAACCCGGTAACAGGATTGCCGCTGAACGAGTATGAACAGGAAGCAGCTTATATAAGAAACAATCCCGGCGAGTTTGCAAATTTTAATATTCCATGGAGTCTCAGTTTTCAATATGCATTTAATTACAGCCGTATCCCCAATGGTTTGGGTACCGGTTATAAAGGCTTTGTAACCCAAAACATAAGCTGGACAAGCTCTTTAAACCTTACTCCTAAATGGCAGATAGGTTTAAGTGGCTCTTATAATATTACACTGAAAGAACTTGGACTTATAAGCATGTATTTAACAAGGGAAATGCATTGCTGGCAAATGGCGATCAATATTTCCCCGGTGGGAAGATACCGGTCATTCAATATCAGCATCAGCCCCAAATCTGGTTTACTGCGTGACTTGAAAATAAACAGGACAAGATATTTTTATGATATGCCCTAATTATGGGCCACTAAAGATCCTTCACATATACCCTTAGCATTTCAGCATGCACTTTTTCTTTTAATTCAGTAACCGTTTTATCTTCCGAAGTTTCGGCCGGTAAGAATTGCATTTTTAATTGTACGGGTAATAAAAAGAATTTTTTATTGATCGGCATTGCTTTCTTAGTACCGGTTATTACACAAGGGATGATCTCATTTTTTGTAATTACAGCAAGCCTGAAAGCTCCGTCGTAAAAAGGTTTGATCGGTTCTGAGCCACGGTTCCTGGCGCCTTCGGGATATATACACATGTGCATACCTTTAGCCAATACTTTTTTCATGGCATCAAAACTTTTGCTCCGGCTTTTTTCATCTTTGCGATCAACGAGAATGGAACCTTTTTTATAGAACGAACCAAATAAAGGGACCTTTGCAAATGATGCTTTTGCAATTGTTTTATTTGCACCCGGCACATAAGGCGACGAAAGTGGTACATCCAGCAATGCATTGTGATTGAAGACTACGATATAGGCTTTCCCGGGTTTAAAATTTTCTTTTCCGGTCACTTTAACCGGGCAGCCAATTAAGAACAGCCATACATTCATCCATAGTTTTGAAACTGCTATAAAATATTTTTGTCCTCTTGGCTCTTCCATCAAATGCGAAAGCATAGAAGGAATAAAAATGATCAGGAATGTACCGAGGAATGTAACAAGCCCCCAAAAAGCCCAGATCCTTCCCAAAATATTCGTTACTATTTTCATTGCTGTTCTACTTTGCTACGGCGTTAATAATTTCCAGTCGATCGGAGAAATGCCTTGCTTTGTTAAGATATCGTTTGTTTTTGAAAAATGTTTGCATCCGTAAAAACCTTTATCAGCCGAGAAAGGAGAGGGGTGAGCAGCCTTTAATACAAAATGTTTTGTTTCATCAATTAATATTTGTTTGTCCTGCGCAAACTTACCCCAAAGCAAAAAAACAATACCTTTTTTTTTATCCGATATTTTTTGAATGACCGCATCGGTAAACTCAGCCCAACCAAATTTTGCATGGCTGAATGGTTCGTTGGCTCTTACCGTAAGAGCTGCATTTAATAACAATACTCCCTGCTCTGCCCATCTTGTTAAGTTGCCGTACTGTGCAGGCATAGCAATACCGATATCACTTTGGATCTCTTTAAAAATATTTACCAATGATGGCGGAGGTTTAATACCGTTTTGTACCGAGAAGCTTAATCCATGTGCCTGTCCTTCTCCGTGATAAGGGTCCTGGCCAAGTATAACCACTTTCAATTTATTGAACGGGGTTTGATTAAAGGCATTGAAAATAAGAGAGCCAGGAGGATAAATAATTTTGCCTGCAGCTTTTTCTGTTTTTAAAAAAGTTACGATCTGCTGAAAGTAAGGTTTTGTGAATTCATTTTTCAACACCTCCTTCCATGAGGCTTCCATTTTTACATCCATCTCGTAATATTTGTATAAAAATAAAAAAGAGCCGCCAATTAGCGCCTCTTTCTTTTGTGATCTGGATTGGATTCGAACCAATGACCCTCCCGATTACAATCGGGATGCTCTATCCAGATGAGCTTATTAACCTTTCAATAAAAATTTTGCTTTTCATCTTCTTAACGTAAATCTCCCTTTGCCTTGCCTGTTTCAAGTCTTCAAAAAGCTCAGAGTAAACCAATAACCATGGCATCCCTGTCTTAGTGAACTTCTCTTTTCCTCTGTTATGTTCGGTCAGTCGCCTGCTTAAATCTGTTGTAGATCCGACATAATATTTGTTAAGTGTTTAACTGAACAATATGTACATACATGCCTGCATAAAATAATATTGAAGTCCATTTCAATTAAGTTTAAATGCAAAGTAAAATTTTCTTAGCTTTGCGGCTGCAAAAAATGGTCTGGTAGCTCAGCTGGATAGAGCATCAGCCTTCTAAGCTGAGGGTCATTGGTTCGAATCCAATCCAGATCACAGAAAAAAGCCTTTAGGGGCTTTTTTTATTTTATGTATGTGAAAAAAATAAAACCCCTATTTTCGCTTTCTACAATTTACTGCTATGAAGTATTTTATCATCTAAGGAAAGTTTCTGCTTCCTTAGTCCGCGACTGTTAACAATACAAACTGTATTGGGATCTATCTATTTACTTAACTTTTTATTTTATACTATCATGGCATTTTCAACACAGAAAATCTCTTCTTTTTTTAAATTATTTTGCCCAGGCTCTTACAGGCGAGATCAAGGATTTTACTACCGGCAGTATAAACCGGGCCATTTTTCTATTAGCGATCCCTATGATATTCGAAATGGTTATGGAATCTCTTTTTGCGATCGTGGATATTTATTTTGTGAACAAAATAGGTGTCGAAGCCTCGTCAACTGTGGTGCTGACTGAAGCATCACTCACCATTTTATATTCTGTTGCGTGGGGCTTATCAATTGGCGTAACAGCGCTGGTAGCAAGGCGTGCAGGCGAAAAGAATTTTAAAACTGCTTCTGATATTGCTGCCCAGGCTATTTTGGTGGGGTTGTTCCTGT
>Ga0193752_1000789_pt1 | contig 28671 bp, 29 predicted proteins | sample H1c1metaG_FD_144924 | JGI IMG/M metagenome (GOLD analysis project Ga0193752, IMG submission 144924) | Soil microbial communities from a riparian zone of the East river system, Colorado, United States - H1c1 | ecosystem: Environmental > Terrestrial > Soil > Riparian zone | place: USA: East River...
CAAAAGGAAAGAACAGTTTTGATGAAGCTTTGTTTACAGTAATGCAACCCATTGCCAATGCAGCATCTGCAGAAAAGCGAAATGAACTTCTGCTGAACTGGATCAGCAGCCTGGGTGACGAAAGCGGTTATAGAAAGACAGGAGAACTGCAGGAAAAAGATGTGCATATAAGGCCCGATCTCGGCTGGATCAATGACAAGACCTTATTCAGCGATGCTGTGATCGGCAAACTGAATAGTATTTACACTCACAGAAACAGATCTGATAATGCCTATATAAAATTAATGCGGGGTGTATTAAATCCAAATTTTGATGGCGAAGAAAAATATGCTGCCATGGCGGGGGATGATGATGGGTTACGCATGCTGGCGCTTTTTCGTTACTGGAACACCATTGAATATTTTTTCCCTTCAAAATATTTGATAAAGGAAAACTGGGATGATGTGTTGAAAGAATTTATTCCAAAGTTTGCCGCAGAAAGAAGCTTGATTAGGTATAAATTAACCTGCCTTAAAATAATAAACCGCATACATGACACGCATGCTTCTATATACGGCGATAAAGATCTGGGCGCTTATTACGGCACCAATCATACTGTTACCAAAGCACGGATGGTAGAAGGTAAACTCATTGCACATATTACAGTTGACGATAGTTTAGCTATGAATGATGGGGTTAAGATCGGTGATGAAATTTTGACGATAAATGGTAAAACAATTGCTCAGCACCGAAAAGAACTGGAAGATGTGCTTTGTGCCTCTAACCCAAGTGTAGCCAATCGGAATTTTGTGTCTTACCTGCTCAGGGGAAATGGAGATTCGTTGCCCGTTACTTACGAACATGACGGTGTGATAAAAAACGGCAGTTTAAAATTGTATCCTGCCAAAACGATAAATGAAGCTTCCACCAAAAAATATTATTCCAGGCCTTCGTATAAATTACTAAACGACTCGATCGGCTATATCACGTTGGCTATTGCAAAAGTTGCCGATCTTAAAACTATTTTTAAAACATTTGAAAATACCAAAGGCTTTGTAATTGATATAAGAAATTACCCGGCCGAATTTATGCCTTTTGAAATGGGTAAGTACATTAAGCCGGCACCATCGCCCTTTGTAAAATTCACCAATGGGAATATTGACAACCCTGGCCTTTTTACTTTTAAGTATGATCTAAACAATGGGGTAAAAAATAAAGATTATTACAAAGGAAAAATAGTAATACTGGTGGATGAAAGAACCCAAAGCTCGGCAGAATACACCACCATGGCCTTGCGAACGGCTCCTAATGCAATTGTTATGGGCAGCCAGACAGCGGGTGCTGATGGTAATGTAAGTATGATATATTTTCCGGGAGGTTTTGGCAGCTACATTTCGGGCATTGGTGTTTTTTACCCCGATGGTAAAGAAACACAAGGTATTGGCATTGTTCCGGATATTGAAGTAAGGCCGACCAAGGACGGTATTAAAAAAGGAGTTGATGAAGTACAGGAAAAGGCAATGCAATATATTGTTGCAGGTAAATAAGCCTAAACAATAAAATGATTTAAAATTTCCGCGACCTTTTCTTCATAAGGTTGCGGATATTTTTTTATGAAGGTGTCAAAAGCATTTTTGCCCATAGCAGCCCAATTGTTCTTTTGCTGCCAGTAGTTCTCAAATGCCTCATCAATTCCTTCAACTGTAACAGCAGGGCATATAAAACCATTCACGCCATCTTCAACCCAGGCAGGCATATCGCCTACCTTACTTACCACACAGGGTCGGCCTGTTGCCATTGCTTCCACCACGCTTAAAGGCATGGCATCAATCAGGGTGCATTGCAACAGCATGTGACAATCGAGTAAGTTTTTTTTTATATTGGTTGTAAATCCCTTTAGAAAAACTTTGTTTTCAAGCCCCAGGTCAATTATTAATTTATTCAGTTTCTCTTTGTCCTTTCCTTTGCCATATAAATGCAGTTGCCAGTTCCTTGCTTTCCATTTTGATGAAGACAGTGCATTAATTAAAATGTCCTGCGCTTTCCTGGCTGTATCCAGTTCTGCAAGCATTATCCAGGTGCATGTGTCATTTGTAAATGCCGGATAAGGGCCAGGCACTGCATCAGGTGTAAATGTTATTGGGTTGATAAGCGTTTGTTTTTTGTCAATGCTGATGTTAAATTTCTGTTCAATGACCTCAAATATTTTTTGTGTGGCTCCAAAATTCATCTTGGCACCTGAGATCCATTGCTGTAATAATTTTTGCTTTTTAAAAGGCAGCACAGCATTTTCATTGTAGTTGTGATTCAGAATAACATAAGCAGGAAGTTTTTTATAAAGATCGCTGAATGGCGAATGCAGTATTTCCTCCCAACCGCCCTGGTTTATTACAGTAAGGTCGTACTCCTGGAAAGGAATTGAATTCAACACTTTTTTTACAGCAACTTTTTTAAACAACCCTTTTTTATTTGGCAATAAGTAAACGGCACAGCCTGCGGTTTTTAATTCATCTACCCTGGGTTGCTTTTCCTGCCAGTTATAGCAACCGATACCAACTTTATAACCATGATTACTCATCCATAAAGCTGCACGAAACCACAGTTCCTCACTGCCGCCCCAGGCAGCACCATTCATTAAGGATAAAAAGAAAACTGATCTCATGTAGTTGGTTGAATAAATTATATTTTAACGTGCTGCTTACTAATTGTAATTTCACGGCTAAATTAATTTTTTATTTGTTCTGATGTCGAGATTTAAAAACCTGCAAAAACAACTGGGCTTTTTTAAAGCCATATCTTTTTACCGTAAAGTAAAAAGCGGTAACCTGTCAAACTTACAAACAGGTAATCTTGCACACAGTTTTGGTTTGCGTAACAATCCATTTGACTATGCAACTTTTGAAGAAGTGATCTTAAAGGAAGCTTATAATATTCCATTGGGTTATGATCCGGAATATATTATTGATGGCGGCGGTAATATCGGTTTAACTGCTTGTTTTTTTGCAACCAAATTTCCTAATGCCACCATCATCAGTATTGAGCCTGATAGTGAGAACTACGACTTGCTGCAGTCAAACTGTAAACCCTACTCCAATATTCACCCGCTTAAATGTGGGATATGGAAGAATAACACGAATTTAAAAATTGAAAATACCAGTGTCGGCAATAACGCTTTTACCGTAACAGAAACAGAAGAGGCCACAGGCGAAACGCTTAAAGCTGTAACCATTTCGGCTGTTATGGAACAATTCAACATGCCGCATATTGATGTACTGAAACTGGATATTGAGGGATCTGAAAAGGAAGTATTTGAAGAGAACTTTGAGAAATGGCTTCCGGTCACAAAAGTTTTGGTTATTGAGCTGCATGATGAAATGAAAAAGGGATGCTCCCGTGCAGTTTTTAATGCGGTTAATAAATACGATTTTTCTTTTGATACAAAGGGAGAGAATATCATCTTCACAAACAATGCCTTTAAATAACAGCAGTGGCCATTCCTTTAAATATCAGCAAATACCTGGAGCAATATTTTGATAAAATATTTGTTGTTTCGGTTCCCCGTTTTACTGACAGGCACGAACGTGTAAAGCAAAGCCTCGAAGGTTTGCCATTTGATCTTTTTTGGGGGGCAGATAAACTTGCATTGGATTATGACACTGCAAAAATGAATGGAACTTACGACGAACAGAAAGCTAAGAAACTGCAGCGGCAGGGCAAATCTCTAAACCTGGGAGAGATCGCCTGTTCGCTTTCGCACAGGATGATTTATGCAGAAATGGTGCAGCATAACCGGGAAAAAGTTTTGATACTGGAAGATGATGTGCTTCCTCTTTCAGAATATCTGGTACATTTACCTGCTGCGCTTGATGAATTACCCAATGATTGGGAATTGGTTTACCTGGGGTATTTAAAACACGAGAAAGTAACAAGCGGATTAAAAACGAAGCAATTTTTTTATAAGATACTCAGCGCATTTGGCTTAATGGCCTGGAGCTATAAAATGGTAAGCAACCTTTTGCCCAAACCATTCAGCAAGCATTTAAAAAAAGCGGGATTTCATGATTGTACACATGCTTATGCGGTTACATTGTCGGCAGCAAAAAAACTATTGACTGCTCAAACACCGGTGGTTTACCGGGCCGATGACCTTTTATCGGCAACCATCATGAAGGGAGAATTAAAAGCTTTTGTAACCGAGCCTAAATTTTTCGACCAGGAAATATTTCACAATGCAGCCATTACTTCGGAAATAAAAATATGATCAATTGCCGCCTGGCGCAGGAACGACGGTCATGGCATCTATCTTTTTCTTTAACGAATTAGCCATTCGTTCATTTACTTTAATAAGAGCTTCATATTGCTGAAGGGCACCCTCTTTATTTTTTAACTCAATATATGCTAAGCCGGAATAAAGGTAGGCAAGATCAACCACCGACACTGCCAGGTTTTTTTTAAGCTGCTCAATACATTCTGCATATTTTTTGGAGGCATTGTAAGCATGGCCCAATTCGCCGTATGCAGGTTTGTAATTGTTATCAATTTCAAGGGATTTTACTGCGTAAGGAATGGCTTTATCATGTTCTTTACGGGCATTATATATCCAGGCCAGGCCATAAAATACTTCCTTGTTGTTAGGATCAACTTTTGCGGCGGCATTAAAGTAATAAATGGCACTGTCATATTGTTTAAAGGCTTGCGCATCCCTGTAAATCTTACCCATGCCAAACAGGGCTTCGGCATATTTTGGATTAATGGATAGTGCCTTATTGTAATTAATCATGGCTGTGTCCATTTTGCCCGCTTTGCTGTAAATATTCCCTATTTCAACATAAGCTGAATCAAATTTTTTATTGAGTTGTGTTGCTTTTGTGAATTCTGCCAGTGCTTCCGGGAATTGGCTATTGTTTTTAAATTGAATTCCTGATCTGTAATGCTGCGTAGCCCTGGTTATTGGCGTAACCTTTGTTACTTGTTTAGTCTTTGTTACCTGTGCATGTGCAGCCGAAAAAAATAATACAAATAGTAAAAAGGGTAAAAATCTCTTCAACATGGTCGTTTTGTTTATTGCAAATTAAAAGCATCTCTGATTTTTTCTGCAAATTAATTAGTTAATTTCTGTTAAAGAGATGTTTTCCTTAGCTAAGGCTGCCGTAACTTTGCAATATTAAATGAAGCATCTTTTAAACATATTAGTGGTTCTCTTTTTCCTGTTATTTCTATCTGTAGCAGTGCAGGCGCAATGTGCGGTTTGCACTAAAACTGCTCTTCAAATGGGAGAAAAGCCTGCACAAGGTATGAACTCTGCCATTCTTTATTTGATGATGGCTCCCTTTGCCATTGTAGGGTTTATTGGCTACCGCTGGTGGAAAGGCAATAAAAAAATTGAAGATGAAGAGATCAGCAGCCAGCAAGCTGGAAAATGATCAATGGTAATTTTTAATAAAGGCATATAAATTAAAATCCTTTCCGGCTTCTTCGATCTTTTGTTTCAAATCAGCTTTATCAATTGATATCATTTTCTTTTGCTGTATAAGATGAAATGCTTTTTCGGCAAGCAACCAGGATTTTTTTTCTTTTTCCTTTACAATATTGAAAGAATCTGTAATTGTTTTCAATAATTCTGAAATACCTTTTTTTTGCGATGCAATGGTTTTAATGACCGGTACCGGCATGGTATGATTATGAAAAGCAGGTGCCAGCATCAGGCGCAGGTTCTTTACAAACAGGTCTGCATCGGGCCTGTCGGCTTTATTTACAACAAACACATCGGCAATCTCCATCAGCCCCGCTTTCATGGTCTGTACTTCATCTCCGGCTTCTGGCACCACCACCACAATGGTAATATCTGCAAGTCCGGCGATCTCGATCTCACTTTGACCAACACCAACGGTTTCTACAATGATATAATCAAAGGCAGCGACCTTCATCAGGTCGCTTATCTCAATAATTTTTGGATGCAAGCCGCCTAAAGAACCACGGGTAGCCAATGAACGGATAAATACTTTTGGGTTATCATACCATTCACTCATCCTGATACGGTCCCCCAGCAATGCGCCTAAGTTGAATGGCGAGGAAGGATCCACGCAGATGACAGCGACGGATTTGCCTTCATTAACCAAAAGCCCGATCAGGGCATCAACCAATGTGCTTTTCCCTGCACCGGGCGGGCCTGTAATACCAATGATGGGTGTTTGAGAAGCCGGCAGCTGTTGCAACAGGTCCTCGTAGCCGGTCACTTCATTCTCAATATAAGAAATGCACCGGGCCAGGGTTTTGGTATTGCCCTGTTTAATTTCATTGATCTGTTGCTGCCACATTAAACAAATTTCAATTTTCTATTTTCAAATACCAAATAAATAAACTGTTGCAAGGGCAGCCAACCTCCTGAGCCTGTCGAAGGATAAAGGTTGGCAACCCTGTATAATTAACCATGCTGTTTTTATTGTTTCTTTGCAGGATGGATATATCGGTTGTTATCATTACAAAAAATGAAGCTCACATCATTGCAAATACATTGCAGAGCTTACAAGCGGTTACCAGTGATATTGTAATTGTAGACAGCGGGAGTACCGATGATACAGTTGCCATTTGCAAAAAATTTAATGCCCATGTTATTGAAACCGGTTGGGCAGGTTATGGCATCAACAAGAATATGGGCATTGACGCTGCAAAAAACGACTGGATATTAAGCCTGGATGCTGATGAAGCCATTGATGCTGAATTGCAGCAAAGCCTTTCGGAGCTTGTATTAGCTAATGAGGAGGAAGTATTTGATATCCGCTTTAAAAATTTTTTCTGCAATAAATGGATACGTTTTGGTGAGTGGGGTTTCGATTGGCATATCCGGTTGTTTAACCGAAAAAAAGTGCATTGGAATAATGTAGCCGTGCATGAAAATCTCGTTTTCCCCACCGGGGTGAAGATCACAAAACTGAAAGGGAACATTCTGCATTACACTGTTCAAAACCGCCAGGAATATGATGCTAAAACTGATCATTACGCCCGGATGAACGCTAAGAAATATGCTGAAGCGGGTAAGAAAGCTAATTTCTTTAAACAATATCTTTCACCGGTTTTCGCATTTATACAACATTATATTTTCCGGCTGGGATTTTTAGATGGTGCTGAAGGATTTATTATTGCCAAAACAACGGCACGATATACTTTTTTAAAATACCGTTATCTTAAAGAGATGGTTAGCAAGCGAAGCACTGAAATTTAATTTACGATGACCAATTTTATTCCCATATTTCCATTGGCAATTGTTGTTTACCCGGGAGAACAACTTAACCTGCATATTTTTGAGCCCAGGTATAAGCAACTCATCAATGAATGTTTTGAAGCTAAAAAGCCTTTTGGTATACCGGCCGTTCTTGATGATAAGATAAGTGAAATGGGTACCCTGGTGCAGGTAAAGGAAATAAGCCAGGTTTATGAAGACGGGAAAATGGATATTAAAACCGAAGGGCTGCAGGTTTTCAGGATGTTGGAGATCATTAATGAATTGCCCGATAAATTATACAGTGGCGCCATTGTAAATTACCCTGATAATAACGAAAAAGGTAATCGTACATTAATGAATGGTATTGTAAAAGGAATCCAAGAACTGCACAAGTTGCTTGACATCAACAAAAAATTTGCAAAGCCTGATAATGAATTGTGGAGCTACGATGTGGCACACCATGCAGGCATGTCGCTGCAGGAGGAATATGAATTACTGGAATTGCTGCAGGAATTACAGCGGCAGGAATATTTAAAAAGGCATCTTACCAAAGTAATACCTGTATTGGCCGAAATGGAAATGCTGAAAGAAAAAGTAAAACTGAACGGGCATTTTAAAAACCTCAAAGGACTTAATAATTAAAAAGTTAATAGTTAAATGTTATTAGTCTCGCTGATATAGCAAACCTGGTGACATTTAAAAATCAGGATACCTAACCATTAACAATTAACCATTAACTTAAAACTAATTTAATGAAAACCATTTGCTTCGATTTTGGCAATACCCGTCTAAAGGCAGCCATATTTGAAAATGATAATTTTTCAGCAGAAGTTGTTTTGCCTGATGACGAAGCAGCAACGATTGAAAAACTGCTGGCAGATCATGCTCCGCAAAAGACGATCCTGTCGTCTGTGATTGAACATAATATTGAAATTGAAGACCTGCTTGCATCAAAAACAAAATTTCATAAGCTCTCACATCTTACCAAAGCAAATTTTACAACGCCGGTTGGTAAACCAGAGTCTATTGGTGCCGACAGGCTGGCCCTTTCTGCAGCTGCAGTTCATTTTTTTCCGGGTAAAAATAACCTGGTGGTGGGATTGGGTAGCTGCATCACCTATAATTTCATAAACCAGTATGGTGAATTTCTAGGAGGAAGCATTTCTCCCGGTATGGAAATGCGCTTTAAAGCCATGCAGGTTTTTACAGCAAAACTGCCTTTGGTACAAAAAGACTGGAATTTCCCCATAATTGGGTATGATACTAAAACAAATATGCAAAGTGGTGTAATTGCCGGAATTACATATGAAATTGATGGATTTATTGATGAATATGCCCGGAAATACGGCAACTTTAACTCGGTTTTAACCGGGGGTGATACAAGCTATTTTGCCGGTCAACTTAAAAACAAGATATTTGCCGACCCTTATTTCTTATTTAAAGGATTATATGCACTCAGTGAAACTAACAATGGCTAAAATTTTAACGGTACTTATTGTGGCTTGTGGCTTGCAAATGAGTGCAAAAGCACAGGAAAACTCTCCTTATTCCAGGTACGGCATTGGAGATCTAACTCCCAATCATAATGTTTCTACCAGGGGAATGGCTGGTATTTCAGCCGGCTTTGCTGATTTTATCTTTTTCGATCTTACCAGGACTCCCAAAACAAGTAATTATAAGCTTCAGCCAACAAACAGCAATAGCATCAATTTTACAAATCCGGCTTCGCTGGGAACTATAAAAAATACCATTTTTGATGTGGGTACCGAAGTGGATTACCGGATATTGAAAAGTACCAATCCTGCAAAAAAATTCACATCAGCCAATACCTATGTTTCTTACCTGCAGCTGGCTTTTCCGTTAACCACGCCAAAAATGGAAAGAAAAGACATGAATTGGGGTATGAGCGTGGGATTGAGGCCTGTTTCCAGGATAAGTTATAAGATCCAGGAGAACAAACGTGAACCCAATATCGGGGGAGATAGTACTACTACATTATATGAAGGATCGGGCGGTATTAACCAGGCATTTTTAGGTACAGGTCTAAAAATAAAAAATTTCAGTATTGGAATCAATGCAGGTTATATGTTTGGCAGTAAGGATATTAGTGCGATCAAATCTATTGTTAATGATAGTGTTTACCATTATACTTCCTATCATGCTGATAAAACCACTTTTGGCGGGCTTTTTATTAATGGCGGTATCCAGTACGATCTTCCTTTGGCAAAAGATGCCAATAATAATATCACAAAAAATTTAAGGATCGGTGTTTACGGAAACATGCAGCAAAATTTAAATGCAAGCAATGACCTCGTCAGGGAAAGGATCATTTTCGATCAGAGTGGTAATCAATTCCGGCTGGATAGTGTTTATGAAAATAATGTGGAAGGAAAGATCAAATACCCCGCAATGGTTACTGTTGGAGGTGTATACCAGGATCCAAACTGGTTGATTGGCGCCGATTTTGAATATGGCAACTGGGCGAGCTACCGTTATTATGGTGCGACTGACCAGGTGCAGAACAACTGGACCATAAGGGTTGGTACGCAATATTTTCCTGCAAAAGAAAGCAAAGCAACCAGGAAGTATGTTAACTATGTAAAATACCGGGCAGGATTCTATTATGGCCCCGACTATATTAAAGCCAGTGCCAGCAGCAGGCCTGAATACGGTTTTACCATTGGTACAGGAATGCCTTTAACATCAATAAAACGACAGAGCGCCTATGCCGGGTATGTAGTATTGAACACCGCATTGGAATTCGGAAGCCGTGGTAACAAACAAACCAACGTACGTGAAAGTCTTGTCCGGTTCAGTATTGGTGTTTCTATGAATGCCAAATGGTTCCAAAAGCCTAAATACAATTAATGTAATTTCTGGTATTATTTACAGGTACAATAATTCTTGATGATAGTATTGTTGCAAAATATGTTCCGGCAAGCGCTTCTTCTTCCGGTATATTTTCGGCGCAGCATCGCATACAATAATACACTCCTTTTAACTTCCCTTGTCTTTATCAGCATCCTGCTCTCATCCTGCGGCAACAGTGATAAGGAAGTAAGTGAGTATAACAGCAAATCATTGGGGATAGAAGAAATTAAAAATGCTGATATTAATTATACGCTGGGTGGTAATGCAAAAGCCAAGCTGACCTCGCCGCTAATGTTAAGGGTGCAGGAGGCCAATCCTTATGTTGAATTTCCTAAAAAATTACACGTAGATTTTTTTAATGAAACAGGTACTGTTGACAGCAGGCTGGACGCCCGTTATGGAAAATACCATGAACAGGAAAGTAAGGTTTTTTTAAAGGATAGCGTACGGGTAATCAATGTACTTGGTGATACTTTGTATTGCACCGAGCTTTGGTGGGATAGGAACCGCAAAGGCAGAGAATTTTATACAGACAAGCCGGTAAAGATCCGAACTAAAACACACATTATTAATGGTACGGGAATGGAAGCTGCCCAGGATTTTAAAAATTGGCTAATTATAAACCCAACAGAGAGCGTTATTAGAGTTGCTAATTCTCAATTCCCTGTTTATTGATCTTTGGGAAACAAATCAAACGACCGTTTTTTTGATCTGCAAAACTTCTTTCCATAACAAAATTATAATGGAATAATAAAACGGCTATTCAGTATCTTTAAGCATCTATAAAAAATAAATAAAAATGGAATATCGCCGCTTGGGAAGATCGGGTTTACAGGTAAGTGTATTATCATTTGGCAGTTGGGTAAGTTTCAGCAAACAGATCAATGATAAGGTGGCTGATGAATTGATGGGACTTGCTTATGATAAAGGCATCAATTTTTTTGACAATGCCGAAGTATATGCTTTGGGCGAAAGCGAAAAAATGATGGGCCGTGTTCTGAAAAAGAAAAAATGGGACCGTACTTCCTACACCGTTTCATCAAAGGCATTCTGGGGATGGCGCGGAGCAAACAATAAGCCCAATCAAACCGGCTGCAGCCGCAAGCATTTATTAGAAGCATGTGATGAGGCGTTGCAAAGGTTACAGGTCGATTACCTGGATATGTATTTCTGCCACCGGCCCGATAAAAATACACCTGTCGAAGAAACGGTTTGGGCAATGAATCACCTCATTCAGCAAGGCAAAATAATGTACTGGGGCACCAGTGAATGGAGTGGTGTAGAAATTATGGAAGCACACCGGGTTGCAGAAAAATTCAGGCTGATAGGCCCTACTATGGAGCAGCCTCAATATAATTTGTTTGAAAGAGATAAGATAGAAAAAGAATTTTTGGAGATTTATAAGAATGTTGGTTTAGGTACAACCATCTGGAGCCCGTTGGCATCGGGGCTTTTAACCGGTAAGTATAATGATGGTATTCCAAAAGGCAGCCGTTTTGCATTAGAAGGATTTGACTGGCTGAAAGAAAGATGGGTGATGGATGAGAAAGTAAAAAAAGTTAAAAAGCTTAGTGAGCTGGCTGCTAAAATGAATGTAAGCACAGCATCTTTAAGCATTGCCTGGTGTATTAAGAACCCGAATGTAAGTACCGCTATTTTGGGAGCCACCAAAAAAGCGCAGTTGCTCGATAATTTAAAAGCACTGGATGTAGTTACCCTTTTAACACCCGATGTAATGGAAAAGATAGAAAGCATCATGAAAACAAAACCCGTATTACCTGAACATTGATATGGAAAAAGTAAAACTGTATGGCATTCCCAATTGTGATACCACAAAGAAGGCATTAAACTTGCTGAAGAAAAATAAAACAGCTTTTTCTTTTCATGATTATAAGCAGGAGGGCATAAGCAAAGTAAAGCTGGAAGCATGGTGCAAAAAATCAGGCTGGGAAACCATCTTCAATAAAAGAAGTACCACCTGGCGGGAGTTGAGTGAGGCGGAGCAGGAAAAAGTTACCGACCAGGCCACAGCCATAAAAGTAATGATGGAACATAACAGCATTATTAAAAGACCGGTCATTGAAATTGACGAAAAATTAATAGCAGGATTTAACGAAACAGAAATTACCAAACATTTAAACTCAAAAACATGAAACGTTACGCAACAGCCGTTTGGAACGGTACAGGAAAAGAAGGCTCTGGTCATCTTACAACACAAAGCACCACATTAAACAACACGCAGTACTCTTATAACTCACGCTTTGCTGAGGGGGTTGGTACTAACCCGGAGGAATTAATAGCTGCTGCACACGCAGGCTGCTTTACCATGAAAGTGACCTTCTTGTTAAATGCCGCAGGCTTTACTCCTGATGAACTTGAAACAAGATGTGATATCAGTTTGGTGGATGGTGCTATTACTGAATCTCACCTTAATTTAAAAGGAAAGGTTCCGGGTGTAACCAAAGAACAATTTGATGCAGTAGTGGCTGATGCAAAGGCTAATTGCATTATTTCAAAAGTGTTGAATGCCAACGTTACACATGAAGCCGTGCTGGTATAATCTTGTTTTTATTTGCAAGTTTTAAAAAATGATCGTAAAAGTATTTTCAATACTCCTACTGGCATTATCTGCTTTTGCAGCAAAGGCAACAACTTCGGATACGCTGGTTGTTATTTTTGATAAACAGCATTTTGTGCAGGGTGACAGCATTGAAATGGAGGTTTATACCGAACCGTTCAGAACTGGTCAGCCTGCACAAACCCTGCATTTATGGATCGAGAATGTAAAGACCGGCCAACGCTGGAAATACCGCTACCCTTTTTTAAAAGGGCGTTATAAAATTGCTTTAAAGATAAGTGACAGCATTCCCAACGGTACCTATGCCTTTAATTTTTTACTGCAGAAAAAATTTCTTGCTGTACATGGAAAACTTAAAAATGCAGAAGACGATGATAAAGCAGTTAATTATATTGCTGTAACAAAAAATAAGGCGCCAATAATTGACGGGGTTGAATTAGACAAAGATGGTTCTTTTAAAATAGATGATCTTTTTTATACCGACTCAGTTTATTTAGCATTTTCGCCGCCACAAAAAAGTAAAGCAAACAGGCTTAGAATTTCTATAGAAACACCGATCGATTCGGTATTTACTCCTGAAACAAGTTTAACTGAATTTATAACTATTGGCCCTGCAGAAACGGTAAAAGGAGATGGAGTTGAAAAAGGGTACACCTTTTCAATGGCCGATAAAAAAAACACACAGTTGTTGCAGGAGATCGTTTTAAGAACAAAACAAATAAGCAAGAGGGAAAAATTTGAAAAGGAAAATGTAAGCGGACTTTTTTCCTCAGGTAATGCCAGAACTATTGACTTTTATGAAAATGATGAACTGAAAAACTATCCTGACATTTATAGCTATATTACAGCCAATGTTGCAGGCATTACTTCATTTAATGATGAGCAAACAGGCCGCACCATCTTATACTGGAGAAATCAAAATGTAAATATTTACGTTGATGAGTTCCTCGACGTTAATTTTTCTCCGATCTCATTAAGCGTACAGGATATTGAGATGGTAAAAATTTATAGCCCCGGCTCAAGGCTGGGCCTGGATGGATTCAACGGGGCGATAGCTATTTACACCAGGCGCATGAGCAACCGGCCCGGAAATAAGATCAGCAATTACAGCTTTTATGTAAAAGGGTATACACAAAAAAATGCTGAGTGGAAATAAGGTTGTTATTTTATAAAAACTAAAACAAAGAGAATGTCATTTCAGAACAAAACAGTTATCATAACCGGGGCATCACGTGGTATTGGAAAAGCTATTGGATTAAGGTTAGCAAAAGAAGGAGCTAATATTGTTATCGCTTCTAAAAGTGTGGAAGAAAATCCTAAGCTGGGCGGTACTATTTTTTCGGCGGCCGAAGAAATGGAAACCGCAGGTGGCAAAGCCCTGGCTGTTCAATGTGATATTCGTTTTGAAGACCAGATACAAAATGTAGTTGATAAAACGGTAGAGAAATTTGGCGGCATTGATATCCTGATCAACAATGCATCCGCCATAAATCTTACACCAACTGAGAAAACCGAGCCTAAGCGTTTTGACCTGATGTATGATATCAATGTACGCGGCACTTTTATGATGAGCCGTGCCTGCATTCCCTATCTTAAAAAAGGAACCAATGCCCATATCTTGAATTTATCACCGCCCATAAATATGGATATGAAGTGGTTCGAAAACCACCTGGCCTATACCATCAGCAAGTATGATATGAGTATGATCGCCCTGGGCTTATCAGCCGAACTAAAAAAATACAATGTAGCAGCCAATGCGCTTTGGCCACGAACTACTATTGCTACTGCTGCTGTAAATAATTTATTGGGAGGCGAAATGCTAATGAAGATGAGCCGCACGGTAGATATTATTGCTGATGCAGCATATTACATCTTATCCAAACCTTCCACATCCTGCACAGGCAATACCTTTATTGATGAAGATGTATTGGCAGCGGAAGGTATTACCGACCTGGAGAAATATTCTGTAGTACCGGGTGCACAATTGTACAAGGACCTTTTTGTTTAATCCCCCTTGTTAATAAATTCCTAAAAGCCTTTTTCTGTGATGAGCGGTAACCTTTGTTGAGGTTGTACGTTTAATTTCGTACCAGCATTATTTCGCCATGAATGATGCGTTCGCCAAACCAATAAAGTATAGCCATGAAATGTTTTCAACTCAAAGCATTATGCTTTTGCATACTGCTTTCCTCAACAGCATTTAGCCAGGTTCCCAAAAAGCAACTTCCTGCTAAAAGAATTACAACAACTATTAAAATAGACGGGGTATTAGATGATGCTGCCTGGCAACAAGCTGCCAAAGCAGATAAATTTATAGAATCACGACCAACTGCAAACAGAACTGAAACACCCGGCTGTGAGTCGGAAGTTTATATGGCCTATGATAATGAAGGCATTTATATCGGGGGATATTATCATGAAAAAACAAAGGACAGCATTTCATCTGAACTCCTGGGAAGAGATGGTTTTGGGAGTAACGATTTTGGGGGCGTGATCATTGATACCTACAATGATAAATTAAACGGATTTGAATATTTTGTTACACCACTGGGAGAACAGATGGACTCGAAAGTATCGCCAGGTAATGAAGATTTCAGCTGGAATGCCGTTTGGCAAAGTGCATCCAAGATCCACAATGATGGCTGGAGCTTCGAAATGTTCATTCCGTTCTCTGCTATCAGATTTGGAAAAAAGAATGTACAGGACTGGGGCCTGAATATTATGCGGAGAAGGAAAAAAACAGGACAGGATTTTTTCTGGCAACCGGTAGATCAGAACGTGAATGGGTTTTTAACACAGGAAGGAACATTTACCGGCCTGGAAAATATTAAACCGCCATTGCGTCTGCAGCTTTCTCCTTACCTGTCAACTTACCTGAATAATGATGGCACTGATGCTGCTAAAGGTAAGAAAAGGACCACAGCCACCATTAACGGTGGTATGGATGTAAAGTATGGAATAAACCAGGCCTTTACGCTGGATATGACACTGATACCGGATTTTGGCCAGGTACAATCAGATAACCGTGTATTAAACCTTTCCCCGTTTGAAGTGAGGTTTAATGAGAACCGTGCTTTTTTTACTGAAGGCGTAGAGTTGTTCAATAAAGGGAATTTATTTTATAGCAGGCGTATCGGGCTGGAACCCAGGTTCGACAAATTTAATCCACGGTCATACAATGATGAAACTATTGAGTATCCCGGCCAGGCAAAGATCATCAATGCAACAAAAATAAGCGGCCGCACACAAAAAGGCCTGGGTATTGGGGTATTAAATGCTGTAACACAGAAGCAATTTGCAACATTTAAGGAAGCTACCACCCAGGAGGAATACCGTGAAGAAAATATGCCGCTTACAAATTATAATATCCTGGTCTTTGATCAAACCTTAAAAAACAACAGCAGTGTTTCATTGGTAAATACAAATGTTTGGCGCAGTGGCCATGATTATGATGCTAATGTAACATCCGGCCTTTTTGATTTTAATAATAAAAAAAATACCTGGAATATTGGAGGCAATGTAAGTTTCAGCAATTTAATAGAGGAAGGCGGCAAAACTACAACAGGGTATGCACATAGTGTTTACCTTGGTAAAACCAGCGGCCGGTTTACATTCAATGTATGGCAGGACCTGTTCAATGATAAATACGACAAAAGTGATTTTGGATTTTTTACCAACAACAATACCATGGACCAGGGCTTTTGGGCAGGATATAACTGGCTGAAACCAAAAGGGTGGTATAACCAGATAAGGGTGAATGTAAATGGCTGGTATAGCAGGCTGGTATCTCCGATCGATATATTGGGGCGTAAGGAAATGATGTACCAGAATGCAAGCGTCAATCTTAACTTCCAGGCACAAACAAAAAAGCTTTGGTGGTTTGGTATGAATGTAAATGGAGGGCCTAACGCCAATGATTTTTATGAGCCGAGATCTTATGGCAGGGTTTTTCAGAATAAGGGAAGGATAAATGCAAGCATCTGGTGGGAGAGTAATTTTGCCAAGAAACTTTACTGGGGAGGAAACTTGTATGCGGGAACCGGTGGCGTGTTTAACAGGAAAAACGTGGATTATAATCTGTTTGGAAAATACCGTTTCAGCAGTAAATTTTCGGTTGATCTCTCGGCCTACATAAGTACCAGTAAAAATCAGTCGGGTTGGGCAGGTGATACAACAATTGCAGGAAACCAGGTGATCTATTTTTCGAGGAGGAACGTAACAAGCGTTGAAAATGTGATGAGTATTAAATACAATTTTACCAACAAAATGGGCCTCACTTTAAGGACCAGGCATTATTGGAGTAAGGTAGATCCCAAGCAGTTTTACGAACTGGATGCTTATGGAAATCTGCAAACGCCAACCGTTGCATTTACAAGGAATGTAAGGCAGAATTACAATTTTTTTAGTGTGGATATGGTATATAACTGGCAGTTTGCCCAGGGTAGCTTTTTTAGTGTTGTATGGAAAGATATAGGAGAAAGCTTTAACCGTGAGTTTGAAAAAAACTATTCAAAGAATCTGGGTAATACAGTAAGTGGCGACCAGTTTAACAGCCTTTCATTAAAAGTAATTTACTTTATAGATTACCTTACTGTTAAACGTAAGATGAAGAAAAAGGCATAAAAGATCAAAATAGAAACTCCTCCCCAAAGAGGAGTTTTTTATTTCCTGTTTCCAATAATGATAGCGGCCATCGCAAGAGCCGTATCTTTTAACAGGCTTCCCGGGTTACCATCCAAAGCGGGTTGCAGGTGCAAGGTAAAAACAAAGATCAGCAGCATAACAGCCAGTAAATAACAGGCTACTGTTTTAAACTTATTAATGATGATCGCCAGCGCTGCTGCAATTAAACCTCCGCCGGTTACATAGATCCATATCTTACCATCGCCGGGCATAAAATCCGGGATCATGCCACTCATCGCATCAACATGCTGGAAATGTAGTACGCCAAAAAATCCCATCGTTAAAGCAAAAATTATTTCGGCTAACCTGGTTGCTAAAGGTGATTTCATAAAAACAGATTTTGGTTTGATATGAAATTAAAGAATAATGTTGAGTGATGCAATAGATAGGGCATGGCAGGTTTCGTTTTTATAAAGCACACTTCTATTGTGTATTTTACTTTTTGTGAGAAAAAAAATGTGAGAATTTTTTTTCTCACATTTTTTTTCTCACATTTTTGCCCGTTTTTTTAATGAAGATTTACATACAGGTTGCCAACCCTGTTCAAAAATATTCCCTGCAATGTTTGCGCAATGGTACGCGGATGTATTGATTATTAAATTCATATCCAGTGAAAATAGATTTAATAATATAACAGGTTCACAATGATAATGCTGCGAAAACTGCTGCTGCTCTCAAATAAAAATGCCACAACCGTATTTATTCAGCCGTGGCATTGATTGTCCTAAGAAAATTTATTTCAACATTGTTTTTGGAACTTCTTTCTCCAGTAAATATTTATAGATGAATTTTGTTTTCAGATTTTGAAAATGCTGCCCCTTGTTTCCTCCCCAGCCGTGGCGGCCGCCGCTGTAAGGCATAAATTCAAAATCCTTTTTCAGGTCCTGTAGTTTACTAATGAACTGTATGCTGTTTTGCATGTGTACATTATCATCTATCATGCCGTGTACTATCTGTATCATGCCTTTGTATTTACCTGCATGCGTCATTACATTACTGCTTTTATAACCATCAGGATTATTGGCAGGAGTACCCATGTATCGTTCGGTATAATGTGAGTCATACAGGGTCCAGTCAGTAACACTACCGCCTGCCATACCGTGTGTAAACACATCGCTGCCATAGGTTAAAGCATAGCAGGCCATATAACCACCATAACTAAAACCAACAATACAAATTTTAGATGCATCTGCACCGCCATTGGCTATCAGCCATTTTACCAATGTGCTGTAATCTTTCATTTCCCAATAGCCCAGGTTATGATACATATTAGCCACACCTTCTTTTCCGAAATGACCGCTGGCACGGTGATCCATCGAAACCTGTATCAAACCTTCTTTAGCATACCATTGCTGGTTACCACTGATTCCCCAGGTGTCCATCACGCTGCCGGCATTGGGCCCGCCGTAAACAGAAACCAGGACAGGATATTTTTTGTTCTTATCCATATTCAAAGGCCAGGTAACTTTCATAGGCAAGTCATACAAACCATCATCGCTTTTTACACGAATGAGTTCTGTTTTGGCAAGATTATAATTATCAAATTCAGTTCCTTTGCTATCACCGAGTTCTTTAATGATCTTTCTTTTGTTGCTCATTAAAGTCATCCTGGTTGGTGTGGTTGCATTGCTATAGGTTGTTACAAAATAAGAACCATCAGGTGATAGGTTGATCGAATTATTATAATCACCAACTGTAAGGCGCTCCATATTTTTTCCATTTGTATTCACCCTGTAAAGATCATTCCTGGCGGTATTTTCCAGGCTTCTTGCTGTAAAATAAACGATGCCTTTCTTCTCATCCACATAAGTTACATTGGTAACAGTAAACTTACCGGATGTGATAGCGTTAACCAATTTTCCCTTCATGTCATAAAAATATAAATGGTTCCAACCCGTTGCATCGCTGTTGAGAATAAAACCTGTATTGTCTTTTAAAAACTCGATACGACCCCCCTGGTCATCCAGGTCAACCCAACTTTTTTGTTTTTCGTTGTAGAACTCGCTTTTGCCACCGGTGATGGTATTTACATCGTAAATGATCAGGTTGTTTTGATCACGGTTCATCCATTGCACCAGCAAAGAACTACCATCGGGCTTCCAGTATGGCAAACCAAAATACTGGTCGTCTTTTTCATTAAAAGCAGCCCACACAATATTGTTTCCTTCAGGTTCAACAATACCAATTTTTACTTCAGGGTTTGGATCACCAACTTTTGGATAGCGTTGGGTTTCAACCACACCATGCAAGCCTGGTGCATCTGCGATCGTAAACACAGGAACCTTTGTATCATCAGATCTGAAGAATGCAATATGTTTGCTATCAGGACTCCACCAAAACGAGCGGTACCGGCCGCTGCGGCCCAGTATCTCTTCCATATATACCCAGCTGGCATAACCGTTTAAAATGGTTTCGCTGCCATCTTTGGTCAGGCGGGTTTCTTTTTTTGTTGCCAGGTTTACAGTGTACAGGTCATTGTTCTTTGTATAGGCAATATAATTCCCATCGGGGCTCAGGGTCTGGTTTATTTCTTTTGCTGAATCGTTTGTAAGACGGATATCTTCCACATTTTTTCTCCAATAGAGATCATTACCCTTAACAACAATTTCGGGTTTGGTTGCCACGGAACCTTTGTTGATATTAGCTTCTACGTATTCTTTTTCTGTACCAGTCTTACTATCAACCTCAAAACTTTTCCCATCTCTAAATAAAATAAAACGGCTGTCATCAAGCCATTTTACAACTGTTGGCAGTGCTTGAGTAATGCCTTTAAAATTGCTTTTAAAATACTGGTCGTCGCCGAGTTCCTTTTTCTGTGCCAGCGTGGACATACTAAAGATCAATACCACGGCAATGGTTAAGATTTGTTTAATGCGTTTTATCATATTTGAAATATGGTTTTAATTGAGTTGACAAGATAACTTTTTTTGTGAAAGAAATCTGCTACTGAAATTATGAATGAGTCGTCTGGGGTTTATAAAAAAGTTAAAAGCAGAAAAAGGCTATTCAGTTTATTTTTTTACTTTTATATTTAATGATGCGGATAATCAGCCTGGTCTTAATTTTAATCATTTGCCTTAAAACTAATGCACAAAAAAAGCAGGAAGATCTCTATTACTTTATGACAAAAGATAGTTTAATAGGCGTTAAAAAAGGATCGGGAGAAGTATTAATAAAGCCAAGAAGGGCACTTCATTTTGATATAGATTTTAAAAAGCCAATTACTGAAAAACTGATTTACCTGGACTTTGAATACAATAATGACAGTATTGAACCCCATAGCAGTATGGTGGTATATAACCGGAAAGGAGAATATTTGTTTGCGCCATTTATGTTTGAGAACGGTCCTGAAGGCTACGTAGAAGGGTTGCAGCGAATTGTAAAAAATGGAAAGATAGGTTTTGCAAACAGGAATGGGGATATCGTAATTGAACCAAAATATGATTATGCTGGTATGTTTAATTATGGGCTTGCAATTTACTGTATTGGTTGTACCTGGAAAATATAACGGAGAACATGCTTATGCAAGTGGAGGAACCTGGGGATATATAGATTATAAAGGAAACCCGGTAAATACTACTGATCAAAAACTAAGTCCTAAAGACCAGTTGATAGAAGGCAAGGGTAAATTTTTACCATACCAGTTCTCGTATTCAAAATTTGAACAAAAGATATTGGATTCGTTTTACAGGCTACCGCTGATCAATAAAACGCATTTTGTTAATTACTATTCCCGGTTAGATAGCAATGAATTGCAGTTACGGTATGAAATTGTGGAACGGCCATCTGCTTTTTATCCATATTACCACATTATGGGTTTTGAATATTCTAGGAACTTAGGATTTCGTGGCGACCCGTTTTTAGGTTTAAATTTCTTTGTTGACAGAACCGGGCGGAATTATTTTGTTTTTGATTATTACGATAAAAAAATTCCACTCGGACAATGGTTAAAAAATGAAATTAAGAAAGCTAAGCTTTTTTTGAAAGCACACCCCGATGCGGCGAACAAATTCTGGTAATTACTACGACTCTTTATTCTCCGGCCTCATCATCGGGAAGAACAGCACATCCTGAATGGAATGTTGATTTGTGAGCAACATAGCGATCCTGTCAATACCAAAACCAATACCGCTTGTTGGCGGCATGCCATATTCCAATGCACGCAAAAAATCATAGTCAATGAACATGGCTTCATCATCGCCACGTTCCATCAGTTTGGTTTGTTCTTCAAAACGTTCACGTTGTTCGATGGGATCGTTCAATTCACTATAGGCATTGGCAATTTCCTTGCCATTACACATTAACTCAAAGCGTTCTACCAGTCCGGGTTTGCTGCGATGTTTTTTGGTAAGCGGGCTCATTTCAACCGGGTAATCGGTAATAAAAGTTGGTTGTATATAATGGCCTTCGCATTTACTGCCAAAGATCTCATCTATCAGTTTTCCCTTGCCCCATTTTTCATCTGCATGTATCTTTAACTCACGGCAAACATTTCTGATGCCGGCTTCGTCCATTTCGCTAATGTCGAAACCGGTATGTTCTTTAATGGCATCGTACATCGTAATTCTTTTGTACGGCGCTTTAAAATCGATCTCTTTATCGCCAACCATAACTTTTGTGGTGCCGTTTGTTGCTACAGCAGCTTTGTCAAGCATTTGCTCGGTTGTATCCATCATCCATTCGTAATCTTTATAGGCAACATAAAATTCCAGTACGGTAAATTCAGGATTATGTGTACGGTCCATACCTTCATTACGGAAGTTGCGGCTGAATTCATACACCCATTCAAAACCACCAACGATCAGTCTCTTTAAATACAATTCGTTCGCTATACGCATGTACATCGGCACATCCAATGCGTTGTGATGTGTGGTGAACGGTCTTGCTGCCGCGCCGCCGGGAATACTTTGCAATACCGGTGTATCTACTTCCAAAGCACCACGTTCGTTTAAAAATTCACGAATGGCATTCACCATTTTGGTGCGCTTGATAAATGTTTCTTTAACCGATGGATTAACGATCAGGTCGGCATAGCGTTGCCTGTAACGGAATTCCGGATCAGTAACTTCATCAAAAGCTTCACCGTCTTTTTCTTTTACGACCGGCAGCGGGCGTAATGATTTGGTGAGAATTGAAAACTCTCTTACGTGAATGGAAGTCTCACCGGTTTTGGTGGTGAACACATAACCTTTCACACCAACAATATCACCAATGTCAATTAATTTTTTCCATACCGTTTGGTACAAGGTTTTATCCTCGCCGGGACAAATATCATCCTGCTTTATATAAAACTGGATCTTACCAACAGAATCCTGCAGTACAGCAAAATTTGCCTTGCCCATATCCCGTACACTCATGATGCGGCCGGCAATGCATACATTTGCAAACTGATCTTTGTTCTCTTCTCCTTTATAATTTTCTTTAATAAAAACTGAACTTGTATTAACCGGGTATAGGGCTGCCGGGTAGGCATCAATGCCCAGCTTATTTAATTCTGTTAGTTTCTCCCTGCGGATGATCTCCTGTTCTGATAAATGTTGTGTCATAAATGTAGCTATTAGCCGTTAGCCATTAGTTGTTAGTAATTTAGCAGGTTTTATTGCTAAAGGCTAAGAGCTAAAGGCTAACAGCTTTTGTTTGAGCTGCAAATATACCGCATACGCCCCATTTGTCCATTTACGGTTTCCGGCACTGTAATTGACATTATTCTTCATATTTTTAGATGTATCCAAAATCAGCAACAATGAAAAGAATTTTAATAGTTGTACTATTTTCCAGCCTGTTTTATGGTTGTGATGTAATTAAACAATTACCACAGGCCAGCGGTGTTGGTGTTACAGAAGCCGAGGCCGGTGAAGGAATCAGGCAGGCTTTAAGCCAGGGATTAGTAAATGCTGTACTCAAATTAAATAGGGAAGATGGATTTTTTAAAGATGCTTTTTACAAAATACTGATACCGGAAGATGCCAGGAAGATCGAGAATACATTGCGGGATATTGGGCTGGGCAGCATGGTTGATAAAGCCATTTTACAGATAAACCGCGGTGCCGAAGATGCTGCTGGCTATGCCAAACCCATTTTTGTGAATGCAATAAAAAGTATGACCATACAGGATGCCATTGGCCTGGTAAGGAATGGTGATACCAGCGCTACTCATTTTTTCAGGGAGAAAACAACAGCGCAGCTAATGGCGGCTTTTACACCAATTATAAAATCATCGCTCGATAAAGTGAATGCGACCAAATATTATGGCGATATGGTGAATAAATATAACAGCCTTCCGATCGTATTTAAAAAGATAAATCCTGATCTTACCGGTTATGTTACTAACAAGGCAACGAATGCTTTGTTTGACCTGGTGGCGCAGGAAGAAAGGAACATCCGGCATAATTTTGCTGCAAGAACAACAGACCTGCTTAAGAAAGTTTTTGGAGGATTATTTTAAGATCATTCCTTATTAAAAAAATAATTTGCGGCATTAACACCGTTTTGATAGAGCAGCAGTTTATCCTGCTGCTTTGTTTTTTTAATGATGGAAGAAATATTTCCCTGGCTCACATAAATGGTCCTGCCTTTTTCATTTTCCAGGCCGGGATATTTCCTGCTAAGGGTTTCCATCAACAGGTTTGAGAAAGCAGAAAGATATTCAGAAAATTTATTGATATCATAGCCTGGTATCCTGATATTGCTGGCATTCAATGAATCGATCTGCTGCGGCCGTTCCAGTTTGATACCAATGGTTTGGTTGTTGAATTTTACTTTGTTACATAACAACGGATAGGTTCCGCCATCTTCGCAGGTATCAAACATGCTGATGGGATAATTGCTGAGCATGCCGCCATCTACATAATAATTTACAAAGGAAACGGTATCTGATCTTTTTATCTTTTGCAGGCGGTTATCCAAAGCCACCGGTTCAAAATATAAAGGCACGCCACCACTGATACGTACTGCCAAAGCAATAGGCATATTGGGTGTGGTTTCATAAGAAAAAACTTCAAGCTGTTGTTTGCTGAGGTTTGTACCGGTGCAGTAAAGATCTTTATAGAGGCTGTTTGTAAGACGTAACTGGTGCAGTTGTTCAAAAGTTAATTTAGGCTTGCCGGTTTTGTATGCAACCAGTTGTTGCAGCCATCTTTCAAATGCGTTGCCTTTAAAAATGCCAAAATCAGTTTTAAGCCTTTTGTATTTACCTACCAGGCCACCATAACCATCTTTAAATTTTTGAACAGGCAGTTGCATCATCAGGCTGTCAATTTCTGCAGCATTGTAACCAATGCTTACCAGCATACCGGCAATAGAGCCTGCGGAAGATCCTCCTACTTTTTCTATTTGTTGTAATACCCCTTTTTGTTCCAATACACTAAACACTCCTGCATAAGCAAGTCCACGTACACCCCCACCCTCCAGCACTAAGTTTTTGTAATCGTAATTCTTTTGAGCAAAACAAATGGATGGGAACAGAAGCAGTAGTAGTTTTTTCATGCAGTGAAAATATATTATCAGCAGCACATAAAAAGTTAAAGCCAATTTAATAATCTGCCAGTAACACCTGCCAGGCTTCATTTACCTTGCCTGCATCTAATAATTCTTTGGCATAACAATGCAGCTCTTTATCCATGTCATCGGGATTTATGGAAAAGTATTGGATAATGTTCTTCAGTTTATCATCAGTAAATGCCGGATCAACAAAAGGCATTTCATGTACGTTGGCCAGCTGCCCTAAATTATTACCGGTAAGTATGGTGCTTTTGCGAATGCTTTCAGGAAGCGTATCTACGCCAATACCCAATTGTGTATTAGGTTTGGCAACTTTAAATAAATTGGTCTCATCAATTTTTGCATACCAATCACCGCCAAGTCTGGCCACGTGATGCAGTTTGGTTTGATCTATTTTATTATCAGTATCCAAAATACTTTCATCAATATGCATACAGAGCACTTCACAAATTACCAGGTTGCCTGCACCCCCTTCTGTGCCCAGTGGTTTCACTTCTAAAACTTTACACTCCAGTTTTACTTTGCTTTCCTTTATCATGGGCGGAGTGACCAAGCTTGCTTTTTCTTCAGTAAATCCTGCTTTAATAAATTCGTTGCAACCTTTTACAAATTCGCAACTGGCAAGGGAAGTTTGTTGCACCATCTCATAGTCAACAATATTGATGACCACTTCGGGCACTTCCAACACATTTTCCAAACTGTGCTTCGTGGTATTATCTCTCACTCTTCTTGCCGGCGAAAAAATAACCACCGGTGGATTGGAAGAAAACAAATTGAAAAAACTGAACGGGCTCAGGTTTACATTACCAGCCTTATCAATCGTAGATGCAAAACATATTGGCCTTGGAGCAATGGCATGCTGCAGGTAGTTTTGTGCATCAACGGGTTTGATATCTTTTAAATTGATGATCATTTTTTGTTTTTTAACCGCTAAGGCGCAAAGACGCTAAGTTTAGAAATCATTTACAAAACGTTTTATTCCATCTTTAATAAGAGGTACATGGAAGTTTACTAAAAATCCAAGCTTCTTTTGAGATAATTTCAAATATGAAATAATTTGCGCTACATATACAGGATGCATTACTTCACAACATTTAATTTCAATAATTATCTCTTGTTCAATCAGTATGTCAATTGCATAATATTTACCAGTGTCAAATCCTTTGTAATACAATTTCACCTGAACCTGATTTTGTGCTAGTATCCCTTTTAATTCAAATTCTTTGAGTAAGGCATATTCATAAGCAGACTCAAGTAATCCGGGACCAAGTTCATTATGGACCTGAAAGCATGCATCAACAATCTGCGTTGCTAATTCATTATATCTTTCCTTAACCATTTCTTTGCGCCTTAGCGTCTTTGCGGTTACTTTTTCTTAAGTCCTAATATCGAAAAATCACTCTCATCTTTTACAATAGTATTCTTCAATAAACCTAATTCATCAATTTCCATTTCAACCACGTCGCCTTCCTGTAACCATTGTGGTACAAAATCAGGGTTATTTAATAAACCGGTGCCGTTCAATTCTAAAAAGCAACCGGTACCAACTGTGCCGCTGCCGATCACATCGCCGGGCATTAGGTTTACGCCATAACTGCAACGTTCAATAATTTCGGCAAAGGTCCAATCCATATCTGCCAGGTTACCTTCACTAACCTGGACACCATTCACCATACATTTCATGCCCAGGTTCCAGGCTTTACCGGTATGTCCTTCTTTACAAGGAACTTCATATTGTTCCAGTTCATCCAAAGTAACCAGCATAGGGCCCATCACGGTACTAAAATCTTTTCCTTTTGCAGGTCCAAGGTTCAGCAGCATTTCTTCCATCTGCAGTGTTCTTGCACTCATATCATTCATGATCATCAACCCGCCAATATATTCATCGGCATCAGCCGCTTTGATATTACGGCCAGGCTTACATATAACAATAGCCGCCTCCAGTTCAAAATCAAGTTTTTGAAAATGATCGGGCATGCAAACAATATTACCAGGCCCCTGTATACTATTGTGATTGGTAAAATAAAAAATGGGGTATTGGTCAAATTCGGGAATCATGTCAACTTTCCTGTTGCGCCTTGCTGCGGCCACATGCTGCCGAAAGGCATATCCATCCCTGCAACTGGTTGGCATTGGCACCGGGGCAAACAATTCTGCATCTGTAAGCAGTTCACCCATTTCATCCCTGGCCAAACCATCCTTAACCTTTTTTTCAACGGCTTTTGCCATGGGCATTAATTCGCCCCAGTAATTAAGGAACATGGACATGGTGCTGGGCAGATCCCTGTGTAATTCTTCCATGGCATAAATTTTGCCATCTACCACAATACCTAATTGATCGTGTCCGTCTTTTAAAAATGTTACCAGCTTCATAAAAGTATTTTGAAGCCCAAAAATAACCTTTTAAAGTGATGGAAAATGGCCCGATAATTTTGTTTAAATAATTTTTTATTTAATTTTGTTCGTACTTAACTGTTATGCATTTCGATAAAATTCATAATAAGGGACAGGCCCGGTTATTTAAAAATCAATACCTGGAGTACCTGACCAAAACACATCCACTCGTTATCTGGGGGATGTATACCCCCATCATAGGCTTCATGTTGTTTTTTACAGCAACAACTTTGTCTTTTTCCATTTTACAAACAGGATTAACTTTTTTTGCCGGTATGATCTGCTGGTCCTTATTCGAATATACCATACACCGGTTTGTGTTTCATTTTTTTGCAGAAAGTGAAAGAGCAAAAAAGATCGTTTATGTGATACATGGCAACCATCATGAATATCCAAGAGATAAGGAACGCTTATTTATGCCGGCTGTGCCTAGCTTGCTGATCGCTTCAACCATCTTTGCTTTGATGTACGTGATCGCACTTTTATTTGGCAGCACCGCTTATGTGTTTGCTTTTTTTCCTGGATTTTTAATGGGTTACCTGATCTATGGCAGTATGCATTATGCCATTCATGCCTGGAACCCGCCATTTAAATGGATGAAACCACTTTGGCGTAATCATCACCTGCATCATTATAGAAATGTGGAACTGGGTTTTGGGGTAAGCTCAACTTTGTGGGACCATATATTTGGTACCATGTTCGACCTTAAGAAAGAAAAAGAAGATAAAGAAAAAGTAAAGGAGCTCATGTTTTAAGTCAGTTCATCTGCTAAGCAATTACAGGAGCAATGATCATCACCATTTTTCTTCTTCATCAAAATTGCTATCCTGTTGGCTGAACTGCTGACGGGTCTTTATTTTTTGCTCCTGCCTTTCAATGATCAGTGTGGCAATGATATTTCCGGCATCTTCATCCGGTTTTTGCTGTAACAATGATTTTAATTTCTGTTCATTCACATCAATACGGTACAGGTACGTAACCAGTTTCTCAAAATTATTTTTTATGAGATCGTTGATATGGGCTGCCAGTTCTGCATGTATTTCGCTGTAAGATCTTTGCTCAACAATTTCAATTGCGAGTTCTTTATTTATTAACCTTATCAATTCAGCATTCTCCATCTGCGAGATCATTTAATCGTACGAATCAACGTTTTGTTTTCCATAACTCCCGTTCCAAATAAAGCAAAATCATACTTTACCGGGTCGGCCTTATCCAATGTACGCAAATATGCAGTTAATTCCAATGCCGTCTGCCAATCCACAGGTTGCCTTTGTATTAATTTTAATGCTGTTGCAACCCTTGCTACATGCACATCCATGGGGCAGATCAGTTGGGCCGGCGAAATATTTTTCCAGATACCAAAATCGACTGTTTGGTTATCGCTGCGTACCATCCAGCGTAAGAACATATTCAATCTTTTGCAGCTTGAATTCTTTTCAGGCGA
>Ga0193752_1000790_pt1 | contig 28666 bp, 24 predicted proteins | sample H1c1metaG_FD_144924 | JGI IMG/M metagenome (GOLD analysis project Ga0193752, IMG submission 144924) | Soil microbial communities from a riparian zone of the East river system, Colorado, United States - H1c1 | ecosystem: Environmental > Terrestrial > Soil > Riparian zone | place: USA: East River...
GCTGGGCAGCCCGATCGAGCCACCGGAGCCGTTCGAACGGCCCGCCGCACCGGCGCTGGGCCGGACGGTGCCGTTGCCCGCATCCGAGCCACAGCTCGTGCACACCAAGAACACCCAACCGAGTAGCCATGCGCTCCGCATTCTGTTCACCCGTGCGCCAGGTCCCGAGTCGGGATTGCCGCTGACAGCCGCAAGACTCCGCAGCGCATCAAGTTGAAAGTGGGAACCGAGCCAGCCTCCGGGTCACGCTGGCCGAACGTTTTGACCGTACGCCGCAACCCCCCGGATTCTGACGTGAATTGAACCCGGTACGGCGAGAAAAGTTAAGAACACACAGAGTGCGCCAGCGGCCGGCGACACGCTCATCGCGCAGGCGAATAGCCCTTCGGCGCTTCCATCATTAGCGCGAGGAGGTGCTGATCCGGGTCGCGAAAAAACGTCATCCACAGATCGTGATCGGGCATCGGCGCGACGCAGTGCAGTTGATCGACGAACGTCACGCCGCGCGCTTCGAGCTCGCGACGTGCGAGCGCGATGTCCGCAACGCGAAAGTAGATCGGCGAGGCGCTCTCGATCGCAGCGGTGCTCTCGGATTGCTCGAGCAGCAAGCGCAAGCCCGCACAGTCGAAGAACACGAGCGTCCCGAAGCGAAAGAGCTTTCGCAAGCCGAGCGTTTCACCGAAGAACACTTCCGAACGGTCCGCGTTCGCCACGTTCAACGCGACTTGCCCGACCGGCCCCAAACTGAACGACATAGACCGCCTCCCCTGTGCGCTCGCAGAACTTACGTCCGAGGTAAGCGCGCTTCAAGAACCACGGCGCTATGTTCGGGACGTGGCAAAGAAACCCGAACCGAACCTCTTCCGCGCTCTGTTTCGTCACTATCGGCAGGGTCGGGGCATGAGCCAGCTCGATTTGTCGCTCGCGGCCGGTGTCTCCGCGCGGCACATCAGCTTCGTCGAGACGGGTCGCGCACAACCGAGCCGCGAAGTGATCTTGCGGCTGAGCGGTGCGCTCGGATTGAACCTTCGCGACGTGAACGCGCTCCTGCACGCCGCAGGCTTACCGCGCGAGTTTCGCGAGTCGGAGCTGGACGTAAAGTGGCCGGATGCGATCGAACGCGCAGTCACGCGCATGCTCGCGCAACAAGAACCGTATCCGATGATCGTGCTGAACCTGCGGCACGACGTGTTACGCGGCAACCAAGCTGCGTTTCGGTTGCTCGGGCACTTCGTGGAGGATCCGCAAGCGCTCGGCGCGCGCCCGAACTTGCTGCATGCGATCTTCGATCCGAGGTTGATGCGCTCGTCGATCACGGATTGGCCGCGCCTCGCGCGCACGATGCTGACGCGACTGCAGCGTGAAGCACTCGCGCGACCCGCGGATGGTTCGATTCCGGCGCTGATCGCGGAGCTGTGCAACTTGCCCGGCGTGCCCGAACATTGGCGCGAACCTGCGCTCGACCTTCCAGCCACGCCGACACTCGAGTTCGAGGCCGCGCGCGGCGCGGACCGCGTGCGGTTTTTGACGACGCTCACGGTGTTCAACAGCGCGCTCGACGTGACGCTCGAAGAGGTGCAGCTCGAGAGCTTCTTCCCAGTCGACGAGCAGACCGAAGCGCTCTGCCGCAAGCTCGCGAGCTGAGCTGGTCCGAGGCCGGCGAGGTGGGCAAGTGGGGGCCTTGCAAGCAGGGCCGGGCGAGGCGACGCGCGCCCGAAGCCCAGTTGACGCCACCCGGCGCCTCGTGGCACCTAAACGCGAACGAGTTGCATTTTCAGCTGCAGCTCTCCACACGCTTGAACGAGGCAGTCCTCATGCAGCTTTCGCGACTCGATAATTTTTGGCGGATTGGCGCGGGGTTGGCCCTGCTTTCTGTGGCCGCCCCAGCCTGCTCGGACGAGGATTCCACGACTGGTTCGCGTCAGCGAGGCCAAGAGCGCGACGGCGACGAAGCCTCCGAAGAGCCGATCTACGCGATCGAAAGCTTACTGTTCGGCGACCAGGGCAGCGTCAGCTACGTCGCACTCCTGCCGACCCTCGACCGGTCCGAAACCGTGAAGCTCGAGGACGCGCGCGAGTTCGCGGAGTACTCGCCCGCGAACGCCTACGCCGGTGACGTGATCGTCGCCAGCGGCGAGTCACCCACGCTCACTTCGTACGCGATCTCGAGAGACCGCGAGTGGCGCGAAGGCGAGACCCTGAGCTTTTCGTCCTTCACGACCGAGCCGCTCGAAACGAACATCGCGATCGATGACGACAAAGCGTACGTGCCGTTCGAAGGCACCAACTTCGTGAAATGGAATCCAGCGAAGTTCGAGATCGAGGGCGAGATCGGCGCACCCGACGAGATCCCATTGATGCGCCGCGAAGGCGACATCGATCTCAAGCTGTCTCGCGGCTACACATCTTCGCTGCGCGACGACACGCTGTTTCAAGCCTACTACTGGGCGGACAAAGAGTTTCATCAATACACCGAGCTGTCGCAGATCAGCGTGATCGACACGAAGCGAGATCGCGTCTCGAAGGTTCTCGATGCGCCCTGCCCTCACCTTCACATCGCGAGCCAGGACGACGACGGCAACCTGTACCTCAGCAACGGCCAAGGCAGCATCGCCGCGGCGGCGCTGAACGAAGCTCATCCGCGCAACTGCTTCGTGAAGATTCCAGCCGGTGAAACCGAGATCGACGAGAGCTCGATCACACACTTCGCCGATCTCACCGACGGTCGCGAAGGCAGCAACTTCTTCTACGTCGGCGACGGCATCGCGCTGTTCAACGTCTACCACCACGAGCGCGACGACCTCGGCGACGACCCCGAGTTCATGAAGGTCGACTACTCCGAGAACTATCACCTGTGGACGTACGACTTGAAGACGAAAGAAGTGAAGATGATGGATGGCATCGGCTTCTCGGGCGGGCAATTCGTCGCGGTTCCGATCGACGACCGCGTGTTCTTGACCATCCCGGCCGCGGACTACAGCAACACCGAAGTCTACGAGGTCACACCTCACGGCGGCGCGAAGAAGCTGTTCGACGTGGATGGTTGGGCGTTCAAGCTGTTCCGGGTGCGCTGAACCCTTGGCACAGCGATCACCCCCCGATCGCGTGTTGTAATTGAATCGTGTACGCTCGCCCGGCATGGGGCGGTTCGAGCAGGTCTGCGCAGTGCTCGCGTTCGTTGTGATCGCGATGTCCGCGACGAGCGCACACGCACAGCGTTGGAACCAGAGCCCGCCGCCGCCGCCAGCAGCAGCGGACGACCCGGCAGCGCCAGCGGGTAGCCAGCCTTGGCGCGAAGCGAAAGAGCGGCTTCCGGCTCCCGATTATCCAGAGTCGGTGATTCGAGAGCGCATCTGGTACGGCTGGCAGACTCTGATCGCCGACGCGCTCGGGATCGGGTTGATCGTATTTGGGGATGAGTCCGACATCATATTCGTTGGAATCGGCGTGCTCGGGCTCGGCGCCCCTCTCGTACACTTTGCGCATGCCAACGTGGACGGTGGGCTGATCAGCCTCGCGATTCGCGCGGGCTCGATCGGACTGTTGGTTCTCGGCGGCGCTCTCGTCGGAAACGCGATTTTTGACGACCGCAGCAGCAGCAGCGAGACCCGGAACACCTTCGGAGCCGTGCTCATAGTCGCGAGCATCGTAGGCGGTCTCACAGGGCTGATTGTCGACGCGGCCGTGCTTGGATACGAAACCAAAACCCGCAAAAGGGACTACAGCACGACGAGCGTGGCACCTTGGTTCGACCCCGCGCACGGCAGTTATGGCGTGCGCGTCGGGCTCACGCTGTAGATCAAGCGGCTCGAGAGCCGGAACCGCTCGCATTTGCTTGCGCGCGCGATGGCCCTGGGCAATAGCCGTGGTGGGATGTCGTTCAAAGCCCGCTATTTTCCGATCACAGCGCGACCGCTGCGAATGTCTGCTGGTTTGAACCGGTTCGGGACCGACTTCGGCCAAGCCGAGAGAGATCGCGAATTCTTTCAGGTGGATGGCGAGCGGGCGCGCTATCTGGTCGCGAAGCGGCAAGCGCCGGCCGAACGGCGTGTGTTTGGAACCGATCACGCCGCATCTCGCCGCGCACGTAAAGCCGCGCTCGCTTGGATGCGCGACACGCTCGGGCGGGAGGCACCGGACGTGCTCGTCAGTGCCGCTCACGATCGCGATGCGCGCGACGAGTTCGACGCGCTGGCCCGCTCACTCCAAGAAGACTTTTGCGTGCTCGGCGCGGGCGAAGACTACGCCGGTCGCGCGGCGCTGATCGACGTGCGTTTCCCGAGTGGTTGGCGTCCCGAACGACTGCGCGACGCGAGTTTCTTGGCCACACATGCTCCGGTCCCGGGATTCCCCGGTGATGCGCAGGCCGCACAGAGCATGGTGCGAGCGATGGTCGAACGCGGCCCATTTGTCCGCTTCGTCTGGACATTGAGCCCGGATGCGCGGCTCGATCGTCATCCCGATCTGCTCGGGATGGCGAGCTGGCAACGGCCCGAAGGCGTGTTCTTGCGCGTCGAGCGCCAAGTCACGGTGCCGCTGAAGGCGGCCGACGCGAGCTTGTTTTTGATCCGCGTCTACGTCTACCCGTTCAGCGAGCTCACGTCCGACCAGCAAGCGCGCACGCTCGCAGCGCTCGCTGCGATGCCGGACGAGATCCGCGCCTACAAGCACTTGCCGAATCCAGCCGAGCTGGCGGCTCTACTTGCACACACTAAAAGCCTGCCGGCGCAGGCAGCCGAGCACGCCGGCAGCTGAGCCCCGGCCCCCGCGTGTCACGACTAACAGGCGTGTGAGCCCAGGATTACCCCTGCGAGCTGCGGCGTGCGCCAAGCGGCTCGCGTCGGCAGCCTGGGCTAAACACTACTGTTGTCGAATTGATCGACTCGGAGCGCCTGCATGACGACAATGGCCGTTAGATGCCGAAGCCCCGGAAACGAAACGTCCGAACCGGTCCTGCGAGGCGCGCCCGGCGCGACTCCCGGCGCGAACGCAATCGCAAACAACTCATCGACGCGACCCTCGAGTTGGTAGCGCGCGAAGGATCGGGCGGGTTGACGGCCACGCGAATCGCACGCGCCGCGGGCATGGATCCGTCGGGCTTCTACGCACACTTCAAGAGCTCGAAGCAGTGTGAGCAAGCAGCGGCCGCAGAGTTCGACGGGTTCGTCGGTAGTTTGCTCAAGCCATATCTCGATGTGCGGGCGCTTCGCGATCGCGAGATGTCTGGCGCAGCACTCGAACAGTTGTTGTACGCATGGCTGGCCGAGCCACGTTGGTCGCGCTTGATGTTACGCGCACGTTACGAAGACTCCGCGTTCGGTGATCTCACGCGGGGCATTTTGGAAGAAGTTCGCAAGGACGTCCGCGTGCTGTTGTGGGACCTCGCAGTCGCGTCGGGTGCGGGCGGACGGCATCTCGATCAGATCGCTGCGCTCTCCGAGATCTGCGTCGGGCACTACATGACGCTGCTCGAAGCCGTCGTGCAGAACCGCATTCCGGACGTGAAGCTCGCAGCGGCAGCGGTGGCGCGCGCAAATGTCGCCGCGGTGGTTGCAGAGCTGAAGCGCATCAACCGCGAAAAACCTGCGAGCGCTTGAGGGCCGCGACTCTGCCGGACAACAGGCAGAAACAGACACTCCCGCATCGGACTGATGAGAATTGGCTGCATGGACAGCGGTCGATGAACATGAGACACGCAAAGTGAGCACCGCATGCTCACAAGCGACCCGTACCCGTATCTGGATCACCTGCTCGGAGGGTTCTTTCATCAAGACGCCTACGAACTCGGCCACAACGACGCCGAGATCGTGCGCGAGTTCAGAGCGCATGCGCGCGACTACGAGCTCTTGGGTTTGCGCGCAGACATCTTGCGCTACCTACACTTGCACGACGACGACTCGCAGTTGCTGAAGTCGTTCAACCGCATGTTTGCACCGAGCGTCAGTATCGGTGCGAACGACGCTGAAGCGCGTGCGTGGTTGGGCCGTGTGTTGCTGCTGTTGGCGTGATCAGTGGCGCGGGCGAAGGGCGTCGAGTGTGCGCTGGAAGAGATTCGTGTCGAGGTTGGTTGGCAGAATCGCCCGAACGCCATCGTCTTCGGCGACCTTACGCGCCTCGAGCACCAAGCGTTCGATGATGGCGAGCGTCGAAGCTTCGTCGCGCCCGAGGTTGTAGCGTACGAGCATGACGTCGAACGGAATGCCGACGTTGTGTTTGTGCGCGAGGTCGAGCCCGAGCCACCACAGCGCGGCTGACATCTGCTCGATCGCGACGTAGATGAGCTTGCGGTTGTTCGTGCGATACGAAAGGTCGAGCAGGCAGAGCAGCGTCCAGTAGATCAAGTTGGACAGCCAGGCGAGCTTGCGCTTCGGCTCGTCTTCGATGCTGTTGTGTCGGCCTGCAAACGCACTCTTCCACTCGAGCTGAATCGCCGGACGCTGTTCTAGACTTGGAGCGGTCCAGATCGATTCGTTCGCTTTGAACGCCGTGCCGTCGAACAGCGACCGAAAGAACCGGAAGTGATCGATCTCGCCCTGATAGCGAATCCAATCGAGGCGATCGGACCATACGCCCCAAGCAAACGTCTTCGGGATGAAGGGAGGTGGGTCGTGACGCAGCGCGTCGAGGCGCTCGAGGATTCTGCCGTACAAGCTCCCGAGTGGATCGCCGTTCACTTTGCGGAACGTCTTCACGTCGTCCGGTTTTCCGCGACTGACTTCGTTCTCGAGCTTTTTGACGAAGTCACTGCTGCGGTCGGCCAGCTCGGCAGCCGGCGCTTCGATCCAAGTGAACGTCGCAGCGACGAAACGATCGAGCGGGCGCAGCTGAAGTTCGAACGGATAGATCTCGAAGCGATGCGGAAACGTATGCCGCTCGAGACACGGTGCCGCGCACAACTCGTAGAGCAACTGATTGACGAGCGCGAGGTGCTGCATCTCTTCGATGGTCACATCCAAGAACGTGACCGGGCTCTTGTGCTGCTCGGGCGGCTGCATCGCGTTTCGACCGGGCGGCTGAGGCTGAAAGGTCGCGCGCGTGAGCTCGCCGCGCACGTCCTTGTACTCCTCTCGAATCGAGAACATCGCGTACAAGTAGATCGACAGCAGCGAGTGCTCGAGCGTTGCGGCGTCCACCAGGAGCCCGGTCAGCGACAGGTACGGATCGTCGTAGTCGTTTTCTTTGATGCGCAGCATCGCTCAGGCTTGCTCGCTGGGGGGCAACAGTGATCTACAAAACCGCTGTAAGAGCTCGCGACGCGCACGCGAGAGGTCGCGAGTGCGCGGCATGTATTGTGGCGAGGTCCAAAAGTCGGTGTTGGTACTCAGCAGCACGTAGCGCGCTGCGGTCGGCATCTTCCAGATCGACGGGTCCTTGAGGTCCATCGCTTCGCTCATCGCTGGAGTGATGAGGTCGTAGTAGCGAAACACCTGCTGGTAGATGAAATCCAACGTCAGCTCATCAGGCCGCACTTTCGAATAGTCGTCGTACGGCAAGACGCGCAGCTCGACGATCGCTTCTCGAATCGCAAACTGCGCGATGTCACGCTCATCGATGTCTTGCGGCCAGTTGTTTTCGGGTACGAAGCGGTAGACGCGAAGTCCTGGCCCGTCAGTCGGCCGTAAGTCGAACTTCTGATTGGGACTCCACTTGAGCTTCGAGCGTTTTTGCAGCGTCGGATAACGATAGACGCCGTAGTTGCCTGGAAACCCGGTCGGAGTTTGACGCCATTCTTCGACGGTGATCGCGACCTCTTTCGCCGGTAGCTTGCCCCGGCGCAGCAGCAGCAGGTCGATTCTGCCGGTGAGCGCTGGGTGTGACTGCTGCGCGAGATAGTCCTTCACCGGTGGGTCGTCCCACGTCTGTCCGGGCGGCGGCTGGTCGAGATAGTTGCAGGTGCAATCCGACGCGAGCATGTATTCGGGCTCGTAGAGCAGGACCCCATACAACGAGCTTTCGAGCGCGAGCTCGTTGTTATCGTCATCGAGCGCGGAACGCACTTCGGGCCGATCAGCGTAGGCGAAGTCGTAGATGCCGCCGCAATCGAGATAGGTCTCCCGATCGTTCGTCACCGTCCCGATCGGTTCCACCGTTGCGGTGTTGGTCGCGGGATCTTTTTTCGGATCCGTCAGATGCCGGTACCCGAGCGTGATCTTGCCGAGGTTGTACTTGTCGCCGTCCGGGCCGTCTTCGGGTAAGCAGTTTGCGAGATCGATCGAGATGGATTGCGTCTTCGTGTTCTGAGTTGCGACTGCGGGAGACAGGAAGAACTGCTTCTTCGACCGATATTGATTCGCGTACGGAGCTGCTGGCTTCAGCAGCCGACCCATCGTGATCGTCGAAGGTTCGTGTTCGTACCACGGCGCGATCGTGCCCACGATGTGACCGCGCGCCGGATTCGCTGCGCGCTCGCCACGTTCGAAACGCTTCGCCAGCTCGGTGTCGGAGATCCTCGGATACGTGAGGTAGAGGTTGTAGCGAAACACGAGTCCGCACGCGCCACCGCGAATCTCTGCGACGAGCGCATCCAGCGCCGGCGAGGCATTTTCTTCGGGCCGCAGCTTGAATCGGCTTCGATTGAGCACGCGCTCGTAGCTGGGCTCGAGTGCGAGGTCTTCGGCGTTTACTTTGATTCCACACTGAAAAGTCGCCGACGCTGCACCCGCCGCGCCACTCGTGATCTCTCCCGAGGCCGGCTTTGCCGGATCGGGAAGTTTGAACGGCGTCTGAAACGAGACGTTTCGTTGCCAGTTCAACCAGCGCGTCGTCGCTCGATCGGGTGGCCGACTCACGAAGCTGCCCGCGCCTTGCAGCGCATCCGGCGCGTGAATCTCCAGCGCCTCCGCGAACACCTGGGTTCCGTTGAAGCCCTCGGGGTTGTTGTCGCAGACGATCGCGTTGTTGAGGTGCACGCTGGCGCCGATCAACTTGTCTTGCGCGTGCGAACGGATCAGCTGATTGGGCCCGAGCTGAACGCTCCGTACGGTCACGTCCGTGAAGCGGAACGACATGTCCCCGTAGTAGTTCCACTGACTGCGCAGCATGCCGAGCTCGTCGAGTCCGGTCATCCAACGCCTAAAGTCGACGTCTGACTTGTCGAATCCGATCGGCTGTACGCGCTCACTGTCGGACGTGACAGTCAGCTCGTCGCCGGGGCTCGCACTGTTGTTGTTACCGGTGCCCGGATTGACTTCGTGCGTTCCGACAATGTGGATGCGAGGAAAATCGAACAAGCCCACTGCCAACCTCCCAGCGGGGCTATAAGCTAAACGCGATTGGCGCGAGCCTCGTCCGGAAGTCGCTGGAGTGTCAAGCGCGCGCTAGTGCGGCCCTTGGGTTGGATAGTCCGTCCGCGCGGTGGACTCTCCATTTCGGGCGCGATCCGTGTCGGAGCGGCTGGCCTGGGTTAGTGCGCGCCGGCGACGTTCGCGCCCCGCGGGGGCTTACCCAGCAAGAACACCAGCGGCAGGAACGACACCACCAGCATCGCTGTGACCCAGAACGTGTCGTTGAAGCTCAGCACACTCGCTTGACGCTGGAGCGTGCCATCGAGCATCGCCAGCGCTCGCACGTGCGCCTCCGAAGCCACATAGCCGTGGCTCGTGAACATGCGCTCGAGCGTCGCAACACGCTCGAACACACGCGGGTCGGTCGTGGTCATGTGCTCTACCAGCGTGGCGCGGTGAAACGCCATGCGGTGGTCGAGTATCCCCGACAACATCGCGACACCGATGCTACCGCCGAGCTGACGCGTGAGATTGAAAAAGCCCGTCGCAGCAGACACGTCTTGCTTCGGAATCGGACCGATGGTCGAGAGATTGAGCGGCAAAAACATCAGGACCGTACCGATCGCACGAATGATCATCGGCCAAAACAGCTGCGACTCACCGGTCGACACAGTCAAATGGCCGAGCTGTGAGAGCGAGAGCGCCAATGTTAGACCGCCCACCACGAGGACGTACCGCGGGTCGAACATTCGCACGAGCCGGGCCGCGAAGATCATCGTGACGGCTGAGGTGATCGCGCCGGGCAAGAGCAACAAGCCGGTTTGCTCCGACGTGTAGCCCAAAATGGTTTGAGCGAAGATCGGCACTGCAAACAACGCTCCGTAGAGCGCGATGCCGATGATGATCGACAGCAAGCTGCCGGCCCACAGCGATCGATAGCGCAGCACGCGCAAGTCGACGACCGGCTGCTCGCTCTTGAGCTCACGAAACACGAACATCACGAGGCCCACGACTGCGGCGACGCTCAGCGTGATGATCAGCGGCGAGTCGAACCAGTCTTCGGAGTTGCCTTCCTCGAGCACCGCTTGCATCGAGCCGAGGCCGATCGCGAGCAGCCCGATCGCGAAAAAATCCACTCGACCGGCAGCGCGCTTCAAGCTGTCGGCGGGCAGCGCTTGCAGGCACAACAACACCGCGGCGATGCCGACCGGTACGTTGATGAAGAAGATGTAGCGCCAGTCGCTGTGCGTGGTGATGAAACCACCGAGCGTCGGGCCGATGACCGGACCCGCGATCACGATCGCGCCAAAGAAGCCTTGTGCGATCGCTTGCTCTTCGCGCGGGAACGTCTCGAACAGAAACGCCTGCGCCTTTGCGAGTAAGCCGCCACCCATCAAACCTTGAAGTGCGCGCGCGGCGATCAGCATCGTGAGGTTCGTCGCGAGGCCGCACAGCACGGAGGCCAGCGTGAAGCCGATCAACGAAAACACGAAGTAGCGTTTCTTGCCGAAGCGCTGGCCGAGCCACGCCGACATCGGAAGCACGATGACGTTCGCGATCGCGTAACTCGAGATGACCCAGCTCACCTGCGCGAGCGTCGCGCCGACTGCGGCTTGAATGTCCGCGAGCGCGACGTTCACGATGCTCGTGTCGATGACCTCGAGCAGAGCACCGGCGGCGACCGCAACCGCGACCGCCCACTTGTTGACTGCCGGCGCGGCTTCGTTCGAGCCGACGGCGACGCTACTACTGGCAGACATGACTCAGACTCCGGGCGCGTGCGCGCTTTGCGCGTGTGCTGTCGCCGTTGGCTGCGCCTGCGTATTCACGTCGACCACTGCACTCATGCCGGGCCGCAACTGCACGCTCGCCGGCGCATTCTCGACGTGCACGCGCACACTGACGCGCTGCACGACCTTGGTGAAGTTACCGCTCGCGTTGTCCGGCGGGAGCAGCGCGAATCGCGCGCCGGTCGCGCCCGAGAAACTCTCGATGCGACCGCGCAGGGCACGGCCGGGATACGCGTCGATCTTGATCGCGACGGGTTGACCGACGCGCATCTGATCGAGCTGCGTCTCTTTGAAGTTTGCAGTCACCCAGAGCGTGTTCGGCACGAGTTGGACGACACTCTGCCCGGCGGCGATTTGCTGGCCGACGCTCAGGCTCTTCTTCGAGACCACACCGTCACTCGGCGCGAAGACCTTCGTGTACGAGAGCTCGAGTTCGGCAAGTGATTTTGCCGCTTGTGCAGTCGCGATCGCGGCGTGTGCCTGCTCTGCGTGGGCCTGTGCCTCACGCGTGAGCGCTTCGACCTGATCCGACTGCGAGAGCTTCGCCTTTGCTTCTGCGATCTTGCTGTGCGCGAGGTCGCGAGAGACTTCCATGTTCGAGAACACGGCTTCCGCGCGCGCGAGCTCGGTCGCCGCTACTTCGCGCGCGCTCGTCGTCTCGTCGCGCTGGGCATCCGAAGCTGCGCCTTGGGCGTACAATCGCTCGATGCGCGTCAGGTTCTGCGTCGCTTCTTTCAAGCGAGCGCGAGCGTTGTCCACACCGGCGCGCGCTTGCGCGATCTCGGATTGCGTCGAATCCGCACCCAAACTCGAGCTGCGCAAGCCGGCCGTTGCGAGCGCGAAATCCGTCTGCGCGTTGCGCGACACGAGCTGCACTTGCACATCGGCTGCGTGGGCCGCGGCTTCTGCGGCCGTGACGTTCGCCTCAGCTTGCGCGAGCTTCGCGCGCGCAGGTGCGGCGTCGATCTCGGCGAGAAGCTCACCTTGATGGACGGTTTGGTTTTCGGTGAAGTACACCGCGCTCACGGTACCGCCGCTCCGGGCTGCAACGCCCACGAGCTCGGCATCGACCTGCGCGTCGTCGGTCGACTCGATGTACCAGCGCGACCAGGTGCGATAGCCGAAGCCGAGCGCCACCACGGCGGCGAGCGCGACCAAGATCGCGCGGCGGTTCGACTTCGGTTTAGCAGGAGCCGCGGCGGCCGCGGGTGCGGGTGCAGGTGTCGGCTCGACTGAAGCTATCGGCTGCGGGCCGGTGACGTCCTCGCCAGCGGCGATCTTCGTGACACTCGAACGGGCAGCTCTTCCGGTGTTCATGACTTCTTCCAATCCCTCATCCACAAAAGCAACTCTCAGTTGCCATTGTGCAGCGGAGGCTTGACGAACGCAACTGGCTGTTGCCATAAATGTGAGAGCGACTGGGCCGCTCGGAGCCGGCGTCGGCTACAAAAAGCCAGTCATTCAATGAACCGACCCTCTATCTCAGTGCGAAGGACCGAAGGCAAGCGGGTGCACGGACGCAGCGCCCGGGTGCTGGAGGCCGTCCTCGACGCGGCCCTCGAGGAGCTGGGTCGGGTGGGCTACGGAGCGTTCCGAATCGAGGACGTCGCCGCCCGCTCGGGGGTGAACAAGACCACGATTTACCGGCGGTGGCCGACCAAGGTCGAGCTCGTAGCGGCGGTGCTGACGCACGCGAAAGAGCCGCCGAGCTCGTTCGACACGGGGACGCTCGAGGGTGACGTGCGCGCGTCGCTGTTCGAGATGCGAGATCGGTTGCGTGACACGCGTCACGGCGCAGTCGTTCGCATCGTGATGGCCGAGCGAGCGCAGCCCGAAGTAAACGAAATCGTGACGCAGCTGCGCGAGCGTTACGGCTCGGTGCGGCGGAAGATCTTCGATCGGGCGATCGAACGCGGCGACCTGTCACCCGGCACTGACACGCGGGCGCTCGTCGAGTTCATGAGTGCACCGCTGGTCACGCGGATGGTGCACCAGGGCGCAACGGTCGAGGACGACTACTTGGAAGTCCTGACGCGATTCGTGTGCGCGGGTGCAAGGTCGTTCGGCTCGCACGCCTGAACCACCGTCACTCGCACTCATTGGCGCGCGCGAGCAAGCGTTCACGCATTCGCAGGTTTTGCGTGAGCGAGGCCGCACGTAAGAACTCTTCTCGCGCCTCGTGTTTACGACCTAGCTTCGCCAACAGATCCGCTCTCGCACTCGAGACCGCGACTGATCAACAAAGGATCCCAACGCGACCGATCTTGAGCGAGGAGCAAGATCGGTTCGCCGCTCGCATCGGTCCGCGCCGGCGCGCGCGACGCATTGATCTCCATCAACGCGACCAAACCGTGCACTTCGGGCTCGTTCGGTGCGAGTTCGGCCAACATTCGCCCGAGCCGCAGCGCGTCCTCGCACAAGGCGGGCCGGATGTGATCGTCACCGGCCGTCGCCGAGTAGCCTTCGTTGAAGATCAGGTAGACGACCTCGAGCACCGACGCGAGCCGCTGATTCAACTCGGCGCCGCGCGGGACCTCGAACGGCACTTGCTTCTCCGCGAGCGTGCGCTTCGCCCGCACGATGTGTTGCGAGATCGTGGGCTCCGGAACCAAGAATGCGCGCGCGTTCTCCGCTGCTAACAACGCAAAGCGTTCAACGTGCGGGCATGTCCGCCGCATCGAAGACTTGCAGGACCTCCCCCTCGCCTTCGCCCGCGATCGCCATGAAGCGCTTTGCGACCGCGAGTGCCTCGTCTTGCGACGACACTCGGATCAACGCGAAACCGTCGATCAACTCTTTCGTCTCGGGAAACGGCCCGTCCGTGACGGTGTACTTGCCGCCCGCGTAGGTGATCTTCGTGCCTTTCGAAGGTCGCACCAGCCCACCGGTCATGAGCAGCGTGCCGGACTTCGACATCTCCTCCCCGAATTTGCCGAGCGCTGCCATCGTCTCGGGCTTCGGTTGCCGGTCTACGCCCTGATACGTCATCAAGAATTTCATCGTTTCCTCGCTGTTTAGGCCGCTGCCGGCCTGTGCCTCATCCTGTCGTCAAACCGGAGCGACCGAGATCGACATTCGCGCCCGGATTTATTTTCGAGCCGCGAATCTCGGTCCGCGAGGCCGAATCTGGAACGTCGCGCGCCAGTCCAAGATCGGCCATACTGGTCGCGTATGCAGTGGACCTGGAGCGTTGCGTTCGTGACCCTGTTGTCGGCCGGCGCATGCGCGGCGCCTGCGGCTCCAAGCGGCGAGGCGCGCGCAGCAGTCGAGCACCACGAAGAGCACCTGCACGAAGCGCACGAGCCCCAAGCAGCGCAACCCGTGCCAGCGCAGCCAGCAGCTGCAGAGGTCCCGGCTGCAGCCGGCGCGCTCACGCGGATCAGCGATCACGGTGGCGTGTGCATGTTGAGCAACCGATACCTCGGCGAGAAAGCGGACGTGCCGATCGAGGTCGAGGGCAAGACGTACCGAGGTTGCTGTGCGAACTGTGCAGCGCGCCTCGGCAGCAATCCGGAAGCGCGAACGGCGAACGACCCCGTCACGGGCAAACCCGTCGACAAGGCGACCGCGGTGATGGCGCGAGATGCAACCAATCGCGTCTACTACTTCGAGAGCGAAGCAACGCTCGCGAACTACGCAGCGCGTTGAGGGCGGCCACATCGATTGCGCGTCACTTGGACGCTTCCTGGACCCGGCCTCGTTCCGCGCGTCTGGTTCGTGCAGCCCTCTTTCGAGGAATGAATGCGACTGCTGGCGAGAGTTCGATGCTCTACTCTCGCACCATGGAAAAGGCGCGCTGCGTGGTCTGGTTGTCGGTTATTTTGCTCAGCGCTTGCCCCGACGCCGGCGCTCACAAGAATCCGCCGACGCACTGCACCAAGGCCTACGAGAAGTGCGTCTTGTCTTCCGGTGTACTCGGCGTCTGCAACCCCGTGGAATGCACCGGTGACATGCCCGAACCGTGTCTCGTGTGCCGCTCGCAGCACTGAGCCGCTCGCTCACACTCGTGCGCAGCATTTGCGTTGAGGTGGGCAGTGTGGGCCTCGCTGACCCAATGAGCGCAACGCTTCGTGCGCTCGCCCGCGCGCCGTATCATAGGCAGACCAGCCGCGCGCGCCGAGGTCTATGACGAGCCCAGCCGATGCCACGAAGCCCACAACTCCCAGTGCTGCCGCACCTGCCGCACGCTACGAAATCCACGAAGAGCTCGGCCGTGGTGGCATGGCTTGCGTGTATCGCGCGACCGATCGCGCACGCGGACAGCAAGTCGCGCTGAAGCAGCTGATCGTGAATGCAGCCGCACCGGAACGCCTGAGCGTCGCGGCGCTGTTCGAGCGCGAGTTCCACACGCTGATGCAGTTGCGTCACCCGCACGTGATCGCAGTGCACGACTACGGGATCCAAAGGGACGGCAGCCCGTTCTACACGATGGAGCTCCTGGACGGCGGCGATCTGCGCGAGCGCTCGCCGATGGGCTGGCGCGAGGCCAGCCGAATCGTATTCGACGTCTGCTCCGCCCTAGCGCTACTGCACTCGCGACGTTTGCTCCATCGCGACATCAGCCCTCGCAACATCCGTTGCACGCAAGGTGGCCAAGCAAAGCTGATCGACTTCGGTGCGATGGCACCGATGAGCGCTGGCGGCGCAGAAGTTGTGGGTACGCCTGCGTTCACGGCTCCGGAAACGCTGCAGCGGCTCGCGCTCGATGCGCGCACCGACCTCTACTCGCTCGGTGTCACGCTCTACTACGCACTGACCGCGCGGCTACCCTACTCTGCGCGATCGTTTGCCGACTTGCTCTCGGCGTGGGGCGCCAAACCAGTGCGCCCTTCCGCGATCGTCGCGGACATTCCTGCCGCGCTCGACGATTTGGTCCTGAGCTTGATCAGCGTCGAGCCATCGTTGCGGCCCGCGAGCGCATTCGACGTGATGCAGCACTTGGCGGCATGTGCGGGACTGCGGATCGAAGAAACGGAGGCGGTCTCGCGCGCGTATCTCTCGACACCGACGCTGGTCGGGCGCGAGGACGCGCTGGCACGGCTCCGCGAGTTGATGCGGGAGTCGCGTCTGCAGCGTGTGAGCGGCGTGATGATCGAAGGCCCGCCAGGCGCAGGCCGCTCACGCTTGCTCGATGCCTGCGCGCTCGAAGCGCAGACGCGAGGTTTCACCGTCCTGCGCGCGACGGCCACAGGCATACGCGAGCCCTTCTCGATCGCACGCGCACTCGCCAGTCACTTGCTCAACGCCCTCGGAGTCGGCAGCGCCCTCACGGAGTACCCCGAGCTGTTCGTGAGCGCGGCAGCGGCACCTGCCAACGACAACATCCCTGGAGCGCAGCCGGTACTTCAGAACTTCGCGGATCGCAGTGTCGATTCGGCACGCGTGCAACGTGCGATGCGTCGCTGGCTGCTCAACGTGAGCCGCACGCATCCGTTGCTGATCGCAGTCGACGACGTGCACAAGATCGACCAGCCGTCCGCGGCGCTGCTCGCCGAGCTGATCGACAAAACGAAGCGCGGCGGCATTTTGGTCGCGCTCACGGCAGACACTACGGACGCAGGTGACGATGCATTGAACGCGCTGTCGCGGCGTTGCAGCGTCCTGCCACTCGCTCCGCTCACGAGCGATCAAACGCGAGAGCTGTTCGGATCGCTCTTCGGCGACGTCGCGAACCTGACGATGCTCGCGAACGAGATCCATCGCGTCGCGCTCGGCAATCCTCGCCAATCGCTCGAGATGGCTGAACACCTCGTCGCTCGAGGTGTGATCCGATACGCATCGGGAAACTGGACCTTGCCGAGCGCCCTATCGGCCGATGATCTGCCGCGCAGTGCAGCCGCTGCGATGTCTGCGCGCATCGCCCGCATGTCACCGCACGCGCGCTTTTTAGGCGAAGCACACGCGCTCGCGTACTACGAGACGCTCACGGACCAGGACTACCGTGCGATCGCCCCCGAGGTAACCTCGCAAGACTTCGATCTCGCGTTGTCCGACCTGCTGACCGCCCAAGCGATCGTGCGCGATGGGTCCGTGTATATGCTGGCCAATCGCATGTGGGCGGCCGCGTTTCTGGCCGAGCTCGATCCCGAACAGACGCGGCGCTGCCATTGCGCGCTCACTGAGGTGTACGCGGCGAAACAGAGCATCGGTGTCATCCATCACGCGTTTGCCGGTGGGCTCGATCAACGAGGGCTCGAAGCCCTCGACCAGCGGAAGGACGTTCGCCGGTCAGAAGCCGACTACCTGGCGTTGATCGATCAGAACCCCAGCAAGATGATGTGGTGTTATCCGCGCGCGATCGCGACCTCGCGCGCGCTCGGTCGCGGTCCGCGCGACCAATACGACCTCAGACGCTGGCAGTACCTCGGCGCGCTCTTGCAAAATACGCTCCCGGACATCGAGTCACGGCAACTATGGTTCGAACAACTCGCGCACGACTCGGGACTGACTCTGTACCGCGCCGATACGCAGAGCACGAATCCAGGTGAACGGCTCACGCGCGCGTTGACGGTTGCGAACGAGCGCTACCTTGCAACGCCCGAACACGACCGCGTATATCCAGTCGACGAGGCCATCCGCCTGCTCGGCGAATACGTCGTGGTTTCGATGGGTCTCGGCGGACGCACACTCGACACTGCGCTGATTCGCAGCCTGGCCGACGCGCTCGAACCGTTCGTGCCGCTATCGCCGCTGCTCGACGCGATCTGGAACAACGCGTCCGCAACGAGGCTGGCCCACTGCGAATGCCTCTACGAGCTCGCACGCGAGCGCTGGATTGAAACGTTGAACAAGCTCGACGGCCTCAAGGACACCGTAGACACCGGAGAGCACTTCGTCGGCGCGATGAGCAACGCGATCGCGCACGCGCTCGGTTTGATGGATGCGCACCTCGGACTCAAATCGGCGGACTCCTGGGCCACGCGTTTGGACGCTGATCCGTTTCAACGCGTCAGCGCGCTCAACTTGAGAAAGGTCGTTCGGCTCGAACAGGGCGATGCCGAAGGGGCCGAACGATTGCGCCGTCAAGCTGAAGTGCTGTCGTTGCAGATGCGCACGCCGTCGATGTTCAAGTCGCTCATGACACTCGAGCTGGCGTCGTACGCGAAGTCTCGTGACCTCGCCGGCATCTCCCAGGTGATCGAAGAGATGCGCGGGGTCGCAGCGCGTTATCCGGCGTGGATCTCCAACTTGCTCGTCGCCGAGGCGAGCTTTCATCAGGTGCGTGGAGACTACGATGCCGCAAAGGCAAAGTTCGAAGCCTGCATCGAGCTCACGCGCCTCGACGCGGAAGGCGGCTCGTCGAACCTCGGGATGTGGATCAGCGCGCACGCCGGGCTGGCCGAGTCGCTGCTCGGACTCGGCCGCGATGAAGAAGCGCGCGTCGTTGCCCACACTGCTCTGCGCATATGCGATGCGAAAGGCGTCCGGGCAGTGGCGTTCGATCTGGTTCGGATACTCGCGCTCGCCGAAGCCAAGCTCGGGATCGCGACGGCAGCGGAGCGGCTGGAAGCGCTGATCGCGAAGCAAAACCAAGTCGGCTCGACCGGGCTACGAATGGGACTCTCCTACGAAGCGCGGGCGCGAATCGCGATTTGGAGCGCGGACGCCGACGCATTCGAGCGGTTCTCCGAGCTCACTGCGCGCGAATACCGTCACGGAGCGCGCAACTCGCTGGCTGCACGATACGAGCGGTTGATGAACGAAGCGTCGCGAGCCGGACTGCGCGCCAAGGTTTCGCTCGAGGAGTTCGAGGCGCTCGCCGCCGACACGAGTGAGATCGGTGGCGATCAGCTGATGACCGTGATCACGCGCAGCATGGCCGAGCACCGCGGCTCGGACGAGCGCACGCAGCTCGCGCTGAAGATGATCTGTGCGGCGCATGCTGCCAGCGTAGGCCACTTGTACTTGATCACGCCTGCGGGCCTGGTGCTGCGCGCCTCGCAAGGCGTCGAGAGTCCGGCGCCCGAGCTCGCGGAACGCGTCTCCAACTACGTGAGCGAGAAACTGCACGATGCCGACGAGATGGACGACATGGTCACGGGCGATCTCCCCGACGACGACGCGTTGACTTCGCTCGTTCAAGCGAGCGGCGGCAGCTATGAGCTGCTGCCACTCGGCTGCGCGATCGACGCGACGAGCACACTCGCGGGCGTTGCGGTCGTGCGTGTCGACGAGGCCCACGCTCGCAATCAAAAACAAGCGCAACTGCTCAATGCGCTCGCGACGAGCTTGCTCCAGACCGGTGACAGCCAAGGGATGCGCCTGACGTCGGCCGATTCCTGAGGTTGTGGGATACTCACTCGCGTGAGTAGCCAGCGTAGTCAGCTCCGTGACAAGTTTCGCGCGGTCGGAAAGGAAGTCTGGCAAGAGTTCCTGGACGACCGCTTCTCGAACGGCGCCGCGATCCTGGCCTTCTGGACGATGCTCGCGCTCTTTCCGACCGCAATCTTCGCCTTGAGCTCGCTGCGCTATCTGCCTGTACCGAGCCTGCAGCAAGCCATGTTCGATCTGCTGCAGGAAGTGCTGCCGCCCGCAGCCTCCGATCTGTTCAAGAACACGATGCAGGACATCTTGTCCAAGCGGCACACCGGGCTCTTGTCCTTCGGATTGGTGTTCGCGGTCGTGTCGGGCTCGAGTGGAATGTATGCGGTCATGCAGCAGCTGAACGCGGCGTACGGCGTGACCGAGCACCGTTCTTTCTGGGTGACGCGACTTGTCTCCGTGGGGCTGATGGTGTTGTTTTTCCTGATGTTGGTCGTGACTTTCGTCCTCGTGATCTTCGGAGGTGTCTTGCACGACTGGCTCGCCCACGAGCTCGGTTGGAGTCCTCTCTTGGGCCTGACCTTCGCTCTGTTTCGTTGGCTCGTGATCATGCTTTTCTTGCTGGCGGTGTTTGCGTTCACGTATCGCTGGGGACCCGACGTACCCGGTCCGCTCAAACTGTTCACGGTCGGCAACTTGTGCGCGACGTTCGGTCTGCTGTTGGCGTCGTCTGTGTTCCGTGTCTACGTCAGCAATTTTGGAAGTTACGACGGTATGTACGGCGGCCTCGGTGCGGCGATCGTATTGCAGCTCTGGTTGTTCATCGCGGGCTGGACGTTGTTATTGGGTGGAGCGATCAACGATGCGCTGGGCAAACACCACCGTGAGAGGGCCGAGGCCCCCTCACGGTCGAGTGCTACGCCGACTGCTTGAAACGCGACATTTCGCGCAGCTGCTTCACCATCGCTGCTGGCGCACGCGCGGGCGAACCAGTGTCGAACGGCGGCTTCGGGTCGTATTCGATGCCCAACTGAATCGCCTGCGCGAGCTCGGCTGAACGCAGCTGCGCCGCGAGCGCTATCGCCATGTCGATCCCTGCCGACACCCCCGCCGAGGTCACGAGCTTGCCGTCGAACACGTAACGCGACTGCACCGCGGTTGCTCCGAATTTCGCGAGCTCGTCGATCGCCATCCAGTAGGTCGTCGCCTTTTTGCCGCGCAACAAGCCTGCCGCTCCCAGCAGCAAGGCACCCGTGCACACTGACACGGTCCACTTACCTGCAGCCTGCGCCTGCTGGAGCCACTTGATGATCTCGGGGTTGTCACGCGCTTGAAGCTCGCCCGCACCACCCGGTACGATTACGACGTCGGGGTTCGGAACCTCGCTGATCGCAGCCTCGGCGACGAGTGCCACCCCGCCACCTTCCGACTTGATCGGCCCTCGCTTCGTTGCGACGAACGTGACCTTCGAGTTCGGGAGCCAGCGTAGAACCTCGTACGGCCCGCCGACGTCCATCACGTCGAAGTCTTCGAAGAGCAAGATGGCGATTTGAGTTTGGGGCTGGGACATGTCTTTCTCCTGTCAGTGAGCTGGTCAGTGAGCTGAACGAAACCGGACTCGGTATTCGGAGGGCGTGACGTTGAGTCTTCGCAGAAACGCGCGACGCAAGATCTCCGCGCTTCCGAAACCGCACAGCGTGGCGACTCGATCGAGTCCGTCCTGCGACTCGACGAGCCTGCGCCGTGCCGCTTCGAGCCGCGCTGTCTCGACGTAGTGCGCGGGGCTCACGCCGACTTGCTGCCGGAAGCAACGCGTGAAGTGCCTGACGCTCATGGCTGCACGGCGCGCGAGCGCATCAGTCGCGAGATCTTTGTCCGGATACTCCGCAATGAATCGCTGGACCTCGCGCAGCGGCTCGCGATCGGCTTGTTGCAGTCGCAGCTGCACACTGAACTGGGCTTGGTTGCCCGGCCGACGCAGAAACATCACGAGACCGCGCGCGATCTGAAGGGCGATGTCGCGACCGAGATCGTCTTCGACCAGCGCGAGCGCGAGATCGATGCCGGCGGTGACACCCGCGGAGGTGTAGACGTTCCCGTCTCGCACGAAGATCGGTTCATTCTCGACCTTCACTTTCGGATGTCTGCGCGCGAGCTGGGCGCAACGGCCCCAATGCGTCGTCGCACGTCGCCCATCGAGAAGGCCGAGCTCGGCGAGCAGAAATGCGCCGCTACACACCGACACGACGCGACGCGCACCTTTTGCGAGCCGCGCAATGCTGCGCAACAACGGCCGATCTTCGACCGCTTGCTTGAAGCCCGAGCCCCCGGCGACGACGAGCGTATCGATCGACCCACGCCAGCGCGCGATCTCGAGGTGCGGGACGATGCTGAGTCCACTCTCGGTCGCGATCGGGTCGCGCGTACTAGCGACGACGCGGACTTCGTACGCGGGCGGTTGCCCGGCGAGCTCGAGTACTTCGTTCGCGCCGGCAAACACTTCGAACGGCCCCGCGAGGTCGAGGCTTTGAATGCCGGGATAAACGACGATGGCGACACGTTTCGGGGTCATCCAGCCAGAGCTTGAGCCCCGGCCCGGCTGGCCGCAAGGACGCCGATCCCACGATTCCGGCCAGCTTGCCGCGCGAAGCTACGGCGCCTGGGCGCTGCCCGGCGCAGTGGCTGTCCAGTGGCTCAGTGCACGTCTGCGAAGCTACCGGCTGCGACCTGAACCGGATGGTCCGTCCGCGGCACGTGCTGCCCGACCAACATCCCGTCTCGGAATTCGAGCACGCGATCGGTGATCGCTGCCGCGCGCGGATCGTGTGTGACCATGAAGATTGCGCAACCTGCATCGCGCGCGGCCGCCTTCAGCAGTGCGAGCACGTCCACACCCGACTTGGAGTCGAGATTGCCGGTCGGCTCGTCCGCGAGCAACACCGGTGGACGCGCAGACAGCGCACGCGCGATCGCGACGCGTTGCATCTCACCGCCACTCAACTCGTCCGGCGTGTGCTCGCGCCTCGCCGCCAGGCCCACTAAAGCGAGCAGCTCATCGGCTCGCTCGTTCGCATCGTCGAGTGACACACCTGACAGCAGCAACGGGAGCGCGACGTTCTCTCGTGCAGTCAGGAGCGGCAGCAGGTTGAAGAATTGAAAAATCAGGCCAACTTTTTCGCGCCGCAACTGAGTCCGGCCAGCGTCATCAAGCGTAGACAATGCCGTGCCTGCGATCACGATTTCGCCGGAATCTGGACGATCGAGCGCACCCAAAAGGTTGAGCAGCGTCGATTTGCCTGAGCCGGAAGGGCCGACCATCGCCACCATCTCTCCGGCTTCGATCGAGAGCGATACACCTGACACTGCACTGACTTGGATATTTCCTCGCCGATAAGTCTTACGAACAGAATCGGCAACGACGACTGCGCTCATGCATCACAACCTAGATGACAACAGTCGAAACTGAAACCTCCCATCGACGATGGGATCGCAGCGTCACTGCGTCGATCGCGCGATGTGCGGGCGACTGCTCACAAAAGATCCTATTCGGTCTCGCGGCACTCTGCTGGTCAGCGTGTGGCACCGAGCCGACCCCGTGGAGTGGTTTCCCTTTATTTCCTGGACAAGACGCGTCTGTCTCGATGAGCCAGCCCGACTCCGGCTGGCCTACGAAGAACCAGCCTGCAGCTCCTAGCGGAGGCACCAGTGCGTCGTCTGCTGCAGCTGGTAGCGGCAGCGGGGACATCGCGGGCGCGCCTGCTGTCGCCACGCCGAGCACGCCGATGGGCACTGCAGCCGGAAGCGGCGCCGATATCGCTGTGACGGTCCCGCCGGCTCCACCTGTCAGTGATGCGTTTCGCATCACTGAGCTTTACCTACGTGACCCGCATCTCTTCGCTGGAATCAGCGATCTCACCGAGCGGCCGGTGCTGAACGTGTCGATCAATCAAATCTTGATTCCCGACAAGATCAGCATGGACGCGGATCACGACGGATTTCTAGATCTATCGATCCTCTTTCTGATGTCGTCCGGCGCAATTGCCGCGAGCAGCACGCTCGTGTCCGTGGACGGCAAGTGCGCCGCAAACGCCCCGCTGCGCTGTGTGCCTGACCTAGATTCAGGCGTCCGAGCCACATGGGAGATCGAGACACGCACGACCGGCAATTGCCTCGAGCCGTTACCAGGCACGACGTCCGGCTATCAACCCAGCATTAGCGTACCCAGTGCACCTTGCTTCGCTAGCTCAGTCAGCGAAGAGCTCGTGTTCAATCTCGGTGGTGTCGATGTGCCAGTGATCGGCGCTCGCGTCAGCGCAACCTACCAAAGCCAACCGGCGACGGCGCTCGTGAACGGTCTCATCGCGGGCTTCGTGACGAACACCGCAGCAATGCGGGTCATTCTACCTGACGAAGCTGGCCCGCCTGCTGCAGGCAGCTCACTCGGAGACTACGTGAGGCAGCAAGACCACGATCTCGTGAGCAGCCCGACCGGTGAGGATGGATTTTGGATCTACATGAACTTCGTAGCCGAACGGATTGAATACACACCATGAAGGCGCACTTCGATCTCGAGCTATTGATCTCGGTAGTGACACTCTGTGTTCTCGCCGGCTACGCACACGCAGACACTGGCAGCCTGACCGCTGAACAGATTGCGGAGCGTACGGTGCGGCCGGATGCGCTGACGTGGAACGGGGGCCGCGCGCGCGTGCGCATGGTGCTGACGGATTCTGAAGGAAAGAGTCGCGAGCGCGGAATGGAGATCGTCGGCCGCGAGAAAGACGGTTTGTATCAGAGCCTCGTCCGCTTCCTGCAGCCGGCCGACGTCGCTGGAACCGCCTTTCTGATGCTGGAACGCGGCAAGGAAGATTCGGAGCAGTACATCTACTTGCCCGGCATCAAGCGCACCCGGCGAATCGCCGGCCGCGAACGCGATTCCAGTTTCATGGGCAGCGACTTCACCTACGCCGACATGCAGGGTGTCGACTCGAAGCAGGCGAAACACGCGCGGCGAGCAGACGAGAAGGTCGGCAGCGAAAGCTGCTACGTGATCGAGTCCACGATCGATCCGAGTCTCAAAGTCACGTACGGTAAAGTCGTGACTTGGGTTCGCCAGAGCGACTTCATCGCGCTACGCACGAAGTTCTACGATCACACCGGCAAGCTCGCGAAGACGCTCTACACACGTCGAATCAAGAATGTCGACGGGAAGCTCGTGGTGGTCGAAGCACGCATGCAAAACGAGCAAGCGTCCCATGCGACCGACATCTTCATCGACTCGGTCGAGCGTCGCGACGATCTGCCCGACTCGCAGTTCACGCCTTCTGCGCTAGAGCATCTCTGACTTGGCGAGTCGCGCTCGAAGTCTGCTGTTCACGTGCGCGCTGAGCTTTGCGGTTGCGGGCCGCGCCAGCGCGCAAGACGAGCAGATCATCGACGACCCGGAGTTGTCGGAGCATCCGTCGGCGTCGTCGTCCCCGAGAGTCACCACAACTGAAGCGCCCGCGTTCGTGAGCGAGGCGCGGCTCGGTTTGCATAGTCGGCTATCACTCGACTATCTCCACAGCGATCCGCGCGAGGAGACGTGGGAAAACACGACGATCGCGACACTCGAGGCGACGGTTCGCCGCTCTGAGCGGCTGCGCTTCGTGGTCGGCATGCGCGCGCGCTATCACATCTCGTTTCTGAGCCAAGACGTGCCTGACGAAACGGCACAACGCGTCGAGCTGGATGCTGCACCGACGGCCGGCTACGTCGATATCAAGCTCGCCGAGGGCGCGAACCTCCAGCTCGGCTATCAGCCGGTGCACCTCGGACGCTTCGAGTTAGTCTCCGCGATCGACGTGCTTTCGGTCGGCGACTTTCGCGACGGGCCTGCAACGGTGCCGGAAGCCGTCGACGTCGCACAGCTCGGTGTGCGCCTCGACTATGACCCCACGGGATCGCTCTCGTTTCGCGTGCTGTACGTTCCGTTCTTCACACCCCACATTCTCTCGGTGAGTGAGAGCGACTATGCGCTGTTTCGCCTGACTCAAGCGCAGGCCTCAGCCGGGTTCTCGACGCTCGGCTTGGATGGCAGCGTCCTCGCTTCGAACTTGTCGCGGGCGGATCGCGAGCGCCTCGCCGAGAGTGGCTTGGCGGCGTTCGCGCCCGAAGCGAACCTCAGGTCTCAACAAGCAGCGCTACGCGCGACTCTGCACGGCGCTCTCGGCGAGCTGTCGTTTTCAGCCGCAACGGCGCTCGAGCACCTGCCGGCGTTCTACTTCTCGCAGGAAGCGATCGACTATATCCGGGACCCGAGAACGGTCGAAGTCGCGGAACGCTTCCAGCGTGCGACGCGACCGATCCGCGTCGACTACGGGCGGTTTGCTCTGCTCGCGCTCGATGGGTCGATGGATCTCTCGCCGTTCTCGGTGGGCTTCGAAGCCGCGTACATGCTGCATCGAACGCTGTACACGCTCGGCACCGGGACCTACCCGGACACCTTACCGCTACCTGACACAACCGACGTAGTGCAGGTCGGCGCGCGGCTCGAGTACGTACTCGGAAGCCAGTTCCTGAGCACGCTCGAGGGATTCGGTGCGTACGCAATGTCCACTCCAAACACTGCGAATCGCAGCTGGATGTTCCTCGAAAATGGCCGATACATCGCGGGTATAGTCGCCGCAGCCGCGTGGCAATCCGACTTCGGTTTGCGGCTTGGTCTGGGCGTCCTAGCGATGACTGGATTCACGGTGATCCTCGCGCCACGTGTCGCCTACGAGTTGTTCGACGGCTTCGAAATCGAGCTCGGGTCGATCATCATCGAGGGGCCACCACCGCCGCTCGACGTGACACCGCACATCGCACTCGGCACGCTGTACGACACGACCGATCAGGTGTTCGTCGGGCTCAGCTACGCGCTCTAACTACTCGTACTGCAACGCGTCCACGACTTCGAGCCGAGTCGCCCAGCGAATCGGCCACCACGCCGCGAGCACTGCGATCGGGATGGCGAGCAAGAACGCTTCAGCGAGGACCCAGCCGGACAAGTGAAGCCCGATGTGCCAACCGACTTCGAGTCGCAGCGCTTCGAGCACCATGTAGGCCGAGAGCGCCACTCCGAGCAGCGTGCCGAGCACTGCGGCCGTGCAAGCGATCAACACAGCTTCCGCCAAAACGATGCGACCGACTTGTTTGCGATCGGCGCCGAGCGCTTTGAGCACGCCGATCTCACGGCGGCGGTCGAGCACTCCGACGAACAATGCATTGATGATCCCGAGGCCCGCGACGACGACTGCGACCAGCTCCGTCGCGCGCGCAAGTGTCATCGTGCGGTCGATCACACCGACGAGGTCGCGCTTGTACTCCTCGCTGCCGAGCGCGAGTAGCCCGTATCGCGCGCCGAAGGTCTGCGCGATCCGTGCGCGCACCTGTTCCACCGATGCGTGCTCGGACACGTACACGCTGTACAGGTCGACGAGATCGTCTCGAAAGATGCGCTGATAGGCAGAACGGGTCGTGAACAAGATGCCGATGTCGGCGCGATAGTCGGTGTAGACGAGCGCAATTCGAAACGGCTTCGGACCGTCCGGCGTGTCGAGCGTGACAGAATCCCCGAGACCCAGCTTGAAGTTGCGCGTGAACGTCTCACTTGCAGCGATGCCAGTTCCTGCTTCGAGCTCGGGCAGCGCTCGCGACAGATCGCCCGCGACGACTGCGAGCTCGTTGTACCGACGATAGCCCTCGAAGTCCTCTGACACTAAGTAGAACGGCTGGCCCTGGAACGTTCGGCGAGCCATTCGGAACGCTTGGACGAACTCTACGTTCGGGATGGCTCCGAGGGCGCCTCGCAGCGAGCTGGGCAGTGGATGTTCGAACTTCGCGTGCACTTCGGTGCCAGCGAACACGAAGACGTCGGCGCGAAACGAGCGACCGAGCCAAGCGTCAGTCGCGGCTTTCATCGAGCCGATCAACGTATCCGCATTTACGACGTTCGCGAGGGCGAGTCCGAGTGCTGCGATCGCGACGGTGTTGCGACCTCGATTGCGCGCGAACGCGACCGCACCGAGCAACGCTGCGGGACCGAGACGCAGTGAGAACCGCTGCGCGATCCGACCGATGAGAGACGCGAGCGGCGAGGCGAAGAACACGCCGGAGATCAAGATCAGGCACGCGACTAAAATCGCGAGCGACATCTGTTGAAAGATGTGCGCAGCCATGGCCATGAGTGCAGTCACGATCAACGTGGCACACGCGGCCTGAAGCGATGTGAATGAGAGCGATAGCGCGACGTCTCCGGCCTGAATCGTGCCGCGCATCGCACTGACTGGATCGATCGACGACGCGCGCCGCGCCGGAACGAAGGCAGCGCAGACAGCGGAGGACACACCGAGTCCCAACGCGATGCTGACGTCCGTGGCAGTCACGACGACTGTTCCGACCTTGATCGGCATGTAGAGTGACGAAACCGCAGCCGCGACTGCGCCGAGCGACGCGCGTGCGAGCAGGAATCCAACACACAGGCCGAGCGCCGACCCGGCGAGGCCGATGAGGAGTCCTTCGCCCACGAACAAGAGCAACACTTGCGCGCGGGTCGTGCCGAGCGCCCGCAGGATTCCGATGTCTCTGCGACGCTGCGCGACCGCGATCGCGAGCGAGTTGTAGATGATGAATCCGCCGACGAAGAGCGCGACCAACGATGCGAGCGAGAGTGCGAGCCGATAGCCGGCGATCAAGCGTTCGGCTTCCTCGGCGCGGCGCTCCGCCCGACTCACCGGAACCTTGTGGTCGAGTGCGCGCTCGATCGCACTTGCAAGCTGATCGGGTTTGACGCCGTTTGCAGGGATGACATCGATGCGATCGAAGCGCCGACCGCGTTCGAACGCGACTTGGGCTGCGTAGACGTCCATCAGCAACAAGTCGCCGCCGTAGACCGTGGCGATGCCTCGCGGTTCGAGCGTGCCGTGAACCTTGAACTCGGTTCGACCTTGCGGCGTGTCGAGAAGCAGCGTGTCGCCGACTTTCACGCCGGTGCGTTTGGCGTAAACAGGTGTGATCAGAACACCGTGCGGATCGTTCAAGAACGACACGACATCATCGATGTGTGCGTCGGTTGATGCGACGTCGTAACCGCGCGCGGATGGGTCCGACAGCGTATCGAGTGCCAAGACCGCGAGCTGCACGTGCGCGCGGACATCGCGAACCGTCAGCTCGATGATCGGGATCGCGCTATCGACACCCTGGATCGCACGGACGCGTTCGAGCAGCTCCTCATCGACTCCGACCTCGGCACCGACACTCAGCTTCGCTTTGCCGGTGATGTTCGCGATGCTCTGCCGGAACGCCCCGAGCACTGACGCGTTCACGAGGCTGACCGAAAATACGACGGCGACGCCCAGGACGATGCCC
>Ga0193752_1000791_pt1 | contig 28661 bp, 20 predicted proteins | sample H1c1metaG_FD_144924 | JGI IMG/M metagenome (GOLD analysis project Ga0193752, IMG submission 144924) | Soil microbial communities from a riparian zone of the East river system, Colorado, United States - H1c1 | ecosystem: Environmental > Terrestrial > Soil > Riparian zone | place: USA: East River...
GCCCCCATCGCCGCCGGCCTCCCGCCGCTGGAGATCCCTACGGGGAGCGATGAGCGATGAGTCATGAGCGATGAGGGAAAAGGCAGGGGAAGGAGAACTGCAGGTGCCTGACCACCAGGCACAGTCCCTCACTCCCTCCTCTCCTCTCCTCTCCTCTCCCCTCCTCCGCTCTCTTCCCTCATCGCTCTTCGCTCATCCCTCATCGCTCACTCCCCATGCCCGACCACGCCGACTGGATCGACCCCGCGCAGCCCGTCACGTTCGTACCAACGCCGACGGACGCCTGCACCCACCTCGACGAGATCCAGACCGTCATACCCGGTACGGAGGGGTGCGCCGAATGCCTCGACGCCGGGGGGGCGTGGGTGCACCTCCGCCTCTGCCTCACGTGCGGCCACGTCGGCTGCTGCGACTCCTCGCCGGGGAAGCACGCGACGGCGCACTACCACGCCACCGGCCACCCCGTGATGTGCTCCATCGAGCCCGGCGAGGCGTGGGGGTGGTGCTACGTGGACGAGGTCGTCCTTCGCGCCTCCCGCGCATGACGCCGCCGCTGCTCCGCGTGGGGCTCGCCGGGTACGGCGGGTTCGGCCGGTTCCTCCACCGTTCCTGGAGCGAGATGGACGGCGTCGAGATCGTCGCCGTCGCCTCGCTCGACGCCCCGCCCGAGGGCGTCCGCGCGTACGCCGACTGGCAGGGGCTCGTGGCCGACCCCGACGTGGACCTCATCGCCATCGTCACGCCACCCGACCTTCACGCCGCCGTGGCGATCGCGGCGATGGAGGCCGGCAAACACGTCCTCGTCGAGAAGCCGGTGGCGACCACGCTCGCCGACGCCCGGCGGCTCCTCGCCACGCGCGACCAGACGGGGCGCGTGGCGGCCGTCGACTTCATGATCCGCTTCACCCCCGCCGCCGAAGCCCTCGCCGCGTGGGGCCGGGACGAACCCTTCGGGCGACTCCGCCGCGTCGTCGTCGAGAACTACGCCCAGGACGAGACGCTGCCCCCCGAGCACTGGTTCTGGGACCCCGCCCAGAGCGGCGGCATCCTCGTGGAGCACGCCGTCCACTTCATCGACCTCGTCGCCTCCATCAGCCCGGCGCGCCCGGTGCGCGTGGACGGGTGGACCCACAACCGCAACGCGCGGCAGGAGGACCGCGTGCTCGCCACCATCGCCTACGACGACGGGCTCACGGCCACGCACCACCACACCTTCAGCCGCCCGGGGTTCTTCGAGCGGACGACGATCCGGCTGTGGTTCGATCTCGCCGAGGTGGAGATGGAGGGGTGGATCCCGCTGGAGGGCCGCGTGCGGGCGCTCGTCCGCCCCGGCACCGAGGAAGCGCTGGCCGCGCTCCCGGGCTTCCGCGAAACCAGCCGCCGCCCCGCCCCGGGACGTGAGGAGGCTGCCGTCGTGCGCGTCCCCTTCAACGGCGAGCCCGTGGAGGTGAGCGACGAGGTGGCGGGCACCTTCGCCGTGGCCGACCCCAAGCCGCAGGTCTACGCCGACGCCGTCCGTGCCATGCTGGCCGACGTACGCCGCGCCATCGCCGACCCCACCCACGCGCTACGGACGCCGCTGGAGGTGGGCACCGAGGCCCTCCGCCTCGCCCTCGCCGCCACCCACGACGCCCACGCCCCCCGCCCGCCGCTGGAGGATTAGCCCAGCACGCGCAGCACCCAGGCCAGCAGCGGGACCAGCCCGAGCACCATCAGCAGCACGAAGAGTCACCCTATCCGCTGCTCCAGTGAGTTGCCGGAGCGACGAAACAAGGGCTCAGGGAGAGCGAGCTACCCGTCCGCCTTACTATCCTGTAGCCTTGCTTGTAGCCCTTGCGATCTTCGATATCCTTTCATGTCAACGCAGAAGACGACTAAGTTGAGCCTCCCGACCGGGCCACGGTGCTGCTAGCTCATCTGCTACATCTCCGATCGATCCGAAATTACGCTTTCCGAACCCATGACCCGCATCACAGAAAGGAAGCCACGGTCTTCCTCGACCGAGCTGGCCATTCTTCATAATCGGATGAAGCGAGCAAGGCGGCTACAGCGTGACAAATCCATGCCCGAAAATCAAAAAACCAAATTCGAGCTGTTCGTAGAATTGATAAAGGTATTAGCATGGCCAACATTTGCCTTCTTCATATTGTTTTCTTTCTGGGGATCTTTTAGATCTGTGGCACGCCTGCTTCCCGAAGTTCTAGGTCGATCACAATCTATTACTATTGCAGGAATGTCTTTAGAAATTGGATCCGACATAGGAAGAGAAGCACCCGATGGGGTATCCGAAATTCTATCAGACCTACCACCATCGGATATAAGAATATTGATGAACTTCAGAGGCCCCACCTTCTGGGATTATGCCGGTGGGTATAGACAGCATGAAACTCTTATGCAGGCTGGTTTATTAGAGGCAATATCACAGGATGAACTAAACCAGAGAATCGAGAGGACAGGGAACAATACTTCAGGAGGCATTAGATTAACCCCTCTAGGCCAATCTGCTCAAGATTATCTGATGGCTATCGTGTCAAGCTTCGTAGATCAGATAGAAGAGCGTACAGAACAATAGCCAATTGCCGAAGACATGATTAACATTATCGGTTCTTGGATTCCAAATATTAGCACCCTAGGTCGAGGCTCCACGCGCGTGCGACGTGACACACGCCCTCTCCCCCACGCCCCCTGCCCGCCCTCGACGCGTTCTAGCGCCGGGGCCTATCCCAGCACGCGCAGCACCCAGGCCAGCAGCGGGACCAGCCCGAGCACCATCAGCAGCACGAAGAGCCACCCCATCGAACGCGTGCCCGCGCGGGCGACGGGGAACTCGTAGCCGCAGTACGGGCACTCGGCCTCGTCGGCCGGCGCCTCCATCGCACAGGCGGGGCACTCGCGCATCGTCGTAGGCATGGCGTAGAGGTGGATAGACAGGAGCCGGGAAATTCGCGATACTCTGCCGCCGGGGTGCGCCCCGTGCCCCCACCATGCCCCGCCGCTCCGCCGCCCCCCGCTTCCTTGTTGTGCTGGCCCTCGCGGGTCTGCTCGCCCCGGCGGTGCGGGCGCAGGATGCAACCCCGGCGCCGCTCGCCGTCACCTACGGACAGCTCCTGCGGGAGTACGCCGCCTACCGGCCGATCCCTCCCGCCCCGGCGGACACGACGGACAACCCCGACGCCGGCATCCGCCGCCTGGAGATCGACGGGCTCGTGGTGGACCAGACGCTCACGAAGCTCGGGCGCGACTTCTACGACGCGTTCTACCGCGCCTGGAGCCCTCCGGCCGGGGCGTTCAACTTCACCATCACGGTCCAGGAGCAGCCGCTCCCCAACGTCGGCACGAGCGTGACCCTGCTCGTCAACGACGAGGTGACGTACCAGGCGCGCCTGCAACCGCGCGAGGAGGTGATTCTGGGGGCGGCGCAGCAGGCGGTCGCCCTCGCCTTCCGGCGGCTCCAGAACGCGGGCGGCGTCGCCCCGGCCTACTAGGCCCGCCCGCCCTGCGCGCGTTAGGGGGAGCGTTCGTACCTGGGCCCGAATAGGACCTTGAACCTATTTGGTCCGCGCCCCCGGAGATGAGGATTTCCCCTAGCTGGTCTCAGGAAATACCTGCGCCCGGGGTGGGGAAAGGGAGGGGAGTCACACATGCTTCTCTCCACCCCCTAGCGCGAGGCAAAAATCTTCCGGTGGGCGCTCTCAGGGCGCTTATCGCCCTCCGCCTAACCCGCTCCAGCAGCCTTCTCAACATGTCTCCACATCCTTGCGCGCAAGGATGTATTCATCCTTCCAAACCCTCCTTGAATAGCCCCGCCTTCTTTGCGGCGGACGCCTGCGAGCCCATGTGCTCGCCATGTTCTGAGTCCCAAAATGGGTTGACAGGGTCACAGGAACGCGGTATTGTCAAAGCCGATGTGTGAAACGGGCGGGGGCCGGCGGCAGGGTGCATGCAGGAGCCCGAACAGCCATCAGCCCCATCGGTCTTCGTCATTCTATGCGCCTCTCCTCCCTCGCCGTGCTGGCCCTCGTGCTGGCTGCTACCCCGTGTGTCGCGGCGCAGCAGCTCGTCTACCAGCCGCGGAACCCCGCCTTCGGGGGGAACCCCCTGAACTACTCCGGCCTCCTCGGCGCGGCGCAGGCGCAGAACGACTATGAGGACGAGCGCTCGTCGCTGCTGGCGCGCGACCCGCTGGCCGACTTCGAGTCGAACCTCCAGCGGCAGATCCTCAACAGCCTCGCGCGCGAGATCATCACGAGCCGCTTCGGCGACATCGACCTCTCGCAGGCCGGGACGTACAACTTCGGCGACTTCACCATCGAGATCACGCCGGGGATCGACGGCATCTCCATCCGCATCTTCAACCTGCTCACGGGAGACGAGTCCGTCGTCACGGTCCCCTCCTTCCCCTGAGCCGTGTACGCCCGGTCCGGCGCATGTACGCTGACCAGGCCGCCCTCGCCCCTCCGCGCGTGACCGCCCGCCGCCCCTTTGCCGTAGCCCTGCTCTCCCTCGTCGTCGTGGCGGGGGGGTGCGCGAACTACCTCCGCCCGATGGAGGTGGAGCGCGCGCGCCCGGCCGCGCCGACGGCCGCGACGCACCTCCTCCGTGACCTCCCGCCCCCGGCGGAGCCCGTCGTCGTGGCCGTCTACCGCTTCCGCGACCAGACGGGGCAGTACCGCGCCCTGGAGAACGTCTCCACGTTCTCCACCGCCGTCACGCAGGGCGCCACCTCCATCCTCGTCGAGGCGCTGGAGGAGTCGGGGTGGTTCGTGCCCATCGAGCGCGAGGGGCTCCCGAACCTCCTCAACGAGCGCCAGATCATCCAGTCCGTCCGCGCCCAGCACACCGGCCCCGACGGGGAGGCGCTGGGGCCGCTGCCGCCGCTGCTCTACGCCGGGGTGATCCTGGAGGGCGGCATCATCGGGTACGACACGAACCTCCTCACCGGGGGCGTCGGGGCGCGCTACCTCGGCATCGGCGGCTCGGGGCAGTACCGGCAGGACCAGGTGACGATCTCGCTCCGCGCCGTCTCGGTCCAGAGCGGGCGCGTGCTCAAGACCGTCCGCGTGACGAAGACCGTGCTCTCGCAGCGGCTCGACTCCGGGGTCTTCCGCTACGTCGCGCTGCGGCGGCTGCTCGAAGTCGAGGCGGGCTACAGCTTCAACGAGCCGCCCGTGGTGGCCGTCACCGAGGCGATCGAGGAGGCCGTCCGCGCCCTCATCATCGAGGGCGTGCGCGAAGAGGTGTGGGCGCTCCGGAACCCCGGCGACGCCACGAGCGCGGCGTTCCGGGCCTACGACGCCGACGTGGCGGCGTCCGAGCAGACGGACGCCTTCGGCCGCGAGGTGATCGGCAACCGCCCCGGCGTCGGCATCGGCGTGCTCGCCGGCGGCGCGCTCTACGAGGGCGACTACCAGAACGCCCTCGCGCGGCCCACCGGCGAACTCGTCTTCCGCATCCCGGCCACCCCCCACTTCAGCGTGGGCGCCTCCATCTCCGGCGCCGAACTCGCCGCGCAGGACGCGTTCACGCAGCGCCACGTCGCCGCCGACCTCCACGGGCTCTACTACGTGCTCCCGCGCCGCCGCGCGACGCCCTACCTGCTGGCCGGGGCCGGGGCGCTCCTCCAACTCGACCCCCTGGAGGGTGCCGGCGACGGCCTCTTCCCCTACCTCAAGGCGGGCGTCGGGCTGGAGTACATGGCGACCCCCCGCCTCGGGCTCGATCTCGCCGTCGAGAACACGTACCCGCTGGAGGAGGGGCTCGACGGCCTGCGCAACGGTGCGATCAACGACAACTACTGGACGCTGAAGCTCGGCCTCCTCTTCTACATGCGCTAGGGGACCGGCCGGCCGAAAGGCCCGGTCCACGCCCCGCGCCAGGACGAGACCGGCCCCGGCCCGTCCGTCCCCCCCTGTCTCACTCCGCACATTCCCCACCGCCTCTCCCGAGGCCCCCTTCCATGAAACGACTCGGAGCAGCCGCTGTCGTCGCGTTTGGTCTCGCCTCCGCGGCGAGCGCCCAGAACGCCAGCACGCACAACCAGTTCGGCACCGGCAACAGCGCCACCGTCACCCAGACGGGCAACAACTCGTCGACCATCGACCAGGGCACGATGGCGACGCCGACGATGAACAACTCGGCTGAGGTGAACCAGGAGAGCCTGGGGTCGCTCATGCCGCCGCCGTTCACCAACACCTCCGACATCGACCAGACGGGCGACGGCAACGAGGCCTACGTCGGTCAGCTCGGCACGGACAACCAGGCCACCATCACCCAGAGCGGTGACGACAACGAGGGCCACGTCCTCCAGGGCCGCATCCTCACGCTCCCCCACCCCGACGGCTCCTCGCAGGGCGGCCGGGCCACGCTCGTCCAGAGCGGGAACGGGAACGGCGACGCCGACCTCAACGGCGACGGCGCCGTGATCCAGCAGGGCGCCAACGGCGGCACCTCCACGGCTGACGTCGCCGACAACGTCATGGCGACCGTGACGCAGAGCGGCGACCTCGGCGGGGTGAGCGTGGCGCAGGGCACGACGTTCGCCACGGTGAACAACTCCGACGCCACCATCGAGCAGGACGGCACCAACAACGACGCCCGCGTCTCGCAGGGCCACGAGGCCGGGAGCAGCTCGGAGGACGACCTCGCCACGATCACGCAGGGGGCGCTGAGCGCCGACAACGAGGCCTACACCCGCCAGGGCTGGCTCGGCACCACGTCTGAGGACAACGAGGCCGAGATCGAGCAGAACGGGACGAACAGCAACGCGACCATCCTCCAGGAAGGCACGACCCACGAGGGCTACGTGATCCAGGACGACAGCGACTCCGACAACGCGACCATCGACCAGGAGGGCACGAACCACGTCGCCTCGGTCTACCAGGGCGCCGAGAACGACGTGTACATGGTCGGCGGCTCCGCCGGCTCCTCGCTGGGGAGTTCGGCCACGATCACCCAGACCGGGACGAACCAGGACGCCCTCGTGCTCCAGGGCGTCTACACCGGCAGCAACGCCGACTACGCCTCCGCCACGATCACGCAGTCGGGCAGCGACAACATCGGCGACGTGTGGCAGGGCGTCATCGGCGACGCGGGGCAGTCCAACGCGACCGTCACGCAGAGCGGCACCGGGAGCGAGGCCTACGCCCGCCAGGGCCAGGGCGGCATCTCCTCCGGCGACGCGTCGACCATCACGCAGTCCGGCCCCGGCAACTACACCACGACGCTCCAGGGCTTCGCCAACGGGAGCGCGTCGTACGCCAACACGGCCACGATCACGCAGGGCGGCGCGTGGAACTGGGTCGCCCAGGTGATCCAGGGCGCCGACCTCGTCGGCGCCGGCGCCGGCACGGCGGCGGGCAGCGAGGGCACGATCGAGCAGTACGGCGTGCAGGCCGGCCCGCCCTCGACCAACGGCGACGGTGACGCCTCGATCTACCAGGGCGTCGACGGCGCCACGTCCACGAACGACTCGGCCGAGATTTACCAGAACACCGGCGCCGACCGGAACGACGCCACCATCAACCAGGGCCGCGGGGCCGGTGAGGCGGCGGACAACAACACCGCCTCGATCACGCAGGACGGCGACGACCACTTCGCCATCGTCACGCAGCAGGGCACCACGAGCGACGGCACCGTCATCCAGGACGGGACGAGCCACGAGGCCACGGTGATGCAGTACAACAGCGACACCGACGCCGCGACCGTCGACCAGGAGGGCACGAACCACGCCGCCGAGGTCCACCAGGGTGCCGCCTACGACCCGGGCTACGGAGCGCCGACGCCCGGCACCTCGGACGGGAGCACGGCCACCGTCACCCAGACCGGGACGAACCAGACGGCCCTCGTGCTCCAGGGCGTCTACAGCGGCAGCGACGCCACCGGCACCGTCTCGGCCACGATCACGCAGTCGGGCACCGGCAACACCGGCGACGTGTGGCAGGGCGTGCTCGGCGACGCGACGAACTCCGACGCGACGGTGACGCAGACCGGCACCGGGAGCGAGGCCTACGCCCGTCAGGGCCAGATCGGCAACTCCACCGACGACACGGCCACGATCACGCAGTCCGGCCCGGGCAACTACACCACGACGCTCCAGGGTGTCGGCGGCAACAGCACGTCGGAAGGCAATACGGCCGACATCACGCAGGGCGGCGAGTGGAACTGGGTCGCGCAGGTGATCCAGGGCGCCGACCTCGGCGGCGGCGGCGGCTCGGCCACCGACAGCGAGGGGACGATCGAGCAGTACGGCGTCCAGACCGGCCCGCCCTCGACCAACAACGACGGCGACGCTACGATCTCCCAGGGCGTCGACGGCGGCTCGTCCGACACCGACACGGCCGAGATCTACCAGACCGCGGGCGGCGACAACAACGAGGCCCGGATCCACCAGGGCGTCGGGACCGGGATCGTGGCCGACAACAACGAGGCCACGATCACGCAGAACGCCGACATGAGCCGCGCGATCATCACGCAGGAGGGCACCACCGGGACGGCCTCGGTGACCCAGGACGGCGTGAACCACGAGGGCCTCGTGACGCAGGGCGTCAGCGACACCGACACCGCCACGATCACGCAGAGCGCGTCGAACAACTTCGCTGAGATCAGCCAGGGGACGCCGAACGGCATCTACGGGCTGGGCACCGGCACGTCGACGTCCAACGAAGCGACGATCACGCAGACGGGCTCGGACAACAGCGGGCTCGACGACTCCGCGTACATCGACCAGGGCCGCGACGAGGGCATCGCCACGAACAACCGTGCGACGCTCACGCAGTCCGGCGACGCCGGCTACGCCGACGTCATCCAGGGTAACGGCGCGGCCAGCGCCGCCACCGGCCTGGAGTCGGACCTCGCGCAGGGCGGCGAGAACAACGACGGCTTCATCCGTCAGGGCCAGGGCGGCACGGCCAGCGGCGACGGCGCCGCGGGCGTTGTCGATGCCACCCTCACGCAGACCGGCTCCGAGAACTATGGCGTGATCCTCCAGGGCTTCGGCGGCGGGTCGTCCTCCACGGACAACACGGCGACCGTCACCCAGAACAGCGATAACAACGTCGAGGCGCGTGTGGTTCAGGGTGGGAACACACTGACCGACCCGGGCTTCGCCACCGACAATGAGGCCACCATCCTCCAGGAGCTCGGCGGCGACGGCAACACGGCCCAGATCTACCAGGGCTACGGGACGACGACGACCGACAGCGACGCCGCCATCTACCAGTACACGGATGGCAACACGGCGACGATCACGCAGACCGGGAGCATGAACTCCTCCACGGTCACGCAGAACTAACCCTCTGCTGAAAACGCAGCCGGGGGCGGCGCCACCGCGTCGCCCCCGGCCCCCGCTTTCGTCTCTCTATAGGGCGCGTGGGCACGGGGCCTCCCCCTGCCCGCGCCTCGATCCCCAACATGTCTTTCCGTCTTTCCTCCCCCCTCCTGACGGCCGCACTCGCCGCGTGCGCCCTCGTGCCCGGCGCGGCCCGCGCCCAGGCGCCCGCGGCCTGCACGCCGGAGACGGGGAGCTGTGCGACCATCGAGCAGGCGGGTAGCCTCCAGTACGCCGACGTGACGCAGGCGGGCCTCGGCAACGCCGCCGTCATCCAGCAGGTGGGCGCCGCCCTCGCCCCCCCGGCCTTCGGCGACGTGGGGAACTACGTCATGCTGGATCAGGCCGACGGCGGCAACATTGCCACGATCTATCAGGCCCCCCTCCCGGGCGTCGGCGGCGACGACAACGTGGTGCTCCTCCTGCAGGACGGCGGCGGCTCGGCCGAGATCATTCAGGAGGGTTCGTACAACCGCGTCGCGGGCCCCGGCGACAGCCTCCTCGGCGCCGTGGCCGGAAGCTCCTTCGACGGCAGCACGCTCGTCGTCCACCAGTCCGGCCAGGACAACGCGCTCTACCTCGACCAGCAGAACGGAGCCACGGCGCTGGTGTATCAGTCGGGCACCGGGAACGTCGCTACCGTGGTGCAGCACTAGCCCGCCCCCATGAACCGACTCTTTCCCTTACTCGCCCTCGGCCTGTTGCTGATCGCAATGGGTCCCGTGCAGGCGCAGGAGGCCGCGCCGATGGGCGACGGCGAGGCCATCCTCGAGCAGGTCCTCCCCGCCCTCCGCACGACGGCGCTCACCCCCGACGAGGCCCTCGACGAGGCCGGCGCCCTCCTCCGGGCCACCGGGCGGCCCGACTACGACGACGCCCTCCTCCAGGTGGGGGCCGGTGCCAACCTCGTCGTGATCGACCAGCAGGGCACCGGCAACCAGATCGACGTGGAGCAGCGTGGGGCGGCCAACGTCGCCGTGTTCGTCCAGTACGGCGCCTCGAACGAGAGCGACCTCCTCCAGGACGGCACCCTCAACGTCTACGGCGTCCGCTTCGACGGCGACGCCAACAGCCTCGGCGTCACGCAGGTGGGCTCAAGAAACGTCTACCTCCTCGACTTCACCGGGACCGCCTCCGGCGCCCACGAGGTGCTCCAGATCGGCGAGGGCAACCAGCTCGTGCAGCTCGGCGTCGGCGCCGTCCCGTTCAGCGTCACCCAGCGCGGCACCGACATGGGCCTCGTGATCGAGCACTACGGGGCCGGTGCCTACGAGTCCGGCAACTGACCCTGTCCCCCCTTACGTCCCCCATGTATCGTCCTCCCCCCCGCTTCGCGCTCGGCCTCGTCGTCGTGCTCCTCGCCCTCTCCGGCTGCAAGGACGCCACGTTCGGGCCCGAGATCTACGGGACCATCGAGGGCCGCGTGCTCGACCGCGACACGAACGTGCCGCTGGCGAACGTCGTCGTCACGACGAGCCCGCCCTCCAACGCCATCCTCACCGACAGCGACGGGCGGTTCACGGTCGAGAACGTCGCCGCGGGGAACTACACCATCACGGCGTCGCGGAGCGGCTACAGCTCCGGCACCGTCACGGTGGCGGTGCAGCAGGGGCGCACGGCGCAGGCCAACGTGCTCCTCAGCGCCTCCGACGACGACCCGACGCCGGAGGACTCCGTGTTCACGGTCACGGTCCTCAGTTGGAACACGATCCCGAACACCGCGGACAGTTCGACGGTGCGCGTGGAGTACCGCGTCCGCAACGAGGGCGACGCCGTGATCCCGAACTACGAGGTCTACTTCCGCATCTTCACCGACGGCCCGACGTTCTTCCAGGAGCAGCGCGGCACGAACCTCGGCGCGGGGCAGTCCGACATCGTGACGTTCGACAAGCCGGTGCTGGGGTACAACGCGACCGACGTGGTCGTGGACGACTTCTGGTACACGGGCCAGCCGACCTCGCGGCGGCGCAGCCTCAGAGCATCGGTAGCGGGATGAACCCCGCCGTGCCGTCGCCCTGCGAGACAGCGGCCGGGGTGGCGGCGTGGATCCAGCCGCCCGTGAGCACGTCGTCGCCGTCGTAGAGCACGACGGCCTGGCCGGGGGTGAGGGCGGGGCGCGGCTGCGCGAACACCACCTCCAGTTCGTCGGCCCCCGTCTGCCGCGCCAGCGCCGGGGCACCGCCGTCGCGGTAGCGCACCTGCGCCGTGACCGCGCGCTCCTCTGGTAGTCCGGGCACGCCGCCCCACACGAGCCCCCGCGCCGTGAGCGAGCGTCCATCGAGCAGTTCGCGCGGACCCACCGTGACCGTGTTGGTCTCGGCGTCGATGCGGGTCACGAACACCGGCTCGCCGAGCGACACCGGCAGGCCGCGCCGCTGGCCGACCGTGTAGAAGGGATACCCCGCGTGCCGCCCGATGACCGCGCCCGTGACGGCGTGGACGAGCGGGCCGCCCGCCAGCCGCGCCGTCGCCTCGGGCGCACGGGCGCGGAGGAAGGCGCGGTAGTCGTCGTCGGGGATGAAGCAGATCTCGTAGGAGTCCGGCTTGCCTGCCACGTGGTCGAGCCCCAGCTCGGAGGCCAGCGCGCGGATCTCCGGCTTCGTCCTGCCCCCCAGCGGGAGGATCGTGCGCGCGAGGGCCGCCTGCGAGACGCCCCACAGCGCGTAACTCTGGTCCTTGTTGCGGTCGAGCCCCCGGCTGACGACGTGGCGCCCGCTCTCCTCATCGTGGCGTACGCGGGCGTAGTGGCCCGTGGCGATGTGGTCGCAGCCGAGGGCGTCGGCGCGGCGCAGCAGGGCGTCCCACTTGATGTGGGTGTTGCACAGCACGCAGGGGTTCGGCGTGCGCCCGGCGAGGTACTCGTCGGTGAAGTGGTTCACGACCGCGTCGCCGAACTCGCTGCGGAGGTCCACGACGAAGTGGGGGAAGCCGAGGCGGACGGCCACGGCGCGGGCGTCGTTCATGGCCTCCAGCGTGCAGCAGCCCACCTGCTTCGCCCGCGCCCGCGCCTCGGCCTTCCCGCCGGTGGTGGCGTGGTCCCACGTCTTCATCGTGAGCCCGACGACCTCGTACCCCTCGCCGTGCAGCAACGCCGCGGCGACGGAGGAGTCCACCCCCCCGCTCATCGCAACGAGAATGCGGCCGTAACGAGACATCGGGGAAGGCGTCTGAAGACAGGAAGATCGGAGGATCGGGGGACGCCGAGGGCGAGGAATACGGGAAAGTGAGGGGGTGTGAATAACACCACGCGGGTACGCGACGGGGGCGCGACCGCCGACCGCCGGGGACGGCCTAACCCCTTCTCAGACCTCTCTTTGCCCCTCTTCCTTCGACATTTCCACCCGGCGGACGCACGTGTTCTTGGCTTGGCCCGGGTCGGGGGCCGTGCGAAACTACCCGTCCATCCGCACGCACCCATGAACGCCGCCGCGCCGTCCCACCGCGATCAGGTCCGCGCCTCCCAGGCGCCTCCGGCCATCGGCCCCTACAGCCAGGGGGTGCTCGTGGGTAACATGCTCTACTGCTCCGGGCAGATCGCGCTGGACGCCGCCACGGGCCGCCTCATCGAGGGCGACGTGCAGGAGGAGACGGCCCGCGTGCTGGACAACCTCGGCGCCGTGCTCAACGCGGCGGGCATGGACTTCAGCCACGTCGTCCGCTGCACGGTCTACCTCGCGCGGATGGACGACTACGCCCTCGTCAACGAGGTCTACGCGCGCTACTTCTCGGAGATACCGCCGGCCCGCGAGGCCATCCAGGTCGCCGCCCTCCCGCGCAACGCGCAGGTCGAGATCTCCTGCGTCGCGATCCGCTAGGCGCGGATCGCGAGTGATGAGTAATGGGTAATTGGTGATGAGCCTGAGGCGCCGGATTCAGGGCCCTCTGCTCATTACCCATTACTAATTACCCATCACTCTCAGTACACCAGCGCCGCTTCGATCGGCACGCCGGGGAGGGCTCCGGCGAGCACGGCGCGCCCGCCGAGCACGCCGATCTCAACGAGGAACGAGAGCCCGGCCACCTCGGCCCCGGCCTGCGCGACGAGCCGCGCCGCCGCCGCCGCCGTGCCCCCCGTCGCGATCACGTCGTCGTGGACGAGCACGCGGGCGCCGGGCACGTCGTCGAAGCAGTCGGCGTGGAGTTCGACGGTGTCCTCGCCGTACTCCAGCGCGTAGGTCTCGCGGAGCACGGCGCGCGGGAGTTTGCCCGGCTTGCGGACGGGGACGAACCCGGCCCCGAGTCGCTCGGCGAGCGCGGGCCCGAACCAGAACCCCCGCGACTCCACGCCCACGACGTGCGTGATGCCCGCCCCCAGGAACGGCGCCGCCAGCCGCTCGACGGTCTCGCGGAAGAGGTCGGGCGCGGCCAGCAGCGGCGTCACGTCGCGGAAGAGGATGCCCGGCTTGGGGAAGTCGGGCACGTCGCGCACGGCGGCAGCGAGGCGGTCCATCAGGGGAAAGGGTAAAGGCTGAAGGGTAAGGGATAAAAAGCTACCCGTCCGCCCTGCACGTGCCTACGTGCCCCTCGCCTTTCTCCTCCTCTCCTCCTCTCTTCCTTTCCTCCTTTCTCCCTCTCCTCAGCCTCCCGAGGCGAGGCGCAGGCCGCGCTCGTAGCTGTCCTTGTAGGTGCGGACGGCGCGGAAGATGCCGCCCGCGATGGCCTCCTGGCCGTCGGAGCTGGCGAGGTAGCGCGCCTCGTCGGGGTTCGTGATGAACCCGGTCTCAACGAGGATGGCCGGCATCGAGGCGCGCCACAGCACGATGAACCCGGCCTGCTTCACGCCGCGCGTGCGGCGGCCGAGGCCGCGGCCGATCTCCGTCTCGACGAGGCCGGCGAGTTCCTGGCTCTCCTCCTGGTAGGCCCCCATCGCGAGGGCGCCCATGATCCCGCCCGCGTTGCCGAAGTCGGCGTAGAGGTCGCCGTCGCTCTCCATGCGCACCACGTCGTTCTCGCGCTCCATCACCTGCCGTGCGCTCTCCGTCCGGTGCGGCGCGAGGAAGTACGTCTCCGTGCCGTGCGCGCTGGCGGAGGCGCCGGAGTTCGCGTGGATGGAGATGAAGAGCTTGCCGCACGACGCGTTCGCGATCTCGCCGCGCCCGCCGAGCGTGATGAACCGGTCGTCGGCGCGGGTGTAGACCACGCGCATCCCGAGCCGCTCCTCGACCATCCGGCCGAGCCGCCGCGCGATGGCGAGCGTGACGTCCTCCTCGCGCACGCCGTTGGCGACGGCACCGGCGTCGTGGCCGCCGTGGCCCGCGTCGATCACGACGCAGTCGAGCCGCCAGTTCGAGGCGCCGGTGGGGGCCGTGGCGGTGCCGCCGCGCGGGGCGGGCTCACGCGGGGAGGCGGTGGTGTGGGTGGGCGGGGTGTAGGTCGGCACCGGGGCCGCCACCGGGGCCGACGCGCTCAGCGACAGCAGCAGGTCGTCCGTGGCGCGGTCGGGGTACGCCTGCGGGTGCACCTCGGCACCTCCGGAGAGCGTGAGCGTGACGACGACGCGGTCGCCGTCGGCCTCGACGCGGTAATTCCGCACGGGGCCCGAGGCGTCGTCGCGCCGGATCTGGGGGTCCACGCGGGCCTGGTAGATCGTCAGCGTGAGCGTCTCGGGCGAGGGCCGGTCGATGCTGTAGGCGGCCACGCGGCCGTCGGCGTGCAGCCGCACGACGTGGCCGCGGCCGTCGGCGCGCGCCGTGAACGACACGCGCAGGATGTCGGCCTCGGCGCGCGCAGGGGCAGCGGCCACGAGGACGGCGAGGAGCAGCGGGGCGAGCCGAACGAAGAGGCGGGCGCGCACGGAGAGAGCAAGAGGCATGGATCCGGGGCGCTGGCGGGAGAGACCCACGACGACAGAGTGGGACCAGGGCAACCGGAAAGAGATAATTCCGTGCCGTACCCCGGCGTCCCTACCATCGGGACTCTGGGGCCGTCGACACGAACACAAGATCCCTTTGGAACGGCCGTAGGACAAGCCACCCCGCCGTTTCCTCTCTTTCCCTATCCCACCCCCCGCGAACCCCCGAGGGCGCGAAACGGAACGCCCGGGGGGAGAGGGGTAATGCAGGTGTGGGGGAGTGGGAGAGAGGGGGAAAGGGGGAAAGGAGAGAATGGAGGAAGAGGAGAGAGAGGAGGGAAAGGAGAGAGGAGGAGAGGAAGACTCCGGGACGCCGTGCGCTTGGGGCGAGGCTGTCCGGCGTAGCAGGGTTCAGGCCCCCCTCCTGGACAGGAGGGGCGGGGGGTGGTAGAACCGGGATGGCTGTGGCGCACCGATCACACCACCCCGCCGCTTGCTTCGCTGGGCGCTGCCCCTCCTCGTCTGAGGAGGGGCGGTCGCGTTTCTCTGCGGGCACCGCCAATCCGGTCAACCTCCCCGCCCCTTGCTTCGCTCGGGGCAGCCCCTCCTCATCTGAGGAGGGGCGGATGGTGGTGGAATCCACTGGAGGAGCCACAAACCCAAATTGTCCCCGCTTCAAGGGGGACAGGCTTCCGCACGTGAGCGGAGGCGCAGCCGGAGCGATGGGCGGAAGGCGGGGGGTCTTTCGCTCCAGTCTCACCCCCATCCGCATCCTCTCCCCGACTCTCCCTTTCTCCCTCTCCGACGCTCAGTGCCCGACCAGCTCGCGGAGGCGGTGGTCGATGATCTGGCCTTTCCGCTCGGCGCGGATGCGGAGCATCCGGCGGAGTTCGGCCACCTGCGACTCGGCCCGCGCGATCTCCTCGGCGCGGATCTCCTGCTTGAGGTCGAAGGCCGTCTCCAGCGTCGTGCGGAGTTCCTCGACCATGCTGTCGCGCTCGGCCCCCTCGGGCGTGGCGCGGATCTGCCCCGCCAGCGCCAGCGAGTGCTCTTCGAGTTCGGCCTCGCGGCGCATCTTCTCGTAGAGGGCGCGGTCGCTGGCCGAGAGGTCGCGCATGTAGGCGGCCTCACCGGCCTCGCGGAGTTCGGCGTCGTCGGCATCGGCGACCGGCGTGCGGGCGCGCGCCATTTCCTGGTTCGCCGGCATCGCCCGGTCGGTGCGGGCGGGGGAGACGGCCCCGAAGCCGGAGGCCGACTCGGCCGCGGGCGGGGGCGCGTCGGGGAAGACCTGCTGGGGCTCGCCGAGGAAGTACACCTGGTCGCCCGCCCGGCTCGACTGGTCGAACCGCACGAGCCGCTCGCCTTCGAGCATGTAGGCCACCCCGTCGATCTCGACCACGGGCGTGACGGGGCCGCTGAACTGGACGGCCATCGCGAGCCCGTTGAGGTCGAGGCCGGCGGGCACGGACGAGGCCGGGAGCCGGCGGCCGTCGAGCCAGAGGGCCCCGGCGCGGATCTCCAGCGTGCGCGCCGCGCCGGTGTCGGACTCGGGGGCAGAGGTGCCGGGCGGGGCGGCGTAGCCCCCCCGCTCGTCCTGGGCACGCGCGGCCTCGGGGGAGGCGGCGCCCAGCACGAGGGCGGCGAGGAGGAGGAAGCGGGCAGTCGCGCTCATCGGTTGCCGGCACGGGGGAGCATGAAGACCTCAACGCGGGCGGGCGCCGACCCGGCGCGGACGGCCTGGACGCCGGGCGTGGCCCCGGCGCTGGAAGAAGCGGAGCCGAGCGGCGCCGGCGCCGCGTCCCACGCCAGCCCTTCGGACTGCTCGCGGAGGGCCTGAAGGCGGAGGGACAGCAGGCGGACATCGGTGTCGGCCTCCCACGTCGCGGGGGTCGCGGGCGGCCCGGCGAGGCCGGCCGTGCCCGTCGCCGCCGTCTCGGCGGCGGCGAGGCCGACCGCAGGCGGGCGACGGGACGATGCGACAGGTGCCGGGGGCGGCGGCGGCGAGGCGGGCGGGGCAGCGGCAACCTCGGCACGACCCGCGCCGGACATGCCGTCCCGCGAGGCAGACGTAGCCCGCGGGGCGGACGTGGTCCGCGGGGCGTCGTCGGCCGCGAACGGCGTGAAGCCCGGCATCTGAACGCGCGCGGGCGCTGCCGTGGGCTGCGAGGCGTCGCGCGTCGTCGCCGGGGGCGGCGCGGCGTCGGCCACGAGGTCCGGCGTGGGCGCGGCCACGAGCGGCGCGGCAGCGGCGGGCGGCGGGGCCGTGGGCGCCTCGGCGGCGGCCAGCGTCGTCTCCTCTATCGCCGAATCCGCGGAACGGCCGAACTGCAACAGCCCGGCGCTCACGAAGAGGAACACGGCGAAGGCCGCCGTGGCATACGTCGGCCAGTTGGCCGGGAGCGCGCGGCGACGGCCCGGCGCCGCGCCGCGGTCGGCCCGGCGCGCCGGGGCCCGGTCGGGCACCGCAGCAGGCACGGCCGCGGGCACCGCACGAGCGGCGGCAGCGCGGACGGCGGCCAACGTGTCGGCGGGCGGCGTCGGGCGCGGGAGCCCCTCCAGCGCCTCGCGCATGGAAGCCAGAAGAGCGTACTCAGCCCCCTCGGCGGGGGCGTCGCCCTCGCCGTAGGCGGCCAGCAGCGGGGCGAGCGTGGCCGCGCGGGCGGCGTCGCGCACGGCCGCCAGCACACCCTCAGGCGGCGCCTCAGTCGGGAGCGCAGCGGCGAGGGCCTGCTGCGTGCCCGCGAGGAGCACGTACTCGGCGTAGGCCGGGGTGCCCGGCGCCGGGGCCTCGGCCTCGCCGTAGGCGGCGAGGAGCCCCGCGAAGGGCACCGTGGCGTCAGCAGAAGAAGAAGCGGCGCGGGCGGCAGCCCTCACGGCGGCCAGCACGCCCTCGGGGGGCGCCTCGACAGGGAGCGCGGCGGCGACGGCCTGCTGCGTGCCCGCGAGGAGCGTGTACTCGGCGTGGGCGGGCGTGCCCGGCTGGGGTGCCTCCGCCTCGCCGTAAGCGGCGAGGAGCGGCGCGAACGCCGACGTGTTATCGGCCCCCCCTATGTAAAAGGAACGGGCGGCGGCCATCACGGCGGCGACGGCCTCGGCCGGCGGCGCGAGGGACGGCGTCCCCTCCAGCGCCGTGCGCGTGGAGGCGAGGATCGTGTACTCGACGTGCGCGGCCGTACCGGCGGCCGGGGCCTCGCCCGCGCCGTAGGCAGCGCGCAGCGGCGCCAGCACCGACGACGCGGCAGCGTCGCGGGCGGCGGCGAGCACGGCGTCGGCCAGCCCGTCCGGCAGCGTCGGCAGCGGGAGCTTCCCCAGCGCCTCGCGCGTGGCGCGATGCAGGAGGAACTCCGCGTGCTCGGGCGTGCCGGGCGCGGGCGGCGGGCCGGAGGCCTCGCCGTAAGCGTGGAGGAGAGCGTTCAGCGCGTTGGACATCGCGCGGGAGGGAGCGTAGCGGTACCGGGGGTCCGTCGATGGAGCCGGGGTGGGTGGCAGGGGGGCGGGGTGAGCAGCCGGGCGCGGGGGGCGCGCCCGAGGCGGCTCACTCCTCCGAACGCGCGGAAGCGCGATTTCGGGTGCGGGGCTGAACGTCCGACGGCGCATCGGCGAACCACTCGGGCTCGAGGAGCTTGCGGAGGTTGATCAGGGCGTAGCGCATACGCCCGAGGGCGGTGTTGATCGAGACGTCGGTGAGTTCGGCGATCTCGCGGAACGTGAGGTCGCCCTGATGCCGCATCAGCACGACCTCGCGCTGCTCCGGCGGGAGCTGCTCGATGGCCGCCGCGACCTCCTGCACGAGGTCGGCGCGGCTCAGGAGCGACGATGCGTCGGGCGCGTCGTCAGGCAGGCGGTCGAAGAACGAAGGCCCCTCGTCGTCGCCGCCGCTGGACACGTCGGCAAACTTCTTCTGGGACCGGAGGTGATCGAGCGCGGCGTTGCGCGCGATCCGCATGATCCACGCGAGCCACCGCCCCTGCTGCTCGTAGCCGCCGCGCTGGGCCTGCATCGCCTGGATCGCTCGCAGGAAGGTTTCCTGGAAGAGATCGGCCGCGACGGCGCGGTCGCGCACCATCCCGACCAGGTAGCCGAAGATGCGCTCCTGGTGACGGGCGAGGACGCGGCCGAAGGCCCGCTCGTCACCGCGTTCGAGGTAGGCCGCAACGAGGTCCTCGTCGGACGGGTCGAGCATGGGGGGTGTCTGGCGCGGGGAGGGGAACGGGAGCATCGCCGAGCTTATTGCACGGCGGCGGCCGGAGAGCGCTCGGCCGGGAGAGACTCGGACGCGCGGAAGGGGTCCCGGGCTCCCGGAAGCCTACTGATCGGAGGGGCGGCCGGGAGCGTGAGCACGCCGAGCCCGAGGAGGTCGGCGGCCTCGACCCCGGCGACCGTGGCGGCCTCTGCGATGGCGCGCCACGCGCGCCGCACGGGCCGCCCGGGCTCCACGTCGTCGAAGAGCACACATGCGCCCCCAGCGAGGTGCGGCGCGATCATTTCCCAGTAGCGGCGGGTCGCCTCGGCCTCGTGGTGGCCGTCGATGAAAACGAGGTCGAACGGCCCGTGGGCGTCGAGCACGTCGGGCAGCCTGTCGGCGAACCGCCCCTCGACCACCTCCACCCGCTCGGCCACGCCCGCCTCGGCGAGGTGCCCGCGCGCCAGCGCCGCCAGCCCCGGGTCGCCCTCGATGCTGACGAGCCGCGCCCCGGGCTCCAGCGCGAGCGCGACGTGGGCGGCCGAGACGCCGAGGTTCGTGCCCAGCTCCAGCACGCGTAATGGCTTGAGTGCCCTTGTAAGTAAAAAAAGGAAGCGCCCCCATCCCGGCGTCGCCGCCGCGCGCCGGTACACCTCGGCCACGCGCCGCACGGGCGGGCGCGCCTCGGTCGTGACGAGTCCGCGCGTGCCGGCCCCGTAGTCCACGATCCGCAGTTCGCGGGTGTCGGCGGCGAGCCGGTGGCGCAGCGCCGTCACGCGCGCCTCCAGCGCGGCCTCGTCGGGCGTGAGCCGCAGCCGCGCCGCCGCGGCCAGCGCCGCCCCGCTCCGCGGCAGGCGCCCCCGCTGCACGGCCACGAGGGGGCGGAGCAGGAGGGCGAGGGGGTGGGAGAGGGCAGACAACGGGGACAGGAGACGCGGGAAGCGAAGCTACCCGTCGCCGCGCCCGGGTTCTACACACATTTCAGTCATAAGGCATAGCCCGAAAGGGCCTTTTCGGGCTTTATCTCGCCATCCGGACGTACGAAAAACGGAACACCCTTCTAAGGCGCTCTATAGAACGCCCGCACCTCTCCCTTACCGATCCCTCTCTTTCCGTACGGCCGGCTGCCCCCGGGTGCCTGAGCGGGGTTCTTCCCGCAGTCCCCGCTCCGTTTACCGGGCACCTCCCTTCTACAGGGCACCGGCCGCATGGGGGCGACACCCGTCGCCTTACCGATCGGCTTCCGGGCCCGGACGCGTCAACCCCGCGTCCGGGCCCGTTTTTTTGGTTTGGGCCATGCGGGCCGCACGCTTCGGAGGGGAAGGGCACAACGAGGGAGGGGCCACCCACCAAGATTGTCCCCGCTTCAAGGGGGACAGGCTTCCCGCGCGTGAGCGGCGCAGCCGCGATGGGCGGGAAGGCGGGGGGTCTTTCGCACCGGCGCGCCGGAGCCCGACCGAACGCGGGCGCAGCACGCTGCGCCCCTACGGCCAACGATTAGACGGCGCCCGTCGGAGATGGCGTGCTCGGGGGCACGGAGGGCGACGCACCGCGTCGCCCCTACAGAAGGAGGACGCGGGCGGCACCCTCCTTCTCCTCCTTTCTTCCTCTCTTCCCCTCCTCCATCTCATCTCATCTCCGCTCCCCCACCCTCCCATCCCCCCGCCCTCCTGCTCCTAACTTCACGGCTCCTCGTGACCTACGCCCGGATGCCGCTCCGTTACACCCTCGCCCTGGGCCTGCTGCTGCTGTCCGGCGGCGCGCTCGCCCAGCCCGCCCTCTTCACCCCGGGCGTCGGCGGCGACCTCACGCCGCGCCAGGCCGAGGTGCTCGGGACGCTCCAGGCCACCCCCGTCTTCGTCCGCGCCGACGTGGGGCGGGTGAATCCGGCGGCTCTCCTCGGCGGGACGGAGGTGACGGTCGCCCTCCCCGACGGGCCCACCGTGACGCTCCGCCGGACCGGGCTGGAGCGGCGGTCAGCCGACGACGCCTCGTGGTTCGGCCGGGGCGCCGACGACACGGTCTCGGGCGTGTTCGTCGTGCGCGACGGCGGCATCACGGGCACCATCCACGCGGACGGCCGGCTCTACACGCTCCGCCCGCTCGGCGGCGGCCTCCATGCGCTCGCCCTACTCGACGGCGGCGCCTTCCGCGACCACGGCGAGGACTACGGGGCCTTCGAGGCCGCCGAACTCGCCCGCATCGCGCAGGAGGGGCCGCCCGAGAGAGCGGCCGAGACCCCGGCGCAGCGGGCCGAGGCCCCCGTGTACACCGTGCTCGTCGTCTACACCGCCGGGGCCCGCGCCGCCGTGGCCGACATCGGGGCGCTCGTCCAGCTCGCCGTGGACGAGACGAACCTGTCCTACGCCAACTCCGGCGTCGCCGCCCGCGTCGCCCTCGCCTACACCTACGAGACGCCGACGGCCGGGTCGACCTCGATGAACACCGACCTCCCCGCGATCCGCGACGTCGGGGACGGGCGGTTCGATGAGGTCCACGCCCTCCGCACGGCCTACCGCGCCGACGTGGTCTCGCTCATCGGGGTCTACAGCGACAACTGCGGGCTGGGCTACCTCAACAGCTCCGCGGCGTCGGCCTTCTCCGTCGTCCAGTACACCTGCGCGACCGGCTACTACTCCTTCGGGCACGAGATCGGGCACAACTTCGGGGCGCACCACGACACCGCCATCGCCAACAACACCACCTACCCCTACGGCCACGGGTGGGTGAGCCTGGAGGGCGACTGGCGCACCGTGATGGCCTACAACAACACGGCGTGCCCCGGCGGCTCGTGCACGCGGATCCCCCACTGGTCCGACAGCTCGATCCTCTACAACGGCCTCCCCACGGGCGACGTGCCCACGCGCGACAACGCCCGCGTGCTCGACCAGCGCGCCGCCGCGATGGCGTCGTTCCAGTTCCCCACCGTCACGCTGGCCGGCGACGCGGGGTGGCGGATGATGGCGGCGCCAGTGGCGGGGATGGCCGTGGACAACCTCGCGGCGCAGAACCTCGTCCAGGGGGTGCCCGGCCTCTACCCCACGGAGACGACGAACCTCTACACCGGGTACACCGGCGCGGGCTGGGCCGCCCCGGCGGGGACGGGCGACGCGCTGGGCTCGGGCCGGGGGTTCCTGTGGTACCTCTTCGACGCCGCCCTCGCCCCCGGCGGCGCGAGCCAGAGCGTGCCGCTGCCGATGATCCTCGTGGCGCCGTCGGCCACCGCCTCGCCCGGCGGCAGCGTCGAGGTGGGGCTCCACACGGCCGGCGACCGGTGGAACCTCCTCGGCAACCCCTACCCCACCGGCCTCGACGTGACCACAATGGCGGCGTGGGCCTCGGGCGGCACGCTCGCCTCGGCCGTCGGGCAGGTGTGGGACCCCGCCGAGGGCTCCTTCGTGCTCACCACGACGACGGACCACACCGTCGCGGCGTGGCAGGGCTTCTTCGTCGAGAACGACACGGCCGACACCCTCACCATCCCGCCCGCGGCCCGCGTCGTGGGCGGCACGTTCCTCCGCGACGGGGACCCTGAGGAGCGGGTGCTCGCGTTCAGGCTGGAGGGCACGGAGGCGGCGACGGGCCGGGCGCTCGCCGACCGCGCCCTCGCGGTGGTCTTCCACCCCGATGCCCTCGACGGTGCCGACCTGCTGGACGCCACGAAACTCCAGCCGTTGGCCTCCACCCACGCCGCGCTCGCCATCCAGACCACGTCCCCGGGCGGCGCCCCCCTCCTCCGCGCACAGGAAGGCCGTCCGTACTACCCGCTCCACCATTTCACACTGCCCCTCGCCTTCGACGCGGCGGGCACCACGTCCGCGTTTACGCTCCGCTGGACCCCGCCGACGAGCCTCCCGGCGGCGTGGACGCTCACGCTCCGCGACCTCACCACGGGCACCGTGACGAACCTCCGGGCGACCGACCACTACACGTTCACGGCCACCCCGGACGCCCCGCGGGTCGACCCGACCGCGCTCCCCGCCGCCCTCACGGCCGACCCGGCCGACTACACGGCGCGGTTCGAGGTCACCATCGACCCGGGCTCGACGGCGGCGGGCGACGGCGCCGCCCCGGCCGCCTTCGCCCTCGACGCCCCCGCACCCAGCCCCGCCAGGGGCGTCGCCACGCTGGCCTACCGGCTCCCCGAGGCGGCCGACGTGCGGCTGGAGGTGTTCGACGTGACGGGCCGCCGCGTCGCCACGCTCGTCGACGGGCGCGTGGCGGCCGGCGCGCATAGGGCCACGCTCGACGCGTCCACCCTCGCCCCCGGCGTCTACGTCGTGCGGATGCGGGCGGGCGCGTTCGTGAGCGTCCAGCGGGTGACGGTGGCCCGGTAGCGCAGCGCGGCCTCCCCTGACTACGGCTCAGACTCTTTTAGTTATTAGCATTTAAAAGTCTGGCGCCCTATCCTTCGACAGCGACATGTCGAACGACAGGGCCCTCGGCGGCGAGCGGCCCGGAGCCCCGAGCCCCATGGGAACGCGCTGCTCGCTCTTCCTCGTCCTCCTCCTCGCCCTCCCGCTCCCGGCCCGCGCTCAGGGCCTCACGCCGGGCGACGTGGACGCCGCGCGTCGACACGTCGCCGCGCAGGCCGCCGCGGGCGGCGCCCGGGCGGCCGACGTGGCCGACCTCGCCGTCACGGACGCCTACCGCGATCAGCGGAGCGGGCTCGGCCTCGTCTACCTCCAGCAGCGGCTCGACGGTGTGGGGGTGGCGGACGGGCGCGTGACCGTCGCCGTCGGGCGCGACGGGGCGGTGGTGCACGCGGCCGGGGCCGTCGTCGCCGGGCTCGCCGCCCGCGCGGAGACGCGGGCCCCCGCCCTCTCGGCCGCCGACGCCGCCGCGTGGGCGGCGCGGCACGTCGGGCTGGGCGCCGTCGCCTTCCGGTCCGCCGGGGCGGCGGCCGGGCCGGACCACGCGGAGACGCTCGACGGGGGCGCGGCGCTTTTGCAGGAGCCCGCCAGGGCCCGCCTCGCCTACCACCGCGCCGACGCCGCCGACCCGGCCGGGGCGCTCCGGCTGGCCTGGGAGGTCACCCTCCCCCTCCGCACCGAGCCGCACTGGTGGGTCGTGGCCGTCGACGCCGTGACAGGGGCGGAGCTGGGGCGCGTCGACCTCGTGGACCACGACGTCTGGGGGCCCGCCGCCCGCGCCGACGCGCGCGAGGCCCTCGGGCCCTGGCTCTTCCACGAGGCCCCGCTCGTCCCGGCCGCCGCCACGGCCGCCGCTCTCGCCGGCACCTACGGCGTCTACGCGCTGCCGGCCGAGAGCCCGAACCACGCCACCCCCGCCCCGCCGGCCGAGGGCCGTACGCTCGTGGCCGACCCCGCCGACGCGACGGCCAGCCCCTACGGCTGGCACGACACCGACGGCGTGACGGGCGCCGAGTTCACCACGACGCAGGGGAACAACGTCCACGCCTACCTCGACGCCGTCGGCGACGGCCTCCCCGACGCCGGCCCGCCCGTCGACGGGGGGGCGGGGCTCGTCTTCGCCTTCCCCCTCAGCCACACCATGGGGCCCGGCTCCTACGTCCCCGCCGCCGTCACCAACCTGTTCTACTGGAACAACGTCGTCCACGACGTGACCTACCGCTACGGCTTCGACTCGGCGGCGGGCAACTTCCAGGCGAGCACCTACGGGCTCGGGGGGCTCGGCGGCGACGACGTGCTCGCCGAGGCGCAGGACGGGTCGGCGGGGCCGTGCGAGGCGGCGCCGTTCCCGTGCGTCAACAACGCCAACTTCGCCACGCCCGCCGACGGCGCCCGGCCCCGCATGCAGATGTACCTCTGGACGCACACGACGCCGCTGCGCGACGGCGACCTCGACAGCGGTGTGATCGTCCACGAGTACACCCACGGCATCTCGAACCGCCTCACCGGCGGCCCCGCCGCCGCCGGCTGCCTCGAGAACGCCGAGCAGATGGGCGAGGGGTGGAGCGACTGGTACGCCCTCATGCTCACCCTGGAGCCGGGCGACCTCGGCCCGGCCGCGCGCGGCATCGGGACCTACGTCCTCGGCGAGCCCCCCACGGGCGACGGCATCCGCGCCTTCCCGTACTCGACGAGCCTCGCCGTCGACCCCCGCACGTACGACGCCATCGAGACGGCGGGCGTCCCGCACGGCGTCGGCTCGGTGTGGGCGGCCATGCTCTGGGAGGTGACGTGGGCGCTGATCGACGCCGGGGGCGGCACCATCGGCGACGTGTACGACGCCGACGGGGCGGCGGGGAATCAGGTCGCGCTGAACCTCGTGACGATGGGGATGAAGCTCCAGCCGTGCTTCCCCGGCTTCGTCGACGGCCGCGACGCCATCCTCGCCGCCGACGCCGCGCTCTACGACGGCGCGCACCTCCCGGTGCTCTGGGCCGCCTTCGCCAAGCGCGGGCTCGGCCACTCGGCCGTGCAGGGCTCGACGGGCTCCGTCACCGACGGGGCGGAGGCGTTCGACGTGCCGCCCCCCGCGGGGACGGCCGCCGTCGGGCCCGCCTCCGTCGGCGTCTCGCTCCCGGTGGGCGGGGCCACGACGGTCCCGGTGACGATCACGCACACCGACGGCGGCGCGCCCGCCCTCGACTTCACCGCCGCCCTCGTCGCGGCGCCCCTCGCCCCCCGCCCGGCGGCGCCGTCGGGCGCCCTCACCGTCCTCGGCCGCGAGGCCACGCGGGGCGACCTCTCGGCCGACGGGACGGGCACGGCCTCCTTCGGCACGGGCGGCCCCGACGCCTTCGGCTACACGTGGGCCGACGCCTACGCCCCCGACGGCCCCGCCGTCGCCTTCGCGGACATCACCGCGACGGGCACCCCCGTCACGTCCTGGACCCCCACCGGCGAGTTCCCGGCCCCCGACGAGGGGTACGCCATCGTCCCGCTCCCCTTCCCGTTCCCCTTCTACGGCGTGGACCGCACCGCCGTCCGCGTCTTCACGAACGGCTTCCTCACCTTCTCGACCTTCGCCGCCGACTCCTACGGCAACCTCCCCGTGCCGGGCCCGACCGCGCCGAACGCCGTGATCGCCCCGCTCTGGGACGACCTCATCATCGCCGCCGTGATGGGCGCCTCGGTCCACACCGGCCTGCTCCCTGACGGGCGGTTCGTCGTGCAGTACACGGACGCCGCGCAGTTCGCCCCGTCCGGCTCGTCGCTGACGTTCGAGGTCCTCCTCAGCCCGGACGGGACGATCGAGTACCAGTACGGCCCGCTGACGGGCGGGCTGTTCGGCGCGAGCGTCGGGATCGAGGACGACGGGGGGGCCGACGGGCTGGCGGTCGTCTTCGACGCGCCGTACCTCACGAGCGGCCACGCCGTGCGCTTCACGCCGCCGCCGCCCTGGGTGCACGCGGCCCCGGGCGCAGGCACGATCCCCGCCGCCGGCGCCGGGGCGGTCACGCTCACGTTCGACGCCGCCGGCCTCGCCCCCGGGCTCTACACGGCCGACCTCGTCGTCACCACGAACGAGATCGGCAGCAGCCCCTACACCATCCCCGTTTCGCTCCAGGTCGGCGGCCTCGCCCTCGCCGACGGCGCCGGCTGGCGGATGATGGCGCTCCCGGTGACGGGGCTGGGCACCGACCACCTCGCCGCGCAGAACCTCGTGCAGGGGGTGCCCGGCTACTACCCCGCCGCGGGCGCCAACCTCTTCACCGGCTACGACGGCACGGCGTGGACGCCCTCGACGGGCACCGGCGAGGCGCTGCCGCCGGGGCGGGCGCTCCTGTGGTACCTCTACGACCTCGACCTCGACCCCGGCGGGCCCAGCGTGAGCCACGCCCTCCCGATGACGCTCACCACCCCGCCGGGCGCCGTCGAGACCGCCGCCGACGTGTCGGTCCCGCTCCACACGGACAGCGACGACTGGAATCTCATCGGCAACCCGTTCCTCGCCGCGCTCGACCTGACGGGCCTGCCCGGGTGGGCCACGGGCGGGGTGCTCGAGAGCGCGGTCGGGCAGGTGTGGGACCCCACGAGCGGCTCCTACGTCCTCACCACCACGACGGATGACCGCGTCGCCTCGTGGCAGGGGTTCTTCGTGGAGAACGCCACGGCCACGGGCCTGACGATCCCGCTCTCGGCGCGGACGGGCGGCGGCGACTTCCTGGGCCGCCCGGCCGAGACGCGCCTCGTAGCGTTCGAGTTGGAGGCCACCGACGCGGCGACGGCCCGGCCCGTCCTCGACCGCGCCCTCGCGCTCTACCTGCACCCCGACGCAACCGATGCCGCCGACCTCTGGGACGCGGCCAAGCTCCGCCCCCTCGGCGCCGCGTACGCCACGCTCGCCTTCGAGGGCACGCGCGACGGGCAGCCCGTCCTGCGGGCGCAGGAGAGCCGCCCGCTCGACCCCACGGCCGCCTTCGACCTCCCGCTGACGTTCGACGCCGTCGGGACCACGACCACCTTCACGCTCCGCTGGCCGCGGCTCTCGCACGTCCCGGACGCCTGGGCCCTCACGCTGCGCGACCTCGTCACGGGCGCCGTCACGGACCTCCGCGAAGCCGACCACTACACCTTCGAGGCCATCCCCGGGGCGCCCACGCACACCCCCGACGCAACACCCGGACCCCTCGGGGCCGATCCGACCCGCGGCACGCCGCGCTTCGTGCTCCACGTCGCCCCCACCGCGACGACGGCGGGCGAGGGCTCCGCGACCCCGCGCACGTTCGCCCTCGGCGCCCCCGCGCCGAACCCGACGACGGGCGTCGCCACGCTCCGCTACGACGTGCCGTCGGCGGCGGAGGTGACGGTGGAGGTGTTCGACGTGACGGGCCGCCGGGTGGCGACGCTGGCCTCGGGGCACGCGGAGGCGGGCCGCCACACGGCGCGGCTCGACGCGCGCACGCTGGCGGCCGGGCTCTACATCGTGCGCATGCGCGCGGGCGCGTTCACGGCCGCCCGCCGCCTGACCGTGGCGCGGTAGGGGAATGCTTGAGAGGGGGAATGGGAGAGCGGGGGAAAGGGAGAAAGGAGGAGAGACCGCACGGTGTGGCGGGGTTCGAGCCCCCCTCCTGAATAGGAGGGGCTGGGGGTGGTAGAACCGGCTCGGCACCGGCGCATCGGTCACACCACCCCGCCGCGCGCACATCGCGGCTTCGCCGCTCACGGGCGCGCGGCTGCCCCTCCTCGTCTGAGGAGGGGCGGGTCCCGTTCTACAGCCTCTCGTCAATCCCGCACCCTCGTGCCTGTCTCCCATCGCGTTGCCCCCTTTCGCGCGGGATGACGCATGAAGGGAAGCAGGGGCTCACGGGCGCCTCCTCCCCCAACCTCCCTTTCCCCCGCTCTCCCTCTCAGGCATTCCCTGCACACCTACCGCGCGGCGCCCGACCGCCCCGACCTTCCCCGCCCCCGCCCTCTCTCCCTCTCCCCTCC
>Ga0193752_1000792_pt1 | contig 28647 bp, 15 predicted proteins | sample H1c1metaG_FD_144924 | JGI IMG/M metagenome (GOLD analysis project Ga0193752, IMG submission 144924) | Soil microbial communities from a riparian zone of the East river system, Colorado, United States - H1c1 | ecosystem: Environmental > Terrestrial > Soil > Riparian zone | place: USA: East River...
CTTATCCAGCAGTCGCTGTTCCCTGGGGTATGAATTTCTGGATCCCACAAACAGGAGTGATGGGTAATGGCTGGGCCTATACCTACAGTTCAGATAAAATCCGGGGGTTTAAGCAAACCCATCAGCCATCACCGTGGATGAACGACTATGGCCAGTTCGCGATCATGCCTGTAACCGGCAAACTGAAGTTTAACCAAAACGATAGAGCGAGCTGGTTTTCTCATAAAGCTGAGGTCGTCAAACCATATTACTATAGCGTTTATCTCGCCGACGCAGACGTAATTACAGAAATTACTCCCACCGAAAGAGCGGCGCAATTCAGGTTTACTTATCCGGAAACAGACAGTGCATTTTTTGTAATAGATGCCTTTGACAGGGATTCATATATAAAGGTGATTCCCGCCGAAAAAAAGATAATCGGCTACACAACCCGCAACAGCGGTGGAGTGCCTGCAAATTTTAAAAACTACTTTGTCATCCTGCTGGATAAGGAGTTCGATGTTTCTATGGGTTGGCATGACAGTACACTGGTGCGGGACTCAATTGAAATTACCGCGAAACATGCAGGTGCAGTCATTGGTTTTAAAACCAAACGTGGGGAAAAGATAAATGTGAAAATTGCCTCTTCATTTATAAGTTATGATCAGGCTATGCTGAATCTTAACCGGGAAGTTGGGAAAGATAATTTTGAAACTACCAGGCAGAAAGCAAAGGAAGCCTGGAACAGGCAACTCAGTAAACTCAGCGTTGAAGGCGGTACTATAGAGCAAACCAAAACATTTTATTCGTGCCTTTATCGAACGCTCCAGTTTCCACAGAAACACTATGAGCTGGATGGTGCCGGTAAGATTGTGCATTATAGTCCTTACAACGGTGAAACTTTGCCAGGATATATGTTTGCGGGAACCGGGTTCTGGGACACCTTCCGGGCACTGTATCCCTTCCTGAATTTTGTATATCCGTCGATCAATAAGGAAATGCAGGAAGGACTGGTAAACGACTTCAAAGAGGGCGGATTTTTGCCAGAGTGGTCAAGCCCTGGTTTCAGAAGCGTGATGGTTGGAAATAACTCCGCGTCAGTAGTCGCTGATGCTTATATTAAAGGTGTACGCGGTCAGGATATGAACCTGTTATGGGAAGCACTTGTAAAAGGAGCAAATAATGAGGGCCCGCTTACAGCCGTAGGTAGGGAAGGTGTGCAATATTATAACGAGCTGGGTTATGTTCCATATGATGTAAAGATCAATGAAAATGCCGCAAGGACGCTGGAATATGCGTAATCCATTCAAGTGGGGAGATGCATTTACTGAAGGAAATAGCTGGCATTACAGCTGGAGCGTTTTTCATGATGTGGAAGGATTAAAGAAACTTATGGGTGGAAATGAAATGTTTATAAAAATGCTGGATTCGGTTTTTAACATGCCACCAGTATTTGATGAGAGTTACTACCGGGGAGTAATACACGAAATCCGCGAAATGCAGATCATGAACATGGGCCAGTACGCACACGGGAATCAACCGATCCAGCATATGATATACATGTATAATTATGCCGGCCAGCCATGGAAGACCCAGTACTGGATCAGAGAGGTAATGGAGAAGTTATACAAGCCTACACCCGATGGTTATTGCGGTGATGAGGATAATGGACAGACATCCGCGTGGTATGTTTTTTCGGCTATGGGATTCTATCCTGTTTGTCCGGGCACCACCCAATATGTATTAGGAACACCGTTATTTAGAAAAATAACCGTAACACTGGATAATGGAAAAAAATTAGAGATAGAGGCGCCCGGCAACTCATCAGTTAATAAGTATGTTGGTCAGGTTAAGTGGAACGGCGTGCAGAACAATAAAAACTGGGTTGACCACTTTGATCTGATGAAGGGCGGAAAACTTCAGTTTGATATGTCTGCCCTGCCAAATAAAACAAGAGGAGCTTCGGCTGCAGCATTTCCTTATTCATACTCAGAACCGTAAACAACATCGCAGAGCTTAAAGCAAGACCATTTTGGCAAACGCTTATAAAAAAAATCAGGATCAGTAGTGGGAAGAATATTAAAAAAAACCATGATCTGAAAATGTTTAATTTTTTTTGCGACTCAAAAGTTTTGCAACGACAAACAAGTTATTGCAACGCATATCTGATGAGGCTAAGGAAATCTTTCTAATTTAATTTTTTTCCTTGCAGCAATTTTTCTATCTCAGGAGTCTTACGTGCAAATAATTTGATGAAGCGTTAAAAAAATATTGCAGATTCGGTTGAGTCGCATAATTTAGCGTTTCATTTTTTACCCCCCTCAATACTAACCGTCTGTTTTGTCATCCTGATACAAAATATATGTAGGATGGCCATTTGTAAATGTTTGCCACAACGGCAAGCAAAACCAATGTCGACAATATAATCTCAGTGTTTTCCGATTAATCATTACATAAAAAATTATTTCTATTTATTCAACAAAATCACTTTGTTCTAACTATGTATTGAGTTTTGCTAAATCGTTATAGTTTTCTTGTTCTATCCAACTAAATCAAACTTCCATTATGAAACAAAGACGCATGGTCTGTTTGCAAAAATGCTCAATCGGCATTCTTTTGCTATTATTATCCATTACCGGTTTTTCACAAGTTAAAAATGTGACAGGAAAAGTTACAGGCTCGAACGACAATCAACCACTTCCCGGAGTAACAGTTCAGGTAAAAGGCGCTGCTGCAGCGTCCACAACGGATGCTTCCGGTACATACACAATTGCTGTTCCCAATGACCAGGCAGTACTGGTATTCACTTTTACAGGCATGGCAACCCAACAGATAACCGTTGGCAGCCGTAGCAACATCGACGTGCAGCTTAAAGTTGATGATGCCTCTCTCGGAGAGGTGGTAGTGGTTGGTTACGGAACACAAAAAAAATCTGATCTTACCGGTGCTGTTGGAACAGTTAAAGCCTCACAGCTAAACGAACGACCGCCAACTTCATTAAACCAGGCTCTGGCAGGACGTATGCCCGGTGTACAGGTTAATACAAACTCAGGTCGCCCCGGCGGTCAGACAAATGTTCGTATCAGGGGATTCAGCTCTATCCTGGCAACGAGTAATCCATTATATGTGATCGATGGAGTTGCCCTTCCTATAGGCAGCCAGTCCAGCAACAGTAATGCCATTGATTTTATCAACCCAAGTGATATTGCTTCGGTGGAAGTTTTGAAAGATGCTTCCGCAACAGCCATCTACGGTGCCAGGGGTGCAAATGGCGTTATTCTCGTATCTACAAAACGAGGTAGCAGAAACGGTGGTAAGATAACTTATGATATGGATCTCAGCGTTCCTACCATAGGACCAAATCGTATTGAAATGCTGAACGCCCAGGAATTTCTGGACGTTGAAAATTTAGCCTACGACAATATCAAGGTCTATGATCCTGCAGGCTGGGCCGCAGGAAATTATAATACGGCTGTTGATCCAAGAGTTAAAAGAAAGTCATTACCAAACCTGTTTGATGCAAACGGCGCTCCATTATACAATACTGACTGGGTGAAAGAATCTACACAAAGCAAACTTTCGCAAAATCATCAGCTTGGTATAACAGGCGGTAATGCTGACAATAGTTTCGGTGCTTATCTCGGATATCGTGATGATAACGGTATTCTGCTGAATTCATATCTGAAGCGCTATTCCGCACGATTTGTTTTCGATACAAAAATCAAAGAGTGGTTAAAATTTGGTGGTAATATAGGTTATCACAATCAGGAAGAAAATATTGTTGATCAGGGAACCGGTGGTTTGAACTCAGTAAGGATGATCACCGAAGCATTTCCTTTCATGCCTGTAAAATTCCCCGACGGCACCTGGGGCGATAATTATCTTTATCCTGGTGCAGAGGGTGGATCAAATCCCGTTCATATTCTTGAAGACAGGAAATTGATCTATAACACACAAACTGTATTGGGTGATGTTTATGTCAACATTAACCTGGCTCCTGGCCTGGAATTCAGAAGTCAGCTGGGTGGGAATGTTGTGACCAGGGGCCAGAGCGAATACAGTGGCCGGTCACTCGATCAGATCTCAAGAAATCAGAATGGTACAGCTAATCAGAACAATAGCCGGGAAACATTCTGGTCATCAGAGAACTATTTCACCTACAATAAAAAAATCGGTGATGATCATGCGTTCACAGCATTACTTGGTTTGTCATGGCAGGAAAACAACTACACAAATTTCAGCGCAAGCTCCCAGAACTTTTCTACCGATTTCTTCCAGTATAATAACCTGGGTGCTGGCAGCCAGCAGAATGCCTCAGCTTCTCTCCGCAACAGGTTTTCCCTGAACTCTTATTTTGGCAGGATAAACTACACTTATAAAGATAAGTACCTGCTGACCGTTACCGGCAGATCTGATGCTTCTTCCAAATTCGGTGAAACACATAAGAGAGCTTTTTTCCCATCTGCGGCGCTTGGCTGGAGAGCTTCGGAAGAAGAATTTCTTAAGAACAGCAATGTTATTTCAAATCTGAAACTTCGCGCCAGTATAGGTGCTACGGGTAACTCCGAAATTTCGCCATATCAATCTCTTGCCCTGCTCGGATCTTATGTCGGCATTTTAGGCGATACCCGTATTACCGGTATCGGCACCGGCCGTATGGAAAATCCTGAATTAAAATGGGAAAAAACAACTCAGGGTGATTTCGGTGTTGAGATCGGTTTTATCGATAACAGGATCAATCTTGAAGCCGATATTTATTACAGGAAAACAACAGATATGTTGCTGGATGCACCCGTACCAACATCCAGTGGGTATGCTGTTATTACCCGTAACGTGGGCAGCATGGAGAACAAGGGTCTTGAGATTGGCCTGAACACAGTAAACATCAAGGGCAGGGACTTCGGATGGACAACAGGCTTCAATATATCATTGAACAGGAATAAAGTATTGTCGCTGGCAACACCGGCAGATATCTTTGGTTTGGGCGGACCGAACTTTACCAACCAGACCAATATTATTCGCGTAGGCGAGCCCGTTGGATCTTTCTGGGGTCTCACACGTTTGGGAGTGTGGACCGAAGCTGAAAGGGCAGAGGCTGCCAAGTTCAGCAGCTATCGCGGTGGTAAGCCGATTTTACCCGGCGATATCAAATACCTGGATGTAAACGGTGATTATCAGATCAATGACGCCGACCGCTCTATTATTGGTAACGGTAACCCCGACGCATGGGGATCCTTGTTCAATACTTTCCGGTACAAAAATTTTGAATTGCTGGTTGAATTCCAATATGTATTTGGAAACGACATTCTCAATATGTCGACGCACTCTGGTGAAGACCGTGTAAGTATTGCAAACAGTTACAGAACGGTGCTGGGTGCATATGATCCCGGTAAAGGAATTACAAATTCAGAGATTGCGACTATCAGGGATACAAGGGCAGGTTATGTAACCAATGTGGATACACGATGGGTCCAGGACGGATCATTTATTCGTGGCAAAAACCTTATGCTGAGTTATACTTTTCCGGCTGCAGTGTATGAGAGGCTTCGTTTGAACAGGCTGCGGGTTTATGCATCTGTTCAGAACTGGTTGCTGAGCACCGATTTCCGTGGAAATGATCCGGAAGTCACTACCTATGGAAATGCATTCGCCCAGGGTCAGACCTTCTTTGACTATCCAAAACCGACTTTGTATTCCTTCGGTGTAAATATTGGTTTATAAAATTATCAACCGCAAAGAATTAATTATGAAGACAATAAATATCAAATTGATAAGCGCGATACTGCTGATATCAGCTTTATTGGGCAGTACGGGTTGTAGCAAATTCCTGGATGAGGAAGATCCTACCAACCTGACAGAGGATACTTACTTTACACTTCCCGAACATGCAGAAGCAGGAATCGCTGCCGCATATTCCACAACCCGTTTTATTGGAAATGGTGCCGGAATTTTTGTTCAGAATTATTCGCTTCCCGAAATGCTCAGCGGTATGGCGAGAACAGAGACCGGACAGAATTCCGATCTGAATAACATCATAGGCCTCTCTTATAACGGTGATAATTTGCTCATTACTCAGTGGTGGACTGGTTTGTACAGTGTTATTGCACAATCCAATCTCATTCTGAAGAAGGTTCCGGAAATAAATCCGATGGATGAAACTCAGAAAAAGCAGATTCTTGCACAAGCTCAGTTCCTGCGTGCCTGGGCATATTTTTATCTTGTGAGGATGTGGGGTGACGTGCCTTTGATCACCGAGCCGGTAGAGAATTTTAATGATCCGAAACTATTACCATCCCGGACTGCTGCCGCTGCAATATATGATCAGATCGTTGCAGATCTCACAGCGGCTGAAGGTGGTGAACTACCCTGGACAGACAATTCCGGCAGAGCTTCACTGGGAGCGGTAAAATCGCTACTGGCAAAAGTGTATCTTACTATGGCTGGTTTCCCGCTTGGTAAAGGCGCCACTCATTACAAACTGGCTGCTGATAAAGCAAACGAAGTGATAGCCAACGGCAGTTTCAGCCTTTTTGCTACTTATGGGGAACTGCATAGCCTGAGTACTGAGAACAAACAGGAGCATATATTCGAAATTCAATACCTGGGTGGTGTTGCCGACAACCCGATTCAGGCGGCACTTTTACCAAATTTTAAAGGTGTTTCCAGCCTTGGAACAGAGGTTGGTTCGAATGTTCCGGTGCCCGCATTTGTAAATTCATATGAGGCGGGTGATCGTCGCACCGTTGATCGTCAGGGCTTTTATTATACGTCTTATTATGATGAGGGCGACGGGCCACTCAAACCGGTCGGGAATCCATATATATTTAAACATTTTGATATTGTTGCCAATGGAACCTCGGGGGTTAAGGGGACCAATGTGTCAGGTCTGAATCTCATGAACATCCGTTACGCCGAAGTATTGCTGACGTTTGCTGAAGCTCAGAACGAAGTGGATGCAGCGCCTTCAACCGCTGCCTGGAATGCATTGAAACTTATTCGTGACCGGGCAACGCTGGTTACGCCGGCCGTGGGAACCTTTACCAAGGCAACTTTTCGTGATGCCGTGTTAAGAGAACGCTGGTGGGAGCTTGCCTATGAAGGAATTACCTGGTTTGATATGCTTAGGCTCCGAAAAGGATTTAATGTAACTACCAAAAACTTCGATCCGCTGGTTGGTTATAAGTTTCCGGATAACGGCGCAGTCGTCGCAGAAAAACATTTGTTACTGCCTTTACCGGCAAATGAAATGAAGAACAACCCAAATCTTACCCCAAATAATCTGGGATATTAGTCCTGATTGGCTTAGATTTGCATCTCCATCCAAGGTCAAAAATCCGCAATTGTGAAGGAAACCTTTATTGCTGATTTTTGACTTTGGATTTTATTGTTTTTACTGGTAGATTCCTTACCTTTGCCCTCCATTTTTCTTTATACAAATCAGCTGAGGATAGATTTTTAATGGCCAAATTTTCATAATCACCTCTTTTTCAATGCATCGGGAGCTTAAAAGTTCTCATGTAATTTTTTTGCCTATAGGGCATTTTTGAAGCTCGAACAACTAAAAAACCGGTTTTAAAACATATGTCGTCTACAAAACTGCAAAACAGGGTCAACTTCGGTAAAATTAAAAACTTAGCGGACGCCCCTGACTTACTAGAAGTCCAGATTCAGTCTTTCAAAGAATATTTCCAGTTGGAAACTACTCCCGACAAACGGAATATTGAAGGACTATTCAAGGTGTTTAAGGAAAATTTTCCTATCACAGACACCCGTAACATATTTGTCCTGGAGTTTCTCGATTACTTTATCGATCCCCCACGTTACACCATTGAAGAATGTATGGAACGCGGGTTAACTTATGCTGTGCCGTTAAAAGCAAAGCTGAGGTTAAGCTGTAACGATGAAGAACACGTTGATTTCCAGACAATTGTTCAGGATGTGTTTCTTGGTAACATTCCTTACATGACTCCACGTGGTACCTTTGTGATCAATGGTGCTGAACGTGTGGTTGTTTCACAGTTGCACCGTTCACCCGGTGTATTTTTCGGTCAGTCTATTCACCCGAACGGAACCAAGATTTATTCTGCCCGGGTAATTCCTTTCAAAGGAGCCTGGATGGAGTTTGCTACAGACATCAACAATGTCATGTATGCTTACATCGACCGTAAGAAAAAATTCCCGGTAACTACATTGCTGCGTTCTATTGGTTTTGAAACTGATAAGGACATTCTGGAATTATTCGGAATGGCTGATGAAGTTCAGGCTGATAAAAAACAGCTTACAAAATATCTCGGCAAACGTCTTGCTGCCCGGGTTCTCAGAACATGGGTAGAAGATTTCGTTGACGAAGATACCGGTGAGGTGGTTTCTATCGAAAGAAACGAAATCGTGCTGGAACGCGATACCATCCTTGATGAAGAAGCCATTGAAATGGTTTCTGAAATGGATGTAAAGAGCGTATTCATTCAGAAAGAAGACGTAGGTGGTGATTACGCCATTATCTACAATACTTTAAATAAGGATACTTCCAATTCAGAACTGGAAGCTGTTCAGCACATCTACCGCCAGTTGCGCGGTGCGGATGCTCCTGATAACGAAACGGCACGTGGAATCATCGACAAATTGTTCTTCAGTGACAAACGTTATGATCTCGGTGAAGTGGGTCGTTACAAGATTAACCGCAAGTTGAATCTGCACTATCCAATAGAGCAAAAAACATTAACGAAGGAAGATATCATTGAAATCATCAAATACCTGGTCCGTCTGACCAATGGTAAAGCTGAAATCGATGACATTGATCACCTGAGCAACCGTCGTGTAAGAACTGTTGGAGAACAGTTATATGCACAGTTTGGTGTGGGTCTGGCGCGTATGGCGCGTACCATCCGTGAAAGAATGAATGTTCGTGACAATGAGGTGTTCACACCTGTTGATCTGATCAATGCACGTACACTTTCCTCTGTTATCAATTCATTTTTTGGTACTTCCCAGTTATCACAGTTCCTGGATCAGACCAACCCGCTGAGTGAGATCACGCACAAGCGTCGTATCTCCGCACTCGGACCCGGAGGTTTATCCCGTGAGAGAGCTGGTTTCGAGGTTCGTGACGTTCACTACTCACACTATGGCCGTCTTTGTACCATTGAAACACCGGAAGGACCGAACATCGGTCTGATCTCAACCCTTTGCGTTCACGCAAAGATCAACGAGATGGGCTTTATCGAAACTCCATACCGTAAGGTGGATAACGGTAAGGTTGAAATGAAGAAACTGACATTCCTTAGTGCTGAAGAAGAAGATATCGCAAAGATTGCACAGGCAAGTGCACCATTGAATGAGAAAGGTGAGTTCGCTGAAGAAAAAGTAAGTTCACGTCAAACAGGTGACTTCCCGATTCTTGACAGAACTGAAGTTGAATTCATGGATGTTGCTCCGAACCAGATTGTTGGTCTGAGCGCTTCACTGATTCCATTCCTTGAACATGATGATGCCAACCGTGCATTGATGGGATCAAACATGCAACGCCAGGCTGTTCCGCTTATCCGTCCCCAGCAACCAATTGTTGGTACAGGGCTGGAAGCAAAAGCGGCAAGAGATTCGCGTGTACAGATCATTGCTGAAGGAGATGGTGTAATTGAATACGTAGACGGTAAAGAAATTCATATCCGTTACGATCGTACAGAAGCTGACCGCCTGGTAAGTTTTGAAGATGATCTGCGTGTTTACAATATGACCAAGTTCATTAAGACAAACCAGGAAACCTGCATCAATCATAAGCCGGCCGTTAAAAAGGGTCAGCGTATGAAGAAAGGCGACTTCCTGACTGAAGGATATGCGGTTCAGAATGGTGAGGTTGCTTTAGGTCGTAATCTGCAGGTGGCATTCATGCCATGGAAGGGTTACAATTTTGAAGATGCAATAGTAATCAATGAGAAAGTGGTACGTGAGGATCTGTTTACTTCGGTTCACATTTCAGAATACGAACTTGAAGTACGCGATACCAAACTAGGTGAAGAAGAACTGACACCGGATATTCCAAACGTTTCCGAAGAAGCAACCAAGGATCTTGATGAAAATGGTATCATCCGTATGGGTGCTGCTATCAAAGAAGGAGATATTCTGATCGGTAAGATTACTCCTAAAGGAGAATCAGATCCTACCCCTGAAGAAAAACTGCTTCGTGCGATCTTCGGTGACAAGGCAGGTGATGCAAAAGATGCTTCGCTCAAAGCTCCAAACGGAGTTGAAGGTGTTGTAATCGGTAAGAAACTGTTCCAACGCGCCAAGAAAGACAAGAATGCCAAGATCCGTGAAAAAGCTTCTCTTGAAAAACTGGAGAAAGTTCACGAAAAGAATACCACTGATCTCAAGGACCTGTTGTTAAGCAAACTTCAGACTTTGTTGAAAGACAAACCATCTTTGGGTGTTGCGAATAACTTCGGTGAAATGCAGATTGGTAAGGGTGCGAAGTTCAACGCCAAAAACCTGGCTACACTGGATTATCAGAACATCAATCCATTGGGCTGGACAGGAGACTCATCCATCGATGATCCGATCAACACACTTCTTCACAACTACAACATCAAGTATAACGAAGAACTGGGTAGATATAAGAGAGAGAAATTCAACATATCAATAGGTGATGAGTTGCCGGCAGGAGTTCTCAAACTTGCCAAAGTTTATATCGCGGTTAAGAGAAAACTGAAAGTGGGAGATAAGATGGCGGGCCGTCACGGTAACAAGGGTATTGTTGCGAAGATTGTTCGGGCAGAAGACATGCCATTCCTGGAAGATGGAACACCGGTGGATATCGTATTGAATCCATTGGGCGTACCAAGCCGGATGAACCTTGGACAGATCTATGAGACTGTACTCGGCTGGGCAGGTTTGAAGCTCGGCGTGAAGTTCGCCACACCAATCTTTGATGGTGCAACGGTCGAGGAGATTGCTGATTATATTGATAAGGCAAAACTTCCGCTGTTCGGACACACTTATCTGTTTGACGGTGAAACCGGGGAACGTTTCCACCAGAAAGCGACCGTGGGTGTTATCTATATGATCAAATTGCACCACATGGTGGATGATAAGATGCACGCACGTTCTATCGGACCATACAGTCTTATTACGCAGCAGCCGCTGGGTGGTAAAGCGCAGTTCGGTGGTCAGCGTTTTGGTGAGATGGAGGTTTGGGCGCTCGAAGCATACGGTGCATCGAATATTTTACAGGAATTGCTTACACTTAAATCAGATGATATCATTGGTCGTGCGAAAACCTACGAAGCGATCGTTAAGGGTGATAACATTCCAAGAGCAGGCATTCCGGAATCATTCAATGTATTGGTTCATGAGCTAAGAGGTCTCGGCCTTGATCTGAAGTTCGAATAATTTTCAATTTGTCAGCCCGAACCTTTCGGTTTTGGCGGACACATAATTGTCAGTTGTTGGTTGAATTTTTCAGCAATCTGCTTTGAAAATTCAACTGACAATTGACAAAACTCAGTTGGGAATATTAAATAGTATTTTAAAAGAAACCATTTCAACAATATGGCTATCAAAAAAGAAAATCGTCCAAGGGCTACATTTTCTAAGATCACTATCGGTCTTGCTTCTCCGGATTCAATTCTGGAACGCAGCTATGGTGAAGTATTGAAACCTGAAACTATTAACTATCGTACCTACAAACCAGAACGTGATGGTTTGTTCTGCGAGCGGATTTTTGGACCAGTAAAAGATTATGAGTGTGCGTGCGGAAAGTATAAGCGTATCCGTTATAAGGGTATCGTTTGTGACCGTTGCGGTGTGGAAGTTACTGAAAAGAAAGTTCGCCGTGAGCGCATGGGTCACATCAAACTGGTGGTGCCGGTTGTTCATATCTGGTATTTCAAAAGTTTGCCAAATAAAATTGGTTACCTGCTTGGTGTAAGTTCCAAGAAACTGGAAAGCATCGTGTATTATGAAAGATACGTGGTGATCCAGGCTGGTATCCGTGAAGATCGAAACCTCAAAACAAACGATCTTCTCACTGAAGAAGAATATCTGGAAATCCTCGAAGGTCTGCCTAAAGACAACCAGTATCTTCCTGATGAAGATCCTCAGAAATTCATAGCCAAGATGGGTGCTGAGGCTGTTCATGATTTGCTGGGTCGCATCGAACTGGACCAGTTGTCATTCGATCTTCGTAATACCGCTGCAACTGAAACATCACAACAACGTAAGGCTGATGCATTGAAACGTCTCAGTGTTGTTGAATCTTTCCGTGAAGCAAACACCCGTATCACAAACCGTCCTGAATGGATGGTTATGCAATACATTCCGGTTATACCACCAGAACTGCGTCCACTCGTTCCATTGGATGGTGGCCGTTTCGCTTCTTCTGATCTGAATGATCTTTATCGCCGGGTTATTATCCGGAACAACCGTTTGAAAAGACTGTTGGAGATCAAGGCGCCTGAGGTGATCCTGCGTAACGAAAAACGTATGTTGCAGGAAGCAGTCGATTCATTGTTTGATAATTCACGTAAATCAAATGCTGTTAAAGCAGAAGGCGGACGTGCATTGAAATCACTCAGTGATGTTCTGAAAGGTAAACAAGGTCGTTTCCGTCAGAATCTACTCGGTAAACGTGTTGACTATTCTGGTCGTTCCGTTATCGTTGTTGGTCCTGAATTGAAACTGCACGAATGTGGTCTTCCAAAAGATATGGCTGCAGAATTGTTCAAGCCATTTATCATTCGCAAGCTGATTGAAAGAGGTATCGTAAAGACTGTAAAGTCTGCCCGTAAACTGGTAGACAGAAAAGAAGCAGTAGTCTGGGATATTCTCGAAAATATATTGAAAGGTCACCCGGTAATGTTGAACCGTGCTCCAACACTGCACCGTTTATCTATCCAGGCTTTCCAGCCAAAACTGATCGAAGGAAAAGCGATCCAGCTTCACCCGCTCGTATGTTCTGCGTTCAATGCGGATTTCGATGGTGATCAGATGGCCGTTCACGTTCCGTTGAGTAATGCGGCTGTACTTGAAGCCCAGTTACTGATGCTGGCTTCGCATAACATTCTTAATCCGCAGAATGGCGCACCGATCACCCTGCCTTCACAGGATATGGTACTCGGTCTTTATTATATTACCAAGGGTAAAAAGACCATCGGTGATGAAATCGTTCGCGGCGAAGGAAAACATTTCTATTCTGCAGAAGAAGTTGTAATCGCTTACAACGAAGGCAAAATAGATCTGCACGCTTACATAAAAGTAAAGGCTGAGATCCGCGATAACAGGGGAAATTTCACCCGCAAGCTGATCGAAACAACAGTTGGACGTGTAATCTTTAATCAGAATGTTCCTAAAGAAGTAGGTTATATCAATACACTGCTTACCAAGAAGAATCTGCGTGAGATCATCGGTGATATCATTACAATCACCAACGTACCGAAAGCAGCTAAGTTCCTGGATGATATTAAACTGCTTGGATTCCGCATTGCGTTCCAGGGTGGTTTATCATTTAACATCAATGACCTTATCATTCCTTCCATTAAAGAAGAAGTGCTTGAGAATGCCAAAGGTGAAGTTGATGAGGTTTGGGATAACTACAACATGGGTCTGATCACTAACAACGAACGTTACAATCAGATCGTTGATATCTGGTCACGTGTTGATACCCGTATTACAGAAACATTGATCCGTGAATTGGCCCAGGATAAGCAAGGGTTTAATTCAGTATATATGATGCTTGATTCAGGTGCCCGGGGTTCCAAACAACAGATCAAACAGTTGTGCGGTATCAGAGGTCTGATGGCCAAGCCAAGAAAATCAGGTTCCAGCGGATCTGAGATCATTGAGAATCCGATTCTTTCCAATTTCAAAGGTGGATTGAACGTATTGGACTACTTCATCTCTACACACGGTGCCCGTAAAGGTCTTGCGGATACGGCGTTGAAAACAGCTGATGCCGGTTATCTTACCCGTCGTCTTGTTGACGTTGCACAGGATGTGGTTATTACAGAAAATGATTGTGGCACCTTGCGTGGTATTGCAACCAGTGCATTGAAGGATAATGAAGAAATTGTAGAACCACTGTTGGATCGTATCGTTGGACGTACATCACTGCATAATATCTATAATGTACTGACAGATGAACTGATCGTTGAAGCAGGAAGTGAAATTACCGACTATATAGCAAAACGCATTGAAGAAGCGGGTATCGAAACTGTTGAAATTCGCTCGGTGTTAACCTGCGAAAGCAAACGTGGAGTATGTGTGAAATGTTATGGTAAGAACCTGGCGACAGGTAATCTTGCTCAGAAAGGAGATGCGGTTGGTATCATTGCTGCTCAATCGATCGGTGAACCAGGTACACAGCTTACACTTCGTACTTTCCACGTGGGTGGTGTTGCAGGGTCTGCTTCTGTTGAATCTTCATTGTATGCCAAATTCGACGGTACTATTCAGTTCGATGGCTTACGGTCAGTATCAACCGAAAATGAAGCCGGCGCCAAAATACAGGTAGTAATTGGCCGTACCGGTGAGCTTCGTATCATGGACGTTAAGAATGATCGTCTGCTTATCACCAACAACGTGCCTTACGGAGCTACGATGAATGTGAAGGATGGTCAGGAAGTTAAGAAGGGAGACACCATCTGTACATGGGATCCGTTCAACAACGTAATCGTTGCTGAGATCACAGGTAAGATTAAGTTTGATAATGTTATCGAAGGTATTACCTATCGTGAGGAAGCGGATGAACAAACAGGTCACCGCGAGAAAGTTGTTATCGAAACAAAGGATAAGACAAAGATTCCGACACTGATTGTTGAAGGAAAGGATGTTAAGCAGTATAATCTGCCGGTTGGGTCACATATTACAGTGGATGAATTGGAAGACGTAAGATCAGGCCAGGTATTGGTTAAGATTCCAAGAACGTTGCGGATGCAGCGTGATATCACAGGAGGTTTGCCACGTGTAACGGAATTGTTCGAAGCACGTAATCCGGGTAATCCGTCTATTGTTTGTGAGATCGATGGTGTGGTGGCCTTTGGAGCTATCAAACGTGGTAACCGCGAAATCGTGGTTGAAGCGAAGGATGGAGTGGTGAAAAAATACCTTGTACCGTTAACACGGCAGATTCTGGTTCAGGATGGCGACTTTATTAAAGCTGGTGCTCCACTGTCGGATGGACAGGTTGCTCCTGGTGATATTCTTTCTATCAAGGGACCGTTTGCAGTGCAGGAGTATGTTGTGAATGAAATTCAGGAAGTTTATCGTCTACAGGGTGTAAAGATAAATGACAAACATATTGAAGTGATCGTTCGCCAGATGATGAAGAAGGTGGAAATCATTGATCCGGGTGATACCCGTTTCCTTGAAGAGGATCTTGTTGATCGTCTTGATTTCATCGAAGAGAACGATTGGATCTACGATAAGAAAGTAGTTGCTGAACCAGGCGAAAGCACGAAAATGCGCGCCGGCCAGATAGCCTCTCTCAGGGAGATCCGTGAAGAGAACTCTTTACTTCGTCGTTCAGATAAAAAACTGGTCGAATTCCGTGACGCCAATTCAGCAACTTCACATCCTGTATTGTTGGGTATTACAAAGGCTTCATTGGGTACACAAAGCTGGATATCAGCTGCGTCGTTCCAGGAAACAACCAAAGTATTGTCATCAGCTGCCATTCAGGGTAAAACAGATGATATGCTTGGATTGAAAGAAAACGTTATCACAGGTCATCCGATCCCTGCAGGTACAGGTTTGCGCGATTTCGAAAATATGATAGTAGGTAGCAAGGAAGAATATGAGTTGCTGCAAACTACACGCGAAGCCATGAACTTTGATGACGAGGAATAAGCATTGTTAAGGACGGTCAGTAGCAGAAATCTGTAGCTGGTAATCTTTTAGGAAAAACATACAACCTGGTCTTACCGAAAGTGAGACCAGGTTTTTTTGTGCTCTTTTTTAACACTTTTATTTTGGGAGAAGATTTTATCTTGCAAGCTTTGACTTCCGGTAAACTACCGTATTTTGTAATAACCGCCTTAACTCACGAACGGCATAGAAACAGTCGCTGTTCCCTAAAATAACGATATGAAAAATATTTCTACTCTTCTTAGCGTGCTTTGTTTGCTTCTTGTTGGTGTTTTATTTTATCTCCATTTCAATCACCAGGAAGAAGTGAAAAAAAGGAGAGCAGAAAATGATGCGCTTAGAAAAACGGCATCAGGTGTAACTATTGCATATTTTGAAATGGATTCTGTTGAAAACAATCTTGAATTTGTAAAGGATGCTATGGAAAAATTCAAGATCAAGGAGCAGCAGATGAATACTCAGCTTAATGGATTAAAGACCAATTATCAGAAAAGGATCAGTGAATGGAATAAGAAAGGTGCGAATATGTCACAGGCAGAAAGTGAAAATGCACAGCGGGAATATAATCAGATGAATGAAAATTATGCGGCCCAGAAACAAAAGCTCGAAATGGAATTGCAGGATCTTCAATTCAAGATGGCCCAGGAAATGAATAAAACCATTGAAGATTACCTGAGAAAATATAACAGGGAAAAAGATTATTCTTACATCATGGCCAGCCAGCCGGGTCTTATCTATTACAAAGATACCGTTTACAATATCACCCGCGATCTCATTTCCGGGTTAAATGCCGAGTATAAAAGCAAAAAGAAATAATACCCCGGTGATTGTAATTGCCCGAAATTAGTGGGCAAAGGATTGTTAATTGAAGATTTAAATAATTAATATTGAAGATGCAAAGGCAGTTTTTTGCTTTGTTGCAAGATCTTCATTAACATTCAACAATAACCAAATACTAATATGGAAAAATCTCCTGCTTTCAAGCCGTCCCTCGGTTTATTTGATGCTACGATGATCGTGGCAGGATCTATGATCGGTTCGGGTATATTTATTGTGAGTTCAGATATCACCCGAAATGTGGGAAGTGCAGGTTGGTTGATCGCGGTATGGGTGATTACCGGATTTATGACTATCAGTGCTGCTGTAAGTTATGGAGAGTTAAGCAGTATGTATCCAAAGGCAGGTGGCCAGTATGTTTATCTTAAAGAGGCCTATAATCCGATGATGGGCTTTTTATATGGCTGGAGTTTCTTTGCAGTTATTCAAACGGCTACGATAGCAGCGGTGGCTGTGGCTTTTAGTCGCTACACTTCTTATCTTATACCCGCAGTCGGCGAAAGCAATGTTTTGCTTTCCATTGGATCCTCCGAAAAACCGTTTACCATTTCCGCTGCCCAGCTGTTAGGGATTGCATTGATTGTTTTTCTAACATATACCAATACGAAAGGTATTAAAGGTGGAAAACTGATCCAAACAACATTCACCAGCGCCAAACTCATTTCTTTATTCGGTCTTATCATTTTCGGATTTTTGCTGGTGAAGGAGAACTTCTGGGACGAAAACTGGCTAACGGGTATGAATGCAATGTCGTTCAAGGCAGTTCCGGATGCGCCAGCCGTAGCTTCTGGCTGGGAACCGATCGGCGGTACGGTTCTGATCGGTGCAATAGCAGCTGCCATGGTTGGTTCCATATTCAGCAGTGACGCCTGGAACAATGTTACTTTCATTGCCGGGGAAGTCAGAAACCCGCAACGGAATATTGGCTTAAGTCTTTTCCTCGGTACGTTAATTGTGACAATTATTTATGTTTCTGCCAACCTGATGTACCTGTATGTTTTGCCGCTTGATGGAATTGCATTTGCTCCGAACGATCGCGTCGCAATATCAGCAGCTCAAAAAATATTTGCAGAAGCAGGCGCCATCATCATTGCGATTATGATCATGGTTTCTACTTTTGGATGCAATAACGGATTGATTCTCGCAGGGGCACGCGTATATTATACAATGGCAAAAGATGGATTATTTTTTCGCAAAACAAGCGAACTAAATAAACACGCTGTGCCTGAATATGCACTTTGGATTCAGTGCGTGGTTGCCTCTTTATTGTGTTTAAGCGGCAGTTATGGCAATCTCCTTGATATGATATCATTTGTAGTGGTTCTGTTCTATGCGCTAACCATTGCCGGAATTTTTATTCTCAGAAGAAAAAGACCTGATTTACCCCGTCCTTACAAGGCCTTTGGATACCCTGTTCTACCAATCATATATATATTGCTCGCGATAGTTTTCTGTGTTTTCCTGATAAAACTGAAACCATTATATGCGGGAATCGGGCTTGCTATTGTTCTGCTTGGCGTTCCGTTGTATTATCTTGCAGCTTCAAAAAACAAAACACATGTCCCGGATTGATTTTGATATTTTATTCAGTCAATTTTCAAGTATAAAAGCAGGTGTGATCGGAGATGTTATGCTTGACACTTACCTTTGGGGCCATGTCGAAAGAATTTCTCCGGAGGCTCCTGTGCCCGTTGTTGCTCTTGATAAAAAAGAGCTTCGTATCGGTGGCGCGGGCAATGTTGCGTTAAACCTTGTATCGCTTGGCGCCCAGGTGTCCATTATTTCGGCGATGGGAAAAGACGATGACGGAAACGCGCTGAGAGCTCTTTTCGAAGCTAATAAAATTGATACCGGCTGTCTTATTCAAAGTGAGAGAAGGATCACAACAAACAAAGCCAGGATAATCAGCCGGAATCAACAGATGATGCGGCTTGATTCAGAAATAACAAAAGACCTCGATTCAAAAGATGAATCTGAACTTTATCAGCGTGTCAAAAAGTACATCGAAACCGAAAAACCGGCCGTTATTATTTTTGAAGATTATAATAAAGGGGTACTTACAGAAAAACTCATTACAGACATTATAGCATTGTGCAAACAGCACGGGATTGTATCGACTGTTGATCCCAAACGCCGGAACTTTTTTACTTATAAAGGAGTGGATATTTTCAAGCCGAATCTTAAAGAAGTAAAAGACGGCCTTAACCTGCTTATTGAAGATGTAAGCGATGAAGTGTTGAACGAAATTCACGATTTGTTGAAAAAACAACTTGATCATCAGATCTCATTCATAACCTTATCTGAAAAAGGTGTTTTTTATAAGGATGGAAAAAGTTCAAAAATCGTCAAATCGCATATCCGGAATATCGCAGATGTTTCAGGTGCCGGGGATACAGTAATTGCTGTTGCTTCACTTATATATGCAACAACCGGGCGGACTGATATTATGGCGGAAGTGGCGAATATTGCAGGAGGGCTGGTATGTGAAGAGGTGGGAACTGCAGCAATCGACAAGGCTAAGCTGTTGCATGAGTGCAAATTGTTGCTTCAATAATTGTAATTTTATATTCAGGAATCTATATGGGCCGATACACACTTGTTATCCATGGAGGCGCGGGCACAATCCTTAAAAATGATATGACCCCAGAGCTGGAGTCTGCATATTATAAAGGTTTGCAGGAGGCTCTTGACGCAGGTTTTGCAGTATTGGAAGAAGGAGGCTCGGCAACTAATGCTATTAAAGCTGCACTGGTGATTATGGAAGACAATGTTTTGTTTAACGCAGGGCGAGGATCCGTTTTCACAAAAAAAGGTGTTCAGGAAATGGATGCCGCAATTATGGATGGTAAAACACTTCAGGCTGGTTCGATAGCCGGCGTGCGCAACGTTCGTAACCCGATTGAGCTTGCTACCGAAGTGATGCGTAACAGCAACCATGTGTTTTTAAGCGGCAAGGGTGCCAACGATTTTGCGATCAAACAAGGTGTGAAACTTGAGCCTGATGAATACTTCTTTTCGCAATTCAGATATGATCAATGGAAAGATATACGCGACTCAGATAATTATTCACTTGATCATACTCATCAAAAGCTGGAAGAATTGATGAAAGATAAAAAGTTCGGGACTGTTGGAGCGGTGGCCTGTGACAAAGACGGCAATATAGCAGCCGCTACCAGTACCGGTGGTATGACAAATAAAAAATACGGACGCATTGGAGACAGCCCTGTGATTGGTGCAGGTACTTACGCGAACAATGCCACTTGTGCTATTTCGTGTACTGGTCACGGTGAGATGTTCATCCGTTCGGTTGCTGCCTATGATGTGAGTGCACTTATGCAATACAAAGCCTACTCTTTAGAGCAGGCGATGCATGACGTTGTACATAATAAACTGGTTTCCCTGGGTGGCGAAGGCGGTATGATAGGGGTGGATGCTCAGGGTAACCCGGCCATGGTATTCAATAGCGCCGGCATGTATCGCGCAATGCGAAGCAGTGATGGCAGCTCAGATGTGGCAATTTATAAATAGCAAATTAATTTCTAAGTTTTATCGTTCCGATTTTGTTACCAAGTTCCAATCCAAGAGACAATCCAATATCAATTGAAGTCTGATAGTGAATGCCTCCGTATAACCTGGATATACCGGCCTCTTCTCCGGCTTTCAATAAACTGGTGTAGGTTCTTGGTGACCATCCTCTGAAATCATAGGTATGATCAACCACTTTCACATTATGTCCCATGACGTTCGCTGCTGCCTGCATCACTGCTCCGGTTATAAATGCATGAGCTGCCGGGTATTCCGGATGTGGAGGAGTTGCAATAAAGGGCTTCCAGTTTGGGTCTATTAGCTTATTAATATAAGTTACCGGTCTTATCAGATTATACATATATTTTGACCGGAAGCATATAATTGTTGCATCCCATTCCGCGATACCCGCTTTGGCATAGACTTCAGCTGCTGTAGCCAGATTAGCATGCGTTTGTTCCAACGCCTGAGTTAATATTAAAAAATCGTGTCCCGGCGGTGTGTAACCTATGCCATTACCCTGGTCAATAAAAAACATCGCAATCCTTTCCTGTTCAGCGGTTAACGTCTGTCCGACATTATAAACATTATAAACCATTTTATAAAAATCTGAGTTCGGAAGTTCTGAATAAGCAAACGGGAAGGGAGCAGCTTTGGCCGTTGTATTTGAAGCCAGAAAGGTGCGAGCAGATGAGATGTATGGAAAAATTCCGTTGGCAAACGCAGGTGGTGTCGGAACCCAGGCGCCCGGAAACACCGGCGGCACGTACCCGGCATTAGATGGATTGAAATTCGCGGATTGGGACCATTCATAAATTGCAGCTGCCACACTTCTGCCATACTCCTGCGAACGATCAAAAGTAGCGGTACCCAGTCCCATCGACAATTTTTTGTTGTATGCATTTTCAAGCGAATCTATGCTTGCCATATTTCCGGGGGTGAGTCCTGCGTAAAAACTTCGCACCATACTGGCCATGGCAGCGTTTGCACTCACCTGCCAATCATAAGTTTTAAACTCTGCCGGAGCTGGTATCTGAGGCATTTGATTCAGTGATTGGGAAAAGCTTGCTGAATGTTTTGTCTGATGTCTGGTAGCCTCATACAAACCTGTGCCGATGTATCCAAAATATACACCGTTCAATGCTGAATTTCTTTCGAGTAAAATACCAAGTTGCAGTTTATACCAATCGGTGGCAATATCAGCAGCGGCAATTTCTTTAGGCTTGTCATCTTTAATGATATCCCAGACATCAATTTTATTACAGCTGTTAAGGACCAGCGATGTCAGGAATAGGATAGTCAGGGGCAACGTGCTTTTTTTCATGGTGGTTTAATTTTACCCAATCTATTTGTAAATGATTCAAAACCCAATCGCCGGTGAGTAGTTGGCGGTAATAGAAGTTATTTTACAGGAATGAAGAAGTACCTGGTGGAAACAATAAAGAATTTGCTTGTCAGAAAAATTTCAACAAAGCGTCTTTTCGGCTACGGGAAACATTAACGGTAGCGCCATCACTCATAAGGAGATATCCTCCTTCACCCCGTATATATTTAGAAACTTCATTCAGATTCACGATATAAGAGTGATGTACCCGGATAAAATTTGTAAAGTTGGTTAATTGTTCCTCAATTTCTTTAAGAGTCCGGGAGGCAATTATCCTGCTCATGTTTTTTAAGTACAGATTGGTATAATTATCATTTGCTTCGCATCGAACTACCTGTTCTGCCGGAATTAATTGGTAACCATCAACAGTCGGTATAGCAATTTTATGAAAAGCCTTTTCTGGATTTTGAATATGATTTAAAAGCATCGTGAATTGTTCTGTTGTCGGAAGGTATTTCTGGCTTTTTACTTTATTTACAGCTGTTACCAGCTCGGAAGGATCTATGGGCTTCAGCAAATAATCCAGTGCACTGAAACGAATTGCCCTGATTGCATACTGATCATGACTCGTTGCAAAAATAACGGCAAAGGGTATGATCGGAAAATGTTCCAGTAATTGAAATCCGCTCATGCCTGGCATTTCTATGTCGAGAAATACCAACTCAGGCTCGTGCTTGTGTATAGACAGCAATGCATTTTTTCCTGAATTACATCTTTCTACGATCTGAAGGCCCGGACAATACTCAGTCAGAAGAATACTTAAGGTATCCTGACAGTGTATTTCATCGTCAACAATGATAACCTTAATCATATATAACCGGTATTGTTAAGATTATTTCAGTTCCCGCCGGAGACCCATCTGCACCGATTAAATCCCGTATTTGTATCGCGGGAATATTCATTGAAGCAGGTCGCAATCTTTCGATACGATCGGCGGTTATCTGCAGGCCCATAGATTTATGATCCGAAGGAAATCTTCGTTTTAATGCAGAAGCATATTTCCTTCCGACGCCATCGTCAGCTATTCTTAGAATGAGTAACTCGTTTTCCTCTGATACTTCAATTTCGAGGTTTCCTCTTTCATCCTTATGCATTAACCCATGCCAGATAGCATTCTCGACATAGGGCTGAACAATGAGCGGAGGTACTTTTAAAGAAAAAATATCCAGTGATTCAGGTATTGTGATTTTATAATTGAAATGATAATCGAAGCGTAATGCTTCTAATTCTATGTAAAGACGGAGTGACTCCAATTCGCTCTCAAGTGTGATCAGGGGAGCTCTTGAATTTTGAAGGATCAGTCGAACAAGTTTTGAAAACTTTGTAAGAAATTCTGATGCCTGCGTGCGGTTATTTTGCAGGATGAAGCGATTGATTGAATTAAGTGAATTAAATATAAAATGGGGGTTCATCTGTGCTCGCAGTGCCTGCATTTCCAATTCTGTTGTTTTTTGCCGCATGTCTGCCAGCTGCCTGTCTTTTATTGATCGTTCAATTTGCCAATGGTATTTTTCTTTAAGCCGATAACGCAAAAACAAATAAATGAAAGCAACGACACTTAAGAATGCCATAATTCTAAACCACCATGTGTTCCAGAATGGCGGGTTAACAGTAATAACAATTTTTTTTTCGGGGCCACTAAAGTTATTGCCGGAATTCGATGCCTGTATAACAAGCGTATACCTGCCTGGAGGCAGTTTTTCGTAACGGATGGTATAGTTGGCAGGAGCATATTGCCAGTCCGCGTTTATATCTTCTAATTTATAACGGATATTACTGGTGCCCTTTGAATAATAATCTATTGTTCCTGTTTCTATAACAAGGGGGCTTTGAAAGTATTCCAGAGATAGTTCTTTGAGGTTATCGACACCCGCATCCAGCGGTAATTCCTTTTGATATGCGTAGAGCGATTTGAAGTAAACTGCCGGTGCAGGATATAATCCGATCTTATCCGGATTGATACGATCCAATCGCTCAAACCCGGCAAAATAAAGTTCGCCCCGGGTATCTTTAAAAACAGGTGGATTCCAGTCCGATTTTTGTTTTGCATAACCATCATATTCAGTTATGTGAGTCAACAGACCAGATTGCGCATTTAACCGGGTTATCTGCCCATCAGAATCAGTTAACCAGATATTGCCTGAATTATCCTTTAGAATAGCCAGCACGTCAATTCCGGCCAGGCCATCTTTGTCGGTATACCTGCGGATAAGTCTGAAATCCTTGTCGTAGTGATAAAGGGTTTTTATTCCTCCCACCCAATAACTTTGATCTGCATCGTCAAAAAAAATTGAAGCCCATTCAATGCTATCCAGAGCGGTGGCTGTACGTTCCCATTTTCCATTTACCTCGCGGAAACTGAGATTGGTAAAAGCAAAATGTAATCTGAGAAAGAGTTTTTTTTCTCCGATTAATGCCATGTTCGTGACATGATAAGGAACATGTATTATTTGTTGTGCAACAGCACTGTCACAGTTTAGAGTAAAGATCCCCTTTTTGTTCATCAGGAATATAAATCCTTTTTTGTAACGGCTCACCGATCGGTAGTTCAGGTGCGGGTTATCAATTTTTTGGTGCAGGAGATCTTTAAAAAATATTTCTTTTGATTCACGCGAAACGGCGTCCATTTCATAGAACTTTTCCTTTTCCGAATCCCAGAACCATATCTTTCGTGATACTGAATCACTGGCAATCGCAACAAGATCCGGTGTGTAAAGTCCCGGAAAATCTTCTCTGCCCATTTGTTTTGTAATACCTGTCACGGGATCATATGCATTGATCCCATCATTAGTATTTATCCAGATCATACCGTGTTCGCCCTGCACGATACTTATAACTGGTAGTGTTTCATCAGTGGTTAGCCGGACCTGGCTGACAGCTGAGGAAAAAGGCATTAATTGATGAACACTTTTCACGGAAAGATTACCCAGCCATACCATACCATCACGATCATTGTAGATGGACATGTTATCATCTGAGAATTTTATTTGCAGCTCAGGATCCTTAAAAAGGGGAGTCGCATTTTTTGTGACCGGGTCATACACAAGTATACCTTTTGCATTTGTATATAACCAGATCTTTCCGGTTTTATCAAGATCAATGCCCGCAACAACTTCATATCTACTGATAGGAAATAAGTCATTGCAGGCATATATACTGTGAAATTTTTTGTCCGCTAAGGTAAACTCAAGAAGGCCATCTACTGTATTGACCCATAGTGAGTACCTGCTTGAGTCATAACGCATGCCGTAAGCATAATGCGCATGATTTTTTATATTGTGATAGCAACTCCATTCATGAACAATGGTTTGTTTGTCTGTCAGGGAAACCTGTAATAACCCACCCCCCGGAACATCAGGCTTGCCAGAAATTATCCATATGGAATTGGATTTTACATCATATACCGAATGTGGAATTGTAGCATGTGTTCCGGCAGTAGCTTCTTTATCCAGTTGTGCTACGATTTTCTTTTTAAAGGAATGGATATTATACATTGTTAATTGATAACCTGCTTCCATGCAATAAACTTCATCCTTTGTAGCCCAAAACGGTACTACTGTTGCAACGGAAGTGACAGACAATGTTTCAGGCGAAAAATTTGAAAACGTATCGGCCCTGATATCGTACCTGGACAAACCTTTATTTGTACCCACCCATATGTTATGAAGACTATCTTCAACCAACGAAAAACTGTATGAACCGCCTATGCTACCAGGTGTGGTTTTATCAGGATGAAAAACCTTAAAAGTACTGCCGTCAAAACGATTTAATCCTACCGGGCTTATTATCCAGAGAAAGCCTTTCACATCTTTAAGCATTACATTTTTTTTGGGGAGTGATAGACCATTGGACCTGTTCCATTCTTTTACACGAAATTCACTGGTCACGACTCCCCGTAACGAGTCCTGGCAATAGGAAGTTTTGCAGAAAGCAAGAATAAATAATAAGGAGAAAGCTTGGAATATCAAACCTTGAGTTAACTTATCCAGCTTGTTAATAAACCCGCGGGGAACAGGCTTTACATTCATTTAATGTATATTGTATTTAAAGATAATATTTCCGGAGGGCTTCCCACAATAATTATTTATGATTTATTTGTTTAAATATGATCACATTTGTCAAAGAAGAATTACGTCACTTACTCGGTACTATTCTCAATACACCCATTATCTCCCTGGATCACCAGACGCTTACGGGCGGATCTATAAATAGTGTATACCTCCTTGAAATAAATAATCAGGAACATTTCTGCTGTAAGATCAATACTGCGGATAAATTTCCGTCTATGTTCGCAATTGAAAAAACAGGATTGGAGCACCTTGGGACCCAAAAAATAATAAGAGTACCCAAAGTGATTGCATGCGAAAAGTTAGCAGGTCACCAGGTTTTAATCCTCGAATGGATCGAACCTGGCAGCAGATCAACTGTTTTCTGGAAGAAGTTCGGGCAGCAATTAAGCCAGCTCCATGAGATCCGGGGAACGGCATATGGTCTTGACCACAACAATTATATGGGAGCTCTGAAACAATCTAACAAAGAATCTTCAAGCTGGAGCGAATTCTTTTATAATGAGCGGATAAACCCTCAGGTAAAGCTCGCCGTTGATAATCAATTACTCACGTTAGATCAGGCTAAAAAATTTGAAAAGTTACCTGGCCGGCTTGGAAACATTTTTGATGCTACCGGACCATCTCTGGTTCATGGGGATCTGTGGAGCGGCAATTTTCTTTGTGATATTGAGAAGCAGCCTGTTTTGATTGATCCGGCTATTTATTATGGACATCCGGCTGTGGACCTCGGCCTCACCACATTATTTGGCGGCTTCGATAAATTATTTTATGAAGCTTATAATTACTATAGTCCGTTTCCGTCTAACTATTTGGAACAATGGGATTGTTGCAATCTTTATCCCCTGTTGATTCATCTGAATTTGTTTGGAAGAGGTTATCTTGGTGATATTCTGGAAATTATAGGCAGGTATTAAACCAGTTTGGTTTCCACCAGGGCTCGATACGGCCGTGCCTGCGGGGAAACTTTCCGTCGTTTCGAAAGAAATGTTTAACTTTTAGTGACAATTCCACAATCTTAATTACTTCAAACAACTTCATATGAAGAAGACATACTTCTATCTGATTATTCTTGTTGCCGGGCTGTCTGTTATTGTAGCCTTTAAATCTTCGAAAGAAAAGGTTGCGCAAGACCTTGGAGTCGCTGTTAAGTCTATTACTGCATTGACGTTTGGTCCTGACGGTATTCTTTTCGTTGGCGATTCAAAAACTGCTACTGTCTTTGCTGTAAGTATACCTGATACCAAATCAGGCTCAACATCAGCTCCGATTCAGATTAAAAATATTGATCAGAAAATCGCAGCCGCTCTCGGAACGGAAAAAGCAAATATCACGATCATGGATATGGCTGTTAATCCGTCAAGCAAAAAATTGTACATAGCGGTGCAGAGCAGCGATGGAACGCCCGTATTACTGAAGCTGGATGGTGATAAACTCGAAGCGGTTGCATTAAAAGACCTGAAGTTCACATCTGTTGTATTGAACAACTCTCCTGCAGAAGATGCTAAAGATCAGCGTGGAAGATCATTGCGGATGTCTACCATTTCCGATTTAGGATATGATGATGGAAAACTGTTGGTAAGTGGGTTGTCAAATCATGAGTTCAGCTCTTCTTTTAAAAGCATACCATATCCTTTTACCAGTAAACAGGATGAGGCTACGCTTGAGATCTATCATACCGCACATGGCCGGTATGAAACTTCAGCACCAATAAAAACTTTTACCACAGCAACAATCAACAACAAAAAGTACCTGGTTGCAAGTTATACCTGTACTCCATTGGTGTTGTTTGCTATGGATGAACTGAAACCAGGAACACATGTGAAAGGCAGAACCGTTGCTGAGATGGGCAGTGGTAACACTCCCATCGACATGATCACGTTGCAGAAAGGCAGTGAATCATTTTTATTGATGGCTAATACAGCTCATCCCGTTGCCAGGGTTGACTTCAAAAATATTGCGGCTTTTGAAGGTAACCTGACCGAACCGGTTAAAGGTACTGCCGGTGTAAATTTTAAAGCAACCCCCGCTACCAGCGTATTTCAGATGGATAAGTTGAATAATAACCAGGTAGTAATAATGCAGAAACAAATAAACGGTGATGTCGATCTTCTTACAACAGATGACAGCTCATTATAAGTTGATGATTGCAAAAGAGATCAGGTTAGGCATCCGGCTTATCCTGATTTTTTTTGCCCTTTATGCGTCTCGTTCTTGCATGCCACCCGAACATCAGGCGGTTGAAATACTATGGAAAGACAATAAAGCGTATGCCATCTCAGTAACAGGCATCCTGCGGGTTCACGATCGGCCGGATTCTATCCGACGGGAACTTAAGGTGCACCTGAAGAATAATGAGTATGCTATCCTGGGAGATTATCAGGTAACAGCAGACAATATAATTTTTACTCCCGTGATTGCATTCACTCCCGGAAAAGAATACGAAGTCTTTTATCAGAATAAATTACTGAGGAAGTTTTCTATTCCAAATCCTGATTCTGCAAATGCAGCAAGCTTGCTTGCCATTTATCCTTCCTGCGACACCGTACCGGAAAACGTTTTAAAACTTTATCTAAGTTTCTCAGCACCAATGCGCGAAGGGGAGGCGCTTAAGCATATTTCATTATTAAATAAACAGGGCGATACTTTGAAGGGGATCTTCCTGGATCTGCAACCAGAACTTTGGAACCCGGAAAGGAATGTGCTCACTCTTTGGTTCGATCCAGGCAGGATCAAACGAGACCTGATACCGAACCTCAGGCTTGGAAATCCATTAAAGAAAGGAGAGGTGTACACATTGATCATTTCAACTACCTGGAAGGATGTTCAGGGATTGCCATTACGCAACAGTTACATTCGGAAATTCATTGTTACATCACGGGATAGTATTTCTCCCGACCCGTCTTTATGGCTTTTGCAATTGCCCGCGGCGGGCACCAGGTCTCCGCTTAAGATCAATTTTAAGGAATCGCTTGATTATTTTTTGTTGCAGGAAGTGAT
>Ga0193752_1000793_pt1 | contig 28638 bp, 23 predicted proteins | sample H1c1metaG_FD_144924 | JGI IMG/M metagenome (GOLD analysis project Ga0193752, IMG submission 144924) | Soil microbial communities from a riparian zone of the East river system, Colorado, United States - H1c1 | ecosystem: Environmental > Terrestrial > Soil > Riparian zone | place: USA: East River...
CGCCATGGCGAAGCTCGTCGTGTCGCGCGTCTCGTTACCGGTGACTGTAAAGACGCGCATCGGTTGGGGTGACGAAGATCGCATGCCGATCGTGGATCTCGCGCGCCGCTTGGAAGATGCGGGCGTGCGCGCGCTGACGATCCACTGCCGCACCGCAAAGATGGGCCACGACGGCAACGCGGATTGGAGTTGGGCCACTCGCGCGCGAGAAGTCGTCTCGATTCCGGTGATCGTCAACGGCGACGTGCGCACCGCAAACGACTGCCATCGCGCGCTCGAACACACCGGCTGCGCGGGCGTCATGATCGGCCGCCGCGCGATCGAACACCCCTGGATCTTTCGCGAAGCGCGCGCCCGGCTCGATCACCGCCCGCACGTCGCCGCTCCCAGCGTCAGCGAGCGCATCGCTTGCTGTCGTGAGCACTTGGTGGCGATGGCGGAGGAACGTGGAGAGCGCCTGGCGACCCGAGCCATGCGCCGCTTCTATGCTGGCTATCTCCGCCAACTCCCCCAGTGCAAGGTATGGCTCGGCGAGCTGCACGAAAGCTCCAGTGTCACGGCAGCGCTCGACGTACTCGAGGCTGCCACCCATTGCGCGCCGCCACCGCTATTTGGATACTAACTAAGCGTCACAGCGCGTCGAAGTCGCCCCAGACGCGACGTTATGAGGGGGCTCGATCATGCGTAGGGGCACAACGAGCCGATGAGCGACAACCAGCCGCTCTCGGCTGCCGACGAAGTCCGTGTGCTCGAAACTGCTCTCGAAGAGAGCCGCCAGCGCCTCCGACAGCTGCAACGCGTCGCGAGCATGGGGTTTTGGGACTGGGATCTGATCGCGCAACAGATCTTCGCCTCCGAAGAGGTGTATCGCATCTGTGGCATTTCGCAGAAGTCGACCGCGGAGCCCCCTGACCTCATCGCGCGGGTCGTCCACCCGGACGACGTTCCCCTGATTCAAGCCACGCTCGAAGGCGCGATCGCCGGCACGACGGAGTTCGATCTGGACGTGCGAGTGGTGCGCCCCGACGGCACGTCCCGATGGGTCAACACTGCGGCTCAAGTCGTGCGTGATGCTCAAGGCAATGCGATCAGCTTGCTCGGCACCCTGCTCGACATCACGGCCCGTAAACACAGCGCGGAGCTGTTGCGCCAGAGCGAGCAGCGCCTTCGGCTTCTCCACAACTTGAGCGAAGCGCTGCAATCGGTGACCGGGCCCGATGAAATCATGCCGGTCGCGCTGCGTGTCCTCGGCGAGCACCTCGGAGTCTCGCGCTGCACGTTCGGCCACGTGGATTCGGATGGCGACACGTTCGACGTACCCCACGACTGGGTGCAGGGCGTCCAAAGCATCGTCGGTCGCTACACGTTGTCGGATCTGGGTTCGCGCGCGTCCTCCGTCCTCAGGCGCGGCCAAACGTTCGTGTTGCGCAACGTCGATGAAGAGCTGCCTGCCGAGGAAGCCGCGAGATTCAAAGCGATCGAGATGCAGGCCTCGATCAGCTGCTCGCTCGTTCGCAACGGCTCTCTGCGCGCGATGCTGGCAGTGCATCACGCGCAGCCGCGCGACTGGAGCGACGCGGAGGTCAACCTCGTTCAAGAAGTCGCGGAACGTTGCTGGGACATGATCGAACGGCGCTCGGCCGAAGCCAGGTTGCGCGACCACGAGAAGTTGCTTCGGATCGCGATGCGCACGGCGCACATCGGCGGCTGGAGCGTCGACCTTCCGGAGCTGCGCCCGTTCTGGTCCGACGAGGCGTGTGCGATCCACGACGTGCCGGCGGGCACGCAGCCGACGATCGACCAGGGGATCGACGCGTACACGCCGGAGTTTCGAGACCTAGTGCGGAACAAGGTCGAGCTATGTGCGCGCGACGGGACGCCGTTCGACTTGGAAGCCCAGCTGGTCACGGCGACCGGTCGACTGCCCTGGGTTCGGGTGATCGGGCATGCCGAGCGCAACTCCGCGGGATTGGTCACGCGCATTTACGGCGCGATCCAAGACATCACCGATCGGCGCAAGCTCGAAGATCAGTTTCGACAAGCGCAAAAGATGGAAGCGGTCGGGCGGCTCGCCGGTGGAGTCGCGCACGACTTCAACAACTTACTGTCGGTCGTGTTGAGCTATTCGTCGCTGATCATGTCCGATCTTCCGCCGGATGCTCCGATGCGTGCGGAAGTGGAAGAGATCCGTCGCGCCGGTGAGCGCGCGAGCGAGCTGACGCACCAGCTGCTCGCGTTCAGTCGCCAGCAAGTGCTGCAGCCGCGCATCGTGGACTGGAACCAGATCTTGAACGGCATGCGAAAGATGTTGCAGCGATTGATCGGCGAGCAGGTATCCCTGTCGATCTCGACTGCGTCGAAGCTCGGCTCGATGCGCGCTGATCCCGGGCAGATCGAGCAAGTTGTCATGAATCTCGTCGTGAACGCGCGCGACGCGATGCACGACGGCGGTAGCCTGACGATCGAGACCTCGAACCTCGAAATCCACACCCCGGAAGCAGCGAACGACGGTGTGCCAGCGGGCCGGTACGTGGTTCTCGCCGTGACGGACACGGGACTCGGCATGTCGGCGGCGACGCGCTCGCGCGTGTTCGAACCATTCTTTACGACGAAAGAGAAAGCCAAAGGCACCGGGCTTGGTCTGTCGACCGTCCACGGCATCGTGACGCAGAGTGGAGGCTACGCTTCCGTTCAAAGCGAACCGGGTGTCGGCACTACCTTTCGGATCTACATGCCGCGGGTGGACAGCGTGCCGGCGGCCGGCCTTGCGGCGAACTCGTTACTGCCGGAGAGTTTGGGTGGAACCGAAACGATTTTAGTCGTCGAAGACGAAGAGCAGGTCCGGAACATCGTGCGTTCGATTCTGCGCCGCAACGGCTACAACGTCCTCGAGGCGCAGAACGGTGGCGAGGCGTTTCTGATCTGCGAACAGTACAAAGATCCGATCGACTTGCTGCTCACCGACGTAGTGATGCCGCGCATGAGTGGGCGTGAGCTAGCCGAGCGCGTTGCCCACATGCGGCCGCAGATGAAAGTGATGTACATGTCGGGCTATACCGAAGACTCGATCGTGCACCACGGCGTGTTAGATGCGGGGTTTGCGTTCCTGCAGAAACCGATCACGCCGGAAGCTCTCCTGCGGAAGATCCGCGAAGTGCTGACGCGGGCATCGGTGCGGCCACCGATCCGAATCGGGGGCTGACGCCCGCAGCTGCAGCGCGCACGGACGTTCAAGACTCCTCAGCCGCAGCGATGTCGAGCGCGTCCGCATCACTCCCGGGTAGCAGGCCACTCGATTGGCGACTCCACAACTCGTAGTAGGCACCTCGGCTCGCTGCCAACTCGGCGTGGCTGCCGTCCTCGACTATCTCGCCGTTCGAGAATACCAAGATGCGATCGAGGTGCGCGATCGTGGAGAGACGATGCGCGATCACGATGACCGTCTTACCCACCATCGCGTCGTCGAGCGCGGCCTGAATCTCCTGCTCGGTGATCGAATCGAGACTCGACGTGGCTTCATCCAAAATCAACACCGGCGCATTCTTCAACATGACGCGCGCGATCGCGATTCGCTGGCGCTGGCCACCAGATAGCTTGACGCCGCGCTCACCGACCATCGCCTCGTAGCCTTCGGGAATCTCGCGGATGAACTCGTGCGCCCTCGCCCGCCGCGCCGCTTCCTCGACTTCGACGTCGGTCGCTTCAATCCTCCCGTAGCGAATGTTCTCACGCAAGCTTCGATGAAACAGCGTGGGGTCCTGCGGGATGAGCCCGATCTGCCGGTGCAGCGCATCCTGGGTCAATGCACACAACTCATGGCCACCGATCCGGATGCTTCCGCTCTTCGCATCATACAAGCGCATGATCATGCTGACGAACGTCGACTTGCCCGAACCAGATAAGCCGACGAGCCCGACACGTTGCCCAGCGGGGATCGAGAGCGACAAACCACGAAACACCTGCGCGCCCTGCGGATACCGGAAGTCGACCTCGTGCAACTCGATCGTGCCGCTCTCGAGCTCGCACGCGCGCGCATCGGGATGATCGGGGAGCTCGTGCGGCTGAAAGATGGCACGCACACCGCTGCCGACATTGCCGAGCGACTCGAACAGCTCGAGAAAGCGCCGGCTGAGGTTGCGAACCTCGGCGATGATCAAGAGCGCGAGGCTGATCGCCAACACGAACTCGGAGACGCCGATCCGACCCCGACTCCACAACCAGACAGAGACCGCAACCGTTCCCGCTTTCAACACTGCGGACGCTGCAAACTGAAAGAGCCGGACGTGCTCCATCGCGAGGTTCGCGCGCAGCACGGTGGTGAGCTCCGAACCGTACGCGTCATCGAGCCGGACGCGCTCGTGATCGAGGCGCGCAAACGAGCGCACCGTTGCGTGATTCGAGACCGAATCCACGACCATGCCGACGGTGTGGCTGCGCGCATTCGACGCCGCAAACGCAAGAGGCTGGGTGCGACGTGACATCGCGAGCGAGACGGCGATGAAGCCGACCGACCACAACCCACTGAACAACCCGAGCCAGGGACTCGCCGAGAGCAAGAGCGCATTCGCTACAGCGATCACGATCGTGATCGGCCACAGCTCCGTGATGAGCGCCCACAACACGTTGTTCACACCGTGCGAGGTTTCGCTGATGCGATGCGCGAGCGCACCCGCGAAGTTTTCCGTGAGGTAGCGGTGCGAGTGACGATGCAAGTAGTGAAACAACGAACGTGAGACGTACTGGCGCTGGCGTGGCGCCATGCGCATGTGGATCGCAGCATTCACGCGACCGAACACGAGCTCACCCGCACAGAGCGCGACAAAGAGTGTGAGCGGAGCCCACAACGCCTGCATCACGGGTGCAGACGGATTCTTGCTGTTCGTGACGTTGCTGATGATGCGGCTCAGCGCATACGGCAACGTGATGCCGCATGCGGCGTTCAACGCTTCACCAGTCGCGAGCACGAGCAGCCAGTTGCGATAACGGCCGCGCGCGACGTACCCAATGAAACGCCACGCGGTCATCGGAAGCTGCGACGCGTCAGGGACGGGCAGCGCTGCTTGATCGAGCGAGCTCACAGCGTTTGAACGCGCGAGTCGGACAACCCGCGAACGCGCAATACGCTACGTGAGTTCGCCGCTCCTGTCTACGATAAAGGACGGGTTAATTTCGCGGACCGGGCAGCCGTGCTTCGGCGATGATGGTCGCGTTTTCGAGCGTCGTCCCGCTGACCTCGACGAGCGCGAGAAATGGGAGCGAACCGAACTTCGTCTTGCGGTCGTCGATCAACCTTCGCAGGTTCGCTGCGACCGTGGCTGGCACGCGCGCCATGATCGCATCGAGCGTGCGCACACCTTGTGCGTAGAGCGGGCTGCCGATCGCTTCGTAGACGGGCAAGTTCCAGCAGATCATCGCGAGACTCATCGCCGTGCGGATCGTGTCGACATCGGCAGGCCCAGCCGGATCGGCGTACAGCAGCGGCTGCGCGTAATCGCGCAGCAGCTGGGAGACCTTCGCAGAGTTGGGGACCGCAAAGGGCTCTTCGCTAATCTTGAGTCGCGAAACCGGTGCCGTCATGCGGGCAACGGTAGCACGTCGGACCCGGCCATCGCCGTCCCGTGGCCGAAACTGCCCGATGCCCGACTCGATAAATCGTCTTGTTTAACAGACAAGTGAATGTTAGCAACCACGGCATGCCGGTTTCTCGCGGACGCCGCACCTCGCCCCGGAGCGCATCGATGGTCAGACCTCGCCTCGAACCGATCGTCTTCGAAGGACCTCACGGCCCTGTAAACGCGCATCTCGCGCGACCGATCAACACGGGTTCGGCACCTGCAGTGCTGCTCTTGCAGGAGGGTATCGGAGTGACGAAGCACTTGCTCTCGCTCGCGCACCGCTTTGCCGATGCCGGGATCGCCGCGTTCGTCCCCGATCTCTACTCGCACGACTTCGCGCGCAAACGCTTGACCGAATTCGAAGTGCTGCGAGCGCTTCCGTACGTGCGCGCTGCCGATCGCGATGCCTTGATCGCAGCGCTGCCGCGCGAGCAGCAGGAGAGTGCGCAGCGTGTGGCGACCTGGTTTCAGGGACGCGACACGGGGACGTACTTCGGCGACGCGCGTGCCGCCGCGTACTACTTGAAGCGGCATACCGCGATCGATCCGGACGCGATCGCAACGGTCGGGTTCAGCCTCGGCGGCGCACTGTCGGCGCAGCTCGCAACGGCGGGGCTCGAGCTTGCAGCCGGCGTGATCTTCTACGGGCAAGGGCCTAACCCCGCGCAGCTCGAGCAGCTCCGGTATCCGCTGCTCGGTCATTACGCCGAACACGATCCCGCGATCACGCCGCAAGTCGCTGCGGTGCAGTCGCAGCTAACGGCTGCGGGTAAGGAATTCACCGCGCACGTCTATCCGGGTACGGAACATGGGTTCTTCAACGAATCGCGGCCGGTGTACTCGCGCGACGCCGCGGAGCTCGCGTTCACACGCACGATCTCGTTTCTCGATGCGCAGTTCGCCCGGGTGGCGCGAGCATCGAGCTTTCGCACGGCCGTACAAGGCTGAAAGCGTCCGCGATCACTCGCGGCAAAAGCAGCACATCTCACGGGCAGAGGGCCTCGAACCCTCTAAACCCAGCGAGAACCGCGTGGCGTGCATCTTGCCCTGCGCTGCCACCAGTATGCCCGTGCTCACGTTGCCCAGCTCGGAGAGTGGTTCGATCCGCGCGAAAGCCTTGGTCTTCGAAGACTCGCAATCGCGGGCGCTGCTCGCACGCATTCAGCAAGTCGCCCCGAGCGACGCCACGGTGTTGCTGTGCGGCGAGACGGGTACCGGCAAAGAGATCGTCGCGCGGCAGGTCCACGAGCTGAGCCCGCGGCGCGGTCGCGCATTCGTCGGCGTCAACTGCGGTGCGCTGACGGAGTCCCTCGTCGAGAGTGAGTTGTTCGGCCACGAACGCGGCGCATTCACCGGCGCGGTGCAGTCCAAAGCCGGCTGGTTCGAGACCGCGCACGGCGGCACGCTCTTCCTCGATGAGATTGGCGATATCCCGCTCGCGACGCAGGTGAAGCTGCTGCGCGTGTTGCAGGAAGGCGAGATCGTGCGGCTCGGAGCGCGGGCGCCGGAGCCCGTCGACGTGCGGTTGATCGCGGCGACCAACGTAGATCTGCAAGACGCGGTGCGCGCGGGGCGATTTCGCGAGGACTTGTACTATCGACTGAACGTCGCACCACTGACGATCGTGCCGCTGCGGGACCGTCCCGCGGACATCCTTCCGATCGCGCAGTACTTCCTCGAGTCGTACGGACGGCGCTTGAAGCTCGAGCAGATCCCCGAGCTCGGCTCGGATGCGGTGCAAGCGCTGCTCTCGCACGGCTGGCCGGGGAACATTCGCGAGCTCGAAAACGCGATCCACCATGCGCTCTTGGTGGGCTGCAGTGCAACCGTGCGAAGCGACGATCTGCGATTGCCATCGAACGCTCCGCTCACGCGACCGCGACTTGCCGAAGGGCCGCGAGCGACGCGAACGACGCAAGCGACCGATTCCTCGCTCGAAGCGTCGTTCGAATCGCTGTTCGAGCAAGGTCATCCGAATCTGTTCGAGCACGTGGTCGAGCGGCTGGTCCTCGCGGCGTATCAGCACTGCGAGCGCAACCAGGTCCACACGGCGCGATTACTCGGTATCAGTCGCAACGTGTTGCGCGCACGCCTACAGCAAGTTGGAGAGCTGGGCGGGAGCCGGGCTCGCGACGGTGCTGGACCTGCGCTCCGAGCAAACTCGCCCGAACCGATCCGCGTGGGCTACCAACGTTACGGGCTACTGCCGCTCATGAAAGCGAGCGGCGCGCTCGAACGCGCCTTCGCCGCGCACGGCGTCGCAGTGGAGTGGCGTGAGTTCGCCGGCGGAATGCAGCTACTCGATGCACTCGAGCACGACGGCTTGAGCTTGGGGCTCGTCGGCGAAGTGCCACCGATCTTCGCGCAAGCCGCCCAGCTCCCGATGGTGTATCTCGCTGCCGAAGCTCCTGCGCCCGATCACGAAGCGATCGTGGTCGCGCCCGGCTCCGAGATTCAGAGCGTCGAGGAGCTCCGCGGTAAAACGGTGCTGCTCAGTCGCGGCTCGAACGTGCAGTACTTCCTGATTCTCGCGCTCGAAGCCGCGCGCCTGACGTACGCAGACATTCGAGTCGTCTACGCGACGCCGGATCGCGCGCAAGCGCTGTTTGCGAGCGGCCAAGTCGATGCGTGGGCGACCTGGGAGCCCTTCTTGAGCGACGTGCGGCGAGAACCGGGCGCGCGCGTGTTGCGCAGCGCCCGCGGTTTGACCGCGAACACGAGTTACTACGTCGGCGCGCGCAGCTTCGTGGATCAGCAGCCTCATCTCGTGACTACGTTTCTCGATCAGCTGCGCGACGTGGGCCGCTGGGCCGAGCTCGAACGCGAAGCTGCAACGGGCTTACTCGCAGCCGCGCTGAGCCTGCCGCCCACAGCTGCAGGGCCGATCCTCGGTGGCGCGCGGGCACCCGAACCGTTCGATGCCTGCCATAGGCTCTCGCAACAAAACATCGCCGATACGTTTCATCGGCTCGGGCTCGTCGAGACGAAGATCGACGTCGCCGCTGCATGCTGGCGTCCCGCTGCTACGGCGAAAGCGACCGCGAGCCCGAGCGGCCGACCCGCCCGGGCTTGAACGACGTCATGCGCGCGCGGTGGCTTTCGGCGCGATGTCGTTCGCGATCATCTCGCCGAACGGGCCGGTCAGATTCGTCTGGACTGCCGGCCGCGCGTGTTCGACCGGCAACAACGGGAACAACAACTCCGCTGCGCGATACGATTCTTCGAGGTGCGGGTAACCGGAGAAGATGAACGTATCGATCCCGAGCTCGGCATACTCGCGCATCCGCGCTGCTAGCGTCTCGGCGTCCCCGACCAAAGCCGTCCCCGCACCGCCGCGCACCAAGCCCACGCCGGCCCACAAGTTCGGGCTCACCTCGAGCGCATCGCGGCGGCCTCCATGGAGTTGCGCCATGCGGCGCTGACCCTCCGAATCGAACCGTGCGAATGCACCTTGAGCTGCTGCGATCGCGCTGTCGTCCAAGTGCTTGATCAAGTCGTTTGCCGCGTCCCACGCTGCCGAGGTCGTCTCGCGCACGATCAGGTGGAGGCGGATCCCGAAGCGCAACGTCCGGCCCTTCTCTGCCGCGCGCCGCTTCATGTCTTCGATCTTCTCGCGCACCGCCTGTGGAGGCTCACCCCAGGTCAGATACAGATCGATGTGTTTCGCCGCGAGCTCGTGCGCCGCCGGCGACGAACCTCCGAAGTACAGCGGCGGATACGGAGCTTGAATCGGCGGATACAGCAGCTTCGCGCCTTGCACGCGCAAGTGTTTGCCTTCGTAGTCGACGACCTCGCCCGCGATCACGCGGCGCCAGATGTCGAGAAACTCATCGGTCACGCTGTAGCGCTCGTCGTGCGACAGAAAGATGCCGTCCGCGCTCGCTTCCGCCGGATCACCACCTGTCACCACGTTGATGAGCAAACGCCCGCCCGACATCCGATCGAAAGTGGCAGCCATCCGCGCCGATGCAGTCGGCGAGATGATGCCCGGCCGAATCGCGACTAAAAACTTCAGCCGCCGCGTCGATGAAATCAGGCTCGACGCCACGACCCAGGCGTCCTCGCACGAACGTCCAGTCGGAAGTAACGCCCCGGCGTAGCCGAGGTTGTCTGCAGCTTGCGCGATTTGCTGCATGTACTCGAGCGTGACCGGCCGCGACCCTTCCGTCGTGCCGAGGTAGCGACCATCACCATGCGTCGGGATGAACCAGAAGACGTTCATGCTGTGCTCCTTCGCGGGAGCCCGAAGCAAAGCTCGAGCCAAGGGTGATCTGCTTCGGCTTGTACGCGCGCCTTTGAAACTCCTGCTGTACTGTTGCTGCAGCAACACCTCGACAACACTGACTGTCTCGGGACGGACATCCACCGCCCAAAAACTAACGGGCTCGGCTGATTGCGCTGCTGGCACGTGACGTGCTGAACTTCGCGGCACTCAGATGGCCGACCGCTCCACCAACCCTGCTCGCGAAACCGCGCTCGAGGTCGCCGAGCGTGTTGCAAAAGTCCTCGCTCAAACCGCAGTCGTGAGAGACGAGCGCGGTGGCACACCGAAAGCCGAGCGCGACCTGTTGCGCGAGAGCGGCTTGCTCACGCTCGCGATTCCGACAGACCTCGGCGGATGGGGCGCGACGTGGCCCGAGATTTTTGCGGTCGTTCGGCGGCTCGCCAAGGTCGATGGCTCGGTCGCACACGTGTTCGGCTTCCAACACTTGCTGCTCGCGACGCTCCGGTTGTTCGCAGCCGAGAGCCAGTGGCGGCCGTGGTTTACCGACACGGCAACGCACGAGTGGTTTTGGGGCAACGCGCTCAATCCGCTCGATCCGCGCACCACCCTCGAATGGAACGGCGACGAGGGCGTGATCAACGGCGACAAGTCGTTCTGCTCGGGCGCACTCGACTCCGACATGCTGATCGTCTCTGCGATCGACCAAACCACGCGCAAGCTGGTGATCGGCGCCATTCCAACCCAACGCGCCGGAATCCAGCTGCGCGAAGACTGGGACTGCATCGGACAGCGGCAAACCGACAGCGGCAGCGCGCGCTTCGAGCAAGTTCGCATTCACCGCTCGGAGCTGCTCGCGAGTCCGGGTCCGCTCGGTTCGACGTTCGCGTCGCTGCGGCCGTGCATCGCTCAGCTCGTGCTCGCCAACATCTACGTTGGAATCGCGCAAGGTGCATTCGATGCGGCGCGCGTGTTCGTGAACGAACAAGCCAAGCCGTGGTACACGTCCGGCGTCGAGCGGGCGTCGCAAGATCCGTACGTCCTGCGCACGTTCGGCGAGCTTTGGACCGAGCTCGAAGCAGCGCGCGCACTCACGGATGAAGCCGCTCGCACGTTCGAAGCCGCCTGGCAGCGCGGTGACTCGTTGACGGCTGCAGAACGCGGCACGGCAGCGGTCGCGATCGCACTCGCGAAGGTGCAGACCACGCGCGCCGGGCTCGAAACTGCGAGCCGAGTCTTCGAAACGATGGGTGCGCGCGCCACGGTCGGCAAAGCGCGGCTCGATCGCTTTTGGCGCAACCTTCGCGTCCACACGTTGCACGACCCCGTCGACTACAAACTGCGCGACATCGGCGCTTGGGCGCTCTGCGACACGCTACCGAACCCAAGCTTCTACTCCTGAGCGAGCCGTCATGACGTTTGCCAAGATCGAAGCCGCCTTGACCGCGATTCGCAGCGGCGAGCTCGTCGTGGTCGTCGATGACGCGAGGGGCGACGGCGCGCTGATCATGTCGGCGCAGTGCGCGACGCCCGAAGCGACTGCATTCATGGTGCGCTACACGAGCGGCCTCGTCTGCGTCGCGCTCGAGTCCGAGCGGGTCGACCAGCTGCAACTACCGCGAGTGGTCGAGAGCCAGGGCGACGCGTTCACCGTGTCCGTCGATCTCAAACACGGGACCCACGGCGGCATCTCGGCAGCAGATCGCAGTGCGACGATTCGCGCGCTCGCAGACGCTGCGTCGCGCGCGGATGACTTCGCCCGCCCCGGGCACGTGTTCCCGTTGCGCTCCGCGAAGGGCGGTGTGTTGCAACGACCGGGACACACCGAAGCCGCGGTGGATCTCGCGCGACTCTGCGGTCACCCTGCTGCAGGAGCAGTGTGTGAGCTCGTGAACGACGACGGCAGCATGGCGCGCTTGCCCGAGCTGCAATCGTTTGCGGCGCGACATGGATTTCTCGTCGTGAGCATCGCGGACTTGGTCGCGTACCGGCGCCGCACCGAAGCCTGGTCGCAGCCGCCCGAGCTGCGCCTTGCAGCTCGGAGCGGCGGGCTGCCGCGCGTCATCGCCGACCGTCGCGCGAACTAGGCGACTCTGCGCTCCACCTACGTCCGCGCAACCAAGTCGCAACCGATTCAGGTGACCGCGCCTTTTAAGATCTTCGACGTGAGCACATCCACCTTCTCGATGTGGGGAGGCTCGGAGAGCAACTCCGGCGCTTGCTGCATCAGCGCACCGGCCACCTGCCCAGCCAGGTGCTGCTCGCGACCGCCTTCGTCGTCGAACGCATCGAAGATGTAGAACGTACCGCTCGCACCCGCGAGACCGAACCACACCGGCGTGAACTCCTCCGCCTGAACGGCACCGATGGCCCCGCTCAGGAACTCGGCCACGAGCTTTTCCTTACCGGGTTTCGCCTTCAGCCGAACCAACAAACCAAGCTTCGTCATGATGAGCCTCCTGCCTTTCACTCGCTCGCTCGCGAGCAAGTGCAGAGACATACGCCCACCGGACAGGCACGCCATGCGCGGGAAACGATGCTCAGTTGGTCGGCGGAGCCAGGTGCTTCAGCTTGTCCGGATTTGCCACGAGGTACACTGTCGTGATCACACCGGCGTGCGATTCCATCGCCACCATCGCGAACTCGCCACCACCGTAGTCGACCACAAATCCAGGTAGCTGGTTGACCTGACGCGGATACATGCCGCGAATGACCGGCGCATCCGCCCGTCGCGCTACACCCGCGAGGAAGCGCAAGATCCGCTCGCGCCCGAGGATCGGGTTGAGTGCTGCACGCCGCTTGCCTCCGCCGTCCGTGTACAGGACTGCGTCTTCGGCCAACAGCTTCGCAAATCCGTCGACGTCGCCCGAACGCGTCGCGTCGATGAAGGCCGCCACGAGGCGCGCTTCATCGGCGGGCGATCGTTCGAACCGCGGCCGCGCTTCCTGCACGTGCGCGCGTGCGCGGTCCGCGAGCTTGCGGCACGCCGGTTCGGAGCGCTCCAGCACTTCAGCGACCGCAGGGAAGTCCATGTCGAACACGTCATGCAACAAGAACGCGGTTCGCTCGAGCGGCGACAAACGTTCGAGCGTGAGGAGCAGCGCGAACGACAGCTCATCGGCGAGCTCGCGCGCGGTGTCGGGCGAGAGGCCTTGGTCATCGATGATCGGCTCCGGCAACCACGTCCCGACGTATGTCTCACGTTGCGCGCGCGCCGACTTCAATCGATCGAGACACAAGCGCGCGACCGTCTTCGACAAGTAGCTGCGCGCATCGAGCACGCTCGCGGAGTCGGCCGCTTGAAAGCGCAAGAACGCGTCCTGCACGACGTCTTCCGCTTCGGCGTACGAGCCGAGCATGCGGTACGCCAACCCGATCAGGTGGCGTCGATGCCGCTCGAAGCGGCTGCCGACTTCCGAGGTTTCCATCAGCTCACCTGGGCGAGACTCGGCTCGCGAAGAACGGACACTGGAGCGCCCGCGACTGTGACTCGGCTACACGTCTTTCCGAACCCGAGTGCGTACTTGAGCGTCGGATACGCGCGCGCTGCGACGAGCGCAAACGCGAGTGAGATGACCGCGCGACGGCCCCAGCGTTCGCGCACGCGTTCTCGCCAGACATCGGCCTCGGGATCGCGCTGCAGAACCGCGCGTGTGAACATCACGGCGAGGTGCGCATCCGGGCCGAGCGCGGCGTCATCCCCGCGGATGAGCGCGCGGAGGGTCTCAGCCGAAACTCCGGCCTTTTCTGCCGTGGTCACCATCAGCTGCGTGCACGGCCCGCAGTCCTCCGCGAGCGTGCCCGTAATCTTTGCAGCGAACTGTGCTTCTACGGGAAGATCCCGAGAGTAAGCCGAGATCGAGGCCAGCTTCGTGACACGCCAAAACGCGCCTATATCCGCAGCCAGAATTTCGCGGACGTAGCTCGTGTCGTAGCCGTACTCGCGCTCGAAGGCATCGAGTCGGTTGTGGATGAGAGCTTTCAGCATGATTTCCGCCTCCTGATGAAGAGACGAGCCAGCAAGCCCCAGTGTGACACGCTCTACCCCTAACCCACCGACTGACCGTTATCCCAATGCTTTCGCATACTGAGCTCATTTTGCGAATCGTCGTCGGCGCCGCGTTGGGCGGCGTCATCGGCTACGAACGCGACCGACACGGGCGCCCGGCCGGGCTGCGGACGCACACCCTCGTGGCGCTGGCCTCCGCCACGTTCATGGTCGTCTCGACGCAGTTCGCCTATTACCAGCGCTTCGGGCCAAACGACCTCATCGAGGTCGATGCATCGCGCATCGCGGCCTCGGTCGTCTCGGCGGTCGGCTTTCTGGCCGGCGGTTCGATCTTGCGCTCCGGCGTCAGCGTCCAAGGCCTGACCACTGCCGCGGGGCTGTGGCTCGTCACCGCGATCGGCCTGTGCTCGGGCGCGGGCATGCTGGTCGAAGCCAGCACTGTGACCGCCGTCGGGATCATCGCGCTCACGCTGCTCCGGCGTTTCGAGGACAAAGACGATCGGCGCATCACTCGCAAGCGCGTCACGGTCTTGCTCGGCGAAGGTGGCGATTCTGCGATTCCGCAGCTCATGGCTGCACTGACCGATCTCGGCGCGGTGAGCAGCGACGTGGAGTACGAGCGCCGGCTCGACGACAATCGCAGCGTGCGGCTCGTCTTCGACATGACGGTGCCGGTGAGCGTCACGGCCGCCGAGCTCATCGAAGTGCTGGAGCGCCCGCCCTCGGTGCTGAACGTGCACATCCGCTCCTGGCCCGAATAAACCCGAGTGAACGCTGCTGAACGCTACTGGTAGCGCCCAGTCCCTTCGCCGCCCTTCATGCCCAGCGCTGCTGCGTGAGTCAGCTGCTCGTTCGGCTCTCTCGCGGCGGGATCGTTTTCCAGAAACTCGATCAGCCGCACACGCGCGCCGCGATCGAGCTGCCTCGCTTCGGGCGGCGGCATCGCACCCGGTGCATTGCGCGGTAACTGAAGACGTTTTAATGCGGTGTCGAGCTCGGCGCGGTCTAGCCGCGAGATGTCCACGTTGAAACGCGCTCGCGAGATTGTTTGGTCGAGCACGTCGTTGTGGCAGCTGCCACAGCCTTGCACCAACGTCTCGACCGGCGTTGCATCGGGCTCGGTTTGCAGGCCGATTCGCGCGCGCACGCTCGGATCATCCGGAAAGATGTCGGAGAGGTCCGGCAGCTCGTCCGCGCTGATCTCGCCGGCACGGTAGCGTTGGTATGCCGCCGTCAGCTGCGCTTGTTTGTCCGGATCGGTCGCGCGCGTCTCGAGATACGGCAGCGCAAGTTGCTCGCCGCGCTTGAACGCTTCATAGCCGCGCTCCCACGTCGGACTGGGTTGCGCTTCGGCCGGATACCCGTCCGGACCGTAGGGATAACGCTCGCTACTGATCTGCGGCGCGTTGAACATGAGCGGCTGGGACGGCCCAACCGTTGTCTGAAGCACGAACGGCGCGATCAGGGAAACCTTGTCCACCGGGAAGCCGCCGTAGGGCTCGTCACCCTTCGCATCGAGGTAGTCTTGCGACAGCGCCGTGCCATTCACGCCCGGCACCGTGATCTCCGTATGCGGCGGGAAGAACCAGTGCGTCCACGGGCTCTCGAGCTCGCGCATCAGGAGCGCGCCACGATCGAGCGCGCGTTGATGACATTGCCGGCAATCGAGCGGCGTGTTCTTGAGATCTTCCTCGTCGCGAATCGCGACGTGTGTCCAATCGGTCTCGATCCGCGGCGTGTACAGGTCGCCGTGCGAACAGCCACCTTTGCGCGCGTTGCAGGCTTGTTCGAACGTGACGAGGTAAAAGTGCACGCCCGTGCCGTCTTGCGTGTAGGTCACGAGCTCGACCCGCTGCACGCCGCGTTGGTACGCGAGCAACGTGCCTTGTCCGAGCACGATCGCACGGGGATTGATCGGCGAAACTAGGTGCCCCGCGAGCGCAGTCGAGTGACCGAGCAACGCGACGTACCGAATGGTGCCGAGCGGAGTCGCAGGTCCGGCGCCAGAGTCTTCGTTCCCTCCAGTCGTCGCGACGTTCGACTTCACGAGCGTCATCAAATCTTCCAAGCTCCCGACGGAAGGTTGCTCGTCCGTGCAAAACACGCTGCGGACCGCATCTCCCCCGGGCCGGTCACAAAACGCGGGCCGCGCGTCGCTTGGATCGACGTGCGACTCCACTTCAGCGTCGGGACCCGCATCCGCGATCATCGCCGCGGGTTTCCCGTGATGCGAATGGGAGTGCGGCTTCAGCGCAGGCTCGGCGCCACACGCAACCAGCAACGACACACACAACGCTGCGCTCGCGACGCGCAAATCTCGCATGACGACGACCTGCGTCAGGGAAGCGCGCGTGCGAGCAATGCGTTCACCGCCACTTGCGCACGCTCGTCCGCCTTTGGATGGCGATTGAAACGCGACGACACATGGTGACTCAAGTAGATTCCGCACAGCTCCCAGACGAACTGTTCAACATCGAGGTCCGCGCGTAACTCTCCGAGTTGGACGGCTTCTGACACGATGGTCTCGAGAACCCCGCGCCACTGCTCCTCCATCTCGACCACTTTGTCACGCACGGGGCTTTCGACGTCGTCGAGCTCGAACATCGCTGCCGCGATCGGGCAACCGCCGGGGAGCCCCGCACGGCCCGCCCACCCGAACCAGTTCCGCACGATCGCGTGAACCCGCGGGAGCCCGGGAGGTTCGCGAAACGTCGGATCGAGCACGCGCGGTGCGCTGAACTTTGCGACGTGATCGAGCAGGGCGATTTCGACGTCGGCCTTCGAGCTGAAGTGCGCGAACACGCCGCTCTTCGAGATGCCGGCGTGTTGAGCCAAACGGCCGAGCGTGACGCCGGACAGGCCTTCTTGGCTCATCAGCCGAACGCCGAACTCCAGCAGCTTCTCGCTCGTATTCGCTTGCTTCTTCGACATATTGCGCGAGCGAACGACCGGTCGTTCACCCGAATGTCCTGATTGGTGCACGACCGGTCGTGCAGTGTCAAGTGGGATTCAGTATGGCTTCTGGCCCACCACGTTGCCGGGCGGGCTGTAGTTACAGATCCAGATGTCCCAGGTTGCGCCCCCGGCCTGGCACGTCGAGACGCCGCAGCCGACTTCCGTCGTGTTGCGCCAGACGATCGCCGTGTAGTGGCCGCAGCCATCACTTCGCATCTGCGTATAGCAGGCCATGTCGCATTTTTCGGTGCCACCGAAGTCCGCACCGGATGTGCCGTACGTCCAACACTTCACTTCGCCAGCCCAACCATCGACGGCCCACTGCGCGTTCGTCATCGGTGCGGGTACGCCGCCGGCAGCTGCAAGGTTTTCGCCGTAGCGCTTCGCCTGTAACTCCTGTTGGCTGCGATGCATCGGGCGATTGCAGGCAGTCTTCGCTTCGTTGTCGGCCCACTCTTGTGCGTAGGCCGCGAGCGTCGGCGACCAGGTGAGGGGTGCGAGCGGCGGCATGGTTTGAACCATCGCGCGCACCGCGTTGTGTGCTGCGGTCATGCCGACCATGCGACCGGTCTCGCCCATCGTTGCCATCGACATCGTTCCCGCCGTGCCTGCGGTGCCTGCCGTGCCCAGCATGCCGGCGCTGCCGCTACCAGCTGCAGCAGGTGTGCCTGCACTGCCGCGACCGGCTGCGACGGCTCCAGCTGCTCCGATCATTCCGCCCGTCCCGAGCGTGCCGGCGGCACCGCCGCCGATCGCACCCGCACCTGCTGGCCCGATCGGTGCGGGAGCGCCTGCGACGATTGGGGCGGGTGCACCCGCCGGGCGACCGACCTGACCTGCACCGGTCGTAGTCGAGCCGCTGACTCCCGCTTGCGCGCCCACGGTCGAGCCGCTCGCACCCGCTGCGCCGCCGGTGGGGATTTGGATCGGCGCATTCGACGAGCGGCCATCTCCATCATCCGGACTGCATCCGCCCAGGGCGGATAGACAACCGAAACCCAACCATAGGAACCAAAAGGTCGTCCGGGACATCGCTTGCATTCGGTTCAAAGTGCCGCGACGGCGCGACTAGGTGTCAAGGCATTGTGCCTTGGCGCGCGGCGACAAACCGACCGCACAGGCTAAGATGCGCGTCTCCATCTGACAGGTGTGAGCAGCCATGCATGTAGCGAACTGCAACGCAAAGAACGTCGCGCTTACGGTTTCTCGAGTTTTCGGATATCGAAAGGCATGACCGCGACACGCACGTTGCTGCTCGATCACTTTCGGGAGACCGCCGTGATCTGTCAGGAGTACGGCTCTCCGTTCACCTCGCAACTGCTCGACCGCATCGGCAAAGACTTTGACGCGGGTGGGCCGGTCGCGGACTTGATCGGCGACTGGAGCACGCATCCGCGGACGGACGCTCTCTCGGTGCGCCTCACGGGCGCCCTCCACGCAGCGGTTCTGATGGGGCGCGATTCCGCACTCGCTGCCGAGTATCCCGAACAGCGTGGGAGTTGGAGCATGGACGCCGTATGGCCGATCGCGCGCGCGTTTCTCGCCCGCGAAAAGGACTGGGTCGCGGCCTTCATTCAGTCGGCCCCGCAAACCAACGAAGTGCGTCGCTCGATCGCGCTGCTCGCGGGCTTTCTCAGCTTTGCAAATGACTACAAGGGCGAGATCGAAACGCTCGAGATCGGCGCGAGCGCTGGGCTGAACTTGAACTGGGACAAGTTCAGCTACCGCACTGCAGGCTGGAGTTGGGGCCCTCGAGGCGGCGTGCCGGTCGACACCGATTGGCGCGGTCCAGCACCGCCGCTACTAGCTGCACCGCGCATTCGAAGTCGGGCTGCGTGCGATCTCAACCCGCTCGATGTCTCGGATCCCACGCAACGTCTACAGCTTCGTTCGTACGTTTGGGCAGACCAGCACGATCGCCTCGCGCGGTTCGATGCAGCGGCGGATCTCGCGGTCGCGACCGGGCAAAAAGTCGAGCGCGCAAGTGCTGCGGAGTGGCTCGAGAAGCGCCTCAGCGCGCGTGCGACCGATGCGGCGACGATCATCTATCACTCGGTGTTTTTTCAGTATCCGCCTCGGCCCGTCCGACAGGCGATCACTGCGGCGATCGAAACGGCAGGGGCGACTGCAACGCCCGAGGCGCCGGTCGCGTGGCTGCGATTGGAACCGGCGCCCCTGTTGGGCGGGCCGAAAGACAGCATGCAGTTTTGGGTCGACTTGATTACGTGGCCGGGAAGAGTGCGCCGACTGTTGGCGATCACGGATGGGCACGCGCGCTCGGTCGAAGCACTGGAGTCGTGAGCGCGGTTGACGTTGAACGTTGACGGCGGATCGTTCAAGTCGCCGTTAACGACCACGTCAACGACCAGGCTTCCCGCTCAGTGAAACGGATCTTCCAAGTCGATCGGCCGCTGCGGCCTTCGCCGCAAGTTCCGCAAGTCTTGACCCATCGTTGGACCGGCATCGGAAAGCTGGGAGCCCGAGCGGTCTGCCGGCACAGCAGCAGGTGGCTGCACTGGAGCGGGACCTTGCGATCGATACGGATTGCGCGAGACCGCAGTCGTGCTGGTGTTAGTCGTCGTGGTGGAGCCCTGGTCCGCCGCCGACCCTGCCTCGAGCACCGGCTCCTGCGTATGATCGCTCGACTTGAGGGCACTCCGTGATCGCCACACACGCGCCGGCTTTTCACCCACTTCGCGCGCAGCGACCTCTGCAGCGGTCGGCTGCGAGGGCGGTTCGGATGCAAACGGGTTGGAGGTGTTCGGTGTCGCGGGTGCGGCAGCCACCGGCGCGGGCGGAGCTTGCTGAGCGGTCGGTGGCGCCGGCATCGTGAGATGCGGAGGCTTGGGTGGCGCTTCGCCACCCGATCGCATCAAGAAAAACAGCGCGCCCACCACTGCGATACCCGCAGCGACCCAGTAATACGGATTCGTCCGGCCTCGCAACGAGCTCGCCCACTCGGGTGCAGGCGACTCGACCCCGATCGGATTGTCGATGCGGCTCGACTCGATCAACTTCGTCAAATTGCCGACGCGGGTCGGACCGCTGTCGTCGTGCGACGCCGTCGGCTGCAACACCCGGTCCGTCATCGCACTCAGCGTGCGCACGACCGACTGGTTGTGATCACCGCGCTTCGCCTGCGCGTCGATCATGCGATGCATCGCCACCCGCTCCGCCGCAAACTTCGCGCACATCAGCGCCGCGAGCGGCTGTGGGTCCTCACCCGAGATCAGCATGTAGCGCTCGAGCGCCGTCCGGAACTCCACCGCGTTCGCGTACCGCTGGTCCGGGTCGATGTGAAGCGCGCGATCGCAAATCTCGGCGAGCGCAGGCTCGACGGTCGGCACCGCCTCGGCGATGCGCGGTTCGATCCCGCGCAGCCGCTTGTCCACCGATAGCCGCGTGGGCGGCCCCGGCGCAAAGCGGCGCATCGCGATCGCCTCCCACAACATGACGCCGACCGCGAACAGGTCGCTACGCTGATCGACGATCTCACCGCGCACCTGCTCCGGCGCCGCGTAGGCGAACTTGCCTTTGAAGACACCCGCGTTCGTGAGCGACTCCACGTCGACCGCCTTTGCGATCCCGAAGTCCACGAGCTTCACTTGCCCGTGGTAGGTCACGAACACGTTGTGGGGCGTAATGTCGCGATGCACGATCTCGAACGGCATTCCGTCGAAGTCGCACAGCTCGTGCGCGTACTGCAGGCCCGAGAGCACCTCGCACAACACCTGGAGGCGCGTCCCGAGCGTCACCGCAGGCTCGACCGACGCGCGCTTGAGCAGCTCAGTCAGCGGCTGCCCGTCCAAGAACTCCATCGACAGGAAGTAGCGACCGTTCTCTTCGCCAGCCTCGATCGTCTGCACGATGTTCGGGTGGTTCAACCGGGCGGCGAGCTTGGCCTCGGCCAAAAACATCTCGATGAACTTGTCGTTGCTGGCCAGCTCCTGCTGCAGCTCCTTCACGACCAGCAGCTTGCGAAACTCACCGAGCCCGCTCGTGACGGCGAGGTGGATGCGCCCCATCCCACCCTGACCGAGCGTGGCGACCAGCTTGTAGCGGCCGAGCTGGTCACCATCCTGCGTCGCGCTGTCGCTAGGGTTCGACATGGTCATGGAGCGACCCTGGACTGCTCGGGTGAGGCTCGATTCTGGCATTCAGTAGCGCGGAGTCGCGAGAACAAGACCACGATTCCTTTCGACCGGTGCCGAGTGTTGAGTTCCTGGAGATGCGTGGGGCGCGACACCGGTTCCGCAGCCGCCGGCGGCGCTCCGCAGCCAGCTGGGAGGGGGCCGGACGTTCGGGATGGGCCAGGGCAATCTCTAGCGGTGCCACGACTGGGGCCGGACTCGGCGTCGACCCGCAACTGGCGCTGAGTGCTGGCCGCGTGCCGCACATTGCTTCCCGAGACCTGCGAACTGCGAATAGACCAAGTACTTCGCACCGCCCACCCACTCTGTCAGTAACGCGCTCCCACCTCGATGCGCGTCGCCAAGTGGTGCGAGTACACCACGCTCACGCGAAGCCTACAAGCAGTGCGTTAGCCTCAGACCGTGCTGGATCACACACGACCGACGCTTGCCGCGAGCGCGAGTGTTTAGTCGGGTTATTCCGCGCCTTTTAAGGTAGGCAATGCGACACCCTGTTCATTGGCTCGGCGTTGGCAACTCGCGTAGTGGCGCGCCTACTCGAGGATGTTCACGCGGATGTCCGTCTTCACCGACTGCGCGATGAAGCACTCGTGGTGCGAGTCGTCGTGGAGCTTCTGCAGCTCTTCACGCGTCGGCACGCGCTCGCCTCGATACAGGATACGCGGTGACAACACGACCGAGCTCACCCACGACACGCGCTGCTCGTTCTTCGACAGCTTGCCGACGGCGTCGTCCTCGTAGCTCTCGATCTCGAAGCCGCGCTTTTGCGCCAGGTAGATGAACGTCAGCATGTGGCAGCTCGAGATCGCCGCGACGAACGCCTCTTCGGGATCGACGCCGGCAGGGTCGGAATACGGAACCTTGACGACTTGCGGCGATGACGACGCAGGCAAGCTCAAACCGCCGTCGAACGACCAGGTGTGCTTGCGCGAATACGTACCTTCGCGAAAGTTGCCTTCGGACTGCTGCCAACGAATCGTCGCTTTGTACTCGCCCATGTGACGAAACCTGACGCGCCTCCGAACGCGCGTCCAGCGATCTTCGGGCCAAAGACCCCACGCTTTCAGCCGCCTCCGCCACCCATCATACCGAACGTCGCGACCTTCTCGAGCCGCGGATCGATCTCGATCTGTTTGAGATCTTGCCGCAGGTATTCGAGGACCCGGTCGCGCGCGTTTTCATCGAGCTGTCGCGCTTCGGGCGGTGGCATCGCGCCTGGAGCGTTGCGCGGCCGCTGAATCCGATCGATCGCGACGTCGATCTCTGCGCGATCCAACCGCGACAGCGCAACCGAGAATCGCGCACGCGTGATGCTCTGGTCCAGCACGTCGTTGTGGCATCCGCCACAGGCTTGAATCAGAGCGTCTTCCGCCGAAGCATCCGGTTCGGTCTGCAACCCAATCTTTGCGCGCAGCGACGGATCGTCCGGGAACACGTCGGCGAGGTCGGGCAGCGCGTCCGCGTCGATCTCGCCGGAGCGATAACGCTGGTAGGCGCGCGAGAGTTCGGCCTGCTTGTCTACGTCCACAGCGCGTTGCTCGATGTACGGCAGCGCCAACTGCTCGCCGCGCTTGAACGCTTCCCATGCCCCTTCCCAAGTCGGGCTCGGACTCGGAGTCGATGGATATCCGCTCGGACTCCAAGGCCAGCGCTCGTTCTCGATACCCGGGGCATCGAACAGCAATGGTTGTTTGGGGCCCGCCACGCTCTGAAGCTGGAAGGCTGAGATCGGCGAGATGAGGTCCGGGGACAAACCACCGTAGAGCTCGTCGCCCTTCGCCACCAGATAGTCGTTCATCAAGTCACTTCCGGTGACTCCAGGGAAGGAGCTGCTCGCCCCGACCGGGAACATGAAGTGCGTCCACGGTGACTTCAGCTCGCGCATCAACAACCGCGAGTCTTCGCGGCCGCGGCGATGACACTGTCGACAATCGAACGTCGTGTTCTTGAGGTCCTCGTCGTCGCGAATCTGAACCTGAGTCCAATCGTTTTCGATCTTCGGCGTGTACAAGTCGCCAGGCGTGCAGCCTCCGTCGCGTTCGTTGCAGGCCTGCTCGAAGGACAGCAAGTAGAAAGTGAACGCGAACGTTTCACGCGTGCGCGTCGCAATCTCGAGCCGCTGTACGCCGCGCTGGTACGCTAAGACGATCTTCGCGCCGATCGAGATCGTGCGCGGATTGATCGGCGAGATGATGTGTCCGGGAAGCGCGGTTGAATGGCTCAAGACTGCGATGTCGCCATTGGCCGCGCTCAAGTACAACGCGGTCGCGAACTCATCGTCCGTATTCGGGTCTGGGCCACGCGGGTTGATGTCGAACAAGTTTTGGAAGTCGGCGAGGCTGGCGATGGCCGGCTTTTCGCTCGCGCAAAACAGGTCGCGCACCGCGTCGTCACCTTCGCGCGCACAAAACGCGGGGCGACCGTCGACGATCGTCGGTTGACCGGCCGCGCCGGCGCCAGGTGTCGCTGCATCGGCCTCGGCAGCCTGATCGGCGCCTGCGTCGACACGGGCTGAGTGCTTGCGGTCCGACTTTGCATCGGCCTCATTGCCGCATGCGGCTGCGACGCACACGACCGCGCTCACGAGCAATGCGAACGCGAACGAACGACTGGTTTGTACGACGAGTTTTGTCACCTCACAGCAACCTTACTAGCCTGTTCGAAGGCCTGCTGCATCTCGACTGCCAGCGGCGCAAGCCACTGCGCTGCCTTTGCGACTACATCCGGTCCGGCGTTTTGCGGCGTTCCAGCATCGAACGGCGGATGCGGATCGTACTCGAGCGCGAGTTGGGCGAGCTTCGCGATCGGTTCACCGAGCAAGGTCGCCAGTAGCGTGAGCCCGAAGTCGATACCGGCCGTGACGCCACCACCCGTGATGCGATTGCGATCGACGACCACTCTCGCGTCGACCGGCTTCGCACCGAACAATGGGAGTGCATCGCGCAGGGCCCAATGACAGGTGGCGTCGTAGCCGTTCAAGAGGCCGGCCGCACCGAGCACGAGCGAACCGTTGCACACGGACGTGATGTACTTCGCGCGCGCGCCGCGATCACGAAGGAACGCGATGCACTCCGGGTCGCGCATGACGTCGACGCCCGGACCGCCGCCGACGAAGAGCACGTCGAGATCTTTCGGACACTCGTCGAACGTGGTCGTCGGCAAGATGCCGACACCGTTGTCCGACACGATGAGGTCGCGCGTCTTCCACACCAGATGCACGTCAGCGGAGTCGGCGAGCACGGCTTGCGGACCGAGCGTGTCGAGAAGCGTCATGCCGGGGTACAACAGCATTGCGACTTCGGGCCGACGTTGGTTGTGCATCGCGGGAAACAGCTTCTGTCCGAGACGAGGTTCTCGCGCAGGATGCTCGGTGCTGGGAACCGCGAACTTCGCGATCTCGACGGTTATGCGCTCGCTCATTCGCTGGTCTCCTTCAGGCCCGGGTGCTGAGAATCGCGGTAACCGCTGCGGCGCGTGTCCTAGATTTGGCTCTAGTTGCAAACACTTACGCCCGCTGAACGACCGGTCGTGAAGCTCGCTTTCGAAATGAGTGCACGACCGGTCGTGAGGAGTCAATACCGATCGCCTGACTTTGGGCGGCGTGCGCGGGTACCTGCGCGCAAACCAAGGACACGGCAGTCCCTACGCAGGGTGTAACCTTTCGGGATGCGTGGACGGATCGCGCTCGTCTGTGCATGCCTACTCGCTTGTTCGAGCGAGAAAACGGCCGATGCACGCGAGACCTACGACTACTTGGTCACGCCGGCGGGCCACTCGTTTCGCTTGATCGGCGCCGGGCCGATCCTTCGCGGCGCGAACACACGACTCGGGTTGCGCATCACGTACGTCGCGCGCGCGTTGACGAAAGCGGAGCTGTTCGCCCACGCGGATGCGCTCGTGGGTTCGCTCGGTCCAGAGATGCAACTCGTGGGCGACAAGACGCTCACTGTGCGGGCGAGGATCGGGCCGGTTTCGGTCGCGCTCGACTCCGACAAGTCGACCTACGACGTCGAGTATCGACTGACTTCTTCCGGGTTTCAGCGCGTCGACAATCCGCGGACTCCGCCTGCGCTCACGGGGAGCGACCAATCGGACGACCCGACGTTCCCGCTGGAGTCACAGCAGCTGGCGGCGGCTGCCGCTGCGGGCGTCAGCTGGCTCGGGCTCTTGAACCGTAGCGACTTGGCTCCGATTCGCGCGCGAGTCACACCTGCGTTTCAGGCTCAGATCGAGAGCGATGAGCAGCTTCGCACGCTGCTCGCGCAGCGAAAGGCTGCAGGGTTGCCCGGATCGCGACGCGAGCTGTATCGGACGCAGCAGCGTGTCACCGACAAGCCGCGGCCCGCCGGCGCGGACGTGTTGTTAGTCTACGAGTGCACGGGCCCGGGCCGGCCTCGCATTCTCGAGCGGATGACGTTGTCACGCGAGGCCGACAGCTGGCAGATCGCGAGCTACGCGTTTCAGCCGATCCCGCCGTAGCAGCTAGCGGCGGCGTTCAGCGAATGTAGGCCGAAGATGCGCCACCGGTCATGCCGACCTTCGCCGCGTGCTCGAGCATTGGCTCTTGGCGCCGCTCGCGCGCGTACTGCTCGAGGTAGCTGAGAAGGCGAGCGCGGGCTTCCGCGTCGAGCTGGCGACCCTCGGGTGGTGGCATCGCGCCGCGCAGGCTGCTCGGCCGGCGAATCCGATCGATCGCAACCTCGAGCTCGCCAGCCTCGAGCTTCGAGAGATCGATGTTGAATCGCGCGCGCGAGATGCTCTGGTCGAGCACGTCGTTGTGACAGCTCCCGCAGGCTTGAATCAGCACTTCGGGCGCGGTCGCATCCGGCTCTGTTTGCAGGCCGATCTGCGCGCGCACGTGCGGATCGTCCGGAAAGATGTCGGCCAGGTTCGGAAGTTCGTCCGGACTCAACTCCCCCGCTCGGTACTTGACGTACGCCTCGGTCAACTGCGCTTGTTTGTCCGGATCGGTTGCGCGCTGCTCGAAATACGGCAGCGCGAGCTGCTCACCGCGCTTGAACGCATCGTAGGCGGCTTGCCAAGTCGGGCTCGGATTCGGAACCGCGGAGTACCCATCGGGACCATACGGCCAGCGCTCGTCTTCGATCGTGCGTGAGTCGAAGAGCAGCGGCTGAACGTTGGCGACTATCGACTGTAAGACTAACGCGGACGTCGGTGGAATCGCGTGCACGGCAACGTGGCCATACAACTCGTCGCCCTTCGCACTGAGGTAGTCCCGCATCAGGTCGAACCCGCGTGCACCCGGCAGCTGGAGGCCGGTGTCACCCAGCGGGATGGTCTCGAACCAATGCGCCCACGGCGACCTCAGCTCGCGCATCAGTAGAACGCCGACGTTGCTCGCACGCTGATGACACTGCCGGCAATCGGAGGTCGTGTTCTTGAGCTCCTCGTCGTCCTGGATCTCGAACTGGGTCCAGTCGGCCTCGATCCGCGGCGTGAACAGATCCGCATTCGAACAACCGGCAGCGGCTAGGTTGCAGGCTTGTTTGAAGCTCACGAGATAAAAGATGTAAGAGCCGTCGGTGCGGTTGCGATCGCGACTCGCGAGCTCGACGTGCTGCACGCCGCGCGTGAAAGCAGTGACGGTTTCTTTGCCGATCACGAGCGCGCGCGGATTGATCGGCGAGACGTAGTGACCCGACAGCGCAGTCGAGTGCCCGACCACGATCGAGAACTTTACGCCGTACGGATTGGCGATGTTCGGCTGCATGTCCGCCGGCGCGGGTTCGACGTCCAGCAAAGTCTGCAGGTCGTGCAAGCTGCGGATCGGCGCGAACGACGAACCGCAGAACGCGTCGCGGACCCCGTCATTGCCGCCGCGATCGCAGAAAGCCGGGCGAACCGCTGCCGCTGATGGCGGCGGCGCGGGCGCGGCTGTACCTGCCGCGCCGAGCGGGTCCGGGGACTCCGGCACGAGGGACTCGCGGGCACTCTCGTTACACGCGCTGAGCGCAGCGCACAGCGTGAGCGCGCTAGCGAACGCCGCGATGGCGCCGCTCCACGGAATCGCGTTCGGTGCCGGTGCGCGGCTGCACTTTCGGATAATCACTTGTGCTTACCGTGAGTTTGGTGGCATGCACGACCGGTCGTGCACCTGAGTCCGACCATGAATGCACGACCGGTCGTACAGAGTCAACCGAGGTCGCGCGCACGCTGAAGGCTTGTCCGGTTTTGGCTCGGGTGCCCTGGGTGCTTGCAGGTTCGGCCACGCTCGCCGCTCACGGCGGCGCTCGGTCGCATACTCGAAGGCCGAGAATGTTGGTTCGTCACGTGTCGGATGCACTGCATTTTCAATGACTTACCTGAGCACACTGCATACTCGAGTATGCAGATAATGGCGCCAGTAACTGGCGCCCTGCAGGCGTTCTCGTCAGTCTGATCACGTGGCGTGGACGGCACCCGATGTGTTCCGGTTTCGCGACTACCGAGCATTCTTGCGCGCGTTCTACGCGCTCAACAAAGCCGGTGAGTACGGCTTTTCATTGCGCGCGTTCTCGAAGCGCGCGCAGCTGCGTTCGTCGAACTACCTGAAACTCGTGATGGATGGAGAACGCAACCTGACGCAGGAGATGGCCGCGCGCTTCGCGGAAGCGTGCTCGCTGCGCGGTCAGTCGGCCGAGTACTTTTGCGCGCTCGTCGCGTTCGACCAAGCGGACACCGCCAAGGATCGCGACCGTGCGTACGCGCGCGTCTCGAAGTTCAAGCGGTATCGCGCCGTGCATCGACTCGATCGCGCGCAAGACGCCTATCACGCCCACTGGTACATGCCGGCGATTCGCGAGCTAGTCGTGCGGCGGGATTTTCGCGAAGACTCGTCGTGGCTCGCGCAGCAGCTCAGGCCTGCGATCACGCCGCGCGAAGCCGAGCGGGCGCTGCAAGTCTTGCTCGAGCTCGGCTTGCTGACGCGCAATGCCGAAGGCCAACTCGAACAAGTCGATGCACTCGTGCAAACGCCGGAGACGCCGCTCAGCCACCACATCCAGCGTTATCACCGCGCGATGATGGAGCGTGCGGCCGATGCGATGCACGAGGTGCCGCACCAACAGCGTCAGATCGAATCGATCACGCTGTGCTTGAGCGAATCGCGTATGCGCGACCTCAAAGCACGCGTCGAGAGTTTTTGCGACGAGGTGTTGCAGGAATATCAGGCGGACGCGGACAGCCGCCGCGTCGTGCAACTGAACATTCAGATGTTTCCTCTGACGATCGATGAGGGGTGAGATGCGTACACTGATCGGACTATTACTGAGCCTCGCGTGTGCTTGCACTGGAACTCGTACCGGCAACCCGGGACACAACGGCGACTTGCCCTCGGGCGTAGTCGTCGCTCAGTCGGAGCTGGCGCGAGAGGACCACCCCGCACTCTCGAGCGCGAACGCCGAAACGTTAGGGACTGACAACCGTGCGTTCGCGTTTGCGCTCTACCGAGAGCTCTCGAAGGAACCCGGCAACCTGTTCTTCTCGCCGTACAGCATCTCGACGGCGCTCGCGATGACGTACGCCGGCGCGCGGGGGACGACGGAAACGGAGATGGCCACAGCTCTGCACTTCACGCTGCCGCAGTCTGACTTGCACGCCGCGTTCAACGCGACCGATCTCGCGCTCGCGAAGCGCAAGGATCAGCTGGCAAAGAGCGATGGACCCGTCCCGACCAAGGGCGACGGC
>Ga0193752_1000794_pt1 | contig 28589 bp, 30 predicted proteins | sample H1c1metaG_FD_144924 | JGI IMG/M metagenome (GOLD analysis project Ga0193752, IMG submission 144924) | Soil microbial communities from a riparian zone of the East river system, Colorado, United States - H1c1 | ecosystem: Environmental > Terrestrial > Soil > Riparian zone | place: USA: East River...
TTGCAGAGAACGGCCAGAGAGTGTTTGATCAGACTTACCCGATCACAGCACCATACAGCAGTATGGATGTTGATGCAAGGCGTCTTCCAAAAGGAACCTATATAGTTATGTTGACCGATGCTTATGGCAAAGAAGTGTTGGCAACGGGCAGAGTGGTTATACAATAACTGTTATTTAAAATACCCATAAAACTATCGCCCCGGAAAAATTCCGGGGCGATCTTGTAATCAGGATACCACAGCTATGGTAATGCATATTGAAAAAGAAAAACTGTATATTTATTTTTTATTTTACCAAAACTACTCATATGAATTTCTTCGACCGCCTTTCAAACGGATGGGCTATAACCAAAAGCAGTTTCGCTATCCTTAACAAAAATAAACAGTTACTGATATTCCCGGTCTTATCCGGAATTTCAATAGTGCTTATCATTGCCAGTATTGTTGTGCCCATCATGGCATCGGCAGGCTGGGATATTGGCAATATCAATATCAATTTTGATAATGAAGCAGTGCCCTACCTGTTTACTTTTTTGTTTTACCTGGTCAATTATTTTGTAGTGGTGTTCTTCAATATGGCACTTGTTCATTGTACAAAACTTTACCTGCAGGGCGAAGAAGTGACAGTGATGACAGGTATAAAATTCAGCTTAAGCCGCATTGGCGTGATCTTTTCGTGGGCTATGTTTGCAGCTACAGTAGGCACCATATTAAAAGCTATACAAGAGAACTCGGGATGGCTGGGTAAGTTTCTGGCAGGTTTACTGGGATTGGTTTGGGGTATTACCACATTCTTTGTAGTACCCATAATTGCTTATGAAAACCTGGGCCCGATCAAGGCATTTAAACGCTCGGCTTCGTTGATGAAAGAGAAATGGGGCGAAAGCCTGGCTTCCACTTTCAGCCTGGGATTGATACAGTTTTTTGGAACAGTATTCATCGTGATCGTTTGTGGATTGATAGCCAATTACATTCATCCAATGATAGGTATTGGCCTGGGTATAACCGCATTGTTCATCATGTACACCATAACCAGTGCTGTGGAAACAGTTTTTATAAGCATGGTGTACCAGAATATTAATGGTAATGTGGAAGAACATTTTAACCAGCAACTGATTGACGGGCTTTTTACAAAAAAATCATAAGTGCTTCCTTAATACAGGCAACACAAAGAAAGAAAATATCATTACATCAGTCGCATGATCATCGGTTGCAACAACCAGCAAAACAGGGTAATCAAAATAATACAGATTATGTTGAGCACAAATCCTGCTTTGAGCATGTCTTTCATTTTGATATAACCGCTGGCAAAAACTATAGCATTGGGTGGTGTACCCATGGGCAACATACTGGCACAACTTGCTCCCAGTGTCATGGGTATGCCGAGCAATAACGGGTCCATGTGCAGGGCCACTGCAACAGATGAAATAACCGGCGCCATAACAATAACCTGCGCCACATTGCTCATTACTTCGCTTAAAAAAATGGAGATGGTGGTAACAATAAGGATCATCAGGAAAGTATTATCCGTTGCATAAGATGCAATATAAGTGCCCAGCTGGTCCATCAGTTTTACATCTTCCAAAGCCTTGGCCAATGCAATACCACCGCCGAATAGTAATAGAATACCCCAGGCCATTTTACCGGTATCGGGCCAGCCCAGCAGGCGTTCTTCCCTTGCTTCTTTTTTATTTCCGGATGGTATAATGAATAAAGTAATAGCTCCGGTCATTGCAATGATGGTGTCATCCAGCACAACAACTTTTTGTACAAGATTGATCAGGTCCTTGAAGATCCATAAAAAAACAGTGCATATAAAAACAAGCAATACTCTTTTTTCGGGTGCAGATAATTTACCCAATGCTTTTAATTCGGATTTGATATAACTCTTTCCCTCGGCGCTGTGTTTTATCCTGTTGGGAAAAAGAAATTTTACCAGTACCCAGTACAACATAAAAAATAGTACAATGGTGAGCGGTGTAAACACGATCATCCAATCGGTAAAGCCAATGGTATAGTTGAATTTTTCGTGTATATAATTTACATAGGCAACATTCGGCGGCGTGCCTATAATGGTGCCTAACGCAAAGTTGGAAGCATAGGCAATGCTGAGCATGAGCACCAGTGAGAAATTTTTAATACCGGTACTTTCTTTATTGTGTGTGGCAATTACATGGATCACCGACATAGCAATGGGAAACATCATCATAGTGGTGGCGGTGTTGCTAAGCCACATGCTTAAGAAACCGGTGGCAATAATAAATCCTAAAATAATGCGGTTTCCGTTGGTGCCGGTAATATTAATAATGCCCAGGGCAATACGTTTGTGCAGGTTCCATTTTTCTATAGCAATGCCGATGAAGAATCCGCCCATGAACAAAAAGATGATAGAATCCGAATAGGATTTAGTTACTTCTTTTAATGTGCTGACATCAAGTAAGGGAAACAAAACAATAGGAACAAGTGCAACCACGGCCAGGGGCATGGCATCCAATACCCACCAGCTGATCATCAGTGCTGCAATAGCCAGCACCAGGGTTGCTTTAGGTGCAAGCCCCAACGGATTTACAAAAAAGAAAAATAAACAGAGCAACACACCGGTAATAAGTGCGGCTTCCTTTTTATAGTTTTTAAAGAATTCCTTCATGCAGTTGTTTAAGCTTTGCCAATTTATAACAGTTTCATCAAAATATATACAGCGGGTCTAACTTTGTATCTCATCAATAATACAAACTCATGAGCAACTTAGTAAAAGAATTCAACGACTACCGCACTAAAATGAACGAGGTTATTCTAAGCAAAGAAAACCTGGTGATAAAAAGGTTATGGAACCTGGATACCAACACCTATGCCGAAGGTGCACTGGATGTAAAGACCAAGGAAATGCTGGGCCTTGTCGCATCCATGGTTTTGCGCTGTGATGATTGTATAAAATATCACCTGGGAAAATCGCATGAATTAGGCATTACAACAGAGCAGATGTATGAAGTTTTTGCTGTTGCCAATATTGTAGGCGGAACGATCGTAATACCACATACAAGAAGGGCGGCTGAGTACTGGGAAGAACTTTTAAATAACGAACAAGGAGCAAGGAATGTCGAATTGTGAAGTAAAGTTGTAGAACACTGCTCAGTTGTAAGATTAAATTTGACTATTGTATTTTTCTGAATATGGTTATATTTTTAATAAAAAGATTTAATCATGGAAAGAAAATATGATCTGGACGAACGGCTGATAAACTTTGCAGATATGATAATTGATATTTCAGAATCCCTTCCAAAGACATTTGCGGGCAATCATATTGCCGGGCAATTAGTACGAAGTGGGACAGCACCTGCTTTACAATATGGAGAAGCCCAAAGTGCCGAATCGAGAAATGATTTTATTCATAAAATGAAAATACCGGCCAAAGAACTGAGAGAAACGTATAACTGTATCAGGTTAATCAGGAAGAGAAACTGGTATGCCGAAGAAAAAATATTAATGGCTCTTGATGAAAACAACCAGCTGATTTCAATATTTGTTAAAAGCATAGAAACGGCTAAAAGGAATAATGATGATAAAAAGAAGAATACATCCGAATAATAAGTAAGGTAGGTGAAGATTAAATGCCGGAGGGCCGTTGCATAATATATAAGTATCCTTTGCACTACTTCCTTGTTCTTTATTCCTTGTTCCTTGTCCGATATTGCTTTTTCTGATCAATATTTAGCATTTTTGGTGTTTCAATTTGTATTAACTTTAGTCAACAATTTTAGAAACCATGAGCGATACAGTAACAAGCTTGCCACCTTTGACCGCAAAGGATTTTGTAACCGACCAGGAAGTACGCTGGTGCCCCGGATGTGGAGATTATTCCATCCTGGCACAGGTACAAAAAATAATGCCCACGCTGGGTATTCCCCGGGAAAATATTGTGATCGTAAGCGGTATTGGCTGCAGCAGCCGCTTTCCATATTATATGAATACCTATGGTATGCACAGTATTCATGGCCGTGCAACTGCTGTGGCCAGTGGCTTAAAAGCCGCCCGGCCCGAACTGAGTGTGTGGATCGTAACCGGTGATGGCGATGGGTTGAGTATCGGTGGTAATCATACCATCCATTTATTACGTCGCAATTTTGATGTGAATGTACTGTTGTTCAATAACCAGATATATGGTTTAACCAAGGGACAATATTCTCCAACATCTGAAGAAAATAAAGTGACCAAGAGCACGCCTTTTGGAAGTATTGACCATCCATTCAATCCATTGGCATTGGCCATGGGTGCCGATGCAAGTTTTATTGCCCGTACCATGGACAGGGACCCAAAACACTTACAGGCAATGTTGTTGCGTTCTCAGCAACATAAGGGTGCATCTTTCCTGGAGATATACCAGAACTGCAACATCTTTAATGATGGCGCTTTTGAAATTTTTACTGAGAAAAAAACCAAACCTGATGAAGTGCTGTTCCTGGAACAGGGTAAGCCATTGGTTTTTGGTGCAACACAAAACAAGGGAATAAAATTGGATGGATTTAAGCCGGTTATTGTTGACCTGGCCGAAGGCGCTTCAACTGATGACCTGTGGGTGCATGACGATCGTGATTTTTACAAAGCACAGATATTGATACGTATGTTTGATGATCCGGCATTGGAAGGGCACCTGCCAAGGCCATTCGGTGTTTTTTATGAAACCGAAAGAGCCTGCTATGAGGACAGTATGACCATGCAGATAGAAGAAGTGATCGCTAAAAGAGGAAAAGGAGATCTTGATAAATTACTAAGAGGAAATGAGACCTGGGTGATCAATTAACCCCCCCTCCGCCCCCTGAAGGGGGAACTTTAGAGTACATTAATAAAGACCCTTTTTATTCTTCATAAACAGAATGATATAAAAATAAAAAGAGCCATCAACTTCGATGGCTCTTTTATTATGCAACGTTTTTATCTTTTACAGCATCTTATTAAAAAGATACCCATGTTAAAAAAGATATTGATCCTGCCCGTTGGATTTTTGATCACCACATTCCTGTACATTTCATGCTGTAAATGCCTTGATTCAAAAGAACATTTTTATGAAGTGCAGAACGCATCAGTTCGCCCTGCAGGTAGCGGCGGCGTTTTGGTCGATAATGGCATTCCGGTGACAGCCGATACAGTTTTTCTGAATTATTATTTAGGAGTGAAATGTATAGCCGAAGCAAAAACAGACCTTTCGTTCCTGGTAAATAGTGCTTATGCCTGCTCATGCAATGGCTGCGGCGAAAAAGGGCTAAAGAGCAAACTGGTGTCAATCGAAATTACCAGCGACAATACATTCAAAGGAATAGCAGCAAACAATTCTTTGAACGCTGTTTTTAAAGTCAAAAGCGATTATATAAATGCGCCGGACTATAGCACTGATTCTTTAGTTACCCTTTTCAACAATGATGGCCTTCGGGCAGGCTTTTCTACGTTTACAAAAACAAAGCCGGGCAATAATTTGAACCATAAATTCACAATGAATATGGTTTATGCAAATACTACGGTTGTAACTGTTGTGACCAATCCCATTAAGTGGCAGTAGTTTAAAGAGCGAAGATCATGTTTACTATAAATAAAAAGAGCCATCAAAATGATGGCTCTTTTTATTTCTTACAGCATATTCTTACTAACCAAATATTCTGCTATCTGCACCGCATTGGTAGCAGCGCCCTTGCGCAGGTTATCACTCACTATCCAGCAGTTCAACGTATTGGCCTGTGTTTCATCTCTCCTGATGCGTCCAACGAAAGTATCATCCTTATCAAACGCGGTTAAAGGCATGGGATAAATAAAATTGGCAACATCATCTTTTAAAACAACACCAGGGGCTTTGCTAAGAATATCTCTTACTTCAGCAAGATCAAAATCATTTTCAAATTCTATGTTCACACTTTCGCTGTGTCCGCCCATGGTTGGTATGCGTACGCAGGTGGCGGTAACTTTTATATTATCATCACCAATGATCTTGTTGGTTTCCTTAACCATTTTCATTTCTTCTTTTGTATAACCGTTCTCCAGGAACACATCAATATGCGGTATGGCATTTAAGTCGATGGGATATTTGTAGGCCATTTCGCCTTCAACACCTTTACGCTCATTCATTAATTGTGTAACAGCTTTTATACCCGTGCCGGTAACACTCTGGTAAGTGCTCACCACCACTCTTTTTATTTTGTATTTATCGTGTAATGGTTTTAAAACCACCACCATTTGTATAGTAGAGCAGTTTGGATTGGCGATGATCTTATCATCTGCGGTCAATACATCAGCATTCACTTCGGGCACTACCAGTTTTTTTGTAGGGTCCATGCGCCATGCGCTTGAATTGTCAATTACGGTAATACCGGCGGCTGCGAATTGCGGGGCCAGTTCCAGCGATGTACTTCCACCTGCAGAAAAAATAGCCACATCAGGTTTGGCAGCAATGGCATCGGCAGCGCTTACGATCTTGTACTGCTTGTCTTTAAAAGTTATTTCTTTTCCAATGCTTCTTTCCGAAGCAACCGGGATCAGTTCATCTACAGGAAAATTCCTTTCGGCCAGTACCTGTAACATTTTTGTGCCTACCAGTCCGGTAGCGCCTACTACTGCAACTTTCATAATTTTTGTTCCCCCCAGTCTCTTTTTACAGAGAGTTTTTAGTTAAAAAAAAGCCTTCCCGTTTTAGGAAGGCCTGTACTTATTTTAAAAATAAAACGTCACACCTTCTTTATTGAAAATGATTTCTTTGACTGTTTTATAAATTTTATTTTTTGCATGTTGAGCACAAATGTAATTACAAACGGGTATTCCAACCAAATTATTTATATTTATAATACCCAAAACGTACCCCAATGTTAAAAAAATACAGCACCCTTGTGTTTTTTATGCTCAGCTGTTTTATTGCTGACGCACAAATTGCCAACCGATATGATATTGTGATTGACGAACTGATGGCAGATCCTACGCCGCAGGTTTCTTTACCTAACAATGAATGGATAGAATTACGCAATACTTCTTCAATTGCATTTAATTTATTGGGTTGGCGCATTGGCGATGCCAGCGGCCAAAGCGGTGCCATGCCATCCTATAATTTATTGCCCGATAGTTTTGTAATTGTTTGCACAGCCAGCGCTGTAGCTGGCATGAGTGTTTACGGGCCAACCATTTCCGTTACCAGTTTTCCTTCACTGGATAATACAGGTGATGTGATCTATTTACGGAGCCCGCAAAACAGGATCATACATTCGGTGAGTTACGCAGACAGCTGGTATCAAAATGAATTAAAAAAAGAGGGTGGCTGGACATTGGAAATGATCGACACTAAAAATCCCTGCAGCGGATTCACAAATTGGAAAGCCAGTACAGATATAAAAGGAGGAACACCGGGAAAGAAAAATGCTGTTGATGCTGTTAATGCAGATGCGGCAGCGCCACAGGTACTAAGGGCTTATGCAACAGACAGTGTGAACATCAGCCTCGTTTTTGATGAACCGCTGGATAGTTTAAAAGCAGCTACAGCAGCCAATTACAGCATCAGCGATGGTATTGGAGTGCCGCAATCGGCCATTGCTATTGCACCAACCTTTGATAAGGCAAGTTTAAGATTGAATACACCATTAAGCCGTAATAAAGTATATACCATTACAGTTTCGGTGGTAACAGATTGTAAGGGTAATTTAATTGGGTTAAAAAATACAGCAAGGCTTGGCTTAAGCGAAGTGGCCGATAGCCTGGATATCGTTATCAATGAAATTTTGTTTAACCCCGGATCAAACGGAACAGATTATGTAGAGATCTATAATCGCAGCAATAAGATAATCGACCTGGAACAAACTTACATAGCCAACAGGAGTTCTGCAGGCGTTATCAGCAATATCAAACAACTCAGTTCAGATAATTACTTATTCTTTCCGCAGGATTTTATGGTGATAACCGAAGACCCGGCTATTGTAAAAAGAGATTTCATCACAAAAAATATGGATGCGTTTGTAACGGTTGCTTCCATGCCTTCATTCAATGATGATGAAGGCGATGTGATCATCTTAAATGCACAGGGAAATACTACTGATGAATTAAAGTATGATGAAAAATGGCATTTTAAATTGATTGATAACCGGGAAGGCGTGGCATTGGAACGTATAGATCACAATGCACCAACACAAAACCAGGATAACTGGCATTCTGCAGCAACCAATGTTGGATACGGAACACCAACCTATAAAAATTCGCAGTACCGGCTTGACTTACAGGTGCAGGGAACAATTTCCGTAACACCCGGGATCGTTTCTCCGGATAACGATGGCCTGGATGATTTTGCAACCATTGATTGTAATTTCCCCTTGCCGGGATACGTAGCTAATATCACCATCTTTGATGCCAACGGCAGAACAGTTCGTTACCTGCAACGCAATGCTTTGTGTGGAATAAAAGGTAACTTTCGCTGGGATGGGCTGGGAGAAAAATTCCAGAAACTTCCGGTTGGTATCTATGTTATTTACACCGAAGTGTTTAATTTAGAAGGAAAGAAAAAGCAATTCAAGAATACCATTGTACTGGCACGCAAAAATTAACTCATCCTCGTCAGAGACGAGGATGAGTTAATTTTTGTAAGTCTTTGACTTGCTGTTCTAAGACAACGTCAAGACCATTGCGTCCCGGCAATGGACGAGGATGAAATCAGAACATACCCTATTAAAATAAAATAACTTTATATCTGGAGACAGATATATTATTACTGACAAAAATGCCTGTTATTTTCTTACATTCACTATAGTTGATTGGGTTGATGTTTTTATATGACCGGCTTATAAGCAGATAGTTATTGACTCCTTGAATTTTTGTGTTGATAAGAAAGGTCTTATTATTCATAGCTGGTGTTTAATGACAAATCACTTACATTTAATAGCACAGGCAAAAGAAGGGTACAAACTTTCTCAAATTGTAAGAGACTTTAAAAAATTTACTGCTCACTCGGTTCTGAAAGCAATAGAAGATGAGCCTGAGAGCCGTAAAGACTGGATGCTATACAGGTTTGAATTTGCAGGGGAGTATATGAAACGGATTGAAAAATACCATTTCTGGCAGGACGGTAATCATGCAATTTATCTTGATCCGTATAAACCAGAGATGCTGGAACAACGGTTAAATTATGTACATGAAAATCCGGTGAAGGCTGGCATTGTAGAGAATGCTGCAGACTATTTATGCAGTTCTGCAAGAGATTATTGTGGAAGAAAGGGATTGGTAAATATTGTGCTCGTTTGAGACAAAGTCTCATAACCATTACATCCTCGTCAGAGACGAGGACGAGAAAAAGAAATTAATTCATCAACCAAAACAATGCTTATGCAAAAGAACATCATGCCGGCAATCATCATTGCTGTGTTGGTAATTTCATCATGTAATAATAAAGATTCAGAAATGACAAGAACTGCTTATAAATGGCCCGACAGTGTAGCTACACCCGTTGCAGAAAAGAAACCAAAGGAACTGATCGCTCATGGCGATACCCGTATTGATAATTATTACTGGATGAATGATTATTTTAAAAAAGGTCCCGACAGTACCAAAGTGGTTGACTACCTGAATGCAGAGAATGCTTATTATGATACCATGATGAGCGGAACCAAAACCCTGCAGGAAAACCTGTATACTGAAATGAAGGCAAGGATTAAGGAGAAGGATGAGAGCGTACCTGTATTTAAGAACGGCTACTTTTATTATAACCGCCTGGTGGAAGGCAAGGATTATTTTGTGTACTGCAGGAAAAAAGGAAACCTGCAGGCTGCAGAGGAAGTATTGCTGGATGTGAATGCGATGGCCGAAGGACATAATTATTTTTCTGCTACGGGCTTTGATGTGAGCATGGATAATAAACTGCTGGCTTACGGTATTGATATGCTGAGCAGGCGCCAGTATGATATCTACATTAAAAACCTGGAGACAGGCGAAATTTACAAGGACAAGATACCCAATACAGAAGCAGACCCGGTTTGGGCAAATGATAACCAGACCTTGTTCTATACATCTAAAAACCCGGTAACACTTTTATCTGAAAAAATTAAAAGACATAAGCTGGGTACTGATGCGGCAACCGATAAAACAGTATATGAAGAAAAAGATCCCAGCAATTATATTGGTGTTGGCAAAACGAAATCTGATAAATTTATCATGATCACATCACAGGCAACCTTATCATCAGAAATAAGATGGATCGATGCGAATAAGCCCGAAGGAACATTCACTGTGTTTCAACCAAGGATGAAAGAAGTGCTGTACAATGTTGATCATGCCAACGATAAATTTTTTATACGTACCAACCTGCAGGCAAAGAACTTTAAGATAGCAACCTGCGCCGAAACCAAGACTGATTCATCAGCCTGGACCGACCTGGTAGCACATAACGATAAAATATTAATACAGGGATTTGACCTGTTTAAAAACTTTATGGCTATATCCGAACGCAAAGATGGATTGACACAGATACATATCCTCAATACGAAAGATAATAGTTCTCACAATCTTTCTTTTGATGAAGCTGCTTATGCAGCCAACATCGTTTATATACCCGATTACAATACTGATGTGATGCGGTATAATTATACATCGCTTACCACACCCAACTCGGTATATGATTACAATATGGTAACCAAAGAAAAAAAGCTGATGAAGCAACAGGAAGTGATCGGTACTTTTAAGCCTGAAGATTATACAACTGAAAGGGTAATGGCAACAGCAAAGGACGGAACAAAGATCCCCATCTCTATTGTGTATAAAAAAGGATTTAAAAAAGATGGTAATGCTCCGTTGATGTTATATGGTTATGGTTCTTACGGAGCCAGCATGGAAGCATCTTTTAGCAGTGTGCGACTGAGTTTGCTGGATCGTGGTTTTGCTTTTGCGATTGCACACATTCGTGGTGGACAGGAGATGGGCAGGTATTGGTATGAAGATGGTAAGATGATGAAAAAGATAAACACCTTTACTGATTTTATTGACTGTGCCGAATTTTTACTGGCAGGAAAATATACCAGCAAAGAACATTTATACACCAGCGGCGGCAGTGCCGGCGGATTGCTGATGGGTGCAGTGGTAAACATGCGTCCTGATCTGTGGCATGGCGTTGTTGCACAGGTTCCCTTTGTAGATGTGTTGACAACCATGAGTGACCCTTCTATTCCCTTAACAACAAATGAATACGATGAGTGGGGTAATCCGGCCAACAAGGAAAATTATATGTACATGAAATCTTACTCGCCAATTGATAATGTAAGCAAACAAGCTTACCCCAATATGCTTATCACAACCGGCCTGCACGATAGCCAGGTACAATATTTTGAACCGGCTAAATGGGTAGCCAAACTGCGTGAAATGAAAACAGATAAGAATAAACTGATGTTGTACACCAATATGGAAGCCGGGCATGGTGGTGCTTCCGAGAGATTCAAAGCATTAAAGGACAGGGCAAGGGAATATGCATTTTTGTTTGCGCTGGAAGGAATAACAAAATAAAAAGAATCTTGTCATGACCAAAGACAATGCCGGCAAAAGCCGGCATTGTCTTTTTATCTATGCAATCTTTAACAAAGGTTTTTAGATTTTCCTTGTGCTAAAAAATGCTGCTCTTAATTTTTAGTATAATTTGAATTGCTGATACCTCAACTAAAAGCAAATTATGAAACCCATATCCTTAAAACATTTTTTTACAAGCATCTCCCTCCTCTTAATTACAACAGCAGGATTCTCTCAAAAAGAATTCTTCCGTTCCCAACAGGTTTTTACCAAAGAGCAGATGAGTAATTTTTATTCTTCCATTACGATTCATAATGAGCTTGTCATTTTTAATGCCAACGATTATAATCTGTATGGCTATAATAAAAAAGACGGGTCGCTGAAATGGTCAGTTGAAACAAATTATAAAACCAGCGTACCGGTATTTGTGGAAGGCAATATTATTTACGGAGGGATTTCTAAAAAAGAAATACACCAGGCAGCACAATTTGATCTTGGGACCGGTAAGCTAATTAAAAGCCTGCCATTCGGCCCCCTGGCTACAAAACCATTCATAAAAAACGGGATGCTGTATGGTACAGCCATCTACAATTTTGGCTGCATACTTGCATACGACCTGAAGAAAGATACGGTTAACTGGAGCAGGTTTATTGCACATGGATTCTCACGCCAGCCTTATTATTTTGAAAATAAGATAATGGCAAATGCAGAAGCCAACAATTGGGTGGCGTTAAATTATGAGGGTGTTTTGCTTGATACGACCTGTGCTGCTAAAGCCAAGATGTTTGTTGAAGATATTCCCTGTGTAAAGAGATTTACTGCACTTTCGCATGATGGCCTGGAGATAAAAGATAAACTATCTGATGATATTTTTGGAACTGATTTTTTTGACCTGCCTGAAATAATAGCCACTGATAACGTTACAGTTATTTTAAATGGAGATAAACTCAGCATCCTTTCCAAAAAACTTAAAATAAAACAACAGGTGGAGGTTTCTTCCTTAGCAGAAGAACTTAGCGATAACTATAATACAAAATTGCTGAAAGCAGATGATGAACATATCTGGTTATTGTACAGCAGTCACCTGTTGCAGTACAATCACAAAACAAAAAAACTGACCAGGTCAACAGATCTTTCCGCATGGCAACCGGACAGTGTTTTACTCGATGAAGAAAATATCTGGTTGGTATCAGCTAAAGATGGTTTGCTTTACGGGATAAGCCTTTAAAAAAATTGCCGGCATTTTAAACGCCGGCAATTCTGATTTTTTATCCAATACATTTACACCAGGTCAATATCAAAATTCACCAGTTGAACAAATTCACTTAAACGGGCATCAATATCTTCTTTGGTTATTTCTTTCAGCCTTTCAGGCCCGAACTTTTCAACACAAAAACTGGCCATGGCACTTCCTACTATAATGGCTGTTTTCATATTCTCAAAACTGATATCTTTTGTTTTTGCCAGGTGGCCGATAAAGCCGCCGGCAAAAGTATCGCCTGCGCCTGTTGGGTCAAACACTTCTTCCAAAGGCAGGGCCGGAGCAAAGAAAACATGGTTCTCATGAAACAACAACGCCCCATGTTCTCCTTTTTTTATTATTAAGAATTTTGGCCCCATTCCTATGATCAGCCGGGCTGCTTTTACTAATGAAAGTTCACCACTCAACTGTCTTGCCTCTGCATCGTTTACCAACAGAACATCTACCTTTTTCAAAACTTCTTTCAGGCCATCCATAGCAATATCCATCCAGAAATTCATCGTATCCATTACGATGAGTTTGGGACGAACAGTTAACTGGTTGATCACACTCAATTGTATATCCGGTGCCAGGTTGCCCAATATTAAAAACTCTGCTCCCTGGTAGCTCTCAGGAATAACAGGGTAAAAATCTGCCAGCACATTCAGGTCGGTAACCAGTGTATCACGGCTGTTCATATCCAGGTGGTATTTACCGCTCCAGAAAAAAGATTTTTTATCTTTTACAATTTCAACACCTTCTAAAGACACGCCACGTTTTGTTAGTTGATCCATTTCCTCCTGTGGAAAATCGTAACCAACGATAGATATCTGCTGAATTGGTGTTACAAAATTACTGGCTGCATAAGCAACATAAGTGCCCGAACCTCCTACGATCTGATCTACTTTTCCAAAAGGGGTTTCAATAGCATCAAAAGCCATGGTACCAACGCATATTACTGACATAAGCTGTGTTTATAATGTTTTATTAAAGCAGCAAAAGTAATTGAATAAAATGATTTTAGTAAGTTGTGGTATAATTACTGCTATATCATTTTTAACAAAAACCAACAGTGTGTTAATCCAGGTACATCCTCAAAATCCACAGCCAAGGCTTATCAAGCAGGTAGCTGAATGCCTGAAAGATGGTGGTGTTATCATATATCCAACCGATACCATTTATGGATTGGGTTGTGATATCAATCAACATAAGGCCATAGAACGTATCTGCAAAATAAAAAATGTTGATCCGCAGAAAGCGCAGCTGTCTTTTATCTGCCGCGACCTGAGCCATTTAAGCGATTACACAAAAACCATTGATACACCGCTTTACCGGATGCTGAAAAGTTATTTGCCCGGCCCCTATACATTTATATTGCCTGCCAGCAAACAGGTACCCAAAATATTACAAAGCAAAAAAGCCACGATCGGGCTCAGGGTTCCGGATAATATCATTTGCCAGCATATTCTTGACGAACTGGGCAATCCCATCCTCAGCGCATCCTTGCCCGGCGAAATGGTGGAGGAATATACCGACCCCGAAGTGATCTATGAGAATTTTGGTGATAAGGTTGATTTTGTAATTGATGGCGGCATCGGAAATATGATACCATCAACCGTGGTGGATTGTACAACTGATGAATGGATCATCATCAGGCAGGGGCAGGGCGAATTTATTTTTGAATAAAATATCACAGCATGAAACTTACCAACCTTAGCCCGATGTTGGAGACAAACGACATTAAAGCTACCATTAAGTTTTATACCGAAACCTTGGGGTTTACATTAAGAGGAAAATTTAAGCATGAAGGCATAACAACCTGGTGCGACCTTGTAAAGGATGAAGTTGCCATCATGTTCAGGTTACCTAATCAACATATGAATTATGGAAAGATATTGCTGAGCGGAAGTATCTATATCAATACAGAAGATGTTGATGCACTCTGGAATTTGCTGAAAGATAAATGCGAAGTAGTTTATCCTGTTGAAAATTTTGAATACGGCATGCGGGAGTTTGCGATTAAAGATAATAATGGGTATGTACTGAATTTTGGAGAATCTGTTTCATGAAATATCCCCCGGCAAAACCGGGGGATAACTCCGCTGTTTATAAGTGAAAAATCATTTAAAATCTGTGCCTGCGGTTATATCTTTTTTTGTGAAAATTAAACCTGTGGTTTTGGCCCTCATGCCTGTTAAATTCACCTCTGTGCCTGCTTTTCATCGCTCTGTCCCGTCCATATTTTCTTCGTTCATAACCATACTCTTTTGTATTTCCTCTTTTGTCAGATCTTGAAAAGCCACCTCCTTTCCGGTCATGATGTCCAAACTGATTTTGCTCTCCTGATCTTTGCCTGTTTTGAGCTTCGGCCGTATTTGTCCCAAGAGCAAGTATCAATACTGCAGCTACTAATAATTTTATTTTCATGTCTTTTTGTTTTAATGGTAAAAAATTATTTCTTTACTAAAACATAGACCTTGAAGTATAAGAGCAGTTTAAAGCTAAGTTGTTAAATTAAATTAAGAACGGCTGAACAGCCTGAATATTAAAACTTCTCCGGTGGTAATTGCAGAGCCCGAACTCATCAATGGCTTTGCGGTGTATTTCGGTTCCGTAACCTTTATTTGTATCCCATCCATAATGCGGAAATGATAAATGAATTTTCTTCATAAATTCATCCCGGTAGGTTTTTGCTAAAATGCTGGCAGCCGCAATGGCTGCATATTTTCCGTCACCTTTTACGATACATTCATGCGGCAGATCCCGGTATGATTTAAAGCGGTTGCCATCTATCAATAAAAATTCTGGGATAACTTTTAACTGGTCAATGCAAAGGTGCATGGCAGTAAAACTGGCCTGCAGGATATTGATCCTGTCAATGGTATCATTATCTACCGATGCCACAGAAAAACAGATGCTTTCTTTTTCTATGATGGGCCTTAGCAGATCACGCTGTGCTTCATTTAACAATTTACTATCGTTCAGCAAAGGGTGATGAAATTTTTTGGGCAGTATAACTGCTGCAGCAAACACGGGCCCGGCATAACAACCCCGGCCAGCTTCATCCAAACCGGCTTCAACTAAATGGCTATGTAAAAAAGGGGCTAACATTTGTGTTTGACAAATATCAGATAAAACCACAAAAAAACAATTCATTTTGTGTTAACAGCTTTTGCTGCTGTAAATTTGCAATTGCAATGGATACTTTAAAACAACAACGCTCACAACGCCAGATCGCTTACTGGCTTTTGGTGGGAGTGGGCATGATCATCATACAGGTTTTACTGGGCGGGATTACCCGTTTAACAGAATCCGGACTTTCTATAACCGAATGGAAACCCCTTACCGGTACTTTGCCTCCTATGAATGATGTGGCCTGGCAGGCCGAGTTTGATAAATATAAAGTGACCGATCAGTTTAAATACGTTCACCAGGACTTTACCTTGTCTGAATTTAAATCCATTTTCTTCTGGGAGTGGTTTCATCGCACCTGGGCCCGGTTGATGGGGGTTGTTTTTTTAGTTGGGTTTATTTATTTCCTGGCAACAAAAAAGTTTGAGAAGAGGATGATAAAACCAATGGTCATCCTTTTTATCCTGGGCGGTTTACAGGGTTATATAGGTTGGTTCATGGTGGCGAGTGGCCTGGTTCCTGAAAAATATTTTGTTGGCCATGTTGAACTGGCCACACATTTTATTGCAGCCCTTGGATTGCTTTGTTACACTTTGTGGTTTGCTTTAAGCCTGCTTGTTACCGAGCATCAAAAAGTAATGAATACAAAACTGAAAATTTTTTTGCTGCTCATTCTTACAGTTTTATTCTTTCAATTGATATACGGAGCTTTCCTCGCTGGCTTGAGGGCGGCCATAACTGCCCCAACCTGGCCAGATATCAATGGTAGCATGCTTCCTGCTGATATGATGGAACTTTCTCCTTTTACAAAAAACCTGGTTGCCAATCCAATCACCATTCATTTTATTCATCGTGGGCTGGCTTATGTATTGCTTGTACTCATTGGTATTTGGTGGTTCAAGAGCAAGGCTATTGCAAATAATAAATTGTTCAACAGGCTGCGGGTAACAGTAGTGTTGTTGATATTGTTGCAGGCAGTGTTGGGGATTTCAACTGTATTGAATGCCACTTCTCCAGGCCGGCTGGTTGTATTAGGTGTATCGCACCAGTTTGTTGCCATGATACTGCTGATGGTGATTATTTCACTTCTTTTTGTGGTTAGAAAAAAAGAGCGGTATAATTTCCAGGCCGTTTAATTTAAGTGCTTTTGTATGATGGCTGTTTATGTTGTAATTTTAAGCAACAGCCTGATTCATGAAGCAAACCCTTAGAAATATTTATTACTCTTTTCCTATCCAGCTTTTTATTCTTCATTTCAGAAAATTCCAGGTGTTACTGGTATTCTGGTACGTATTGGGCAGCACCATCAATAGTGGGTTTATGAAGAATTATGGTGCAGATGCACTGTTCTTTTCACCTGAATACCTGGGCGAGGTAAATCTGCTGAGTGCTGCCTTTGTGGGTGTTGCGCTGGGAATTTTTATCATGAGCTGGAATATCACCACTTTTATCCTGCACAGCAAGCGTTGCAAATTCCTGGCAACAACATCAAAACCGTTTTTAAAATATTGTATCAACAATGCACTATTGCCATTGCTTTTTCTTGCATTTTATTTTTATAAACTCATCCACTTCGATTCGCAGAAGGAACTAATGAGTGCCGGGGAGATAACACTGGTAATTGCAGGAATACTGGGCGGCATCATTTTAATTGTGGCAGTTTCATTCGCTTATTTTTTTGGTGCCGAAAGAAGAATTCAAAGAAAGATCGCTCCCATTATGGATTCGGCGCAGCATTTTAATATTAATTTCTATTCACCCCATGTTGATACAGAGCCACATGGTTTAAAAATAAGCGGTTACCTTGGCGGCCGTTTCAGGTTTAAGAAGCCAAGGAACGTATCACATTATAACCAGGAATTTTTAGATACGGTTTTTAAGCGGCATCATCTTTCGGGAATACTCAGTATTGCACTGTCTTTTGTTTTTTTAATTGTTGTTGGTTTTTTTATGGATAGCCCGCTTTTTGAGGCCCCGGCAGCAGCAAGTATCCTTATCTTTTTTGCAAGCATGACAGCAGTGATAGGAGCATTATCATATTTCCTGCAAAGCTGGAGCCTGCCGGTTTTTATCCTGTTCATTTTATTTGTTGATGTGTTGTATAAAAATGAAATTATTGATAATCGGAACAAAGCATATGGATTGAACTATAGTAATAAAACTGATCGCCCGAATTACGATAAACAGGCTTTACAAAACCTGTGCACGCCTGAAAAAATAGCAGCAGACAAAGTCAATATGTTGCAGGTATTGACGAACTGGAAAAATAAACAGGCTGAAGAAAAACCGGTCATGATCTTTATAAATGTGAGCGGTGGTGGTTTGCGTAGTGGCACATTTGTGATGAATACATTGCAGAAACTGGATAGCGCCGTTGGAGGAAAACTGATGCCGCATACTATGCTGATAAGTGGAGCCAGCGGCGGTATGCTGGCGGCCACTTATTATCGTGAGTTATACCTGCGGCAAAAAAATGACAGTTCACTTAATTTATACAGCACTGCTTACTCGGATGATATTGCAAAAGATCTCTTGAACCCGCTTTTTTCTTCCATGGTTGCCAGGGATATTTTTTCTCCTGCACAAAAATTTACCGTGGGCAAATTCAAATATGTAAAAGACAGGGGTTATGCATTTGAACAAAAGCTGAACCGAAACAGTGGTAACATGCTCAATAAGCAATTAAAAGATTACAGCAACGCAGAAAGATCGGCTGATATCCCTTTAATGATATTTAATTCAACCATTAACAGGGATGGAAGAAGAATGATGGTAAGTACACAGCCCATCAGTTTTATGATGAAGCCGTTGATCTTTGCAGCCGATATATCTGCCAGTCCGGATGCAGTTGATTTTGCAGCCATGTTTACAAAACAGGACCCTTTAAATATAAGATTGCTTACAGCCATGCGGATGAATGCAAGCTTCCCCTATGTTTTGCCTAATGTATGGTTGCCAACCAACCCTGTTATTGATGTGATGGATGCCGGGCTCAGGGATAATTACGGGCAGGAAAATACGCTTCGCTTTATAGAAAATTTCAAGGACTGGTTGAAATCAAATACCAGCAAGATCATTATACTGCAGATAAGAGACAGGAGCCAGGATAACTGGCAGGAGCCTTTCGAAACAGGCTCTGTAACAGATTTTTTGATAAAGCCCGGAACCATGCTTCAGCATAACTGGTATAAGTTGCAGAATTATGCAGAAACCGATCAATACAGTTACCTCCAGGCAGGTTTTGATTCAGCTTTACAACGCATTTCATTTATGTACGTACCCCAAAGTGAAGAAAAAGGAGCGGCGCTTAATTTTCATTTAACGGCCAGGGAAAAAAGAGGGGTGAAGGAAGCTTTCAACAGCACATACAACCAGGCTTCTTTAGAGCAAATAAAAATGTTGTTGAAATAGTTTATGCAGGTATCAGCAATTTAAAAGCATTTTCAATTATCTCAATTTCAAATGCTGCAGCGGTTTCGGCCGGGTCGCCATCAATATGCAAAGGCGCAAGCTGCGGATTTTTTATAGTAAGTGTTTTAGTTTGAAAGTAATGAATATCGTTGCGATGATATTTTTTGTCTTCATATAATCTTACCTGTCCTTTTTTGATCTGCTTTAAAATGGTCCAGATCATTCGTAGTTTACTCATCTTATTTACTACTACGATATCCAGTAACCCATCATGCAGGCTGGCCTGTGGGGCAATGGTAAAATTATTGCCGAACTGGTTGCTGTTGGCAATGCTGATGAAAAAAGCTTCGCTGTTTATGGATTTGCCATCCAGGATAATTTCAAAATTATAGTGTTTGGCTTTTACAAAATTCTTAGTTGATTGTTTGACATAAGTTGAGAGTCCCCGTTTTTTCTGCTTTGCAAAATCATGTGCAACCTGTGCATCAAAACCAAGGCCGCAAAGCATGCAACTGAATTTTTTATTGATGTAAAAGCTATCAACATACTCAGCGTTGCCGGCAAAAACAGTTTCAAGTGCCTTGTTTATCCTGCGGGGGATCTTTGCAGCAAAGGCAAGCCCGTTACCACTGCCCATGGGAATGATGCCGATATTAACAGGTATGCCCAACAAAGCATTGGCAATTTGATTTACGGTCCCATCGCCACCGCAAACAACAACATCGGTTATTTTTTCTGTTGCTATCTTCTCTTTCAGGTAATCATATTCGGCCGCTGCATTGGTATGGAGAATTTCGAAAGGAATATTTTTTTCAGTGGTCTTGTTCCTGATGATATCAAGCAATACACCTTTAGCCCCGGTTCCGGAAATGGGGTTTACGAAGTAAATAAATTTTCGGTGCATGAATTATTTCTCCCGTGTAAGCGTACCTAAATAAACTTTCGATACAGCCTCTTTGCTTTTTGTATTGGCAGGAGTTTTTTCTACGTACAGGGTAACAGGTTTGCCGTTCTTTAACCTTTTGATGATAGATTTATCTGTAAGAATAAACTGGCCTACTGCTCCAACAGTTTCCTCTGCGATAAGCATAGGCTCTACATCATCACCTATTACATGTACTTTCCTGAAATATCCACCGTCAACAGATTTACCCTGTATCTGGATAACAAGTTTGTCAATATTTTTATAAGTAGATTTTTTATAGGACAGCCCACCAAATGCCTGGTTGGCTTTCAATGATATCTGGCCGGCTTTAAGGCCGTTAATAAAAATATCTACTGTGCATTGTGCAAAGGATACAGCGCTAAGCGAAACAAATAAAACAACAAGTAAGAAAATTTTTTTCATGATGAAATTCTTTAGTGTATAAAAATAGTAAAAAAATACTACATGAATGAGAATGTAATTTGTCAGTGAAGGGTTTTAACAAACATGATGAAAAAAGATCACCCTGTTACCAACGTATGAGTGCGCCTGCCCATGTAAAACCACTGCCGAATGCGGCCAGGCAAACGAGATCTCCATCTTTTATTTTTCCCTGTTCCCAGGCTTCGCAAAGAGCAATAGGGACAGAAGCGGCCGTTGTGTTGCCAAATTTCTGGATATTATTATATACCTGGTCATCCCTTAGTTTCAATTTTTGCTGTACAAACTGCGCAATACGTAAATTAGCCTGGTGTGGTATCAGCATATTGATATCAGCAGATGTTAAGCCGTTTGCAGCCAATGCTTCTTCTACTACCTCAGGCATTTTAACAATGGCTTTTTTAAAAACGGAGGGCCCATCCATGTTCGGAAAATTCTGTGCATCATCAACCATGGCATGGCTCATGAACATTTGTCCAATTTCTGCTTCATCAAATGTTGCTACCGGGTCAGTTACCCAATGATTGGCATGTGTGCCGGGATTGTACATGGCCAGTATCTCTGCACTATCACCATCACTGTGCAAGTGTGTGCTTAAAATACCCTGTCCATCTTTTTGTACTGGTTGCAACACAACTGCTCCAGCACCATCACCAAAGATCACACTGATATTTCTTCCCCGGGTACTAAAATCAAGACCGAATGAATGCTTTTCACTTCCTACCACTAAAATATTTTTATACATGCCGGTTTTAATGAATTGGTCGGCAACCGATAAAGCATATACGAAACCACTGCATTGGTTACGAACATCCAAAGCACCGATCTCTTTCATCTTCATGGCACGCTGTAATAAAACGCCACAGCCGGGAAAATAATAATCGGGGCTGAGTGTAGCGAAAACAATAAAGTCAATATCCTGTGGAGTGATGCCAGCCCTTTCAATAGCAATTTTAGAAGCTTCCACACCCATGGTGGTGGTGGTTTCACCGGTACGGTCGGCATAGCGTCTTTCTTTAATACCGGTACGTTCCTGGATCCATTCATCAGATGTATCCATGTAATTCATCAGGTCGTTGTTGGTAAAAACATTTTTGGGAACATAGTAACCAATACCGGCAATTTTGCTTCGTTGCATGCAATCGTTGATTTAGAACAGGCAATTTACAAAATAAGAGATGATTTGCAACTGTTTCAAATGCAACCAAAAATGTTAATTCAGTTTGGACATGTTGCGTAAACAAAAATCATCATCCAGCAGGGGATGTACACGTGTTTTATAGTGAACTTCAACCGACTTGCGGAGTGCAGCACTGTTAAAGATCATCTTGGCAGTAAAACTTTCGGCAAGAGGCAGTAAGGAAAGTTTATCATCTTTCAGTTTCAGCTCAGCAATATAGGTCCTGGAGTTTATCCTGATATTGAAAAACTGCCTGTCCTCAACAGTACTCATAAAGGCTGTTCCGGTTAAAGAGTCAGCAATTAATACATTGAATGGGCGTAGCTGATTAAGGTCACCGGTAAATGTAATATTGTATTCTGTATCGGTTCTTTTGGTAAGCGTAAGGTAGATATCTTCCTGCCTGGAACTACCGGGCCTTTTTATAGAGGTTATCCATTTTCCCAGCAAAGCATCTTCTACATAAATATTGGATGTTTCGTCTAAATAGTAAGCTGAGCTGTACGGGCAGGAACAGAGTGTGGCAGATAAAAAAAACAATAACGATATTTCGAAAAGTTTTTTCATTTTAACGCTATAAAAGTAATTCCTCAATTTTACAAATGCAATAGTAAAACTCCTTTATAATTACAATGTAACAAATACCAGGCTTAGGATTCCATTATACGTTCCCCTGCTGCCTGTATTAATTATTGATCTAAGAAAGATCTTCTGTGTTGTTTTCGGGTTAGTTGTTACCAGGGTTTTCTGATAAGAAGGTGTTGTTGCAGTTATCTCCGTCACAACAGGGCAGGGCATTGGTTTTGCAGACGGGGCATTGATAATGACCATGCACAAAAACCAATTGAACATTGTTGCCACAAAAAAGGCATTTCACTTCCATGGTCATCTTTTAAACAGTAAACCGATCCAGCTGCCGGCTTCCATAAGCCAGGCTATACCCAAATGTACAATTAAACCGCCCCAAATGCTTTGCGTGTTGTAACTGATGATCCCCAATAATAAACCACCCCAGAAGCTGCTGATGGCTTCGCCGAAAGGCTTGCCAAAATGAATGCTACAATAAAAACAGGCAACTGGTATAATGCAGTGAGGGCCACAAATTTTCAACAGTGATAAAATTAAAAAGCCACGGAAGAAAAATTCGATACTTATAAAATCGAATCCGTAACAGAGCTCGAAAATGAAATAATTCAATTTTTTTGATGGCAGGTCAAGATGCTCAATAAACTGAGCTTTGGGGTACATCTGTAAAAAATCTTTTTGTGTGCTTGCCAGTGCTATCAGTGGTATCATGATGAGTAACATTACCAGGTATGGCTTCACATTTTTTAATGCAGCAGTACCATAAAAAGGCTGATTGGCTTTGTCTTTTATCCACCATATAATAAATACCGGTATCAAAACAACGAAGACCCTTACAACCCAGTTGGAGCAGCGCATCCAGAATATCTGTGCATTGCCGGACCAGGTATTTTTAATGAATTGCTGATGAAGATCAAAATTAACCCTGAAGGAAAAAAAAGCTGGTGCAAGTAAAAGGATCACCCAGAACCAATAATTGCGGTAATAATCACAATTCTTATAAAAAAGCAGTTGCAGAAAAAATGCCGCAGCAAAGGGAATAAAATACAACAGGTAATAGCCGATAAACTTACTCCATTTGGTTTTTCCGCCTGCGGCGAAACGGATCTCCAGCGCATGCCAGTAATTTAAATAGATATAAAAACCGAGCAGCAATACAACAATTAAAAAATAAGACAGCTTAAATTCCTTTTTATAGAAATCCTGCAGGTATTTAAAAATGGCTGACAAGTGAGTTAAACTTTATCCGGGTTGTTTAAAGTGTTCCAAAGTAAGTCTTTCAATTCTGATAGCCCAAGACCGGTTACCGATGAAATAAAAACATGTGGTATCTTTTTGGGTAACTCTTTCTTAATGGCAGTTTTCAATTCATCATCCAGCATATCACTTTTACTGATGGCGATCACAAAATCTTTCTGCAGCATTTCAGGATTATATTGTTCCAGTTCGTTGTGTAAAATAGCAAACTCTTCTTTATGATCTTTACTGTCGGCAGGGATCAGGAAGAGTAAAATGGAGTTGCGTTCAATATGTCGTAGAAACCTGTGCCCGAGGCCTTTTCCTTCGGCAGCACCTTCAATGATACCCGGCAGATCGGCAATACAAAAACTTTTTCCATCACGATATTCAACCATACCCAGTTGCGGAACCAGCGTAGTAAAAGCATAGTCTGCGATTTTTGGTTTGGCTGCTGTAATGCTGCTTAATAAAGTAGATTTTCCTGCATTGGGAAAACCAACCAGGCCAACATCGGCCAAAACTTTTAATTCTAAAACTTTAATACCTTCCGAGCCGGGCTCACCGGGTTGTGCATATTCCGGTGTCTGATTGGTAGCGGTTTTAAAATTGCTGTTGCCCAAGCCACCGCGGCCACCTTTTACTAAAATTACTTCCTGTCCATCTTCTAATATCTCGGCTTCTTTTTCACCGGTCTCTTCATTACGGGCAATAGTACCCAGCGGCACTTCAATAATAATATCCTTGCCGGTCTTACCGCTGGAATTGTTCTTGCTTCCGTTCTCACCATCTTCGGCCAGTACGTTTTTATAGTAACGCAGGTGAAGCAATGTCCAGAGTTGTGTATTGCCTTTTAAAATGATATGTGCGCCACGGCCCCCATCACCGCCATCGGGGCCACCCATAGCGGTTAATTTATTACGCATAAAATGCTTGCTTCCGGCACCACCATGGCCACTGCGGCAAAATATCTTGATCTGGTCTACAAAGTTTGATTTTTCCATTATTGGCGCAAAGGTCTGTAAAATTTGAGGATTAACAGGCGTTAACTATAATTTGTACATTTTGTACAGGTGTAAGGTATAAATGGTATTACATTTGTAACTGTTATTACAAAACATAAAAGATGATCAAACTTTTCTTTATACCTGCCTTAATTTTTTTGAGCTGTGGCTCTACAAAAACCAATCAATCTGCTACGAAAGCAGATTCAATAAATATTATACAGCCGCCGGATTTCTATAAAGGTGATTCAGGAATTGTATCTGTACCTGCAGATGCTAAGATGCCAACCTGTATAAAAAACAAGATCGATTCTTTTAAACTAAAGGAACCACATGAAAGACCCCAGCGTGTGGTTGAATATATGTACAAGGGCAAAAAAGTGTATTATGTTGTAATGCCCTGCTGCGATTTTTTCAATGAAGTGTATGATGAAAACTGCCGCTACCTGGGTGCGCCGGATGGGGGTTTTACCGGCAAAGGAGATGGTAAATTGCCTGACTTCACTGAAGAAGCGAAGCCCGGAAAAGAAATATGGAAATCGGCTAAATAATTATTTGTTTTCGTTCCAGGTTTTGTAACTGATAGATTGCGATTGCATATTTCCCGGAACCGTTCTTAGCGGCTCACATGCTGCCCAACTTTCAAACATATCTTTTGGTAATTGCTGATAAAGTTTAGTGCCTTCGGTTTTCCAGTTGATCATTTCATCGGTCACTTCTTTAATTTTTTTTGCAGGATTGCCAACGACCAAACTCCTGCTTTCAAAAACCTCATCGGCTTTTATAAAACTTAAAGCGCCCACAATACATTCATCACCCAACACCACATTATCCATGATAACAGCATTCATACCAACCAAACAATTTTTTCCAATGGTTGCGCCGTGTATGATAGCACCATGACCGATATGTGCCCCGGCTTTTAAAACAACAGTTACACCTGGAAACATATGCACCGTGCAATTTTCCTGTACATTGCAACCGTCTTCAATAATGATCTGTCCCCAATCGCCACGCAATGCAGCGCCGGGGCCGATATAACAATCTTTACCAATGATCACATTGCCGGTAACAGCCGCCTGCGGATGAATGAATGATGATTCGTGGATGACCGGTTTATATCCCTGGAATTCGTAGATCATATCAATGATTTATCGGTACGATAACATAACCCTTTAAACTGTGCTACCAAATGATCTTTTTGATTTGTAATGTTGATGTGATATAAACCGGTGCTTTTTCCGTGATGCAATTCGTTGGCTTGGGCGGTTAACACATCACCCACATGAACCGGCTTTAAAAAATTAATGGAAGTATCCAAAGCAACTGATAAAACATTCCGGTTATTGCAGGCAAAAGCAAAAGCGCTATCAGCCAGGCTGAATGCAATGCCGCCATGTACAATGCCAAAGCCATTGATCATTTCTTCACGAACAGTCATTTTAATTTTACTGTAACCTTCTTTAATATCCAACACTTCAATTCCCAGCCATTGAGAAAAGAGATCGTGTTGCATCATGTGGTTTACTACCTGATCGGGAGTTGTATTCATAAATATTTTTTATTTACCCTTAAAATTGGGCATTCTTTTTTCCAAAAAAGAATTGATCCCTTCATTATAATCTTCTGTAGCCGCTGCTTTTTGCTGGTATTTATCTTCGATCGAAAGCTGATCTTCCCAGGTGCCTGCAAGAGACTGGTTTAAAACATGCTTGGTATAAGCCAGGCCTTTGGTTGGCATTTGTGCCAATGTTTGTACGATCTTTTTACTTTCTTCTTCAAAAATGGCATCTTCAAAAATCTTGTAGATCATTCCCATTTTTTCCGCATCTGCTGCTGAAACCTTATCACCTGTCATCATTAAAGCACTTGCTTTTTGCCAGCCGATCAAACGGGGCAAAGTAAATGTTCCGCCACTGTCTGGTATCAGGCCAATTTTACTGAACGCCTGGATGAAAGATGCTGAGGCGGTTGCAACAACCACGTCACAACACAAAGCGATGTTGGCCCCGGCACCGGCTGCAACACCGTTAATTGCTGCTACAACAGGCTTAGGCATTTTCCTTATTCTTTGTACTATCGGGTTGTAATGTTCAGAAAGTATTTGAGCGATACCCACTTTGCTGTCTCCAACCAATTCTGCAATATCCTGCCCGGCACAAAAAGCTTTACCGGCACCGGTAATGTAAACGGCACGTACTTCATGCAGGGAAGCCGCTTCATCCAGTTTCGCCTGCATGAGCAGGGCCATCTCCCGGTTAAAGGAATTGAATTTTTCGGGGCGGTTTAAAGTGATGAAGGCAACCGAATCTTTAATTTCAAATAAAACAGAGGACATACTTTTTATTTTATGATGATTATACTTCGAAACTTCTGACTTCTTTATGATTTAATAAGAATGTATTGATCGTATCGTAATCTTTGTTGGGCGAACTGATGCGGTAAACATACACTGCATCTGTGTTTTCCTTCACGGTCTTCATACACCTGAAGTCCATATCATTTTGAGTAAAAAAACTTTCCAGTTCCTGTTTAAAGTTATTGCCAAGCGATATGGTCCTTATTTTGTAATCTTTTACTTTATGAAACCGGTTAATGAATCTTTGAACGGGTTCTAAAACAAACAAAGCAATAACCACCATGATGGATACAACAATGGCCAGTGGATAATTGTGATAACCAATAGCCATACCAAGGGCCGCCGTTACCCATATAAGTGCAGCAGTAGTTAATCCATTAACGCTAATGCCTTCTTTAAAAATAACACCTGCGCCAATAAAACCAATACCGGTTACAATATTGCTGGCAATACGGTCAGCATTATCTCCGCCAACCTCTTTCGAAAGAATTGTATACAAGCAGGAGCCGACACAGATCAGGATCATGGTTCTGAAGCCTGCCGGCTTGCTGCGAAACTCCCTTTCAAGACCAATGATGGCGCCAATAACAAACGCAACAGAAACCTGTGCCGCTTCTTCAAAATAAATTGAAATATCCATTGAAAATATTAAGTTCTGATTATTCAGTAAAGGTAATAATTCCATAGCTGCACTTAACAGATAATGTGTTGATCAATAACACCGGAAAAGCCAGGGGATTTAAATTTTACCACTTTGTTATAAGATATCAGAAATTGTTTTTACCTTTTACAATTCTAAAACACCTTAGTCCCTTAATACTAAAACTACAAAGATGAAAAAACTAACATTGATCTGTACAACTATTGGCTGTATTGCTTTGAGCAGTTGCAACTTTGCAGCCGGAGATAAAAAAGAGGTAAAAACAAAACCCGTTACCTCAAAAGACAATACCACGCTGAACGGCGCAACTATTAAAAATGATATTGACATTGACGTGACTGGTGTAAAACTAAAGGAGGCGTACCTGGTGGATGCTGATTACAAACCATTGGCTGAGAATAAAGCTGGCCTTGGCGAAAAAATTCACATCGTTATTAAAATGGATACCGGCTGGGTGAAAGAAGACGGCAAATCATTTATCGGTGCCAGCGAAAGGATCTTAACATCATCCGGAAAGGTTGTGGTAAGTGCTGATGATATCTTTAAAGATTATGAAACAACCGGGCTTGATGCTAAAGACACAAAAGTGGTAAGCCTCTCTGCTGTTATTACACAGGCCGATCCTGGTGTGAATAATTTTGAAGTTCAGTTCAGGGTTTGGGATAAAAAAAGTTCAGCAGAAGTAAAAGGAAAATATTATTTCAGCCTTAAATAATAAGTGGACATTTCTTAATGACATTTAAAATAATCGAACGGTTCCTTACAATCGTTGCATTGGTATAATGCCTTGCAGGCTGTGCTGCCAAATTCACTGATACATATTGTGTTGGATGAATTGCATTGAGGGCAGTTGATAATAAGGTCTGATGTATCGCCTGACTGTAAATATGGTGGAGCAATGCCATATTCCTTTA
>Ga0193752_1000796_pt1 | contig 28503 bp, 30 predicted proteins | sample H1c1metaG_FD_144924 | JGI IMG/M metagenome (GOLD analysis project Ga0193752, IMG submission 144924) | Soil microbial communities from a riparian zone of the East river system, Colorado, United States - H1c1 | ecosystem: Environmental > Terrestrial > Soil > Riparian zone | place: USA: East River...
ATAAAAATATATGCTTTAGCCGGTGGCGGATGTGGCTCCACACCAACAGACAGCACGATCATTCAAATAAGGGATTATGATACATTAGGTATTGTGCCGGATACAGCAAGGATATGCAAGGGCATGTCGGTGCAGTTAACAGCATATAACGGTTATAATTCTTACCAGTGGGATGCCGATCCAACATTAAGCAGTCTCACGATCCGTAACCCGGTTGCAACACCCGTAAATGAATTAACAACTTATTATTGCACGTCAACCATGGGCACCTGCCATGGGCGTGATTCAGCTTTTGTGCAATGGAAAAAACTGGACCTCATTGCCAATAATGGGGTAAACTGTAAGGATGCATCAACCGGTGAGATACAGGTTGATGGCGGGCCTGAATGGACAGCGCCGGTTGAATACTCATTCAATAACGGAGCATGGCAAACCAGCAATACATTTTCAAATTTGCCGGTTGGTATTTACAGGGTAAAGGTCAGGGATGCTACGGGTTGTATTGACAGTCTTGATATTCCCATCACGCAACTTTATCCCGATTTCTTAATAAGCGGTACTGTTGAACAGGCAGCCAGTTGCTCCGGGGCTGCCGATGGAACAGTTACCGTTAATTTAACAGGAGGAAAAAATCCATACCAGTATTCTTTGGATGGGATCAATTTTCAAACCAGTAATGTATTTAATTTACCAAACGGCAATTACACGGTTTTTGTAAAAGATGATAATAACTGTACTGCTTCGCAAAATGTTTTTATTCCACTGAACAATATCATTACACTTGACGCAGGGCCGGACAAAACGATCTGCGAAGGAAAAACTGTTCAACTGAATACAGTTTCCAATGCAAACAACTTTTTATGGTCGCCGGCTGCAACCCTTGATAATGGTATACTACAAAGCCCGCTTGCCAATCCTGTTACTACAACCAAATATTATGTAACCGCTACAACCGGTATCTGCAACAGGCTTGATTCAGTAACTGTTGTTGTAAACCCAGCCCCCATACCAAATGCCGGCCCGGATGTTTCAATTTGTTTTGGCAGGAATGTACAGCTCAGCGGTTCCGGTGGCATTTCATATTTCTGGACACCTTCTTCTGCACTAAATAATAACCGGGTACAAAACCCAACAACCATTAACCTGCCGGGCACCATTACTTATTCGCTGCATGTTGTTGATGCAAATGGTTGCAATTCCTTAAAGAAAGATGAAGTGGTAATTACTGTATCACGCCAGGCCATTGTTGATGCTGGAAGAGATACCGTTATAGCTGCGGGACAGTCGCTTAATTTGTATGCCAACGATATAAACCGGGCAGGTTTTGTAAGTTGGGAATGGCTCCCTTCTTATGGACTGAATAATCCATTTATTTCTACCCCTGTAGCCATTCTTGATAAGGATATTACGTATACCGTTACAGCCCGCACTTCCATCGGTTGCGTGGCTACCGATCAGATAAAAATACAGGTTTATAAAGGCCCTGAGATATATGTGCCAAATGCTTTCACTCCCAACAGGGATTCGAAGAATGATGTTTTAAAAGCAATTCCTGTAGGAATAAGAACCTTCAATTATTTCCGTATCTACGACCGCTGGGGTAAACTCATTTTCAGTACCACCAATCCTGATATTGGTTGGGATGGCCGCTTTAAAGGCACAGAACAATCAACAGCTACTTATGTTTGGATGGCTGAAGGAATTGATTATCTCGGTAAAATTGTAAGACGGAAGGGTTCGGTAATTATTTTAAGGTAAAGCTGTTATAAGTTAATGGTTAATTGGTGGACTCTAAAATTTTGAAGTTCATTTACAATTAACGGATCAACAGATTAACTTTTAACTGACTCCATCAACCATCATCTCTTTATTGATCTTCATCACCAATCCCTGCAAAACTTTACCGGGACCCGATTCTGTAAAATTCGTTGCCCCATCTGCGATCATGGCTTCCACAGTTTGTGTCCACCGCACAGCGCCTGTCAACTGGTCGATCAGGTTATTTTTTATGGCTGAAGGATCTGTCACTGCTTTTGCTACTACGTTTTGATAGACAGGGCAGGATGGATCATTAAATATTGTCGCTTCAATGGCTGCTGCCAGTTCTTCCTTTGCCGGTAACATTAACGGTGAATGAAAAGCTCCACCAACAGGCAGCACCAATGCTCTTCTTGCACCTGCAGCTTTCATGCGTTCGCAGGCAATTTCAATACCTTTTACAGAGCCGCTTATTACCAATTGGCCGGGACAATTATAATTTGCTGCTACCACAACCTCGCCTGTTTCTTTCATCACTTCTGCACAAATTTCCTCTACCTTATCATCAGCCAATGCCAATACAGCTGCCATGGTTGAAGGGTTCATTTCGCAGGCACGTTGCATGGCTTTTGCCCTGATGGAAACCAGCTTCAATGCATTTTCAAAACTCAATGCATTGTTTGCAACCAGTGCTGAAAACTCTCCCAATGAATGGCCGGCAACCATACCAGGTTTTGGTCCTGAGCCTGTCGAAGGAGGTAAAGTTTTAAATGCGATCACAGAATGTAAAAAAACCGCAGGCTGTGTTACATTGGTTTGTTTCAGGTCCTCATCAGAACCGGTGAACATAATATCAGAAATGCGAAAACCTAAAATTTCGTTTGCCTGTTCAAACATTTCTTTTGAAACAGGATTGGAATCATAAAGATCTTTACCCATTCCACTAAACTGTGATCCCTGTCCGGGGAATATATATGCATGTGCCATCGTTAATTGTTTTAGAATACAAATAAAACGAAAAAATCCCTCTTGATGAGGGATTTTTAAATTCATTATTATTTATGCCTAATGCAATTTTGCTGAGATCAATTTCACAAATTCACTTCGGGTTTCATTCTTCTCAAACTCTCCCCAGAAAGCTGACGTGGTAGTCACCGAATTCTGTTTCTCCACTCCTCTCATCATCATACACAAATGAGATGCTTCAATAACTACGGCTACTCCCAACGGGCTTAGCGTTTCCTTGATCGAATTCAATATCTGGTGTGTTAATCTTTCCTGCACCTGCAGGCGCCGGCTGTAAGCATCCACCACCCTGGCGATCTTACTAAGGCCGGTAATGTATCCGTTTGGAATGTAGGCCACATGTGCCTTTCCGTAGAACGGCAACATATGATGCTCACACATACTGTACAGTTCAATATCCTTAACAATGATCATTTCACTTACATCTTCATGAAACTTTGCGGAATTTAAAATAGCGTTCGCATCAATCCCATAACCTTGTGTAAGGAACTGCATTGCCTTGGCAACACGTTCAGGGGTTTTCTCTAACCCTTCTCTTGCAGGATCTTCTCCAAGTAGTTGCAAAGTGCTTTTATAATTCTCTATGAGCCCTGATGTGGTCTTTTCATCGTACTGCTCGGTTTTCTTATAAGCCATATCTAAGTCTGGTATTTTTTACTTTTTACTTATGCCGGGTAATCCACAAAATTCCTTTCTGTTTCATATAATCTTACCTGCAGGTCAAATTTCATGTCGATCTTTTCTCTTAAAATATCATAGATCACGATCGCAATATTCTCCGCTGTTGGATTCCGGTCTTTAAATTCAACTGTATCTTCATTCAGGTTTTTATGATCAAATCTTTCGATGACGTTTTCCTGTGCAATATCACTCAGCAGTTTCATATCCATTACATAACCGGTCGCAGGATCAGGCTCACCGGTTACTTTGATCACCAGTTCGTAATTATGCCCGTGAAAGTGGGGGTTATTGCATTTGCCAAAAACACGGTCATTGGTAGTTTCATCCCACAACGGATTGTGTAAACGATGTGCTGCGTTAAAATGCTCTTTGCGGTAAACGGCTACTTTTTTGCTCATGATACTTTGTCTAACAAAAAAACAATAAAGTTTGTTCTTACAATTTAGAAAATATGAGAACGAACCTGTTGATGGTTAAAACAGAAGTCTGCTGTTCAAACACATCAACTATTGAAAGTTAATTGCAGTTAAAGTTAGGCTTTGTTTGATTGATACTGAAATTAATTACCGCAGGCAGTGCACCAGTTTGAATTTTTTCGCCTCGGTTGGTGTTCCTGACTTCGTCCGCAAGCCAACTCCCAAACACATGAGCGCCGCTGCCTTGTCTCCGACAAGCAGCATAAATACCACTGCAAGCGATATTATTATACTCCTGCTTATAACTTTGGAATGTTGACACATTATTCGGGTAATTAACAGTGGGCTTGAGGTTCCTGCTTGTCGGAGACAAGGCAGGGGCGTTTGGATAGTTAATGTATTAAATTTGAGAGAGGGAACACCTACGGCGGCGAAAGCAGCATAACTTTGGAATGTTGACACATTATCCGGGTAATTAGCAGTGGGCCTGAAAACGATTTGATTTTGATTGTAAGAAAAGATTAAAACTTTAGTCTAATTCTCTCAATATTTTCTGTAAGAAGGCTATCTGCAGTGGAAATTTATTAATGCTGTTTTTTACAATTTGTCTTAATTTTTCTTTGCCTTCCACTTGTCTTTTTAATTTTCTGTCAAAAATTAGAATTTTATTTTCATAATGGAATTTAAACGCATATTCCACTTTTGAGACCAACCCAATAATTGAATGGTCGGATTTTGCTAAGGTTATTATGAGTTCATGAGCATTAAAATTCTTTGCTAATGTAATTGACATATCTAAATATCCTGGCTTACTAATCAAAATATCACCAAGATTATCCGATTTATATAGCGAAGCTTTACTAAAACCTAAAGTGTCGGTTGCAGCTCCAATATTTTTTACTGGAAATATTATAGTAGCTACGCCAAGGGATTTATTATCATAATTTGTTACATTAATATTTAAAAACAAACTGTCGAAAGGAACTTTTGAATATCCGGAATATTGCAATTTGCCATTTTGGATATTCTCATCCGGGATCGTTTCAAACTTAACTACTATTGCATTGTCTTTAATAAACCAGTGCCCTTTTCCATATCCGACCAATGTGTCATTAAATCTATCTTTGTATTCCTTTGTTTTTGGATTTTGATTTAGTCCTGTCCTTATGAATATAAACGAAGAGTCGGGATTAAAATAATAATAGCCAATACCATTTACACTTTCTCCATAAGACTCACCTCCAAAGTATAAGCCCTGAAAATTATTTACAACATTCTTATTTTGACTGTTTGCAGTCAACGTAAAAAACACAGCAACGTAAAAAAGAATTGTTTTCATATTTATAAACAGGGATTTCCTTTGTAGGGCAAAAAAGGGAACCTATTTTATTGTTATGACTATTTAGAGTTGGAGAACAATATGGTTTTAATTGTTAGGAAGTATTATTAATTTTACCTCCCTTATTCTGGTAAATCAACCTCATTTACTGCTTTTTAAATATTTAATTATCTCATCAATTGGCCCAACTAAATAAGGTTGCTTTTTTCTGGATTCGTACAATAAATCTAAAAGCAATGTCTTGTCAGCCGAAATGAAATTCATCAGAAGGTCGCTACTTTTAACCCGTATGTTCTGACTTGTCTTAGACGTTCGATACCTGAAAGTATCAGGCCTGTAATCAAACTTGCTTATATCTATATCATTGGTAGAATCCTTTAATGGAAGTATAATGTTTAACGTATGGTAATTGTTATTAGCCAGCGTATTTATTGTAAGGGGGTAATGATCCGGCGTAGGAGATATTCCCAGACTTCCAAAGTATAAGTTTTTAGGAATTGCAAAGCTAAAGTTGCCATTAGCGTCTGGGTGAGCCCCCTTAAACCCATAGCCAACAGCTACCCCAAACCTGGCATATTCTCTTTCATAATTATCAAAAACAAGCGCACAATAAGAAAGTGGTCTTTTATTATAACCTTTAACTGAACCGTAAAAATATACTGAGTCTATAGACCCTTTTGTTTCGGCTTGATACTCAACTACAGCGTTCAACAATAATGTTGATTTTAAAGGAAGGTATCGTATACTAATCATGCTATCTCCCAGGTATTGCCATTTGCCGATTCTGATTGATTTTATATTGTACTCTTTTGTTTCAAAGAAATGTATAAAAGTAGAATCCTTTTTTATATACCAATAGGTAGTGTTATCGGGGCTTCCGAAATTATGGCCTCTAACATAGCAACCCTCTTTAAGAACAAAAGGAGAGCTCTTCTTTTGTGCAAATAAAGGAATACAACCAAGGAAAAACAGTATAGCGATAATATATCTCATAATTTGTGTTTTAATGGCACGGATTTCCTTTTTCAGGATAAGCGTTTTCATTGACGTAGAAAGTCCCATTACCATCTGTATAAGATATACTATTATATGGATCTTTTTCTGCAGAACACCTGTTTTTTATCCGGGTTTTATCTGTTGGAGACGGTATGTTTGCAAAAGCCTTACTGTCAAAGCATCCACTCCAGGCTAAGTCTCTGCAATAAGCAGAGTCAATTGATATTCCTTTAGCTAGAGCGAATTGATATAAAGCATCAGCTACTAGAGTCTGATAACGCAAAATCATATCATTATGCATTGTAGGGTTCTGACCGTTTATAATGACACTTAATATGCTATCGAAGCTTGGATTGATCGGCAATGGCGGAAACAAATAGCCCCATTCCGTAGCCAATGCAATTCTTATTGCCGTACTATCAGGAGAAAAATATGCTGCCCTATAACGATTCAATAAATAACAATGCATTGCTTCATGTATTATTGTTGCAGCAAGACCAAGGTCTGTGCAATCTGAATAATATTTATTGATAAATACTGTAAAGTTGGTTCCATTTGTGGTTTCGATAGTGATTGCACCTGGAGGAGCCGAAGGTGTCGAGGCTCCATCTTCATATTTCCAAACCGGATCGGTATGTTGTTTAAATACCATTTCAAAATCAGGTCTGGCGCCGAAAAACCCTCGGATTAAGTTAGGCAATTTTGTTTGGATACTATTTAGTGTATCCAAAGCTTTTTTTATGCAGGCATCATTTGTACTGTCTTTTACGTTATAAGTCAACCAAATATTGTCATACCAGCTTTCAGGACTTTCAGGAGGCCACTGATTTCCTTCCACTGGATCACAATCGATTGGAATAAAACTGTTAGTACCCCCAAAATCATTAGTGCAGGGAATATTACTACTTCCACCATTAATGCCCCCACCTCCAAAAGGCCAGGTTCCAGGAGGACTACCTTCCCCAGTACCACCGCTTTCATAAGTTACGCAATGAGAAGTGTAGCCTGAGTAATAACATTGGCCTTCTATGCTAGAAGTATTATTTCCAGAGAAACACGGCATTAAAAAAACTGTTTCGACTGACCAGCATACCTCATATTGATAATTATTGATAGTGGATCCATTAGCAAATTCATCTTCTTTATTGTCAGGGACAAGTTTTATAAAACGTTGAAAATTTGCCGTGTCGCTATAATCTGTACTGTTATTGAACATTCTTTTGTCTTCGATTTTAAACTCTGTGGAACCAAACACATCATTATCCATTGACATAAACCGTATTGCGTATTGTTCAGCAGTAGTTACATTGGGGGATACTGTTGGTGTTTTAAATGGAAAATTTAAGTAGTCCCCCTGTCTGAATATTTTTATATGAACAGAATCATCAACAGTCGCTTTTAAAAATCCAGTCACGTAATTTTCCGCACTTACTACTAATGGAATATACACTGTTGTATCTTCCAGTCCATCTGCGTCAAAGTCTGATATATTACCATTTTTCCTTTGTCTCTCAATTCTTGACTTCGCCCAGATAGGAAAACCCTCTTTAGCAATAAATGCTGTAATAAATTCTTTTGTTTTATTCTGCCTTTCCAGTTCTTTGGCTATTCTTTTCAATACGGGAGATGCATTATCCGGTACCTTAAAGAAATTTTCCGGTGTTTCCTCTATGATTTCTTTGTTAGCATCCGCTACTATACTGTCCGTCTTTTTACAAGATTCTATCGACAAGAAAATTACACAGACCAGCAAACATAAAATGACACGGAGGGCCGGATTTGAGTTTTTTGCAACATTTGGGGGGGTATTGATTTAAGAAGGCTGAATTGAATAACAGAAACCCAATCTACCTATTAAATTCCTACCCTGCAATACCTCAAAGTGGTAGTACCGGACAATAGAGCAAAATTAATTCAGGTTGAATTTCCTGGAAAACGGGGGCAATATAAACCCGGAACCAGGAAAACAGGCCGCATACAAGGCCCAACAGCGTTTATGCTAAAAAAGATAATTATGAAACCAGGTCGTTAACCGGTGCACTATCTACCGTAGTATTCAACAAATATCCGGGGTGTTTCATATAATTTAAGGCAGTGCAACTGAACACCTGCGGGAAGATGGGGCAGCAATTCATTCCAGATAGCAATGACCAGGTTTTCGCTGGAACATATTTTCCCTTTCAAAAACCCAACATCAACATTCAGATTCTTATGATCGAGTTTATCTATCACGTGCTCTTTTACAATGATGCTCAGTTTTTTTACATCATACACAAAACCGGTATCGGGATCAGGTTCTCCTTTTACAGTAACATACAATTCAAAATTATGCCCATGCCAGTTCTCATTGGCACATTTGCCAAACACTTCCTCATTCTTTTCACGGCTCCATGCCGGGTTAAATAATTTATGAGCAGCATTAAAATGTTCTATACGGGTGATGTAAACCATTAATTCTCCAAAATTTTCGCAAAGGTAACTGCTAAATCCTGAAATGTGACCTGTAAATACGAAATTTGTACCATGCAAATCCTGCTTATAGCTGCAACAGCACACGAAATTGAGCCATTTACAACTGCAAACAGCCAGGCAGATGTGCTGATCACCGGTATTGGTGTTCCTTCTACCATATATCACCTGCAGAAACGTATTCACCAGGTGGATTATGACCTGGTCATCCAGGCAGGTATCGCCGGCGGTTTTCATGACGATGTTTTGTTAGGGAATGTTGTGTTGGTTACACAGGATTGTTTTGCTGACCTGGGCATGGAAGAGAATGGAAATTATACGCCTGTTTTTAATACCCCGTTCGCTGATAAGGATGAATTTCCCTTTACAAATGGCCGGCTCCTAAATCCAGGTTCGCATTTTCAAAAAACTGAACTTTCTTCTGTAAAAGCCATTACTGTGAATAAAGTAAGCGACAGTGAGTTGCAAAAACAACAATACATAATAAATTTTAATGCTGATATAGAAACGATGGAAGGCGCTGCTTTGCATTATGTTTGCCTGCAGGAAAATATTCCTTTTTTGCAGATAAGATCGGTCTCCAACCATATTGGAGAAAGAGATAAATCAAAATGGAAAATAAAAGAAGCGATCAAAAATTTAAACACTGAATTGCAAATACTAATTAACGAATTAACCAATTAACGGATTAACAGATGCGACTCACCTTAGGTTTTTCTCCCTGCCCCAACGATACATTTATTTTTGATGCATTGGTAAATAATAAAATTGATACCGGCGGATTAAGTTTTGACGTTAAGCTGGAAGATGTGCAAACGCTCAATGAGTGGGCAGTGGCCGGCAAACTGGACATAACAAAACTTAGCTATGGAGTATTACCACTTGTGCTTGAACAATATATAGTATTGAACAGCGGCAGTGCGTTGGGTAAGGGAGTAGGACCGCTATTGATCTCGAATGGTGAATTGGGAATATCGAATGTTGAAGAACATTTAATAGCTATACCCGGCGAACATACAACAGCACATTTGCTTTTTTCTTTAGCTTACCCCAATGCAAAGAACAAAGTGTTTCTCAGGTATGATGAAATAGAAAATTTCGTTTTGGAAAATAAAGGGTTGGGCGTGATCATTCATGAGAACCGTTTTACTTATGCGGATAAGGGCCTTTATAAAATAACCGACCTCGGTGATTACTGGGAAAAAGAAACAGGCAATTCCATTCCGCTGGGCGGCATTGTTACCAGGCGTTCAATTGATGCAACCATTGCCAGGCAGGTTGATGGGTTGGTAAGAAAAAGTATTGAATATGCATATCACAATCATTACAATGAACTGGCTGCTTATGTAAGGGAACATTCGCAGGAAATGAGTGAAGCTGTGATGCGCAAACATATCGACCTGTATGTAAACGATCATTCTCTTGACCTGGGAGCAACAGGAAAAAATGCTGTACTAAAATTGCTGCAGGTATACCAACAAAACAAACCGGCTACCCAAATTTCTGATGCAGCTATATTTCTTGAAGCCGCAAACTAAAACTTATTCTGCTTTAATGCCTTTGCATAAACTTCCAGGCAACGTTTACGGGCAAATTCATGCTCCACAATAGGTTTTGGATAATGTAATTCGTTCAACTCCGGCACCCATTTATTAATATACTCCAGTTTAGGATCAAATTTTTTTGTCTGCAGGTAAGGATTGAATACCCGGAAATATGGCGCCGCATCACAACCACTTCCCGCCGCCCATTGCCAGCCACCGTTGTTTGCAGCAAGGTCAAAGTCCAATAGTTTTTCTGCAAAATATGCTTCGCCCCAGCGCCAGTCGATCAGTAAATGTTTTGTAAGAAAAGAAGCCACGATCATTCGTACCCGGTTATGCATGAAGCCTGTTGCATTCAGTTCCCGCATGCCTGCATCCACGATCGGGTAGCCGGTCTGGCCCGCACACCATTTTTCAAAAGCATCTTCATCATCTCTCCATTCAATAAGGTCATAAGCCGGTTTAAAAGCTTTACCCATACCTACATGCGGAAAATGCCAGAGTATCATTTGATAAAAATCACGCCATACCAGTTCATTCAGAAATGTTTCACTTAAGCCACTGCATTGGCGGGCAAGCTCTCTTATACTCACTGTGCCAAAACGCAAATGAACACCCAGTTTGGATGTACCAGCTACCGCAGGATAATCCCGTTGTTGCTGATATTTTATTATCAGCTGCTCATTTAGTTCCTTAGATGGAAAACTATCTGCAGTTTTAATAAAACCGATTGACTCCAATGAAGGAATTATTTGTGCATCCTGTTTATAAAAATTATTAAAATATTTTTCAGCCGGATAGGCTTTAAAATGAAAATCCTCCAGGGCAGCTTTCCACTTCCTGCTGTAAGGTGTAAAAACAGTATAAGGTTTACCATCATCTTTTATAACCTCATCTTTCTCAAATATCACCTGGTCTTTAAAAGTATGTAAGGATGCTCCTTTTGTTTTTAATAAAGCGTCAACAGCTGCTTCCCTTTCTTTTGCATAAGGTTCATGATCATGGTTGATAAATACTTTATCAATTGTATGGGTTGATAAAAGTTTCTCAAATGCTTCGACCGGGGTTCCATAAAAAACCTGCAGCGAAGCGTTCATTTTTACCAGTTCACCCTGCATTTCTTCTAAAGCTGTATGAATGAAAGCTACCCTCCTGTCGGCCTTACCGGAAAGTTTATCCAGTATGTTTGTATCAAAAATAAAAATGGGAAAACAGGATCATTGCTTTTTAATGCATGGTACAGGCCTGCGTTATCTGTTAACCGCAGGTCACGCCTGAACCAGAAAATATTTACGCTTTGCAATGGAAAAATGTCTTTGACGAAGGATTGCCAGGGTGAGCTTGTCGAACCCGTGTTGTTAAACCCGCCTTCGACAAGCCCAGGCTGACAGCCTGGGCGTGTAAAAGAAATATAACAACAGCCCTATGCTTTTGTTGAAAAAACTGCAGTATATATTTTTTGCGTTTGTATGTTGGTGTATTTTTTATCACCAATACTTTGCACCCAACGCAAATTATAAATAGAGTTGGTTAAAAAAACTTCATCAGCATCCAGCAGGTTGTCTATGCTTAACTCACCTTCAACCAATTGATAATTGGCGGCTATACATTTTTGGATAATATTCCTGCGCATCACTCCCGCAATACATCCTTCAGCCAATGCCGGTGTATAAACCGCTTCATCCTTAATTAAAAAAATATTTGCAAAGGTCGTATCACAAAGCCTGCCATATGTATTCAGTAAAATGGCATCATTCCATTTTTCATTCTTTGCATGCAGGGCACCCATGGCATAAGGTAAAAAATTGTTGTGCTTCAGGTTGCTGAGTATGTCGCAACTCTTTTTTGCATCTGCATAAATTCCCAGTACCAGGCCATTGCTGTTCCAGGAGCCCGTTTCCGGTGGCAGTACCCGGCTTTGTATAATGTAATTAGGTTTATTGTCAATCGCATCGTACAAACCCCCATCACCACGAAAGACAGTTAATCTTACCCTTGCCATCTTACCATGCTCATTTTTCTGCAGCAGGTTTTCTATTTCCTGCTGTAAAAGATCAGGTGTAAAATGTTTGGGAATATTAAATTGCAGTACCTGTAAGCCCTTCCATAAGCGTGCAAAATGTTCATCTATAAATTCCAAGCGGCTGTTCATAGTTTTGATCGTCTCAAAAAGCCCGTCACCAAACCGGAGGCCACGGTTATTGGCCGACAATATCCCGGATCCCGCTTTATGCATCCTGCCATTTAAAATAAAATGCTCCATGCACCAAATATACTACTAAGCCAATCGCAGTGAATCCTCTTAAAAAAATTAAACCCCCCGGGAACACCAGGGGGTTAATTTTCATTACAGTTTTAGAGAACACCGTGATCAAAAATACTATTTTTATTATATCTCTTCGTTTAAAATATTATGTTTTACTGCATACATAATTAAGCCTGCAGTACTTTTAGCACCTGTTTTTACCTTCAGTTTATCACGTATTGCTTCCACCGTACGTGGACTAAGGTCAACCAGGTCGGCAATCTCCTTAGTACTTTTCTCCTCGCACATCAGCTTCAGTATCAGCGTTTCTTTATCGTTCAGGTGGGCTTCCTGCTGCATCAGGCGCTGGGGTGTTACATCCTGACGCTGCTTCAGGTTGGTCAGCAATGCCTTATTGGTCAGAGCGTTAAAATAATACTCCTGGTCAAAACAGGTTTTTATGGCCTCGTAAATGATCTCGCTGTCGCTGGTCTTGGTAAGGTAGCTATTGGCCCCGATCTCCATCAGTTTGGTGATCATGCTATGGTCGTCCATCATGGTAAGCATGATGATCCTCACATGCGGGTAAAGCTTTTTGATCTCAGGTAATGCGGTAATACCATCCATTATCGGCATCTGTATATCCAGCAGTATCACATCTACCGGTATCATTTTCAACATGTTGAGGAGGTGCATACCATTATCTGCCTCGGCTATTACTTTCACATCGCTCTTGGCACTCAGTGCTGTCTTTACGCCGGCCCTGTACAGCACATGATCATCGCAGATGATCACTTTTATGGGCTCTTTCGTATTGTCGTTCGTCATCATATCAAAGGTTTTTTAAGGTATATCGGATCTTGGATTAACATATCTATAACGCAGTATGCAAGTTCAAATTATATTCAAAAAGAATATAGAGTGTAATTACCCTTTGTATAGGATGGGGTTTTTACGCATGATAAAGAGGAATTAACCTACATACAAATCCTATGCTAAAAGCATCTTACCCCAAAATTACAGTTTAGAGCCGGAATTTTTGCAGGGGAAAATGTTAATGAGTGGGGTAATTGTTGCGAAAAAATACTTAATAAGTTTTTGACAGCAGTCTTGGCTTTTTATCGGATCATGGTTTCGGCGCAGTTATTTGGTTCTGTGAGAAGCCTTTGATTTCATAAGAATATAAGGGTTTTCTTCGGGTTTAAAAGCTGTTGAGGGTGTATGTGTACTCAGATAACAAGGTAATTTTTTCCAAAAATCGAAAAATAAAAAAAGGCAAAATTTAGTTTGTTCCCTGACTACAGTCATGCCTATAAACAGCAATGCATACCATAAGGTATGCATTGCTAAAAAATGGGTTATTTAAAAGCTATTTCTTTACTTTAGTTTTTTTACTTATTTTTTTGGGTTGTGTAATATTTTCTTTCTCCATTTGCATTACATCAGAAGGGTTTAAAATAGGCATTATCAAATTTTCCATAACTGTGCCTAAACATCTAGTGAATATAATTCCTCTGGATGTTGAATAACTAACATTAATTAATGGGATAGTAATATTGTCTTGTATAAAATCTGGCTCAATATCAAAAACATCTTTAAAGTTATCTAACTTAAAATAGTAACCTATCTCAAATGTTCCTGTATTCACAACTTCTCTAGGTTTTCCTTTGTCAATCATTTCAATTTCAACCGAATGAACTACACGCAACCCCTTACTATCCATATTTGTTGCTATCTCAAATTTATGAGCCAAAGAAAATTGAGCTTGCTTCTTAGGCAAAATTCCATGTTCCACTTTGTTTGCTATTTGCGCATTTAAGATAGTTATATCATCTAGGCGCAAAACACGAGCGTTAAAATTATTCTGACTAGCCATTTAATTATAAACCATTTTGACTACTGACTTGTATGTTGATTTATCGGGAGTAACAACCCCTTTAGGATGAACATTTACTAAATCCATCTGTTTTTGTAAGCACTTATTAAATTTCGCTTGTACAAAATTAGCATTAGCTAAATCCTTGCTTGTTGAAACATATAAAATAGGAGCTTCAAAAGCTAACTCCAATTTTATAATTGTTTGCATTGTATAATTATGAATGCCGGAAAGTAATTTAGATATTTCTGGCTCAGTCTTACCCATTCGTTCAGCCAAAAGATTTTGCTTCCCTTGAAACCTCATGTCAAGAAGTTCATGGATTCTTTCTAGTATATCCATATTTCTGCTTATCAACTCTCTTTTTTCAGGAGCTGTGTTTGCAATTATCTTTTTAAACTTATCTAGTTTCATACATCTATTTCTATATCCATTAAGCAATCTGTATCTAACGGATTTAGATCGCCATCTATTATCATTTTATCAATCTTTCTTGCAATTTTTCTTGCGTTATTGAAGTGTTGGCGAACATTATCGCAATCTTGATTTTTTAGAGCGGTTTTTACATCTCCATTTAAAAGAACTACTATGTTGTCATTTATCTTGATACAGAATAATCTAATCCCAAAATCTGTACCATTCGCTACATGCAAAGACTGCGGTACTATTGGCAGAGCATTGGCAGTATCTTCCTCTTTAAAAAATGGCTTTAATGCACCCTTAGTTTGCATAAGGTCAATTGCATTATATAAAATTTCTAATTCTTGCGCATGTTGTGGAAATTCTTGTTCATCAAATAGCTCTATTTCTGTGAGTTCATTATCGCCAATTCTAGCAGTATAAAATACCACTTCGCCAGCAGAAATATCCTCAATTTTCTCAAAAGCAACTATCAACTTAACTTATAAGTTAAGACAAATATACTGCCAATATCCATATATGCAAATATATTTATCATGTTAAAAAAATGTTCCTGTATGAAACAGCGACAAATTTAACGTAATATCAACAACACACTTTCATTAAATGTTCCATCCCTACCAGAACTGCATGATTCGCCGGAACGTGTAGCAAAGTATTTAAGAAGCTATTGGAAAGTTGCCAGGGGTTCTATTGATAATCTATTTCAGTTGATAGAGAATAATGGCATTATAATAGTTCAACTGGAATTTGATAGTGAAAAAATAGATGGCAGAACTATCGTTACGGAAACAGGGCATCCTATTATATTTATAAATAAAAATGCACCTGCGGATAGACAGCGCCTGACATTGGCTCATGAATTAGGGCATGTAATAATGCACATAAATAAGTTAGCCACTTTTGCAGTTGAAGAAGAAGAAGAAGCATTTAGATTTGGAATAGAATTTTTAATGCCGATTAGTGAGTGCCAATATGAAATGACTGATAAGTTATCAATTGAAAAGCTGGCTGATATGAAAAGAACATGGAAAGTATCCATGCAATCAATATTATATCGGGCACAAAAACAAAATCTTGTCAGTTATAATAGATGTAGATATTTATGGGCTCAATTTAGTTCTAAAGGATGGCGCAAAAGTGAACCAATTGAAATAACAAAAGAAAGCCCAACTCTAATAAAGAGAATGATAAAAATGATGAGCGATAAATTAAATTATAGTAATGAAGATGTAGCGAAGATTTTTGCTCTTAATTTAAAAGAGTTTGAAGAAAGGTATTTAACACCTCCAAATAAACTAAGAATTGTATAATAACAAAAATGCCTCAATTGAGGCATTTTTTATTTCTTAATATGTTATTTTATACAAAGAGTAAATTCTCTGGTTTATATAATAAGTCAAAGCCTTCAGGCTTATGTTGGTCTAATACTTCACCGTTTTAGGGGTGCTTAGGGGCATTTGTTCTTTGAATACACAAGTGCCCTGTTGAGTAGCAGGCTTTGGCTACAAAAACCCTATTCAACCCCTATTCAACCCCTGTTAAACCCCGGAACCGCAGAGGTCATTTGAGGTCTTTATGAGTCAAAAGAGGTCGTTGGATTTGAAATGCATGGCTTTTGGTCTTATCATTACATGAGGTGAGTCTGCGGGGTCATGAACAGAAGATTGGTCTTAATGCCCCCATCTTTTGCTGTTGACCTGGTATCAAATAACAATAATTAATAGCAAACCTATATACCAGGGCCTTCATTGAATTCGAAATAAATTTGACGATAACATGGTGGAATGCAATAAAAAAACCCGCTTTTCAGCAGGTTTTTAAGCAAAGGGGCACAGGTACGGTTAAAAACTGGGCCATATCTTGCTAAATATTTATGAAGGAGATATTATTTGCTACGGCAATGCTGTTATAAGGACCAATTAAATAACCCACACAAAGATGCACCCCCTACATTTTAAAAAAAAGTGAAAAACAACATAAAAAAGGGGGATTTTTCGGAAAAGATGTTAAGGAAAATAAAGTAGTATTGGGAGAAAATTTATTAAATGTATACTTTAAACAATGCTGTTTTTTGGGTTGGAACAGGTTTTATGTTTATTTCTTTTATTACCGCAGTATTAATCCCTAAAAGCAGTAGGCCTTACATGAAAAGGTTCTTCCTTTATCCATTGCTAGCTCTATTAGTTTCTATTAACTCAATCTGTGGTCGAATTCTTTTACTGTACCCTAGTAATCTCTTCTTTAATATTCAAAGCTATTTATTTTTAGTAGACTTATTTTTTTGGTGCTGCTTCTTTTCAGTAATTTTAAATAATAAGAAAGATAGCGATAAGATAAAGGCCCTATTTATAATTACTTTTTTTGTAGCAGTATATTTGCTATTTTTCAACAAAGTTGATAAAAGAAATTTACATATTGGTGCGTTGTCAGCAATTTGCAAAACTGTTTTTTGTGTTTTTTTCTTCTACAAACTATTCAAGAATTTATATTATCAAAACATTTTGAAAGAGCCAGTATTTTGGATTGTTACCGGGCTTATTTTTTCTTCATCCCTTTTGTTACCTTTTTATGGTCTTAATAGCTATATTAAAGCCCAATTTCCTCCTTTAATATCATCGAATATTTTTTCAGTATCGAATATGCTAATTATCATCATGCATTTATTTTTTATGAAAGCTTACCTATGCACAATCCAAGTTCACAAGGCATAATTATTTTTATAGCAGGCATTACTACTTTGCTGTTAGTATTTATAAGCTTTATTATTACCATTGTTTATAAATATCAGCAAAAGCAAAATGCTTATTTTAAAGATATTGAAACACTTAAAGCAACCCACGAAAACACCCTTTTGCAATCACAACTTGAAATACAGGAACAGACTTTTCAAAATATATCAAGGGAGATACATGATAATATTGGCCTGAAACTAACGCTTGCTAAACTGCACTTAAATACACTTAACTATGCAGATACAAATAAGGTGATGATCCAGGTGAATGATTCGGTGATGATGATTGGCGAGGCAATTAACAACCTGAGTGACATAAGCCGCAGCATGAGCAGCGAAATTATTTTAAACAACGGACTCATAAAAGCATTGGAGTTTGAAACGATACAATTAACAAAAACAGGGATGTATAAAATAAATTTTTCGGCAACAGGTAACCCTGTTTTTATGGATAACGATACCGAACTGGTTCTTTTCCGTATTGTGCAGGAAGTATTGAATAATATTGTGAAACATGCTTTCGCATCAACAATAGATATTAACCTGCACTACAATACGGTTCTCCTTTCTATGGAAATAAAAGATAATGGTATAGGTTTCTATCCCAATAATGCACAGGCCGGTACTGGTTTGCAAAATATAAAAAAACGAACGAGCCTTTTAAAAGGTAATCTGGCAATAAACAGCAGACCCGATATTGGCACGCTGATAAAAATAGAAATCCCATTGCATGAAAACAATACAGCCAAATAGGCTAATGCTGGCAGATGACCATGTGCTTTTACGGGATGCTGTCGCCAACCTGATCGAAAGTTTTGATGAATTTACTGTGGTTGCCAAAGCGGCCAATGGCAGTGAAGTAATTGAAGCAATTGAAAAAGGCTGCCAGGCAGATATTCTGCTGATGGATTTAAATATGCCCAAAATGGACGGTCATGAGACAGCTAAATGGATGGCAAGCCATCAACCGCAGGTAAAAATTGTCATCCTTACGATGTATGACACCGAAATAGCCCTGATACGTTTGCTGCAGGCCGGGGTTAACGGGTTTTTAAAAAAAGATATTCACCCCGCAGAATTAAGAGATGCCCTGCTTGCTGTAGCAGCGGGCGAATATTATTACAGCAATCACAGTACAGTTAAACTGGCATCTGTTTTCCGAAAAAGTGCGGATAGCCATTCTGCGCTGGATAAATTATTATTAACAGATAATGAAATTGAGTTTCTAAAATTGGCCTGTACAGATATGACCTACAAGGAAATTGCCCTGTCAATGAAGCTAACACCACGACATATTGATAGCTACAGGGATACTGTGTTTAAAAAAGTAGAAGTAAAGAGCCGGGTTGGGCTGGCTATTTATGCTGTAAAAAACGGTATAATTACTTTTTAACAAAGATCTATTCAATCAGCTTATTACGCATACCATACATGATCAACCCTCCAATGGTCTTGGCATCTACCTTGGTCTTCATATTCTGCCTTATGGTCTCAATGGTGCGTGGGCTCAGGAAGATGATCTTTGATATCTCTTCGGTGGTCTTATCTTCTGAAAGCAACTGCAGTATCTTCAGTTCTTTTTCATTAAAATTAACCGGGGTATTGCTGCCATAATGCTGCCTTACATTTTTTTTCTGCATCAGCTTACCCATTACAGCCTTATTCACCAGGTCGTTAAAATAAAAATCATCGTTCATGCAGGTAAGTATGGCTTCATAGATCTCTTCAGGGTCGGTTGTTTTGGTGAGGTAGGCATTGGCGCCCATTTCCATCATCTTGCTGATCATCTGCTGGTCATCGTACATGGTGAGTACAATGATCTTGATATCCTCGTATTCTTTGCGTATAAGCTGTATGGCATTGATACCATCCATTTCGGGCATCCTGATATCCATCAACAGCACTTCGGGCTTTTTAATGGCTATCTTATGCATCATATCCTTTCCATCCTCGGCCTCCCACAACATTTTAAGGTCCTGCTTACCAGCCAGGGCCATCTTAATTCCATCCCTGAAGATCTTGTGATCGTCAGCAATGGCAATTTTGATCAAGGTCTCGTTTCGCATAGTTTATTTGATAACTGGGGTTAGCATAAAAGCGACCTAAGTTACAATTTTCATTTTACATGCATTCATTTTTTAACGGCAATTGTACCATTAAATAATTCAAAAAAGCGGATCATCCCATTTTTACACAGCCGCCTCCGTAAAAGCCCTTCGTAAATATACCTGTGTTATTCTACGTTAAACTACTTTACCGGTTTGCACTTTCACGCATTGAAAAGTATTTATTCTAAGCCAAAAAAGGGGCATTAATGCGCTTGTGCAGGTATATGGGCTGTATTACTTTTGTACCAGTTGATTGACATTGGTTGAACGAATATCCAATTATCCAAATATCCAATAGAAATTCAAATTAGTTCCAATTATCCCGAAGAACCCTTTGTTTGTGCTTGTTTTACCTTGTCAATCAACTATTTTTAATTAGGTTCCCGCTTACCAAATCCAATTCCACACTTTATTACCAGCCCTGCACCTCGGTGCCTGACATGGTAATTTTTAATATGCTTCAGCTGCGGGCATGCTGCTTACCTGGCCTGCAGGCACGTAAAAGTCCCATCCACTCTTTTACGTCAAGGTATAAATACGTAGGTAAAGTTACTATCCTTTTGCATAGTAAATTTACTATTTTATTTCCGTATATTTACCCGATATTAGCACGCTATTTTATAACTTATTTACCTGAAACCCTTTACAGTATTGAATTTAATAAATTTTAAGGCTCCCGTTTGGGCCGAAGGGGGTTGCATTAGGCGCCCTTTTGGATGAAGTTTGTGCTTCATTATTACTTTTAGAAACCTTAAAACTAGTTTTATCATGTTAAGCGGAATTATCGATTTATTGGTTGAGTGCTTTAGCTAATCACCAAATTATTATTTGATTTTAAAAAACCAATGGTTATTTTTGATTAAATAACCATTTTTTATTTTACAGAATCTTAAATATATAACGTACATAACTGAGCTTCTGCCTTTTATCTTTTGTATTTTCTTTTTAAAGAGAATGAAAACAAAAGAAAAAAAGATTTTTTTTATTTATACTATCCTTATTGCTATACTAGTTATAGTTGGTTTCAGTTTACTTTATATTAATAAATCTCCCGAAAAATACTACTTGGTTGTAAGGACATATGTAATTCTGGAATTCACTTTGCTTACTTATTTATTTCATTTATATATAAAAAACAATTTTCTAAGAAAACTAATCCTGTATTCTCCTATAATTTTTATACTTTTTTGCATTTTTGTGTTTAGCAGGGAGAAAATTCCTGGAATGCCTTTTTTACCCATTAGTGTTGCACATATCACCTTATTGTGCTTAATTCTCTATTATTTATTTGAAGTAATGCAAGAAACTGTTTTGGAACCAATTTATCAAAAGGCTATCTTTTGGATTTCAGTTGCTTTCATAATCAACTCAGCCGGTAATTTCTTTTTGTTTCTATACTCAAAAAACAGTTTTAATGACGATCCCAATTTTAAGAGACAATACACAATCATTTACACAACAGTTACTGTTATCAAGAATATGTTGTTATGTATTTCTATTTTGATAAAAGAAACCCCAAAAAATGAATCTGATAAAGTAACTTTTGATGTTGATTTAGATTCATTTAATCCTTCCCATAACCAGCAATAACAGTATAGAACAATATGTTTTTTTTACAGGCAAACAATCCTACTGGTATAAATACAGCAATGTTTCTCGGAACATTGGGTATGCTTACGCTTGCCATTGCTATTGTTGGTTTTGTTATTTTTCACCAGCGCAAAGTGATGCGTTATAATAACCAGCTAAAAAAACTGGAAGAAGAAAAGCAGCAGATCTTATTGAATGCCTCTATACGTTTCCAGGAGGAAGAACGTAACCGCATTGCTGCCGACCTGCACGATGATGCAGGCCCCCTGCTGGCCACTGCCCGCCTGTATCTGAACGAAAACCTGGTAAACCAGGAAAAGGCCCAGCAGTTGCAAAGTATCTTCAGCGCCAAGCAGATATTAGATGATGCCATCCTGCTGATACGTAATATCAGCCATAGCCTGATGCCGCCAACCCTTAAAAACTTTGGACTGGAGAGTGCCGCCACCGACCTTTTTCAAAAAATAGGTGCCAGCGGCAGTTTAAATGCCAGTGCACGTTTTCACGATTACCGCACCAGGCTTAAGGTAGAGCAGGAACTGCTTGTTTTCAGGATCATACAGGAACTGGTGAACAATATCCTCAAACACAGTAACCCGGGTTTTATTCACCTGACGCAGAATATCAGCACCAATAAAATGTATTTCCGCATACATCATGACGGGATCGGGATCGTACAGGCTGATTTTGAAAAGCTTAACCACAGCAGTATTGGTTTGGGGTTAAAGAATATAGCCAGCAGGATAAAAGTATTAAAAGGTCGCATCTTTTTTGAGATAGATCCCAGTAAAACCTACTATAAAGTAACCATTGAGATTCCCCGTGAACCAGCCATATAAGTAATATAATTACGGATTGATTTTTGCTGATAATCATTATTATACTCAATCATGGCATAAATGAATTTTCTTTTACGTAATTTTGTCGACCCCCAAGCTTATGAATGAAATTAAAGTTGCCATAGCCGACGATCATAAAATTTTCAGAAAAGGAGTGATCCTTTCCATGCGAAGTTATTCCAATATAAAATTTGTAATGGAAGCAGATAATGGTGAAGAGCTGCTTAACAAAATACCTGAATCGGACCCCGATGTTATTTTATGCGATCTGAAAATGCCGGTAAAAGATGGCATTGATACCACTAAACTTATCACTAAGAATTTTCCTAACATCCGTGTTATTATTTTAACCATGTATGAAGATGAACGGTTTGTAGGCCATTTAATGGATTGCGGTGCTGCAGGTTATCTTTTAAAAAGTACCGACCCGGCTGAAATAAAGAAAGCCATCATGGATGTAATGCGTACGGGCTTTTATCTTAATCCTTTTGTAAATAAAGTGCTTATTAAGAAAAACTATTCCAAGCAAAAATTCAATCCTTCACTTACTTCAGAAGTGGTATTGAGCGACAGGGAAAAAGAAGTGCTTACACTGGTTTGTATGGAATTTACAGCTTCAGAAATTGCCGTTAAGATGGACATCAGTGCCCGGACAGTGGAAGCAATAAAAGACAGGTTAATGGAAAGGTTTGGTGTTAAAAACTCTGTGGGACTTGTTTTTTATGCTATGAAGAACTCACTGATTGACTGATGGCGAATATTGAATGTGAGCATATCGGATATTTCTTAAAAAACAGTATCTCCCATATTCGAAATTCTATATTTCAACCATTCAACATTAAAACAACCCGAATAATTTAGAGTCTATGCTGGTGATTATTTTTCCCAGGTCTTCATCATTTTCAGCAAATTTATTATTATCCGCATCAATGATCAGCAAAGGGCCTTCCTTGTAATTATCAATCCAGCCATTATAAAATTCATTCAGCTTCTTTAAATAATCAAGGCGGATATTTTCTTCATACTCCCTGCCCCGCTTCTGTATCTGGGCGACCAATGTTGGTACAGATGCCTTCAGGTAAATAATAAGGTCTGGTGGTTGCACCATGCTTTTTAATGTTTCGAAAAATTTATAGTAATTATCAAAATCCCGTTTTGTCATCAGGCCCATATCATGCAGGTTGGGCGCAAAAATATTGGCGTCTTCATAAATTGTTCTGTCCTGTATCACGGTTTCGGTGCCATGGTGTATTTCCAGCAATTGATTCAGGCGACTGTTTAAAAAGAATATCTGCAGGTTGAAACTCCACCGCGGCATGTCTTCATAAAAATCATTCAGGTAAGGATTGTGATCCACATCTTCAAACTGCGGGATCCACTTGTAGTGCTTGCTCAACATTTCAGTCAGCGTGGTCTTTCCTGCACCAATATTTCCTGCAACAGCAATATGCTTTGGTTTTTTTGTTTTTGCCATAATTCAATTGTGGATTTACAATCGCCCCTTTCTTTTATATACAAGCGAAGCATCTAAAGTAAACAAAATCTTAAATCAAATGCCTTAAATCAAAAATAATTTAATCCAATGGCTTCCCTCACCAATTTCATGGTTTCCCCGGCACTTTTATTTGCCTTTTCTGCCCCCTTTTGCATTATTTGTTTTAATCCTTCTTCATCGCTTAAAATGGCATCTACCTTATTACGAATGGGTGCAATAAAATTAACCATATCCTCTGCCAGCTGCTTCTTCAGGTCGCCATAACGTATAGTACAGTTATTATAATCCTCTTCAAATTTCTGAACAGTTTCTGCAGTACACACAAGGTTCATCAATAAGAAGATATTTTCAATATAGTCTGGTTTAGGTGTATTTTTTTCTTCAGGGCTGCTGTCAGTCTTGGCTTTCATTATTTTTTTCCTGATCATATCATCAGTGTCGGCCAGGTATAAAGTAGCCATCTGGTTCTCACTTTTACTCATTTTACCGGTACCATCCAAACTGGGCACTTTTACCAGGCTCTGGTTGTAATTAAAAGCCATTGGTTCGGGAAAAACTTCCCCATAGCGGTGATTAAAGCGGTTTGCAAACGTACGGGCCATCTCCAGGTGCTGCTCCTGGTCTTTACCAACAGGTACATATTTAGCCCGGTGCAAAATAATATCAGCTGTTTGCAAAACCGGGTAAGTCAATAATCCTGCATTTACATTCTCAGGATTCTGGCGTACTTTATCTTTAAAAGTGGTGGTTTTTTCCAGCTCTCCTTTATAAGCCATCATATTCAGATAGAGATATAGTTCAGCAGTTTCATGCACATGGCTCTGGCAATAAAAAGCCACTTTGTCCGGATCAAGGCCGCAGGCGATATTTTCTGCCAATACACGATGAACATTGGCCTTCAGTTCTTTTGTATCAGGGTGCGTGGTTAATGAGTGCAGGTCGGCCACCATAAAGAAGCAATCAAACGCTTCCTGCATTTTTACATAATTACGAATGGCACCAAAATAATTACCCAGGTGTAAAAAACCGGTTGGCCGGATACCACTCATTACAATTTCTTTCTTCTTTTCCATAAAACTTTGCCACAGCCCTGTTCTGTGCTGTCAGCTGGCGAAGATAGGGAAAGTTGGCAGTTGGCAGTTGGTAAATGACAAAGTTTTCCACTCATAATTTCAATCTGCCGATTGGCAACTGCTCCCGATAAATCGGGACAAACTGCCGACTATCGGCTATATTTGTAATATGGAAGTAAATGAAGCCCTGGTTGATAAACTGGCCAATCTTGCCAGGTTAAAGTTTGATACTGCCGCAAAAGAAGAGATCAGGAATGACCTGCAAAAAATGATTCAGTTTGTTGAAAAACTGAACGAAGTAGACACCACCGGTGTTGAACCGCTTTTGCACATGAGCAGCAATATAAATGTTTTAAGGGCAGATGAAGTGAAGGGAAGTATAACCCGTGAAGCAGGCCTGCAGAATGCAGCCATACACGATGAGCAGTTTTTTAAAGTGCCAAAAGTTATAAAAAAATAAATGCAGTTTGAGTCTTTTGTTTTGAGTTTTGTGTTGAGCCTTAAATTAACAAGAGCCCGGCAATAGCAGAACCTAACCCAAAACATCAAACCCAAAACACAAAACAATTTATATGCAGGGAATTATTCATCTTGAAAATATCCGTAAAAGTTATTACCTCGGTAAAAATGAACTGCAGGTTTTAAAGGGTATTTCACTGGATATATTCAAGAACGAATATGTTGCATTGATGGGGCCCAGCGGCTCCGGTAAATCAACCTTAATGAATTTATTGGGATGCTTAGATACACCCTCCGGTGGAAAATATATCTTAAACGGAAAAGATGTAAGCCGGATGCCGGATAATGACCTGGCTGAAGTTCGCAATAAAGAGATCGGTTTTGTTTTTCAGCAATTCAATTTATTACCACGTTTAACAGCTGCTGAAAATGTAGCACTGCCACTGGTTTACAGCGGTATTGGCAAAAAAGAAAGAATAGAAAGGGCAATGGAAGTTTTAACAAGGGTAAAACTTGACGACCGCAGCCATCATAAACCAAATGAATTAAGTGGCGGCCAGGCACAGCGTGTTGCCATTGCCCGGGCCTTAATAAATAATCCTTCCATTATTTTAGCAGATGAGCCAACCGGTAACCTGGATACAAAGACATCTTACGAGATCATGGAGATACTGGGGACCATACATGCAGATGGCAATACAGTTATTTTAGTAACGCATGAAGAAGATATTTCGCTGTATGCACACCGGGTCATCAGGTTAAGAGATGGTGTTGTAGAAACCGATAAACTAAATGCAAACCCTGCAACAGCCAGCATTCCGGTATAATTAACGCTACCCGCTACATAAAATATTTTTGGTTGACAGACCTTCTGTATTAACCAATTCCTTCATACTCCCATACAAATTATAATACCAAAGGTCTTCATCAAAAACAAATTGATGAGATTATACAATTCTGCTCCTCATTTATATAATTGAATATAAAATTTACACTGGCATAGCTTTTGAATTTGCGTTCAACAGAAACAAATACTCTCGAAAACTAAAAAATTAAACTTTATGAAAATGCTTAAAATGAAAAACAATATTTTACTTATTGTTCCCGCAGTTGTTTTATTATTCGCCGTATCCCTTACTTCATGTAACAAAGACGACGACGATAATGGTGGTGGCCCTGGTTCAGGCACAGCCTCCACAACAATAAAAGTTACCGATGCACCTTTTGATGATGCAAATGTTACCGGTGCTTTTGTTACCATTTCCGAAGTTAAAGTAGATGGCCAGACAGTACAGGGTTTTACAAAAACAACTGTTGACCTGGCAGCTTATCAAAATGGAAGTACAAAAACGCTTGGTACTTTTAATTTAGAAGGTAAAAATTACAGCAACATTAGTTTCGTGCTGGATTTTGACACTGATGCAAGCGGTAATGCACCCGGCTCTTATGTTTTAACAACCGGTAATGTTAAGCATAAGCTTACCACAACATCCAATACAATTACTGTAGCCAAAAACTACACGCTACAGGCTGGTTCATCTAATTCACTTGTAGCTGATTTTGATCTGCGTAAAATGATCGTGGCCCAGGCAGGTGATCCTGCTGATCAGTACAATTTTGCTACCAGCGCAGAATTACAGAATAGTGTACGTGTAGTTAGTGAAAGTAATTCAGGCAAAATTTCGGGTACTTTAACAGATGCAATTTCCGGTTCGGCTAAAGTTGTTGCTTACGCCTATAAAAAAGGTACGTTTAACAGAACCACAGAAATGACAGGCCAAGGCGCCAGCAATATACAGTTCAGTAATGCTGTAAGCAGTGCTGTGGTTGGAGCCGGTGGTGCTTATCAATTGAATTTTTTAGAGAATGGTGAATATGAAGTTCATTTTGCAAGTTATAAGGATACAAATGCAGACGGTAAACTGGAACTGGCCGGCACGCTTGTACTCGTAGTAGGTGGTGGATTAGATATACTTAATCTTTTATTGAATATTAATACAACATTAACCGTAAATGCAACAGCAACGGTTGTTTTACCATAATCTTTTGAAATAACACCAATAAAAGCCGGTTCAAATGAGCCGGCTTTTATTTTTTCCTTATTTTGTTTTGGATAACTTTACGGTATTATGTTAACTGAAGCATTATGGCATTTAAAATTTATACCAAAACAGGCGACTTAGGAAAAACAAGTTTAATTGGCGGAACTAAAGTACCCAAAAGCAATATCCGCATTGAAGCATATGGCACTGTTGATGAATTGAATTCATTTACAGGTTTAACTGCAGACCATCTTGATCATGCACATTCAAAACTTATTTTAAAAGAGATACAGGATCGTTTATTTACCATTGGCTCTTCTCTTGCCTGCGATCCGGATAAAGAATCCAGGCTGAAGATACCGGATCTGAAAGAATCAGATATAACACTGCTGGAAAAAGAAATAGATAAAATGAATGAAGAACTGGAAGAAATGAAATCTTTCATTCTGCCCGGCGGGCATGTTGCTATTTCTACGGCTCATGTTACCCGTTGTGTTTGCAGGCGTGCAGAACGCATTTGCGTAAACATGCAGGAAAATGACCTTTTTGTGGATCCGTTGGTTATAAAATACCTCAACCGTTTAAGTGATTACCTTTTTGTTTTGGCAAGATATGCCGGGCATTTACTGGGTGTGGAAGATATTCCATGGAAGCCCAGGGTTAATGGATAATGAATTAATGGATAATTGGAGACTCAGAGAAATGGAAGTTATCATGCTTTAAAAACATTATCAATTATCCACTAACCAATTATCCATTGATCATTTTCCCGTCTTTCATCATCAAGGTCCTGTCGCTCATTTTTGCCAGCTCCTCATTATGCGTAACGATCAAAAATGTTTGATTGAACTTATTACGCAGGTCAATAAACAGCTGGTGCAATTCCCTGGCATTAGCGCTATCCAGGTTACCGGTTGGTTCATCGGCCATAACAATAGCCGGGCTGTTTATTAAAGCCCTGGCAACAGCCACTCTTTGCTGCTCACCCCCCGAAAGCTGTTGTGGTTTGTTCTCTAACCGGTTCTCCAGCCCTAAAGTTTTCAACAATTCTGTGGCTTTTATAACCACATCCTTCTTTTTGTTGCCGGCGATCCAGCCTGGTATGCAAACATTTTCCAAAGCGGTAAATTCAGGTAAAAGGTGGTGAAACTGGAAAACAAAGCCAATGTGTTTGTTTCGGAAAGCCGATAACCTGCTTCCGGTAAGTGTTTGCAATTGCTGTCCGTTCAGGGCAACCTGGCCCTTATCTGCTTTATCCAAAGTGCCCAAAATGTGTAGCAGCGTGCTTTTGCCAGCCCCCGATGATCCTACAATACTTACAATTTCCCCCCTTCCGATATTAATATCAACTCCTTTCAGTACCTGGAGCTGGTCATATCTTTTATAAATGCCC
>Ga0193752_1000797_pt1 | contig 28485 bp, 29 predicted proteins | sample H1c1metaG_FD_144924 | JGI IMG/M metagenome (GOLD analysis project Ga0193752, IMG submission 144924) | Soil microbial communities from a riparian zone of the East river system, Colorado, United States - H1c1 | ecosystem: Environmental > Terrestrial > Soil > Riparian zone | place: USA: East River...
GTCCGCAGTGATCATTTCCTCGGCCTGTGCGTAAGCCGAGGAAATGATCACTGCGGACTCCGTGAGAAAGAGGCGCGAATTATAGCCGCTGGCGGTCGGCCAGCAGTTGCCCAGCTCGCTGTTCGAGGCCGTTCTGCTCGATAGAGACCCGCAGCTCCGCCATGAGTTCCTGGTAGTAGTGCAGGTTGTGCAGGGTATTGAGCCTCGCGCCGAGGATCTCGTTGGTCTTCTGCAGGTGGTGCAGGTAGGCGCGGCTGAAGTTGCGGCAGGCATAGCAGGCGCAGCGCTCGTCGATCGGCTTCGGGTCGTCGCGGTAGCGGGCGTTGCGCAGCTTGACGTCGCCGAAGCGGGTGAACAGCCAGCCGTTCCTCGCGTTGCGCGTCGGCAGCACGCAGTCGAACATGTCGAAGCCGGCGCCGACCGCCTCGATCAGGTCCTCCGGCGTGCCCATGCCCATCAGGTAGCGGGGGCTTTGCGCCGGCAGCCGCTCCCCCATGTGGGCGAGGATGCGCGAGCGGTCCTCCTTGGGCTCGCCCACCGACAGCCCGCCCAGGGCGTAGCCTTCGAAGCCGATGCCCTCGAGCTGGCCGAGGGATTCTTCCCTCAGGTCCTCGTACATGCCGCCTTGCACGATGCCGAACAGGGCATTCTCGCTGTTCCAGTTTTTTCTGGACCTTTCCGCCCAGCGCATCGACAGGCGCATCGACGATCCCGCCTCGTCCTTCGTCGCCGGATAGGCGGTGCATTCATCGAACACCATGGCGATATCGGAGTTGAGAACCTTCTGGATATCCATCGAGATCTCCGGCGTCAGCCGAAGCTTGTCGCCGTTGATGGGCGAGGAGAAGGTGACCCCGTCCTCGTCGAGCTTCCTGAGTGCACCCAGGCTGAATACCTGGAAGCCGCCCGAGTCGGTGAGGATCGGCCGCTCCCAGCCCATGAAGCGGTGCAGGCCGCCGTGCAGGCCGATCACCTCCAGGCCCGGCCGCAGCCACAGGTGGAAGGTATTGCCGAGCACGATCTGCGCGCCGAGCTCGCGCAACTCGGCCGGCGACATCGCTTTGACCGCACCGTACGTCCCCACCGGCATGAAGGCCGGCGTCTCGACCCGGCCGTGCGCCAGCTCGAGGGTGCCGCGCCTCGCCTTTCCATCCGTGTTTTTTATTTGAAACTTCATCTTTCGATCAGCATCGCATCGCCGTAGGAAAAGAAGCGGTATTCGTTCTGCACGGCGTGATGATAGGCGTTCAGCACCTTGTCCTTGCCGCCGAATGCGCACGCCAGCATCAACAGGGTCGACTTGGGCAGGTGGAAGTTGGTGAGAAGCCGGTTGACCAGCCTGAACTGGAAGCCCGGATAGACAAACAAATCTGTTTCGCCTTCGAGCGAACCGGTAAGTGCGTGAGTCTCAAGCGCCCGGAGGCTGGTCGTTCCGACGGCAAGGATTTTTCTCCGTGAGAGGCGTTCCAAGGCGTCCGGAGGAATTGAAAAGCGTTCTTTGTGCATTCGATGCTGCTCGACTTCCTCGACCCGAACCGGCTGAAAGGTCCCGGCGCCGACGTGCAGCGTGATCTTCTCGACGAGCGCGCCTTTGTCGCCGATCTTCTTCAGCATCGCGTCGTCGAAATGCAGCCCGGCAGTGGGCGCGGCGACGGCGCCGGGGCGAGCGGCGTACACGGTCTGGTAGCGCTCGGCGTCGTCGGCCTGCGGCGCGTGCGTGATGTAAGGCGGCAGCGGGACTGCGCCGTGGCGCTCCAGGACGGCTTCGATGTCTTCGGCGAAATGGACGCGGTAGAGGTCTGCCACGCGTTCCCGGATCCTGATGGCGATTTTTTCGATGAAAACCTCGCTGCCCGCCTGAGGCGGATGGCTGGCGCGGATCAGCACCAGCGCCTCGCGCGGGCCGAGCAGGCGCTCGACGAACAGCTCGACGCGCCCGCCGCTCGCCTTGCGGCCGGCGAGGCGCGCCTTGATGACGCGGGTGTCGTTCAGGACCAGCGCATCGCCGGCGCCCACCAGGTCGGGGAAGTCGGCGAACTGCAGGTCGCGCAGCCTGCCCGCAGCATCGAGGTGCAGCAGCCGGCTCGCGCCGCGCCGCGGCGCCGGGTGCTGGGCGATCAGCCCGGGGGGCAGGGTGTAGTCGAATTCGGAGACATGCATCGGCGCGCGCATTATAAAATTTACCGTTCACGGTTTTATCCCAATCTCCAGCCGGAATGGCGGAACTGGTAGACGCAGCGGACTCAAAATCCGCCGATCGCAAGGTCATGAGAGTTCGAGTCTCTCTTCCGGCACCAGGTAAAAAATCGTCCGCGGCAGGCCTTTGGTCGCTGGACTGGGGCCACGCCCGGGCGTAGGCTCCCCCACAGGTACGTCATAGGGGGACTCATGGCGCAGGCGCAGGTGAGGGTGTTGCCTTCGGCACGCAACACCGTGATGGTGGTCGACGACCAGTCGACCGGCCGCGCCATTCTCGAGCAGGTCATCCGCAGCCTCGACGACCGCGTGCTGGTGGAGAGCTTCGCGCGCCCGGTCGACGCGGTGGTGTGGGCTACGCGGCATGTGAGCGACCTGGTGCTGGTCGACTACATGATGCCCGACATGGACGGCATCGAGTTCGCCAAGCGCCTGCGCGCGCTGCCCGGCTACGAGCATGTGCCGATCGTGATGGTGACGGTGCACGACGATCGCAAGGTGCGCTACGCGGCGCTCGACGCCGGCATCACCGACTTCCTCTCCAAGCCGGTCGATGCGCGCGAATGCCTGGCGCGCTGCCGCAACCTGCTTACGCTGCGCCGCCAGCAGCTCGCGCTCGAGGACCGGCGCCGCCTGCTCGAGCACATGGTGGAGGACGCGACGCGCGAGGTCAGGGAGCGCGAGAAGGAGACCTTGCTGCGCCTCGCCCGCGCCGGCGAGTTCCGCGACGAGGAGACCGGCTTCCACCTGATCCGCATGTCGCGCTACTCGCGGCTGATCGCCAGCGCCATCGGCCTGGAGCGCGACGAGGTGGAGACGGTCGAGCTGGCCGCGCCGTTGCACGACATCGGCAAGATCGGCATCCCCGACGGCATCCTGCTCAAGCCCGAGAAGCTCGACCCCGAGGAGTGGGAGGTGATGCGCCGCCACCCGGTGATCGGCCACGAGATCCTCAAGGGCAGCGCGTCGAAATACGTGCGCATGGGCGCGCTCATCGCGCTCGGCCACCACGAGAAATACGACGGCTCGGGCTACCCGAACGGCCTGGTCGGCGACCACATCCCGCTGTGCGCGCGCATCGTCGCCGTCGCCGACGTCTTCGATGCGCTCACCACCGCGCGCCCCTACAAGACCGCCTGGAAGAGCGCGCAGGCCTTCGAGTACCTCGAGGCGCAGCGCGGCAAGCACCTCGACCCGCGCCTGGTCGACGCCTTCAGCGCGGTGCAGAAGGAGGTCATCGAGGTGCACAGCGAGTGGCGCGAGCCGGCCGCAGCGGAGGGCAAGAGCTGATGGCAGGGCGCCCCGCTCCGCGCGACCTCTTCGGGCTGCGCGCGCGCCTCGCCGCCCGGCCCGACACGGAGCACGAGCAGGGCGTGCTGCGGCTGATCATCGGCGCGCTGCTGGTCGCCTACCTGCTGCCCGGCACCAGCGGGCAGGAGCGCGAGATGATCCTGTGGATCGGCGCGGTGCAGTTCGTGCTCGGCGTGGCTATCTTCCTGCGCATCGCGTACACGGCGCATATCTCGCCGACGCGGCGCATCTTCGCCCAGCTTGCCGACGTCGCTACGATCACCGCCTACATGGCGCTGTGCGGCGAGGCGGCGGCGCCCCTGTTCCTGATCTACATCTGGGTGACGCTCGGCAGCGGCTTCCGCTTCGGCGCCCGCTACCTGGCCTCCGAGCTGGTGATGAGCGTCGCCGGCTTCGGCCTCGCCATCTACCTGAACGAGTGGTGGCGCCAGCACACCGCGCTGGGCATCGGCCTGCTGGTGGGCATGTTCGCCGTCAGCATGTACGTGCTGTCGCTGGTGCGGCGCATGTTCGACGCGCTGGCGCGCGCCGAGGCGGCCAACCAGGCGAAGCGCCGCTTCATCTCGATGGTGAGCCACGAGCTGCGCACGCCGCTCAACGCCATCATCGGCATGGCCGACCTGCTGCGCGACACCGCGCTCAACCGCGAGCAGGCCGACATGCTGCAGACCCTGCGCGGCTCCTCGCGCGTCATGCTCGGCCTGGTCGAGGACGTGCTCGACTTCTCGAAGATCGAGGCCGGCAAGGTGGTGCTGGAGCGCACCGACTTCGACCTGCACGCGCTGGTCAACAGCACCTGCCGCATCGTCGCCGCGCAGGCGGCCTCGAAAGGCGTCGAGTTCGTGGTCTCGATCATGCCGGAGGTGCCCCCGGCGGTGCGCGGCGACCCGCACCACCTGCGCCAGGTGCTGATCAACCTGGCGGGCAACGCGGTCAAGTTCACCGAGGCCGGCAGCGTCACGGTGCACGTCTCGGTGCAGCTCGAGACCGAGGCCCGTGCGCGCCTTAAATTTTCGATCCGCGACACCGGCATCGGCATCTCGCAGGAGGCGCAGGCCAAGATCTTCGAGAGCTTCGCGCAGGCCGACGAGTCGACCACGCGCCGCTTCGGCGGCACCGGCCTTGGCACCACCATCGCGAAGCAGCTGGTCGAGCTGATGAGCGGCAAGCTCGGCCTGGAGAGCGCGGTCGGCCTGGGCAGCACCTTCTGGTTCGAGGTCGAGCTCGAAAAGCAGCCCGAGCGCGCGGGTGTGGCCGGCGCGGGCGAGCTGGCCGGCGCGCGCGTGCTGCTGGTCGGCTTCCCCGAGGCGCAGCGCGAGCCGATAGAGCAGGCGCTCGCCGGCTGGGGCGCGGTGCCGGTGGCCGCGGCGAGCGTCGAGGACGGCGTGGCGCGCCTGGTCGCCGAGATCAGCCTGGCCAAGCCCTACCACAGCGCGCTGCTCTTCGCCTCCGGCGAGGACCTCAAGCTCGCGCAGCGCTTCCGCCGCGCCGCGCCCGACCCGGCGCCGCCCACCGTGCTCGCCGTGCCGCGCGAGGCCGAGGTGCAGCGCTTCGATGCGCTCAGCTCGGGCTTCACCTCGATCCTCGAGCTGCCGTTCGAGAAGCGGCAGCTGTTTAACGTGCTGCATTCGGTGTCGGCGGGCGAGGAAGTGCGCGAAGGCGTGGTGCGGCTGCAGGACTACGCGCGCCGCGGCTCGGCGAAAAAGCTGCGCGTGCTGGTGGCCGACGACAACCCGACCAACCGCGAGGTGATCGGCAAGATCCTGGAGCGCGGCGGACATTCCGTGGCGCTCGCCAACGACGGCGAGCAGGCGCTCGATGCGCTGCAGCACGAGCCGTTCGACACGCTGATCCTCGACCGCAACATGCCCGGCATGGGCGGCATCGAGGCGCTGCAGGCGCTGCGCCTGATGACGCGCGGCCGCGAGCGGCTGCCGGTCATCATGCTTTCGGCCGACGCCACGCCGACCTCCAGGCGCGAGGCGCTCGAGGCGGGGGCCGACGCCTTCCTGCCCAAGCCGGTCGAGGCGCTGCGCCTCCTCGAGGAGATCCAGACGCTGTGCGCCGCCGCGCAGGAGCGCGCGCGGCCGGGCGAAGGGCGGGCGCCGGAGACCGCCCGCGCCGCCGAGAGCGCGGTCGCGGTGCTCAATTACGAGACCCTCGAGCACCTGCGCGAGCTCGGCTCCTCGGTGGCGTTCGTCGAGAAGCTGATCGGCGTGTTCGTTGCCGACAATACGGCGCTCCTCGGCCGCGTCGAGCAGGTGCTCGCCTCGCGCAACTACCACGAGCTGCGCTCGCTGCTGCACGCGATGAAAGGCTCCTCCGCGAGCATGGGTACTGACCGGCTGACCCACCTGTGTACCGGCCTGGGCCGGCTGACCGACTCGGAGCTGCGGCTGCAGTCCCCGGCGCTGCTGCGCAAGCTGACCGAAGAGCTGGCGATCGTGCGCGGCGAGCTCGAGCGCTACGTGCAGGACAAGCACTCCTCAGCCGAGCGCGGCTAGCTGCGGCGGCCGCCCGGCGAGCGGTTATGATCGGCGGTCGTGGGGCGCGGGTACTACAAGAAGGGTAGCGGCGGCGAACCCTCCGATGCAGGAGAGGGGCGCGAGGTCCGGCTGCGCGCAGCCGACGGCTACGAGCTCGGTGCCATCTTCTACGCCGCGCTGCGGCCGCGCTCGCCACGCCGTGTCGCGGTGCTGCATTGCGGCGCCGGCATCCCGGCGGTGCGCTACCGGCGCTTTGCGCGCTTCCTCTCGGAGTGGGGCATCCCGGTCCTGACTTACGACTATCGCGGCATCGGCCAGTCCCGGCCGCCCTCGATGCGTGGCTTTCAGGCAACCATCGAGGATTGGGCCGAGTTCGACAGCGCGGCCGCGATCGGCTGGCTGCGCGAGCGGTTTCCGCAGGACGAGATCCTGGGTATTTCCCATTCGATCGGCTGCCTGCCGCTTGGCGGCGCGCCGAACTCGGGGGAGCAGGCGAGAATCGTCCTGGTCGGCGCGCACACCGGCTACTACGGGGACTACCGGCCGCTTTACCGCCTGCCGATGGCCGTTGCCTGGCACGGGCTGATGCCGGCGGTGACGCGTTTCTTCGGCTACTTTCCTGCCGACCGGCTGGGTCTCGGGGAAGACCTGCCGGCCGGCATGGCGCTGCAATGGGCGGATCGGCGGCTACCGGAACTGCGGCCAAGCGGGGCGCAACCCGCTCAAGCGCGCATGCGGCGTCTCCTCGACCGCTGCGCCGCGCTGCAGTGTCCTGCGCTGGCCATCTCGGTCAGCGACGATGCGTTCGCCACCGTCGCCGGGACCAGGCGCCTGCTGTCGTACTTTCCCCGCCTCTCGTCACCTCAGCATGTGCTGTTCACTCCACCCGATGCGCAGGTGCGGCGCATCGGCCATTTCGGCTTCTTCCGGCGCGCGGTCGGCATGACGCTATGGCCGCGCCTGCTCACGCAGCTCGACTCCGGCCGGGCCGCAGCAGCTCAGACCGCGACGGCGAGGGGCTCGGCCACCAGCGCGATGCCCTGATCGGCGTCGCCCGCCAGCTCGTGCTCCATGCGCCGGGTCTGCGCGCGCGCGAGGCGGCTCATCATCTTGAGCTCGCGCTCGCCCAGCCGCATGGCCGCATCGACCCACAGCTCGACGATGCCGTCGAGCTCGGCGCGCGTCACCGGACGGACGAACTGCCGCGCGCGGAACATCGCCTGCATGCCGTTGCGCCGCTTGGCGTTGGACGTGATCCAGTCGCGCACCGCCGTCTCGCCCTGGCCGTTCGGGGCGATCACGTCGACGATGCCCATCTCGTGCAGCTTGTACGCCGGCAGCATCTTGCCCGACATGATCAGCTCCTCCGCGACGCGCATGCCGACGCGGCGCTCGAGCAGGCTGTAGGCGCCCATTCCGGGGAACAGGTTGAACAGGACCTCCGGCAAGCCGAGCTGGGCGCTCTCCTCGGCGATGATGACATCGGAGGCAAGCGCGCATTCGAAGCCGCCGCCCAGGGCGTCGCCCTGGACCAGCGCGATGCTGGTGAGGGTCGGGCTGAAGAAGCTCTGGGTGCGCGGGTACTGCACGTCGATGCACAGCTTGGCGTAGTGGGCGAGCGCCTGGCGGTCGCGCGCCTTGATGAGCAGCACGAAGAGCGACAGGTCGCCGCCCAGGTTGAATACCCCCGGCGTGCGCGAAGCGGTGACGTAGTAGCTCACGTCGCGCAGCTCCCCGTCGACCTCGACCCGGCCGTGGTTGGCGGCCAGCTGTTCGTCGTGCGCGCACATCGCCTTGAGCAGGGCCGGGCTGTAGCACGCCACGCCCTTCGGATTGAACCGGGCCCAGACCGCGCCCAGCGCCGGCTCGAACTCGGTTTCGTACTCGGAATTGCCCCTGCCGTAGGGCAAGCAAAGCCCCATCGCGTCGTTCATGTTGCTCATTTCCTTCTCCTTCCCCGAAAAGTTTCCCCAAAAGCGGGGGTGCTGACCCAATCCCGTTGCGCCGGGACCTCGCGGCCATTAAATGCCACGTGTGTAAAAAGTCGCAATCGGGGAGTCCCTGAGGGGAAGGCAGGGTAGCGGCTACAAGTCGGTGCCCCTTGGCTACAAGCCGGTGCCGATGCGGGCCTCCTTGTTGCCGTACCGCCACATCGGGTACAGTAGGACGGCAGGGGGGCGGGAATGTACGCGATCGTTTACAAGTCCGACGGTTTTCCGATCTGCCGGCAAGTGGCCGGGGTGACCCCCGACCCGGTGGTGACCTGGAACACTGCGGACGCGGCGAAGGCCTTCATCTCGTCGAAGGGCGGCGACGCCGAGTTTCAGCCGGTCGAGATCACCGACGATTCAATGGACAAGCTGGCAAGCGCCATGGGCTGCGCGGTCGAAGCGATGACCTTCGAGCCCTATCCCGGCTAGGCCTCCAGGTTATCAATCAGTCTTGTCGCGCCCAGGCGCGCGGCCCCGAGAACGACTCTCTCGCCGTCGGTTGAGCCGGCCACGGCAAGGTCCTGCCGCCGCCGCACCTCCACGTAGTCGGGCTTCCAGCCCGCGGCCCGGAGTTGCGCCAGCGCCTCATCCGGGTGCATGCCCTGTTTCACCATATCAAGCACGCGATGCAGCCGCGGCGCCTCGGCCCGCTCGGCCGCGGAGAGATACGCGTTGCGCGAGCTCATGGCGAGGCCGTCGGGCTCGCGCACGGTCTCGCCGGCGACGATCTGCACCGGCAGATCGAGCTGGCGCACCATGGCGCGCACGATCATCAGCTGCTGGTAGTCCTTCTTGCCGAACACCGCCGCCGCCGGCTGCACGCAATTCAGGAGCTTGAGCACCACCGTCGCCACGCCCTGGAAGAACCCCGGCCGGAAGCGGCCCTCGAGCTCCTCGCCCAGGGGGCCGGGGTGAACGGTGAAATGCTGCTTTTCCGGGTACAGGACCGTCTCGTCGGGCGCGAACAGGAGCTCGACCCCCTCGGCCTCGAGCATGGCGCAGTCGCGCTCGAAGGTGCGCGGGTAGGTGTCGAAGTCCTCGTGCGGCTGGAACTGCAGGCGGTTGACGAAAATGCTGACGGCCACGCTCCTGCCGTAGCCGCGCGCCGTGCGCATCAGCGAAAGGTGGCCGGCGTGCAGGTTGCCCATGGTCGGCACGAAGGCGAGCGGCCCGGCGGCCGCGGCAGCGCGCAGCGAGGCGCGCAGCTCTCCTATCTCGCGCACGATGCGCATCAGCCGAGGTTGAAGAACTCGCGCCGGCTCTTCATGGCGCGCATGCGCGACACCAGCAGCTCGAAGTCGGCGTCGCGCTCGACGAAGTTGAGGTTCTCGGAGTTCACGATCAGCACCGGCGCCTGCACATAGTGGTAGAAGAAGCGCGCGTAGCCCTCGGCGAGCAGCGCCAGGTACTCCTCGCTGATGCCGCGCTCGTAGCCCGCGCCGCGCCGGCGCACGCGCTCGATGAGGGTGGCCGGCGGCGCCTGCAGGTAGATCACCAGGTCGGGCGCCGGCGCGCGCGGCCGCAGCGCGCCGTAGATCTTCTCGTAGAGCGCCAGCTCGTCGGCCGACAGCGTGATGCGCGCGAAGAGGGGGTCCTTGTCGAGCAGGAAGTCGGCCACCGTAGGGCGGCCGAACATGTCGGGCTGCGCCAGGGGCTCGAGCATGCGCAGGCGCTGGAACAGGAAGAAGAGCTGCACCTGCAGCGCGTAGCGCGGCATGTCGTCGTAGAAGCGCTCGAGGAACGGATTCTCCGTCGGCTGCTCGAGCAGCAGGTCGGCCGACAGGCGCGCGCCGAGGCGGCGCGCGAGGCTCGTCTTGCCCGCGCCGATGGGGCCTTCCACCACCAGGTAACGGAATTTCTCCACCTTGCTATCCACGGAACACGAAGTACACCGCCCCCATCATGCACAGCGACGCCCACAGGTAGTCGAGCTTGATCGGCTGCTTCATATAGAGGATGGCGAAGGGGACGAAGACCACCAGGGTAATCACCTCCTGCATGATCTTGAGCTGCGGCAGCGACATCTCGGTGAATCCTATCCGGTTCGCCGGCACCTGCAGCAGGTACTCGAAGAGCGCGATGCCCCAGCTCGCCAGCGCCGCGATCCACCACGGCTTGGCAGACATGTCCTTCAGGTGCGCGTACCACGCGAAGGTCATGAATACGTTCGAAGCGACCAGCAGCCCGGCGGTAGTGGCGACGGTGGAGATCTGCATCATTCGATCCTTTCCGCTGTTTGGTCGTTTGTCTTTTCCACGTAGTCCTTCACCACTCCCAGGCCTGGAATCAAGGCGTGCGGAGCGACCTCGTAGAGGGGCCTCAGCACGAACGCCCGCTCATGCATGCGCGGATGCGGCAGCGTCAGGTGCGCGAGGTTCATGGTGAGCTCTCCGTAGAGCAGGATGTCCAGGTCGAGGGGCCGCGGCGCGTTGCGAAAGCTGCGCAGGCGGCCATGCCGCGCCTCGATTGCCTTCAGCTCGGCGAGCAGGCGGCTGGCCGGGAGGTTGGTCTCGATCTCGGCCACGGCGTTCACGAAATCGGGCTGGTCCGCGTAGCCGACCGGCGCGGACCGGTACAGGGAGGAGCGCTTCACTACGTTGGTATCCGGGATTCGACCCAGGTCCTCGAACGCGAGTTCGACATGGCTTCTCGGCTCGTCGAGATTGGACCCGATGCCGACGTAAGCGAGCGTCACTCTGGCGCGGGGCCTTGCTCGGGGGTGCCCCCGCCGCCGCTGCGCCTGCGCCGGCGGCGGCGCTTGCGCGGGCCGGTGTCGGGCAGCAGCATGGCCGCGCGGCTGTCGGCGTCGGCGCTCTGGAAGGCGCGCCACCAGGCCTCGAGCTCGGCGGGCACCTCGCCGCTCGCCGCGCGCAGCGCGAGGAAGTCGTAGGCCATGCGAAAGCGCGGCGCCTCGAGCAGGCGGTGGGCGCGCTGCCCGGAGCGGCCCTCGAAGCGCGGCTGCATCGCCCACACCTCGCGCATGGTCGCGGTGAGCTTGCGCGTGATGGCGAGCTTGGCGCATTGCGTGTCGAGCACCTCGTCCATCGCCGTCTCGAGCGCCGGGATCGGCCGCTCGCCGCGCGCCTGGCGCGCCTTGGAGGCGGCGAGCACCTCGTGCCAGAGGAGCGCGGCGAAGAGGAATGCCGGCGATACCGGCCGCTCGGTGAGCACGCGCTCGTCGGTCTGCGCGAGCGCCAGCGTGACGAAGCGCTCGCCCAGGGGCTGCTCGAGGATCACGTCGAGCAGCGGCAGCAGGCCTTTGCTCAGGCCGACCTCGCGCAGCTGGCGCAGGCAGGCGCTGGCATGGCCCGAGAGCAGCAGCTTCAGCATCTCGTCGAACAGGCGCGCCGGCGGCACGCGCTCCATGAGCGGCGCCATCTCGCGAATCGGCTCCCGGGTGGCGGCGTCCAGGGTCAGCCCCAGCTTCGCGCCAAGCCGTACCGCGCGCAGCATGCGAACCGGGTCTTCGCGATAGCGCGTCTCCGGCTCGCCGATGACGCGCATCACGCGCTTCTTCAGGTCGGCGAGGCCGCCGTGGAAGTCGATCACCTCCTCGGTGGCCGGGTCGTAGTACAGGGCGTTCACGGTGAAGTCGCGGCGCCGCGCATCCTCCTCCTGCGTGCCGAAGACGTTGTCGCGCAGCACCCGGCCGTGCTCGTCTTTCTCGGAGATGTCCGGGTCGGCGGCGCGGAAGGTGGAGACCTCGACCGTGTCCTGGCCCATCAGCACGTGCACCAGGCGAAAGCGCCGGCCGATGATGATCGCGCGCCGGAACAGCGGCTTGACCTGCTCGGGCCGCGCGTCGGTGGCGATGTCGAAGTCCTTGGGCACGATGCCCAGCAGCAGGTCGCGCACCGCGCCGCCCACCACATAGCCGGCGAAGCCGGCATCGCGCAGCACGGTGCAGACCTTGGCTGCAGCCGGGCTGAGCGAATCGCGGGACAGGCCGTGCTTGCTGCGCGGCATGCGCACCGTGGATTCGGGGGGCGGCAGGCCGAGCACGCGGCGGATGAAGCGTTTGATCATTCTTTCGGGGGGCATTCTAACTGCGTAGTGAAATGACGGCCCAACCGTGCTCTTTTGCCCTGGCGGCGAGCTTTTCGTCGGGGTCCACCGCGACGGGCCGGCTGACGCGCTCAAGCAGCGGCAGGTCGTTGTGCGAATCGCTGTACAGGGTCGATTCGGCGAACTCCCCCAGGCGCTTACCCCGCCCTGCGAGCCACTCGTCCAGGCGCTTCACCTTGCCTTCCCTGAAGCAGGGGATGCCCGAGACCTTGCCGGTGAAGCGGCCGTTCCTGGACTCAGGCTCGGTGGCGATCAGGTGCTCGAGGCCGAACTCGCGCGTGATCGGGCGGGTGACGAAGCTGTTGGTGGCGGTGATGATGGCGCAAAGGTCGCCGGCCTGCAGGTGCTTGCGCACCAGCTCCCGCGCCGGCGTGCCGATCATGGGGCGGATGCGCTGCGCCATGAATTCGGCGTGCCAGCGCTCAAGGTCGGCGGGCTCGTGCGCCGCGAGCGGGCGCAGGGCGAAGCCGAGGAACTCGTGGATGTCGAGGGTGCCGGCGGTGTACTGCTCATAGTAGGTGCGGTTCTGCGACTCGTAGGCGTCGCGCTCGAGCACGCCGCGGTCGACCAGGAACTGGCCCCACTCGTAGTCGCTGTCGCCGGCGAGCAGCGTATTGTCGAGGTCGAACAGGGCCAAGCGCATGGCCCGCGAGTTTAAACGCGAATCTAAAAACTACGACTTAGAAGCGGCGCTGCACGCCGAAGCGGAAGTCCTGGACGCGGGGCATGAGGCCCGGCTGGTCGCGCGACACGGTCTCGGCGCTGAGCGCCCACTCGGGCGAGAACCACCAGCGGCCGAAGACCGATAGCTGGCTGTAGTCGTAGCTGCTGTTGTAGGACAGGCTGACGTCGCCGCGCGAGCCGAAGGAATAAGCCCAGCTCATGCGGGGCGCGGGCGCGAAGCCCACCACGTCGCGCCACTGGTAGGTGGCGAAGCCGAAGCGGTCGTATTCGGGCGCCAGCCAGCCGCGCGCGAAGGTCGGGTCGAGGCCCGGCTCGGCGCGCTCCGGGACGCGCAGCCCGGCCTGCGCGAAGGCCTGGCCCGCGGCGAGCGCTGCGAGCAGCGAAAACATGACGGCGAGAATCTTCGGGCGCATAGGGGTACGCGACCAACATACTCTCGGCCGGTTACGGTTGTCGAGGCAGTTTTGGGCGTTCCTTGCAGTCCCTGACGGGCTTGTGGCGCAGCCGCCACGCGACACTTAAAGTGATTTCTGAAGTGCTTCCCGCACCAGGGGCAAGGTAAGCGGCCGCTGGGTGGCCAGCGAGTACCGATCCAGCGAGTCGAGCACGGCGTTCAGGCTGGCGAGGTCGCGCGGCAGGTGGGTGAGCAGGTAGGCGAGCACCTCCTCCCGCAGGCGCAGGCCCCGGCGCGCGGCCTCGGCGCGCAGGTAGCCCGCCTTGTCGGCGTCGCTCGGCGCGCGCAGCTGGTAGACCAGGCCCCAGCCGAGGCGGCTGCGCAGGTCCTCGCGCAATGCCAGCCCCGCGGGCGGGGCGCTGCCCGCCGCCAGCACCGCCGTCTGCCCCTCGCGCGCGGCGTTGATGGCATTGAACAGCGCCTGCTGGGCGGTGGCGTCCAGCGTCTCGACGTCGTCGGCGGCGACCAGGCCCGGGTTGGCGCGCGTCGCGGCGCGCAGGAGATGGGTGCGGCCGCTGCCGGGCTCGCCCCAGAGATAGACGATCGCCTCGGGCCGCTCGCCGGCGGCGAGCGCGCGCACCGCGGCGAGCGCCTCGGCGTTCGCGCCGGCCACGAAGTTGTCGAGCGAGGGCGCGGCCGGAGACGAAATCTCGAGGGGAAGCTGCCGCATGTAGAATTTCGACTCTAGCATGTCAAAAGGGCTCTCTTACCGCGACGCGGGCGTGGACATCGACGCGGGCGACGCCCTCGTCGAGAAGATCAAGCCGTTCGCCCGCCGCACCATGCGCCCCGAGGTGCTCGCCGGCATCGGCGGCTTCGGCGCGCTGTGCGAGATCCCGAAGAAATACAAGCACCCGGTGCTCGTCTCCGGCACCGACGGCGTCGGCACCAAGCTCAAGCTCGCCTTTACCCTCAACAAGCACGACACCGTGGGCATCGACCTCGTGGCGATGAGCGTCAACGATGTCCTCGTGCAAGGCGCCGAGCCGCTTTTCTTCCTCGACTACTTCGCCTGCGGCAAGCTCGAGCAGGGCGTGGCGGTGCATGTCATCCAGGGCATCGCGCGCGGCTGCGAGCTGGCCGGCTGCGCCCTGATCGGCGGCGAGACCGCCGAGATGCCCGGCATGTACCCCGCCGGCGAATACGATCTCGCCGGGTTCTGCGTCGGCGTGGTCGAGAAAGAGCGCATCCTCGACGGCAAGTCGATCCAGCCCGGCGATACGATCCTCGGCCTCGCCTCGAGCGGCCCGCATTCCAACGGCTACTCGCTGATCCGCAAGATCCTCGAGCGCGAGCCCGACCGGGTCGCGCTGGGCCTTCTCGAGCCCACTCGCATCTACGTCAAATCGATCCTGAAGCTGCTGGAAAGCGTGCCCGTCAAGGGCCTCGCGCACATCACCGGCGGCGGCCTCACCGGCAACGTGCCGCGCATCCTGCAGGACGGCTTGCGCGCGCAGGTGCGCAAAGCCGCCTGGCCGCGCCCCGAAGTCTTCCAGTGGCTGCAGCGCGCCGGCAACGTTGCCGAGGATGAGATGCACCGCGTCTTCAACTGCGGCATCGGCATGATCGCCGTCGTCGCCCCCGCCGACGCGAAGCGCGCGATGGATAACCTGCGCGCCTCCGGCGAAACCGTCTACGAAATCGGCACCGTCGAGAAAGGCCCCGGCGGCGAAGCCGACTGCGTCGTCGTCTAGATCGGGGTCAGACCCGATCTTTACGTCGGACCCCGATCTTTACGTCGATCCGCGGCGCGCGAGATAGATGCCGACGAGCACCACGGCGCCGCCCGCGATCTGAAGCGGGACGAGCGGCTCGGCGAGAAGGACCCAGGCAAAGGCCGCGGCGATTACCGGCTGGAGCAGAAGGCCGACTGAAGAAAATGTCGCGGGCAGATGGGCGAGGGCATAGGCGATGAGGCCCTGGCCGGCGGCGTGGGAGATGAGGGCGAGGCCAAGCAGGACCGTCCAGCCGTAGGCGCTGTGTGGAAGCATTTGCTCGCCTGAGGCGAGCGCTACCGGGAAGAGGATCGCTGCGGTGAGCGTGCTGGTGACGGCCATCAGGCGTAGCGCGGTTTCGCCGCGGTCGCGCAGGCCTTTCACGGCGAGGATGTAGCCGGCGTAGAACATGGCGGTGACGAGCCCCAGGGCGTCGCCGACCAGGCCGGTGGCGGAGAACTCGAGGCTGGTCTTGACGAGCATCGCGACGCCGGCGAGGGCAGCGGCCAGGCCGGCGAGGAAAACGCCGGTCGGTTTCTCGCGCAAGAAGATCCAGGCGGCGAGGGTGACGAAGATCGAGGCCAGGTTGGCGAGCAGCGTGGAGTTCGCCACCGAGGTGAGCTGGATCGACGTGTGCCAGAAGGCGAGGTCGCCGGCGAAGGCGACGCCGGCGGCAAGAAGAAGGAACTTTTTCCCGGAAAAATTTCCGCTGGAAGGACCTTTTCGAAAAAGAATCAATAGCCACAGGACCGGAACGGCGAGGGCCACGCGCCAGAACGCGGTCGCCGTCGGTCCGGCCTCCGAGAGGCGTACGAAAATAGGCGAGAGCGCTATGCACGCGGCGCCGAGAAGAAGTGCGCCGAGCGCCGGATTCATGCCGCCGCATGGTAGCGGAGTTTAGGGGACAACTTCAGGAGTAAAATTTTTAGGATGCCGGCCCCGCGTTTCGTTCACCTGCGGATGCATTCCGAGTTCTCGGTCGCGGACGGGATCGTGCGCGTCGAGGAAGCGGTGAAAAAGGCGGCGGCCGACGGCATGCCGGCGCTCGGGCTCACCGACATGGCGAACGTGTTCGGCATGGTGAAGTTCTACAGCGCAGCGCGCGCCGCCGGCGTCAAGCCGGTCGTCGGCGCCGATTGCTGGATCCAGAACGAGGCCGACCGCGACAAACCCCACCGGCTGCTGCTCCTTTGCCAGACCCGCGCCGGGTACCTGCGCCTGTGCGAGCTGCTGTCGCGGGCGTGGCTGAAGAACCAGCACCGCGCGCGGGCCGAGATCGCGCCGGCCTGGCTGGAGGAGGGCGGCACCGAGGGGTTGATCGCGCTCTCGGGCGCCGCGTACGGCGACGTCGGGCAGGCGCTGCTCGGCGGCCACACTGAAGCGGCCGAGCGCCATGCACGCGCCTGGGCCAGGCTCTTTCCGGACCGCTACTACCTCGAGCTGCAGCGCGCGGGCCAGCCGAACGCCGAGGCGCTCGTGCAGCGCACCGTCGGGCTGGCCACGCAGTTGAAGCTGCCGGTCGTCGCCACGCACCCGGTGCAGTTCCTCGCGCCGGACGACTTCAAGGCGCACGAGGCGCGCGTCTGCATCTCGCAGGGCTATGTGCTCGGCGACCAGCGCCGGCCGAAGCTCTTCACGCCGGACCAGTACTTCAAGAGCCAGGCGGAGATGGAGAAGCTCTTCGCCGACATGCCGCCGGCGCTCGAGAACTCGGTCCAGATCGCGCGCCGCTGCAGCCTCGCCATCGAGCTGGGCAAGAGCCGCCTGCCGGCATTCCCGACGCCGAACGGGGAATCGATCGATGAGTTTCTGAACAAGAAAGCGGAAGCGGGGCTCGTCCGCCGGTTTGAGAAATTATCCTTGGAAGGAAAAGACCAACCCCGCTACCGCGAGCGGCTCGCCTTCGAGATCAAGACCATCGTGCAGATGGGGTTCGCCGGCTACTTCCTGATCGTCGCCGACTTCATCAACTGGGCGAAGGGCAACGGCGTGCCGGTGGGGCCGGGCCGCGGCTCGGGTGCCGGCTCGCTGGTCGCGTACTCGCTTGGCATCACCGACCTCGATCCGCTCAAGTACGACCTGCTGTTCGAGCGCTTCCTCAACCCCGAGCGCGTCTCGATGCCGGACTTCGACATCGACTTCTGCCAGGACGGGCGCGACAAGGTCATCGACTACGTGCGCAAGAAATACGGCGAGGACAGCGTGTCGCAGATCGCCACCTTCGGCACCATGGCGGCGCGCGCCGTGGTGCGCGACGTCGGCCGTGTGCTCGACCTGGGCTACAACTTCTGCGACCAGATCGCCAAGCTGATCCCCTTCCAGCCGGGCAAGCTGATCACGCTCGACGACGCACGCGAGATGGAGCCGCTCCTCGCCGAGCGGGAGAAGAACGAGGACGAGGTCAGGGAGCTGCTCGAGCTCGGTGAGAAGCTCGAGGGCCTGGTGCGCAACGTCGGCATGCACGCGGGCGGCGTGCTGATCGCACCCGGACGCCTCACCGACTTCTGCCCGCTCTATGCGGCTGAAGGCACCGCCAACGTCATCTCGCAGCTCGACAAGGACGACGTCGAGGCGGTCGGCCTGGTCAAGTTCGACTTCCTCGGCCTGACCACGCTGACCATCCTGGACTGGGCCGAGCGCTTCGTGCGCGGCCTGGGCGAGAAGGAGTTCTCCCTCGAGAAAGTCCCGCTCGACGACGCGGCGACCTACAAGCTCCTGTCCTCGGGCAACACCACCGCGGTGTTCCAGTTGGAATCGCGCGGCATGCGCGACATGATCCGCCGCGCGCGGCCCGACCGCTTCGAGGACATCATCGCGCTGGTCGCGCTCTACCGCCCCGGCCCGATGGACCTGATCCCGGAGTTCATCGAGCGCAAGCATGGAAAACGCGTCGAATACCTCGATCCTCGCCTGCAGCCGATCCTGGGCCCGACCTACGGGATCATGGTGTACCAGGAGCAGGTGATGCAGATCGCCCAGGTGATGGGCGGCTACACGCTGGGCGGTGCCGACCTCCTGCGCCGCGCAATGGGCAAGAAGAAGGCCGACGAGATGGCCGAGCAGCGCGACATCTTCGTCGCCGGCGCCGAGAAGAACAGCGTGCCGAAGGGCAAGGCGACCCAGATCTTCGACCTGATGGAGAAGTTCGCCGGCTACGGCTTCAACAAGTCGCACGCCGCCGCCTACGCGCTGCTCGCCTACCAGACGGCGTTCATGAAGACGCACCACGCCGCCGCCTTTGCCGCCGCCAACCTTTCGGCGGTGATGGACGATACCGACAAGGTGCGCCAGTTCCACGAGGACGCGGTGGCCAACGGCACCGCCATCCTGCCGCCCGACGTGCACGCCTCCGAGTACCGCTTCATACCGGTGGATCGCAAGACCGTGCGCTACGGCCTGGGGGCCGTGCGCGGCACCGGCGAATCGGCGATCGCAGCGCTGATCGAGGCGCGCAAGGCCGGCCCTTTCAAGGACCTGTTCGATTTCTGCCGACGCGTCGACAAGCGCAGCGTCAACCGGCGCGCGGTGGAGGCGCTGGTGCGCGCCGGCGCCTTCGACTCGCTCGATGAGAACAGAGCGCGGCTGCTGGCGTCGGTGAGCCGGGCGATGGAGGGCGCCGAGCAGGCCGAGCGCCAGGCCTCGCAGAACAGCCTCTTCGGCGAGGCGGAAGTGCCGCGCGGCGGCGCCCATGCCTACGTCGAAGCGGCGCCCTGGGACCTCAAGCAGAAGCTGATGGAGGAGAAGACGGCCCTCGGCTTCTACCTGTCCGGGCACCTGTTCACCGTCTACGAGCGCGAGATCACCGGTTTCTCGAGGACGCCGCTCTCGAAGCTCGCGGCATCTCAATACCAGGTCACGATCGCCGGCATCGTCGCCTCCGCGCGCCCGCAGATGACGCGCCGCGGCCGCATGATGGTGGTGATGCTCGACGACGGCAGCGCCCAGCTCGAGATCTCGGTGTTCAACGAGCTGTTCGACAAGCACCGCGACAAGCTGAAAGAGGACGCCCTGCTCATCGTGCAGGGCAAGGCGCAGAAGGACGAATTCTCCGGCGGCCTGCGCGTCACGGCGGAGGAGCTGTTCGACCTCGAGTCGCTGCGCGCCAAGTTTGCCGGACGGCTCAAGATCTCCATGAACGGTCAGGCCGACGCCAGGAAGTTGCAGCAGATCCTCGCGCCTTACCGCGGCAACGGCAACGGCACATGCAAGGTATTCGTGCGCTACCAGAACGGCGGCGGCGAATGCGAGATCGCCCTCGGCGAAACCTGGCGCGTGCGGCCCGACGAGCGGCTCTTGAGCGAGCTGTCGGCCTGGCTCGCGCCGGAGAACGTGCAGATCAGCTACGCCTGATTCCAGCGCGTGTCGCAGGCGTCGCGGCTGAACAGATTGCGATGGTGCAGGTACCAGCCGTTGACCAGCTTCTCCGAGGGATCGACGCGGCGTTTCTCGGCGAGGAACTCCGGCAGCTCCGGGTAGCAGGCGGCGACCTGCTCGCGCGTGGCGTCGGGCGTGCGCGCGATCGGGAAGCTGCCGCCGGCCGCGATGGCGGCATCGATGAGCTCGCGGCGCAGCTGGGTGTCGCGCACCGCGCCGCCGATGGTTGCAAGCGCCGAGAAGCGCAGGCCGACCTCCGTGTATTGCCTGCGCGCCCAGCGCAGGAAGGTTTCTTCCTCCGGCAGCGTGTGCCGGACATCGACGCCTTGCACTTCTACGCGCCACTCGTCGCAGCGAGCCTGGGCATCGGCGACGAAGCGTTCGAGCGCATCGGGTGGAACCAGCAGGTGCAGCGGACGTGCGCCGCCGGCGGGTGCCGGAGCTTGCGCGGGAGCAGCCTCATTGACTGCGCGGGCGAGGGAGTCGACGCGCAGGTTGACGCTGTAGAGGGTGCCGAACAATCCGTGTCCGCCCACCACGAGAGAGAACATCTCGCGGTGCGCGAGGCGGTTGATGCAGCGCAGCTCCCCTTCCGGGGTAATCAGCGTGATCGAGTCAACATGCGCGACTGCCGGGCGGCCGTCGGGGCCGGCGGCATTGCGGGCAATGCTCTCGCCTATGGTCGGCATGGTCGTGCTCAGGCTGGCGGTCTCGGCCTGGGCATCCCCCGGGCGCAGGTAAGCAGCGATGGCTCGCCAAGGTGTGCTGGCCTGGACTTCGATGACGCCGCGCGCCTCTTCGTGGCGCAGGATGCGATCGAGCCGCGATGCATCGAAGCGCTGGCCGTGGCGCACTGCGTCGCGCAGCTCGTAAGCGGACAACGGGATAGATTTCGCCTCACACATCGCAAGCCCCCTGTGTCTGTTGTGTGTCCCGGCGATTGTTCGGCGACGGCAGTGAGCTGCGCAACCGGAGTCTGAAAAGTAGCGAAAAGTGATACCGTAAGTGACATGACGGCGCGCAGCCGCTTCGTAGAGGCGCTGAAGAGATCGGTCCACGCACGCGGCATGACCTACGCCGCGCTCGGCGGCGCGCTGCGCCTTTCCGAGGCGAGCGTCAAGCGCATGTTCTCCCGCGGCACCTTTACTCTCGCGCGCATCGAGCAGATCCTCGGCGTGCTCGAGCTCGACCTGCACGAAGTCGCGCGCATGTGCCGCGCTTCGGACAGCGCTAGCCTGCTGACGCTCGAGCAGGAAGCCGCGCTCGCCAAGGACGAGCGGCTGCTGTCGATCTTCTGGCTGGTGGTGAACGACTGGACCTTCGGCGAGATCCTCGAAGGCTTCGCGATCTCGCGTACCGAGCTCACGGTCGCCTTCGCCAAGCTGGAAAAGGCCAGGTTCATCGAGTGGGTCGGCGGCGACCGGGCGCGGCTGCTGGTGCCGAAGGATTTCCAGTGGCGCGACGGCGGACCGGCAAAAAGGGCCTACTCGCGCCGCGTGCTGGATGAGTTCCTGGGCTCCCGCTTCGACGCACCGCTCGAGCTGATGCGCTTCGCGTCGCGCCAGATGTCGGCGGAGTCGGCGGCCATCCTGCGGGAGCGGCTGGCGAAGCTGGTCGACGAATTCAACAAGCTCGCCGAAGCGGATTCGTCGATGCCCTGCCAGCGCCGCGTCGGCGTCGCGCTGCTCGCCGCCTGCCGGCCCTGGCAATTCTCGGTGCTGAACACGCTCAAGCGGCGCAAGGCCGCCTAGACGGTCGGGCGGATCTCGAAGCGTTCGTAGTTGCGGTCGTGCTCGGCGGTTGCGGGCGCTGCCGTGACATCGCTCACGCGGGCCGCCGGCGGGCCGCGGCGGGCCCATCCTGTCAATGCATCGACGGCTTCCTGCGGACCCTGCACGACGGCCTCGACGCTGCCGTCTCTGCGATTGCGAACCCAGCCGGTGAGGCCGAGCCGCTCGGCTTCGTGCTGGAGCGCGTAGCGGTAGCCGACGCCCTGGACCATGCCGACGATGCGCAGCTGCAGAGTGGGCATGACAAAATGATAAGCTCGCCGGGATTGCCGAAACAGGGGGAAGAATAGATGCGGATTGTCCTTTTGATGGTCGCCGGCCTCGCGCTGGCCGGATTCCTTGTGGTCGCGGTGGTGCTGCCGCAGATGGCGGGCGCGGAAGCGAAAGAGGCCGCGCAGGCTCTGCTCTCCGGCGCCGACGCGGCGCAGACACAGGTGGCCGAGCGCGCCGAGAAGGCGGGCAGCCTCGGCAGCGCGGGCAAGGACGTGAAGGTTGCGGAGAAGAACGACCCGAAGCACGGCCAGATGAAGTGGCTGGTGGCGGAGAACGGCGCCATCCGCGGCTGGAACGAGAAGAACGCCATCGAGATCACGCTTACGCCGTCGATGCCGGGCAGCAAGGTGGCCTGGACCTGCAAGGGCTACCCGGCGAGCGCTATGCCGACGAGCTGCGGCGGCCGCTCCTGACGTTGAAATTCGGGTAGCGAAGATCGTACTCTGACCCCGAATTTTGCCCGACGCTGACTGCGGTCAGGACGGCGGGCGCCACGCCCATTACTCGCGGCGTTTCAGGATCACGCCTGCGACGACCACTCCAGCGAGCGTTGCCCCTCCGACCAGAAGCCAGTCGCGCCGCCGCCAGCCGGTGCGTCCGGCGGGGCGGGGGATCGAGCCGATGGCCTGCGTCGCGGTCTGCCGCTCCGCCGCGGCGGCATCCGGCTGCAGCTTGGCGGGCGTCGCGCCGATTTCCACCATGCCAGGCGGCGGCGCCGCCGGCACGGTCGCGGTCGCGGACAGGGGCGCGGCAGCGTTGCCGGTCAGGACCGCAAGGCGCTGGGTCGCCTCGAGCGAATCGAACGAGTGGGATACGCCGCGCGCCGGCGCCGGGGCGCCTTCGGCGGCGGGCTCGGTCGCGTCCACGCCGCGCGTGCGGTTCACCGGCTGCGGGATGACTTTCGCCTCGGCGTGCGTCAGGACCAGCTCGGGGTGCGCGCCCGCGGCGAGGCCGGCAACCGGCGCGGAGCGCAGCGGCGGCTGGGTGGCGTTGATGTTGACGCCGAGCTGCTGCTCGCACTGGCGCAGGTCGCGCGCCACCTCGTGCCCGTTCTGGTAGCGCTCGTCGACCGGCTTGGAGAGCATCTTGGCGACGATGTAGTCGAGCAGCTCGGGCACCGCGGTGTTGACGGTGCTGGGCGCCGGCGGCGCGAAGTTGACGATCTGGTACATCAGCGCGGTGACGTTCTCGCCGTTGAACGGCGTCGCGCCGCACAGCATCTCGTAGAGGATCACGCCGAGCGAGAAGATGTCCGAGCGATGGTCGGCGCGCTTGCCGATCACCTGCTCGGGAGACATGTACTTCGGCGAGCCGAGCATCATGCCGGTCTGCGTCAGCTCCTGCGACGAGGCGCGCATGCGCGCGATGCCGAAGTCGGTGATCTTCACCGGCCCGCTCTGCACCACCATGATGTTGGCGGGCTTGATGTCGCGGTGCACGACGCCGTGGTCGTGGGCGTAGCCCAGGCCCTCGGCCACCTGCGCCGCGATGGAGATCGCCTGCGTCACCGGCAGCGGGCGACCCTCGGCGAACAGGCTGCGCAGCTCGACGCCTTCGATGTATTCCATCGCCATGTAGACGACGTCGTTGACGCGGCCGACATCGTAGATGGTGACGATATTGGGGTGGTTCAGGCTGCCGGCGGAGCGCGCCTCCTGGTAGAAGCGCGCCTCATAACCCTTCGCCTCTTCCTGCGTCAGGTTCATGTTGACGGTCTTGATGGCGACGGTTCGCTCGAGCACCGAGTCGGTCGCCTTGTAGACCACGCCCATCGCACCGCGTCCGATCTCGGACACGATGGCGTAGCGGCCGAGCTTCGGTGCCTCCATCTCCCGGCTTCAGCGCCCGGCCTTGAGGGAGCGGAAGATCGGTCCCCAGGTCGGATGGCCGGCTTCGGCGGGCGTGAGCTCCAGGGCAGGATCGAGGGCGAGCGCCTTGCGGAACTCTTCGCGGCAGGCGCCGTTGCGGCCCTGCGAGCAATGGATGAAGGCGAGGTGCTTGTGCGCGTTGACCTTGTCCTTGTCGGCGAGGCCCTGGTCGAGCGCCGACTGCAGGCTTTTCGCCGCCGGCTGGTACTCGCCGTCGTCGTATTGCTTGAGGCCGGTCTTGAGCACCGCCGCCCCGGCCTTGCTCGACGACGACCCGGTGAGCTGCGACCAGGCGCTCTTCGCGTCGCCGCGGAACTCCTTCATCGGCGCGGTCTCGCAGCCGGCGAGCAGAACCAGCGCCGCCACGGCGATCAACAGTCGCGTCATTTGAATCGGTGCCGAATCTTCACTGCATCCCCCGGCTTGACCTCGACCTTCTGCACGTGCGCCGGGAAGGTCGAGTTGCGAATCTCTATCGTATGCGAGCCGGGAGATATTTCAAGCGTGCTCAGCGGGGGACTCACCCCACGGCTCTTGCCGTCCACGAACACCTCGCCCCAGGGGGCGACCGCGAGGTCGATGCGGGAGGCGCCCGCGGCGGGGGGCGCGCTTTGCGGCGCGGCGGCGACCACCACGGGTTTAGGAGCTTTTTTCTCTGCCTGGGCGACCGGCGCCTTCCTGACCGCTTCCGGAGCGGGCTTGGGCGCCGCGGCCGGGGCGCTCGCCACCTTCGCCGCCTTCGGCGCGGCCGCGGCGGGTTTCTCCGCCTCGCCGGGGCTCATTACTGCGCGCGCCGCCAGGCCGGTGCCGATGAGGGCAAGGAACAGGGCGCCCGCGGCGGCGAGTGAGGTGCGGCGCAGGCCGAGGGGCCCCTGGCCGGCGAGCAGCCCCGAGCCGTTGGCCAGCGCCGAGAACTTCGATTCGGTCTCGGACACGCGGCGTGCGGTGGGCGTGCCGCCCACCACCGAGTACACCTCGTGCTCGCGCACGTGCTTGTCGGTCCGCGAGCCCTCGTGGTGGAACAGGTTGGCGTAGTCGCGCGACAGGCACGACACGACCTCGTAGAACGAGCGCGACACGAGAAGCTGGCCGGGGCGCGAAAAGCTCATCACCCGCTGCGCGACGTTGATGCCGTCGCCGATGATGTTCATCTGGCTGTTCAGGTCCTTCACCAGGCGCACCGGACCCAGATTCACCCCCGAGCGCACCGGAACGGTGCCGCACATGTCGCGCATCGACATGGCAGCGAACAGCGCATCTTCCGGGTCACCCATGAACGTGACCGCGGCGCCGTCCCCGGTGTCGAGGATGATGCGGTCGCGCGGCGCCACCTGCTCGAGCGCCTCGCCCAGAATCCGGTTGAACGCTTGCTTGAGCTGCAGCTGCTCGGCGACCGGCTTCCTCGAATACTCGGCTATGTCGAGGAATAGGACGCTGCAGACCAGCGTTCGGCTGGTGCTCTCGACCACAGGTTTTTCGCCGGTAAGGCGGCTCTAACGGCCGCAACGGCGCTATTTTACGCGCATGCCGGGCCGCGCTCCCGCGTCCGGAGAAATGAGAAAAATGCCCGGTTCTGAGCCTGCGCTGTCTCCCGACGCAGCCAGGACCATGCCCTCCGAAACCCCGAACTTCATCTTGCGGGGGGCGAGGTTCGCCACCACCACGGTCAGCCGGCCCTCCAGCTTCTCCGGGGCATAGGCCGACTTGATGCCGGCGAACACGGTGCGCGTGCCGTCGCCCAGCTCAAGCGTCAGCTTGAGGAGCTTGTCCGCGCCCTCCACCAGCTCGGCCTTGGCGATCTTCGCCACGCGCAGGTCGAGCTTGTTGAAGTCGTCGATGGTGATCGTCGAGCCGGTGGCGGCGGGTGGCTGTGTCGGGGGCGGCGGCTGTGTCATATTTTGTCCTGGCGTCTCAAAAAGCGCCTCGAGCTGCTTGTCCTCGACGCGCGTTAGAAGGTGCTTGAATGGCCGGATCGCTTGCGGCCGCAGATTGCGGTCTTCGAAAGTCAAGTCGCGGTTCAAGCCGAAGAGCTGGCGCGCCACTTTTGACGCCGTAGTGGGAAGGATCGGCGCAAGGTAGACGGTCAGAACGAAGAACGCGTCCAACGCTTCCGTGCATACCTTGTGCAACTCGTCCCTCTTCGCCGGATCCTTGGCGAGATCCCACGGCTTTTGCTGGTCGTATCGCTGATTTGCGATATCCGCGACGCGCATTACCTCCCGGATCACCTTGCCGAACTCTCGTTCCTCATAGGCGTCCCGGATCGCGTCCTCCGAACCAACCGCCACTGCCCAACTCAGCTGCGGATTGATCTGACCGGACGGAAATCCGTAGAGCTTGCCGTCGAACATCTTCGAGATGAACCCGGCAGCGCGGCTCGCGATGTTCACGTACTTGCCGACCAGGTCGCTGTTGACCCGGGCGAGGAAGTCGTCGGGATTGAAATCGAGGTCCTCGACATTCGCATTCAGCTTGGCGGCGATGTAGTAGCGCAGCCACTCGGGATTCATGCCGAGTTCGAGGTAGCGCAGCGGGCTGATGCCGGTGCCGCGCGACTTGGACATCTTGTCGCCGGAGACGGTGATGAAGCCGTGCACGTTGACCTGGTCCGGCGTCTTGTAGCCCGAGAACTCGAGCATCGCCGGCCAGAACAGCGTGTGGAAATAGATGATGTCCTTGCCGATGAAATGCACCATCTCGGTCGTCGAGCCTGGCCGCACCATCGCCTCGAAGTCGAGCCCCTTCTTGCCGCAGTAGTTCTTGAGGCTGGCGAAATAGCCGACCGGCGCGTCCAGCCAGACGTAGAGGTATTTCTCCTCCTTGATATCGGGAATGCGGATGCCGAAGTAGGGCGGGTCGCGCGAGATGTCCCAGTCGCCCAGGGCCTTGTCGCCCTCGCCGTCGAGCCATTCCTTCGCCTTGTTGATGACCTGCGGCTGCAGGTGGCCGGCGGCGTTGAGCCAGCCGTCGAGGAACTTCTTGCAGGCCGGATCCGACAGGCGGAAAAAATGGTGATCCGATGTGCGCAACTCGGGCTTGGCGCCCGAAAGCGCCGAGTACGGATTGATGAGGGCGGTCGGCGCGTAGACGGAGCTGCAGTTCTCGCAGGCGTCGCCGTACTGGTCCTTCGTCCCGCAGACCGGGCATTCGCCCTTGATGTAGCGGTCGGCGAGGAACATTTTCTTCACCGGGTCGTAGAACTGCTCTACCGGCTTCGTGTAGACCAGCCCTTTCGCCTTCAGGCGCCGGTAGATGCCCTGTGAAAGCTCCGTGTTCTCCGGCGAATGCGTCGAATGCCAGTTGTCGAACGCGACGTGGAAGCCGTCCAGGTACTGCTTGCGGCCCTTCGCGATCGCGGCGACGAACTCCTCGGGCGTCTTCCCGGCCTTCTCGGCAGCGAGCATGATCGGCGCGCCATGGGCGTCGTCCGCGCCGACGAAATGCACCTCGTGGCCTTGCATCCGCTGGAAGCGCACCCAGATATCGGCCTGGATGTACTCCATGATGTGGCCGATGTGGAATGGCCCGTTTGCATAGGGCAAAGCGGTGGTGACGAAGAGCTTGCGGGAGGCCATGGGGGACGGCGATTTTAGCTTACACTTCAACAGGCAATGATCACTGAAGCTCAGGTCCAGGACGCGCTGCGAAAGCTCGTCGATCCGAATACCGGAAAAGACTTCGTCGCGACGCGCTCGGCGCGCAACATCAAGGTCTCGGGCAGCGATGTGGCGCTCGACATCGAACTCGGCTACCCGGGCAAGAGCCAGCAGGAGCCGATCCGCCGCCATGTCATCCAGGCCCTCAAGGCGGCCGGCGCCGGGAACGTCGCGGCAAACGTCACTTCGAAAGTCGTGGCGCACGCCGTGCAGCGCGGCGTGAAGCTCGTCCCGGGGATCAAGAACATCATCGCCGTCGCCTCCGGCAAGGGCGGGGTGGGCAAATCGACCACCGCCGTCAACCTGGCGCTCGCGCTCGCCGCCGAAGGCGCCTCGGTCGGCATGCTGGACGCCGATATCTACGGTCCGTCGCAGCCCATGATGCTCGGCATCTCCGGCCGCCCGGAGTCGAAGGACGGCAAGCGCATCGAGCCGATGGAGGGCCACGGCCTGCAGGCCAGCTCGATCGGCTTTCTCATCGACGTCGACACGCCGATGGTCTGGCGCGGCCCGATGGTGACCCAGGCGCTCGAGCAGCTCCTGAAGGACACCAACTGGCGCGAGCTCGACTACCTCGTGGTCGACCTGCCGCCCGGCACGGGGGACATCCAGCTCACGCTTGCCCAGAAGGTGCCGGTCACCGGCGCGATCATCGTCACCACGCCGCAGGACATCGCGCTGATCGACGCCCGCAAGGGCCTCAAGATGTTCGAGAAGGTCGGCATCCCGATCCTCGGCATCGTCGAGAACATGTCGTTCCACGTCTGCCCGAAGTGCGGCCACGAGAGCCACATCTTCGGCTCCGGCGGCGCCGAGCGCATGGCGAAGGACTACGGTACCGAGCTCCTCGGACAGCTGCCGCTCGACGAGTCGATCCGCAGCCAGGCCGACTCCGGCAAGCCCACCGTGGTCTCCGACCCCGACGGGCCGCTGGCGGCGATTTACCGCAAGATCGCGCGCCGCGCGGCGGTCAAGATCGCGGAGTCCCAGCGCGACATGACCTCGAAATTCCCCAACATAGTCGTACAAAACACGTGACGATCAAGTCGGACAGGTGGATCCGCCGCATGGCGACGGAGCAGAAGATGATCGAGCCGTTCGAGCCCGGCCAGGTGAAGGAGGTGCAGGGCCGCAAGATCGTCTCCTACGGCACCTCGAGCTACGGCTACGACATCCGCTGCTCGACCGACTTCAAGATCTTCACCAACGTCAATTCGACCATCATCGACCCCAAGGCCTTCGACGAGAAGAGCTTCGTCGACTACCGGGGCGATGTCTGCATCATCCCGCCCAACTCCTTCGCCCTCGCCCGCACCGTGGAATATTTCCGCATTCCGCGCAACGTGCTGACCATCTGCCTGGGTAAATCCACCTACGCGCGCTGCGGCATCATCGTCAATGTCACGCCGCTGGAGCCGGAGTGGGAGGGCCACGTCACGCTGGAGTTCTCCAACACCACGCCGCTGCCGGCGCGCATCTACGCCAACGAGGGCGTGGCCCAGGTAATCTTTCTGGAGTCTGACGAAGTGTGCGAGACCTCCTACCGCGACCGCGGCGGCAAGTACCAGGGCCAAAAAGGCGTGACGCTGCCGCGCATCTAGCCGGCGTTGTGCCGTATCTGC